>Ga0209103_1000350_pt1 | contig 14544 bp, 13 predicted proteins | sample 4C3metaG_FD_184152 | JGI IMG/M metagenome (GOLD analysis project Ga0209103, IMG submission 184152) | Freshwater bacterial and archeal communities from Indian Creek, Illinois, USA - 4C3 metaG (SPAdes) (version 2) | ecosystem: Environmental > Aquatic > Freshwater > Unclassified | place: USA...
AGTGATTCGCTCCCGCGTGTTTTTGATTTGCTCAAAATTGTACAGGCCAAGGAGAACCGCAACGCCTTCGACACCTTTGCCATAGATTCTCTCACCTATCGCATTCAAGTGATGCAAAGCCTCGATGTGGCCCCCGAGCAATTTTTTCACTTAGCCCGCCAAGCCATCCATGGCGACTACCATCTCGACAACATTATCTTCGATGACCTTGGCGACGTCAGTGGCGTGCTCGACTTCGATCAGACTTGTTACGCCTTCCCCTCGCTCGAGCTAATGAGGGCCATTAGTTTCACCTGTTTTGACGGCCAAGACTTTAATTACGCTTGGGCCAAGGCTATTCTACAGGGCTACCAAGACGTGGGGGGCAATCTCACCCCGGCCGACTATCTGGAGATGCCCCGTCTATGGTACTGTCAGCTACTGCGGGGTCTCTTTGGTTTGAGCGAGCACTACCATGGCGAGGCCGACCCCAGACAGGATGAAGCCGCCCAAGGGCGGCATCACACTATGGTTTGGTTAGGCGAAAACCTGCGCGAGATCAAAGAATTCATCTGGACAGTAACGCATTAACTACATGACTGTTTCTAAGAACCAGCCCACCACATGGCGCATGTTCTCGAGGCGCAGCTTGGGCTTGCCACTCCGCGTGAGTTCATGATTGGAGCCCGGAAGGCGCACCAAGCGCGTCTTAACCCCGAGCTTTTTAAGATAGACGTAGAACTGCTCGCCTTGCTCAATGGGGCAGCGCATATCCTGCTCGGCATGCAAGACCAAGGTAGGTGTCTTGACATTTTTTACGTAGCTAATGGGTGAACGCTTGAGTAACAACTCCATATTGTCCCATGGGTTGCCCATAATCTCAAATTCGGTGAAGGTGTAACCGATGTCGCTCACGCCGTAGAAGCTCAACCAGTTTGAGATGCTGCGGTGTGTTACCGCGCCCTTGAAGCGATCCGTATGCCCCACGATCCAGTTAGTCATAAAGCCGCCGTAGCTGCCGCCGGTGACCCCGAGGCGAGCTTCATCTACCCAGGGTAACGCAACCACGTGGTCGACAGCGAGCATCAGGTCACCATAGTCGCCGCCGCCGTAGTCCCCCCGCACGGCGTCCACAAAAGTCTGCCCGTACCCATGGCTACCGCGCGGGTTGGTAAAGAGCACGCCGAAGCCGTTACTGGCGAGTAGCTGAAACTCATAGAAGAAAGAACAGCCATACTGGGTGTGTGGCCCTCCATGTATTTCTAAGACCACAGGGTATTTACTTCCCTCGGCAAAGTTAGTCGGCTTCATCAGCCACCCCTGCACATCCCAACCTTGTACGCCCTCGTACCAGAACTCCTCCGGCTCACTGAGGTCAACTTCGGCTAGCAATGTGGCGTTGACATGGGTCAGCTGCCTTTCGCTGCCATCAGCTTCTAAGACAAAAATTTCGGCGGGCTGCAAGAACGTCGCTTCGCACAGAGCAGCCACACCAGCATTTTGCGCAAAAGAAATGCCCTGCACATGGCGACGCCCACGGGTAACTTGATCCACGGACTGCGTAGCGAGGCTGACAACATAGACATGAGTATCCCCGCGATCACTGGCCAGGAAGTACAAGCGCTGACCGTCCGCCGAAAAGGTCAAGGAGCGCCCGCCATCGCCGTAGCGACAATCCGAGTTGGTGTGGTCGCCGACGCTGCGGTCAAAGCCACTGGTCACGCATACCGGCTCTCCACCTTGGGGGGACACCAAGTAGATGCGATTTAGAGTGGCGAAAGCATATTCGAGCAGGTTCCCTACATAGGCGATCTGCTTTCCATCCGGCGACCACAGGGGGTCAACAGCGGGCCCAGGGGTATAGGTCAATTGCTTCATCGCCAGAGTATCAAGAGCTAGCGTGTAGACATTGCTGTCGTAAGGCGCGAACTCCGTGTCGCACCCACGGTTGCTGCTAAAGGCGATATACTTTCCACAGGGCGAGAAGCTCGGGCCACTGTGCTCAAAATCGCCCTCGGTCAGCCTGCGTGGCGCGTCACCCTTTAGGTCCACAACCCATAAATGACTATGCTTGCCATCAAGGAGGCCCATCGCTTCATCCGCTTTGTACTTTATTTTATCTATAACTTTGGCTTCCTCACGGCGATTTTTCTCCTCGGTTTCTTTTTCTTGCGGGGTGCGTGGCGCCACGAGAACAGCGACATCATCACTAGCACTAGAGCGCGAGGAAAAGACGAGCAGCTCCCCGTCCGGCGACCACACTGGGCTAGTGGCACCATAGCGCATTTTGGTCAACTGCCGCGCTTCGCCCCCTAATTTGAGGTCGAGCAAATAGAGCTGTTTGTCGCCACTGCGGTCAGAGACAAAGACTATTTTTGTGCCACAAGGTGAAAAACGCGGCGAATTCTCAGCCTTGCCTCCGGCAGTTAGTTGGTGCAACTCGCCCCCGCCCGTAGGTACAGCAAAAATATGCGAGCGATAATCCATTGTTTCGCCCTCGATATGGGTCTTAACAAAAGCGATGCTCTGGCCGCATGGGGACATCTCGGGGGACGAGACAAACTGCATCCTTAGTAAATCTGTTTCGGTCATTGGTCTTTTCACTATAGATTCCTCCCTGCTCTGTTCCACCATACTGTATTTGCCATGCCAGGACAAATTCCTTCGCCGGACGAAAAATATTCACCGGCCAAGGCGGTCAATCCACGGCTCGACCTTAAGTGCGCTTTTAAGCTCGCTATAGGCTTTGGCACTTGGCACGCCTTGCCCTCGCTCAGCGCGAATCATCAGGTTTTTTGGAGTATCGAGTGGAGAAACGTATTCTACCACACTTACTTTATACCCCGCCGCCTCTAGTGCTAGTACTCGCAGGCCATCTGTCAGGACATCGGCCAGGCGCTGGCGCAAAAGGGGATGCCGGGCCACACCCTGCAAGGCGCCATAATCTATGCTGTCAGTCAATGCAGCCTGACAACAGGGAACGGCCACAATGTACTTAGCCTGCAGAGCCAGCCCGAGCGCTATCGCTTCGTCAGTAGCTGTATCGCAGGCATGCAGACTGAGTATAAAGTGCGGCTTCTTGCTCGGCAGGTAGTCACTTACCTCTGCGCGAACAAATTCCATGTTGCGATAATTTAACTGTTCCTGAATCCGGCGCGAGGTGTCGACAAGCTCTTGGTTTTGATCAATGCCGACGAAGTAACACCTCCGGTCGAGCACTTCGTGCAAGTAATAGTTTAAGGCAAAAGACAAGTAGGATTTGCCACAACCGCAGTCTAAAACCACAAGTTCCTCGCCGCGCGGCCAATCTTCTACCATATGCGATATGAGCTCAATAAAGCGATCTACCTGGTAGAATTTGCGCCGCTTGTCGCCCTTAATTTCACCTGTCGGGCTCATTATATCAAGCGCCGTGAGCATCTTTCGCGCCGGCTCGGCCTTAATAAAGGCCTGACGGGTCCCCTTGGCCACGGCATCTTGGTTGTGAGAGTGCGGCGCGCCGCCTGCAGACTGCAGATGCTCTGCGGCCTTGGTTTGCACCTTCAACTTGCCAGCCTGGAGCGAAATCAGAGTCTCCGTACTGCGCAAGGCGCAGCGCAGCAGCACATTTTTTGCCTCGCCGAGATACTCTGCTAGCCTCGTTGTGATATCCTCTAGAGGAAGCTCTAGCGGCCTCACGCCCTTGGCCTCGAGCACAAAGCCCGGGCGCCCCCAGAGTGGGCGAATTTCAAACCTCCGCCCATCCGCCTCTACCTGCAAGAACTGAAAATCGCTGCCGCGCATCTTTTCGGCGATTACCCCTAGGGGTGCCTGTAGCCGCTTATCCATTTCTTCACCTCAAAACGCTGAAACTTACCCGCTACGCATTCGTAGTATAGACGTGACAAAATATTAGACACAGCAAGGAGTGATCACTGTGAACCAGCAAGGTCGTATTCTCGGTGTATTGTTAGTCGTCGTGGGTCTTATTGCCGTAGTAGGTATGTTTTTGGGTAGCTCATACAATAGTTTCGTGCAGCTTTCTCAAGAAGTCGATGCACAGTACGCCGTCATTGAAAGCAAGCTGCAACGCCGCTTTGACCTTATCCCCAACTTGGTAGAGACAGTCAGAGGGCACATGGCCCACGAGCAAGAGGTCTTTGGCAACATCGCTGACGCCAGAGCGAGAATGGCCGGCGCACGCACCGTCGATGAAAGGGTAGCCGCCAGCAATGAGTTAGAGAGCGCGTTCAGCCGCCTGTTAGTCGTCATGGAAGCTTACCCGCTGCTACGGGCGCAAGAGTCTGTGGCGCGCCTGATGGATGAGCTCGCTGGGGCAGAAAACCGCATCAGCGTAGAGCGCGACAATTACAATGCCGTAGTCAGGCGGTACAATACGCGCATTCTATCTTTCCCTGCCGTCTTTATGGCCCGCATGTTCGGCCACGAGAGCCGTCCTTACTTTCAGGCCGACCCCGGTGCACAGCAGGCACCACGCGTCAATCTCGGCAACTAGTTAACTGGCAATTAAGGGAGTGATGCTCAGTGAGGAAAGCCTGCGCCTTAGTTTTACTATTTATACTTTTCCTGCCCGCCGTGGCCCTAGCACAAGTACCAGCGCGTCCGGCCCAGCTAACTTTTGTCAATGATTTTGCCAGCATACTGTCAGCTTCTCAGAACGACGCCCTGACCCAAGTTCTCCAGGGCATAGAACAAGCCACCACGGCAGAAGTAGTAATCGTCACCATGCCGAATCTAGGTGGTATGGAGGCCTTTACTTTCGCGCAGCGGCTATTTACAGAGTGGGGCATTGGCAAGCGCGACAAGAATAACGGCATGCTAATGTTGGTGAGCATAGGCGAACGCGAGTTTCGCTTTCACACCGGCTACGGCCTTGAGGGCGTGCTGCCAGACAGCTACCTCGGCGCTCTCATGCGCCAATATATTACGCCTGCCTTTGGCGAGGGCCGCTTCTATGACGGGCTGGCTAGCGCCTTACTCAGTACCGATGGCATCGTTCCCCGCCTAGAGCGGGAGTACAATGTACAGATAGACACCACCGCCATTGCCATCCCCGGCGAAGCCACAGCTTCTTGGACGGATATGCTCGGTTCCGGTGTGTTCTTCCTCCTCATTCTAGCCCTCCTTATGACGCGAGGCGGCCGCAGCATGCTCTGGTTTCTCTTAGGGCATGGCCTGGGTAGCTTGGCGCAGGGTAGAAACGGTAGAGGAGGACGGGGCGGTGGCTTCGGGGGCGGCGGCTTTGGCGGTGGCTTCGGTGGCGGGCGCTCTGGTGGTGGGGGCGCGGGCGGCCGTTGGTAATGGCAGGGCCTAGCGCAACCCCATAGCTTTCTGCGCGCGGCTAAGCGTCACCGCGGCCACGGCGCGGGCCTTTTCGGCCCCCGCGCTAATAATGCCATCGAGTTCAGGTGACTCAAGGTAGTCGAGGATGCGTCGCCGCAAGGGCTCTAGCACCGCGACCACTACTTCAGCGGTATCCTTCTTGAGCGCACCGTAACCCTTGCCCGCATAGAGTTCCTCGAGGCTGGCGAGGCTGCGGTCGCTGAGTAGGGCGTTTATAACCAAGAGATTCGACACCCCGGGCTTATGCTCGGGGTCGTATTTTATCTCGCTACCTGTGTCCGTAACGGCGCGCATAATCTTTTTTTGCATTGCGTCTGGCGTGTCGAGCAGGCTAATATAGCTCGCCGGGGTGGGACTAGATTTGCTCATTTTCTTACTGGGGTCATCGAGGCTCATAATGCGCGCTCCGAATTTAGGGATTTGATGTTCCGGCACGACGAAAACATCGCCGTAGCGCTGGTTAAAGCGCAGGGCGATATCGCGGCAGAGTTCAATATGCTGCTTCTGGTCTTCCCCTACGGGCACCAAGGCTGTATCATAAAGCAAAATATCGGCAGCCTGCAAAACAGGATAGGTGTAGAGTCCGACGGAGACCGTCTCCCTGCCTTCGCCCTTCTCCTTAAATTGCGTCATACGGCCTAGCTCGCCGAGGTAACTCATACATTGCAAGAGCCAGGCCAATTCGCTATGTTCTGGCACCTGCGACTGCACAAAAAGAGTGGCCTGACTTGGCTCTAGACCGGCCGCCAAGTAGACCGCCGCGAGCGTTCTCACCTGCGTGCGCAGTGCGGCAGGGTCTTGCGGCAAGGTCAAGGCGTGTAGGTCAACGATGCAGTAAAAGGCTTCGTGCTGGGCTTGTCGAACCACAAAATGTTTAAGAGCGCCGAGGTAGTTGCCAATGGTCAAAATCCCCGAGGGCTGAATGCCAGAAAATACTCTCGCCATGGGACTATCCCTCATTTCTACCTTTAGTCGAGGACGATACGACTGCGGAGATATTCCACCAGTGTATTAATTGGCAAACGCACTTGGGCCATAGAATCACGCTCACGCACCGTGACGGCGCGGTCCTCTAGCGATGCGAAATCGAAGGTAATACAAAAAGGCGTGCCTACTTCATCTTGGCGCCGGTAGCGCTTGCCAATGCTGCCCGCTTCGTCATACTCCACCCTAAAGTGCTTGGCCAGGTCGCGGTAAAGAACTTCGGCCTCGGCGCCAAGTTTTTTGCTAAGAGGCAAAATGGCAGCCTTAATAGGGGCGATGGCCGGATGCAGCTTAAGAACTACCCGCGAGTCATCTGGGGCGAGCTCCTCTTCATGGTAGGCATCAGCCAAGAGAGCTAAGGCCAGACGCTCCACACCTAAGGAGGGCTCAATGACGTATGGTACGAACTTTTCGTTCGTGTCTGGGTCGACAAAGCGCATATCTTCGCCCGACTTCGCCATATGAGCCTTGAGGTCAAAGTCAGTGCGGTCGGCAATACCCCATAATTCGCCCCAGCCAAAGGGGAACTTAAATTCAATGTCCGTGGTGGCAGCGCTATAATGGCTAAGCTCCTCTGCCGCATGATCACGCAGACGAACACTCTCCGGGCGCAGGCCAATGGCGAGCAACCACTCGTGGCAGAACTTACGCCAGTAGGCAAACCACTCTAGATCAGTGCCGGGCTGGCAAAAAAACTCAAGCTCCATCTGCTCAAACTCGCGCGTGCGAAAGACAAAGTTGCCCGGCGTAATCTCGTTACGAAAAGCCTTGCCGATTTGACCCACGCCGAAAGGCAGCTTGCGTCGCGTAGTGCGAGCAATATTACGAAAGTTAACAAAAATACCTTGCGCCGTCTCAGGGCGCAGATAAATCTCAGCACGCGAATCCTCGGTGACACCTTGGTAGGTCTTAAACATCAAGTTAAACTGCCGTATATCCGTAAAATCATGTGCCCCGCATTTTAGGCATTTGAGGCCTTCGCCGTCTATGTAACTCTTAAGCTGGGCCTGTGTCCAACCATCCACATTCACTTTACCAACCTCTTCTACGAGGTGATCGGCGCGAAAACGGCTCTTGCAGGAACGACAATCAATAAGAGGGTCCGAAAAGCCCCCCACATGGCCGCTTGCCACCCAGACTTCAGAGTTCATGAGAATAGATGAGTCCAACCCCACATTGTAGGTTGATTCCTGAACAAACTTTTGCCACCATAACTTTTTAATGTTGTTTTTCAGTTCGACACCCAAGGGACCATAGTCCCATGTGTTCGCAAGTCCACCGTAAATTTCGGAGCCAGCAAATACATAGCCACGACCTTTACACAGCGCCACAATCTTGTCCATGGTAACAGTCATAAACAACTCTCCTTTAAAAATGTCGAGTGAATCTATAAGCCGGGTTCTGTACCGCTTTTGCGGCTGCAGTCATCTATCTAGGATCTACGTTGCCGTAGACCTCGTTCGCACTAGCGTGCGCATAGCGACCAACCCGGGAGAACGAGCGGGCAGCCCTTAACTCTCCCCTATTAGGTCTTGCTCCAAGTGGGGTTTACCTAGCCGTACCTGTCACCAGGCCGCTGGTGAGCTCTTACCTCACCTTTTCACCCTTACCCCGCGAGGGGCGGTATATCTCTGTGGCACTTTCCTTCAGGTTGCCCCGACTGGCCATTAACCAGCACTCTGCCCTATGGAGCCCGGACTTTCCTCGCCGATTTTACGGCGCGACTGCTCAATTCACTCGACACTATATTCTATGCTTTTTTGGCTCACTTTGCAATAGATGGCAGCTTCCATTTTTTTGTTTAGAATTTATAGGCAATAGGAATCCTACTCTTGACACAGGCAAGAGTCACATGATAAAGTTACTCAACAGCTAATGATTACTGTTCGCGACGAGAGAATATCTCCGCCCAGTATCCTGTTTCACCACTCAGTAAGACGGGGAAAATTTTTAGGAGGAATGCATAATGAACGAAAATTTCACAGTTAAAGTGGGTCAAGATGTCCCCAATTTCAGGTTAGATGTGCTAGACACGGCCGCCATTGAATTCAGCGAAATCAGTTTGGAGCGGCTCAGGGCTGAGCGCAAATGGACAATACTCTTCTTCTACCCAGGGGACTTTACTTTTGTTTGTGCCACTGAATTTGCCGCGCTAGCCGCCAAGTACGAAGAATTCAAGCGCCTAGGCGCCGAAGTCATCACCATCAGCAAGGACACTAAGTACGCTCACCTTGTCTGGCAGCGCGTCGAAAAAATGCTAGAGAACGTCAAGTACCCCATGGGTGCCGACCCCACCGGCAATATCTCGCGCCTGTTTGGTGTCTACGATGAAGGCTCGGGTCTCGCCCTGCGTGGCACCTTCATCATCAGCCCCGATGGCAAGTTGATGAACTCCGAAGTCAACTACTTTAACATCGGCCGCAACATTGATGAACTGTTGCGCAAGTTCAAAGCCAACCGCTACCTCGCCAATCACGAGAGCGAGGCGTGCCCGGCACAGTGGGCAGAGGAAGGCGATCAAACCCTCACCCCTTCCATCAACTTAGTGGGCAAAGTGTACGAGCAATACGGAAAAGAGTAATCGCCTTAGGCGATTGGGGGCTTTGCCTTAGCTTAGGCACAGCCCCCTCTTTTATTCACTAGAAGAACTTGCCAATGCTTCCGCAAGCAAAGCGATTTTTGTGCCTACCTCATTGCGCCTTAACACCACGCTCTCGGCTGTGCCTTTAGCCAGTTCATCGCGCACTTTAAGCCAATGTACTAAATCCCGCGACAAAAGCTTACTTAACAAAGGGTCCTGCCGGTTGAGATTATGGCGCCCATACTCCAGTTCGAGAGGAGAATAAGACGCTCTCCCCCCCGGCTCGGCACGCAGCACCTGATAAATATAGTCGCCGTCTTCCACTAAGCGTTCATCCACGATTGCATAGCCCCTAGAGAGCAAGTGCTGCCGTAGTTCCGCCGCGTCTACATTAGGTTGCAGCACCATTTGGCGCACCCCAGAGAGTCTGCCTTCACCTCTAGCCAGTATGCGCGCCATTGTGCCTCCGCCCATGCCCGCTATGCACAGGGCGTCTATTTTGCCCTCGGCCAAGGGCACAAGTCCATCCCCCAAACATACTTCGATCTTGTCCTCTAGTCCGGCAGCCAAGACGGCCCTTTGGCTCTCCTCAAAGGGCGCACGATTTATCTCTACGGCCACGCCACTCTCAGCAATGCCCCTTTCCACTGCCGCCGTAAGGAGCATACAATGATCGCTACCGATATCTGCTAGGCAGCGACAAGGGGTGATGAACCTTAGCAAGGCGGCTAACCGAGGTGAAAGAGTTGTCATAAAAGTCCTCCCTCCTTGCACAATCTTGTGCAAAATCCTGTATAATCTAGTCGTAATGCTATCTTAACGGTGACGCCTAGAGAAGCGCAAGGAGGAAAACCCATGAACATCAGAAGAGCGGAAATCACCGACACCGCCAAAGTTATGTCCTTACTAGCCCGTGTCTGGGAGGACGACTACCTACTCCACACTTGGGTCAAATGGGTCGAAGAAACGGACCGCGGGGTGGTGCTCGTGGCGCTAGAAGGTGACGATATCATAGGCACCTGTTACATACACTTCTTGCCCGAAAATCGCTGCTGGTTTCAGGGCATGCGCGTTGACCCAGATGTTCGTCGTGCAGGCATCGGCAGCGCGCTGACCGCGGCCAGTCTCCAGGTGGCCACAGAGGCACACTGCACCCATGTCTGCCTAGGCATTGACGCAGACAATACCCCTTCGCTCACCATGACAGCTAAAGCCGGCTTTCGCAAAATATGCGATTATGCCAGGGTGGGCAAAAAGATCTCCCCGCGCGAGCTAGGGGCACCTAAGGCGCCCACAGGCTGGCGCGAGGCTAATGCGAACGACGTCGACGCCTTGCTACAACTAGGCCAGGCACATGCACCTAGCGGCGCTATCTTTGCCAGCTGGCTGTGGCAGCCTGTATCCCGCGCGGCGTTACTAAGTTGCATCACGGAGAAAGACCTATGGGTATGGGGAACGCCAGAAGTGTCTGTATGGGCCGGCTTCGCCAAATTTGACGATTACTGCGCCCTCTTCCCCTTGGCTGGCGACGAAGCCGCCGTGCAGCCTGCCTTTGTGGACATGCTGCAGTGGTTGCCTGATGAAAAAGAGATCCACCTGGAGCTGTGGCAGCCGCCCCAAAACGCCCTGCACGACCTACCACAGAACTACGGCTTTACCGGAGACGATGGGTACACCATCTGGGAATACGACTTAGTTGCTGCTAAACTTACTTCTAGCCCAGCTGCAATCTAACGAGCATACATCTCCACTATTTTTACCACCAATTCAACCGCCTTCTCCATGGTCTGGATAGAGGCATACTCATGCGTGCTGTGGTAGTTATGCCCACCTGTAAAAAGATTTGGGCAGGGCAAGCCCATAAAAGAGAGCCTCGCGCCGTCCGTGCCGCCCCGCACTGGGGTGGTTACGGGGGTAACGCCAATCTCAATCATAGCTTGCTTGGCCAAATCCACAATGTGCATGGCGGGCAAAATCTTCTCGGCCATGTTGTAATAGGAGTCTGCTAACTCTACGGTAAAGGTGCCCTCTCCGTAAACACCGTTAAGGTAGCAGCCGATTTCGCTCAGGCGCTCTTTGCGCACGGCAAATTTTGCGCCATCGTGGTCGCGAACAATGTACTTAAACACCGCCTGCTCCGGCGTCCCCTGCACATCCGTCAAGTGATAAAAACCTTCGTACCCTTCGGTATGAACGGGGCGCTCGGCGGGGGGTAGCATACTGTTAAAATCCATGCCGAGGAGTAGGGCATTTTTCATTTTGTTCTTCGACGCACCGGGGTGAATATTGCGCCCCTTGACCGTGACCTTGGCGCTCGCCGCGTTAAAAGTCTCATACTCAATGCCGCCTAGGGCACCGCCATCCAGCGTATAGGCATAATCCGCGCCAAATTTCTCGAGGTCAAACTTAGCCGTGCCACGCGCAATCTCCTCGTCGGGGGTAAAGGCAATGCGCACCTTGCCCCGCTTAATCTCAGGGTGGAGCATTAGGTACTCTACTGCTGCCACAATTTCGGCAATACCAGCTTTGTTATCTGCCCCCAGCAAAGTAGTCCCGTCGGTAACAATAAGATCGTCGCCTGTGCACAATTTTAAATCGGGGTACTCCGCAGGTGAAAGAACAATGCCTAGCTCCTCATTCAGAACGACATCGCCGCCGTCATAACCCTTGACAATCCGCGCCTTGACATGCGCACTCGGCACATCTGCCACCACATCGACATGGGCGACAAGGCCAATCGTGGGCACAGGGTATTCCACATTGCTAGGCAAAGTGGCGTACACATAGCCAAATTCATCGAGATGCGCGTCAGTCAGACCTAACTCCAACAAATCTGCTACCAGTATTTTTGCTAGGTCTAACTGCCGTGCCGTGCTAGGTTGTGTCGGAGAATTAGCATCGGACGCCGTATCCACTTCTACGTAACGCAAAAACCTTTCCACTAACCGGGTCATTGTCGCCGCCTCCTCGTAAACTCTTAATTTTCATGGCTAATTTGCATGTCTAACCATGTTTAACTCATGCTCTAATTCTTCACCGCACGCTTATCTTCCTGCAGATGCAGAGGCAATTAACTACGGGAGGTCTTAAAATGAGCTACCCCTTCTACATCCTTGACGTCTTCGCCCCCCACAAATACGCTGGCAATCCGCTAGCCGTAGTTAGGCACAGCTCCACTCTCTCCGATGAAGAAATGCTCGCCATCGCCAAAGAGATGAACTATAGCGAGACGACCTTTATTAACTCCGACTCGCCGCGAGAAGGCGGCTTTGACGTGCGTATTTTCACCCCGGGCGAAGAAGTCCCCTTTGCCGGTCACCCCACCTTGGGCACCGCCTATGTCATTCAACAGGCATTATTGGGCCAGCAGGTAGACGAGGTAGTGCTAAACCTCGCCGTCGGCAAAATTTCCGTCACCTTCACCTACGAGGGTGGCCTACCCCACACCCTTTGGATGAGACAAGTACAGCCTTCATTCCTCTGCACACTCGAGCCTCAAGGCATGGCAAGCTTGCTCGGCCTAGACCTCGAGGACATTGACTCTCGCTTCCCCATCCAAGAAGTAACCACGGGGCTGCCCTTTATAATTGTCCCCCTTAAAACTCTCGCCGCCGTAAAAAAATGCCACCCCGAAACTAGGCGCTTACTCGCCTATGTCTCGGCCCTCACCGCTAAGAACATCCTCGTTTTTGCCCCCGAAACTTATAGCCGCGAAAACAACTTCCATGCCCGCGTCTTTACCGACTACCTCGGCATCCCCGAAGACCCAGCCACCGGCAGCGCCAACGGCTGCCTAGCCGCGTACCTCGTCAAACACCGTTACAACGGCAGCACCTCCCTCACCGCTCGCGTCGAGCAAGGTTACCAAATCGGCCGCCCGTCGCTGCTCCTGTTAAAAGCAGAGGAACACGAGAGCGGCATCGAAGTCAACGTGGGCGGCCAAGTAGTGCTGGTGGCACAGGGCACACTGCTTTGAGATGCAGTTCTTTAGTGAAGGGATGATTGAAGTGCTAAGAGAATTTAACTACGACATTTTAGACCTCATCAAGTCACGTTGGTCCCCCCGCGCCTTTAGCACCGAGCCCGTCGCCATGGGCGACCTCTTGGCGCTATGCGAAGCTGCGCGCTTTGCGCCATCCTGCTTTAACGAACAGCCCTGGCGGTTTATCCTCGCCACCACCCCAGACGAGCTTACTAAGATGCAGAGCATCCTCACTGCGAGCAACCTCGAGTGGGCCAAACATGCGCCAGCCCTGCTCCTTATACTTGCCAAAAAGACCTTCTCACAAAACGGCCAAGACAACTACTGGCACATGTTCGACGCCGGCACCGCCTGGGGCTACTTGTCGCTAGAAGCACAAAGCCGCGGGCTCATTACCCACGGCATGGGAGGTTTTAGTAAAAAGAAGGCGCAAGAGCAGTACCAGCTCCCCCTAGACTTAGCCCCGCTGGCTGTCATCGCCATCGGCAAATTAGGCCAAAGCGAAAATTTGCCCGAACACCTGCGCGAGCGCGAGCACCCCGGTGGGCGGAGCGACTTGGGGAGCCTCTTCGTCAAGCCAAGCAACAGGGACGGAGCCTAGCGCTAGCGCTCCAAGCCTTTACCACCCTCCCCGACCGACTTACTGACTTGTCCCCGATACTCAGTTCATATCGTGCACCTGCCAAACTTTCGGGGCAATCTCGCTTCTGGCAGATGCTAAGCTGTCCTCCGCTCTTTCCAACCAGTGTTGAACAAGCTTGTCGATGTTCCGTTCCCGAGTCATACTACTACACCATCGCGCTGGACCTCGGAGTGAAATGGCACCAAGGAGTAAATCCCACTATCCCAAGCCAGGGCATCCACTACTACTACACTCAGATTCGTACCAAAAGCATAGTTGACCTCAAATATAACATCCGACACGGAATTCCTCTCCCCGTGGGTCATGACTTCCCGAGTAATCACCAGCAGGTCAAGATCGGAATGTTCATCGTCTTCGCCTCGGGCCACTGAGCCAAACACTACTATCATCTCTACCGAAAACTGCTTCATCAGCTGATTCTTTGCCTCCAGTACAGCTTCCCTTTGTTCAGTGGTAAGTGCTAGGTCGTTAATCCCAAGCCTCATAAAGACACCCCTTCTCCCAACGAAATTTCTAGCAACAGGCAACAGGGACGGAGCCTAGTGCTAGCGCTCCATGCATTTACCACCCTCCCCGACCGACTTACTGACTTGGTGTACGACGTAAGCGTTGATCTCAAGCAACTTGGCAATCCTACGGTGGCTTAACTTGGTGTGCCGCAGCAGCTCGGCCACAATTTCCTCTACTTGCTGCGGGTTGCTCTTCCGAAAACTGCGGCCTACTATCCCTCGTGATCCGCAAAAAGCTTCAATTATTGCATGCGCACGCCTTTGCCTGTCACGATCAATTTCCTCGGCAGTGTCCAAGTACTCGTGTTCATCCGGCTCAAGGTGAAATATCTTAAAGCCCTCCGGTCCTTTAGGCAAGAGTCTAAGGACTACCTGCTTTTGTTTAGGAGAAATTAGATTTTCACTTCCTAGATACTCGCCAAAACTACTCCACCTATATTGTCCCGCCTCGTCCACAAGGCCTGCCTTAACAGGGTTGTTATGCACGTACCTGACAAGGTGCGCTAGGTACCTGTCGTTTTCG
>Ga0209103_1000354_pt1 | contig 14495 bp, 9 predicted proteins | sample 4C3metaG_FD_184152 | JGI IMG/M metagenome (GOLD analysis project Ga0209103, IMG submission 184152) | Freshwater bacterial and archeal communities from Indian Creek, Illinois, USA - 4C3 metaG (SPAdes) (version 2) | ecosystem: Environmental > Aquatic > Freshwater > Unclassified | place: USA: Indian...
CAGATGCCCATGACGTTGATGTCAAACACCTTCCAACCCTGGGGCGTGCGTTCGAGCCGGTAGTCGATCTGGATCGGTTCGCTGCGCCCGCGCAGTTCGGTGCGCACCACCACCTCGGTGTCTTGCGGGGTGAAGCGGCTTGGGCGCAGCGCCAGCACCTGGTCGGTCAGGCGGCTTAAAGCGCCCGAGTAGGTGCGCACCAGCAGCAGCTTGAATTCGTCTTGCAACCGGGTGCGCTGCTCGGGCGTGGCTTGGCGCCAGAAGCGCCCCACGGCGGAGGCGGTCATGCGGCTGAAATTGACGTGCGGCATCAGTTGGCCATCGATCAGCACCATGATGCGATCGATGTCGCCGCCGCGCAACACCGGGTCGGCCTTGATCTGGCGGATCACCTCGGTGCCCACGCGCATGATCAGCGCATCGGGGGCTTCGAAGGTTTGCGCCGCCACGCGGGTGGGCGCCAGCACAGCCGCACCCACAAGCCCGAGGCTTGCGAGCGCGCCAAGGGAGAGCAGCGCGGTGCGGCGCGAAGCGGATGGTGGCTGGTCGGTCAAAGAATTGGCGTGTTTCATGGCGGGTATTGTGCAATGCCTTGACAGTGCAGGGCAGTTTCAGGGTGCAGACTTTGCATTCGCTTGCATCTGTTACGGCGGTGTGGCAGCCGCACCCGGTGCCGATGGAGCGGGCGGCGCTGGTGCCGCACCCTCGTCCGGGAACTCGTCGGTGTGGATTTGCGCCGCACGGCGTTGCAAAAAGGCATCGCGGATGAAGCTGTAGCGGTCCAGCGCAATGCGGTCCACCATGTCGGTGGCGGGCAACAGGTCGGCGCGGTTGTCGGTTAGGCGCAACACCGAGAGCGCGCTGCGGTCGGCGCTGGGCTCTACGCTGCCGATCGGGTCGGCGTTTTGATCGACCACCCGACCCACGGTATCGCGCACGGTGGAGGGGCCACTCAGCGGCAAAACCAAATAAGGCCCCGGCGGCACGCCCCAGCGGCCCAGGGTGTGGCCAAAGTCGAGCGGGGTCCGCTCGACGCCCATTTCGGTGGCCACGTCGAGCACGCCGCCCAAGCCGAAGTAGGTGTTGACCTTGAAGCGGGTGAAGTTTTCCACCGCCTCTTGCGGGCGCGCCTGCAAGCTGGCGTTGACGAAGGACCAAAAATCGCGCAGGTTGTTGAAAAAATTGTTGACCCCGGTGCGCAGCGGCGCAGGCATGGTGTCGCGGTAGGCCACTGCCAGCGGGCGCGCCACGGCGCGGTCAACCCCATCATTGAAGCGCTGCACCTGGCGGTTCATTGGCTCCAGCGGGTCTTGGGGGTTGGCGTCGGGGCCGGTGGCGCAGCCGCTCAGCAACAGCAGCGCCAGCACGGCGGTACCTGCTCCAAGGCGGGCGGCACCGTGGCCAGTCGTGTGGGGCGCAGCCGCCCCGGTTTGGTGTGCAAAAGTCGTCATGGCTATCCCTGTTTGGCTTTCTTCAAATCCAGCGCAGGCTACTGCGCCCCGGCAGCTTCTCCATCTGGGGCGGCGTCCGGCTCGGCGGCGCGGTTGAACAAAAACTGTCCGATCAGGTTTTCCAGCACGATGGCCGATTGCGTCAGCGTGATGGTGGCCCCGTCGGCCAGGTTTTCGTCGGCCCCGCCGGGCACGATGCCCACGTACTGCTCACCCAGCAGGCCGCTGGTGAGGATCTGAAACGAGCTGTCGCGCGGAAAAGTGTAGCGCTGCTCCAGTTCCAGCGTGACATCGGCCTGAAAAGTCTGGTCGTTGAAGGTGATGGCTTGCACCCGCCCGACCGGCACCCCGGCGCTGCGCACCGTGGCCCCGGCGCGCAAGCCGCCGATGTTGTCGAAGCGCGCCGTGACTTGGTAGGTGGGTTGCCAACTGATCTGCAACAAATTGGCCGCCTGCAGCGACAAAAACAGCAGCGCCAGCGCGCCCAGCAGCACGAACAGACCCACCCACACATCTTTGACCGAGCTTTGCATTTGATTCCCTCACACGCCAAACATCAGCGCCGTCAGGACGAAGTCCAGCCCCAGCACCGCCAACGAAGCCATTACCACGGTGCGCGTGGTGGCGCGCGCCACCCCTTCGGGCGTGGGCGTGGCCAAGTAGCCTTGCAGCAGCGCGATGAAGGTCACCGCCACGCCAAACACCAGCCCTTTGACCAGGCTGTTGCCCACATCGGCCCACACATCGACCCCGGCCTGCATCTGGCCCCAATAGGCCGCACCATCGACGCCCAACAGCGGCACGCCCACCAGCCAGCCACCCAGGATGCCGACCGCGCTAAAAACCATCACCAGCACCGGCAGCACGATCACCCCGGCCCAAAAGCGCGGCGCCAAAATGCGCGCAATTGGGTCAACGGCCATCATCTCCATGGCGCTCAACTGCTCGCCCGCTTTCATGAGGCCGATTTCGGCCGTGAGCGAGGTGCCGGCGCGGCCGGCAAACAGCAGCGCCCCGATCACCGGCCCGAGCTCGCGGATCAGGCTCAGCGCCACCAGCAGGCCCAGCACCTCGGTCGAGCCGAACTGGTTCAAAATGTAGTAGCCCTGCAGCGCCAGCACGAAGCCCACGAACAGGCCCGAGACGCCGATGATGGCCAGCGAGTAGTTGCCCAGAAAGTGGATCTGGTCGCGCAGCAGCGTGTAGCGGCGCAGCACCGCAGGCAGCAGCATGAATAGGCGCAGCAGCAAGCGCGCACCAAAGCCTAGGCTAGCCAGCCACAGGCGCACCGAAAAGCCGATTTGCGACAGCGCTTTGTGTGTCATGGCCGCGCCCCCAGGCCGTAATCGTCGGCCACCGAGGCCGCCGGGTAGTGAAAATGCACCGGCCCCTCGGGCTCGGCGTGGATGAACTGGTGCACCAGCGGGTCGCTGCTCTGGCGCACCTGCTGTGGGCTGCCCTGCGCCGCCACCCGGCCATGGGCCAGCACCACCACGTGGTCGGCAATCGCCAGCGTTTCGTGTACGTCGTGCGAAACCAGCACACTGGTCAGGCCCATGGCGTCGTTGAGCTGGCGCACCAGGCGTGCAATGGTGCCGAGCGAAATCGGGTCCAACCCGGCAAAGGGCTCGTCGTACAGCACCAGCTCGGGGTCGAGCGCGATGGCGCGCGCCAGCGCCACCCGGCGCGCCATGCCGCCCGAAATTTCAGCGGGCATGAGCGCGCGTGCGCCGCGCAAGCCCACCGCGTCGAGCTTCATGAGCACGATGTCGCGGATCAGCGCTTCAGACAGGCGGGTTTGCTCGCGCAGCGGAAAGGCCACGTTGTCGAACACGTTCAGGTCGGTGAACAAGGCGCCGAACTGGAACAGCATGCCCATGCGACGGCGCACCGCGTACAGCGCGTCGTTGCCCAGTGCGCCCACCTCTTGGCCGTCGAACAGCACCTGCCCCGACTGCGCCCGCTGCTGGCCGCCGATCAGGCGCAGCAGCGTGGTTTTGCCGCCGCCCGACGCGCCCAGCACCGCCGTGACGCGGCCACGCGGCAGCGCCAGCGTCAGGCCGTCGAGAATGGGGCGTTCGGCGTAGCCGAAGCGCACCGCGTTAAATTGCACCAGGGGAGGTTCTGCAGCGGGGTTCATGCAAGGGGTGGGCCGTGTGGCTCCAGAGCCGCGATCATAAGGGAAAGCCCCAACCCAGCCTGCGCAGCAAGCCCTTAGCGCGGCAAATCCGAATGCCCCATCAGGTATTCGTCCACCGCCCGCGCCGCCTGCCGCCCTTCGCGGATGGCCCACACCACCAGCGACTGGCCGCGCCGCATGTCACCCGCGGCAAAGACCTTGGCCACGTTGGTGGCGTAGCCGCCGTTGGCCTCGGTGTGGGCACGGGCGTTGCCGCGCGCGTCCTTTTCGACCCCGAAAGCCTCCAGCACCGGGGCCAATGGGTGCGTAAAGCCCATCGCCAGCAGCACCAAGTCGGCCTGGTGCTGCTGCTCGGTGCCGGGGATTTCGACCAGCTTGCCGCCTTGCAGCTCGACTTGCACCGTGGTCAGGCCCGTGAGCCGGCCCTTGCTGCCGGTAAAGGCCTTGGTCGAAATGGCGAAGGCGCGCTCGCAGCCCTCTTGGTGGCTGGAACTGGTGCGCAGCTTGATTGGCCAGTAGGGCCAGGTGAGGCTGCGGTCTTCCTGCTCGGGCGGCATGGGCAGCACTTCGAACTGGGTCACGCTGGCGGCACCGTGGCGGCGGCTGGTGCCCACGCAGTCGGAACCGGTGTCGCCCCCGCCGATGACGATCACGTGGTTGCCCTCGGCGCGGATTTGTTTTTTCAGCTTGTCGCCGGCGTTGACCTTGTTTTGCTGCGGCAAAAACTCCATCGCAAAATGCACCCCGTCGAGCTCGCGCCCCGGCACCGGCAGGTCGCGGCTCTGCTCGCTGCCGCCGCACAGCAGCACGGCGTCAAAGTCGGTTTGCAATTGCGCTGCGGCGATGTTGCGCTTGGCCTCGTTTTGCACCCTGGCCCCCGGGCCTTCGGTGGGCATGGCCCCGACCAGCACCCCGGTCTCGAAGCGCACCCCTTCGGCCTGCAGTTGCGCCACGCGGCGCTCGATGTGCGATTTTTCCAACTTGAAATCGGGGATGCCGTAGCGCAGCAGGCCGCCGACGCGATCGTTCTTCTCGAACACCGTGACGGCGTGGCCCGCACGCGCAAGCTGCTGCGCCGCCGCCAGCCCGGCCGGGCCAGAGCCGACGATGGCCACCGACTTGCCGCTGGACTGCGCCGCCGCTTGTGGCTGCACCCAGCCCTGCTCCCAGGCGCGGTCGATGATGGCGTGCTCGATGGACTTGATTCCCACCGCGTCGCCGTTCACGTACAGGGTGCAGGCGCTCTCACACGGGGCCGGGCAGATGCGGCCGGTGAACTCGGGGAAGTTGTTGGTGCTGTGCAACACCAAGCTGGCGCTTTTCCAGTCGTCGCGATAGACCAGATCGTTGAAATCCGGGATGACGTTGTTGACCGGGCAGCCGTTGTTGCAAAACGGGGTGCCGCAGTCCATGCAGCGCGCCCCTTGCTGGCGCGCCTGCGCGGCATCCAGCCCGATGACGAATTCTTTGTGGTGCGTCAGGCGCTCTGGCACCGGTTTGTAGCCCTCTTCGAGGCGCTCAAACTCCATGAAGCCGGTGATTTTTCCCATGATGGCAATTCCTTGAATGCGGGTTGGGGCTCAAACGCCTACGGCCACGGGGGCGCTGGCGGCCACGCTGCGGGCGTGCAGCTCGCCCAGGGCGCGCTGGTACTCGGTGGGCATGACCTTGACGAACTTTGCCCGGCTCACGGCCCAGTGGTCCAGCACCTGGCGCGCCTTGGCCGAACCGGTCCAGCGCAGGTGCGCCTCGATCAGGCTGCGCAGTTGCGCCTCGTCGCTCTGGCCGCGGTGCCAGGTGCCCGGCGCGCTGGCGGCCGCTTGTTCGGCCGCGCTCAACACGCGCTCGAGCCGCACCATGGCGCTGTTGCAGCGCTGGGCAAACAGCCCATCTTCGTCGAGCACATAGGCCACGCCGCCGCTCATGCCAGCGGCAAAGTTGCGCCCGGTCTGGCCCAGCACCACCACGGTGCCGCCGGTCATGTATTCGCAACCGTGGTCGCCGGTGCCCTCCACCACCGCCGTGGCCCCCGACAGGCGCACGGCGAAGCGCTCGCCCGCCACGCCGCGCAAAAAGGCCTCGCCGCTGGTGGCCCCGTACAGCACGGTGTTGCCGACGATGGTGTTGTGCCCCGCGTCGCCGCGAAACTCGATGCTCGGGCGCACCACGATGCGCCCACCCGAGAGGCCCTTGCCGGTGTAGTCGTTGGCGTCGCCGATCAGGTAGAGCGTGATGCCGCGGCACAAAAAAGCCCCAAACGACTGGCCGCCGGTGCCTTCGAGCTGGATGCGGATGGTGTCGTCGGGCAGGCCCTCGGGATGCGCGCGCGTCACGCTGCCCGAGAGCATCGCCCCCACGGTGCGGTTGACGTTGCGCGCCACTTCCATGAACTGCACTTTTTCGCCGCGCTCGATCGCCGGGCGCGATTTTTCGATCAGCCGCACATCCAGCGCCGCCCCCAGGCCGTGGTCTTGCGTGCCCTCGTGTCGGCGCGCCACCGTGGCCGGCAGCGCTGGCTGGTAAAAGAGGCGCGAAAAGTCCAGCCCCTGCACCTTCCAGTGCTCCAGCCCGCGCCGGGTGTCGAGCAAGTCGGCGCGGCCCACCAGCTCATCGAAGCGGCGCACCCCGAGCTGCGCCATGATCTGGCGCACTTCCTCGGCCACAAAAAAGAAGTAATTCACCACGTGCTCGGGCTGGCCGGCGAACTTGGCGCGCAGCAGCGGGTCTTGCGTCGCTACCCCCACCGGGCAGGTGTTGAGGTGGCATTTGCGCATCATGATGCAGCCCTCGACCACCAGCGGCGCGGTGGCAAAGCCGAACTCGTCCGCCCCCAGCAGCGCCCCCACGACCACGTCGCGGCCGGTCTTGATCTGCCCATCGACCTGCACCCGGATGCGCCCGCGCAAGCGGTTCAGCACCAGCGTCTGCTGGGTTTCAGCCAGCCCGATCTCCCACGGCGAACCGGCGTGCTTGATGGAAGACCAGGGCGAAGCACCGGTGCCGCCGTCGTGGCCAGCGATCACCACGTGGTCGGCCTTGGCTTTGGCGACCCCGGCGGCGATGGTTCCCACCCCCACCTCCGAGACCAGCTTGACCGACACATCGGCGCGCGGATTCACGTTTTTCAGGTCGTGAATGAGCTGCGCCAGGTCTTCGATGGAGTAGATGTCGTGGTGCGGCGGCGGGCTGATGAGCCCCACGCCGGGCACCGAGTGGCGCAAAAAGCCGATGTACTCCGACACCTTGCCGCCCGGCAACTGCCCGCCCTCGCCCGGCTTGGCCCCCTGCGCCATCTTGATCTGGATCTGGTCCGCGCTCACCAGGTACTCGGCCGTGACGCCAAAGCGCCCCGAGGCCACCTGCTTGATCTTGGAGCGCAGGCTGTCGCCGGCTTGCAGCGGAATGTCGGCCCGCACCTTGTCAGAGCCGATCACCGAGGCCAGCGTCTGCCCAGCTTGGATCGGGATGCCTTTGAGTTCGTTGCGGTAGCGCGCCGGGTCCTCGCCGCCCTCGCCGGTGTTGCTCTTGCCGCCTAGGCGGTTCATGGCCACCGCCAGCGTGGCGTGGGCCTCGGTGCTGATCGAGCCCAGCGACATGGCCCCGCTGGCAAAGCGCTTGACGATAGCGCTGGCCGGCTCCACCTCGTCGAGCGCGATGGCGCGCGCCGGATCGACCTTGAACTCGAACAGGCCGCGCAGCGTCAGGTGGCGCCGGGTCTGGTCGTTGATGAGCTGCGCGTACTCTTTGTAGGTGCCAAAGTGGTTGGTGCGGGTGGCGTGTTGCAGCTTGGCGATGGCATCGGGCGTCCACATATGTTCTTCGCCGCGCGCGCGCCAGGCGTATTCGCCGCCCGCGTCGAGCATTTGCGCCAGCAGCGGGTCGCTGCCAAAGGCGGCGCGGTGCGTGCGGATGGCCTCCTCGGCGATCTCGAACACCCCGATGCCCTCGACCCGGGTCGGGGTGCCGGCAAAGTATTTATCCACCGTGGCGCTGTTGAGCCCGATGGCCTCGAACAACTGCGCCCCGCAGTAGCTCATGTAGGTGCTCACGCCCATTTTGGACATGATTTTGGACAAGCCCTTGCCGACCGCCTTGACATAGTTGTAAACGGCTTTCTCGGCCGACAGCTCGCCGCTGAGGTCGTGGTGGATCGCCGCCAGCGTCTGCATCGCCAGCCACGGGTGCACGGCTTCGGCACCGTAGCCCGCCAGCAGCGCAAAGTGGTGCACCTCGCGCGCCGAGCCGGTTTCCACCACCAGCCCGGCGCTGGTGCGCAGCCCCGTGCGCACCAAGTGCTGGTGCAGCGCCGACAGCGCCAACAGGGCCGGAATCGGCACCTGCTGCGCGCTCACACCGCGGTCGCTCAAAATCAAGATGTTGCTGCCGCCCTTGATCGCATCCACCGCTTCGGCGCACAGCGAAGCCAGCTTGGCCTCCACCCCCTCCTTGCCCCAAGCCACGGGGTAGCAGATGTCGATCGTGCTGCTCTTGAACTTGCCGCCGGTGCGGGTGGCGATCTCGCGCAGCTTGCCCATGTCGGCCGGGTTCAGGATCGGCTGCGCGACTTCGAGCCGCAGCGGCGGGTTCACCTGGTTAATGTCGAGCAGATTCGGTTTGGGGCCGATGAAGGAGACCAGCGACATCACGATCGCCTCGCGGATCGGGTCGATCGGCGGGTTCGTGACTTGCGCGAACAACTGCTTGAAGTAGTGGTAGAGCGGCTTGTTTTTGCCCGAGAGCACCGCCAGCGGGCTGTCGTTGCCCATCGAGCCTATGCCCTCTTCGGCGTTGAGCGCCATCGGGGCCATGAGGAACTTGATGTCCTCTTGCGTCATGCCAAAAGCCTGTTGCTGGTCGAGCAGCGCGGCGTCGGGGCTGTCGAGCGCGGCGCGGGCCGACTCCTCGCTCAGCACCTGGCGGCCCTCGGCGGCTCCGGCCACCGGGTGCGTCACGTCGTCGAGGCGGATGCGCAAGTTTTCGATCCACTGCTGATAGGGCTTGCTGTAGGCCAGGCTGGCCTTGATTTCCTCGTCGTCGATCAGGCGGCCCTGCTCCAAGTCGATCAGGAACATCTTGCCCGGCTGCAAGCGCCATTTGCGCACGATCTTGCTCTCGGGGATGGGCAGCACGCCGGACTCGGAGCCCATGACCACGAAATCGTCGTCGGTGACGCAGTAGCGCGAGGGGCGCAGGCCGTTGCGGTCCAGCGTGGCGCCGATCTGGCGTCCGTCGGTAAAGACGATCGAGGCCGGGCCGTCCCACGGCTCCAGCATGGCGGCGTGGTACTCGTAGAAGGCGCGCCGGCGCGCGTCCATCAGCGTGTGCTGCTCCCACGGCTCGGGAATCATCATCATCACCGCCTGCGCCAGCGGGTAGCCGGCCATGCTCAAAAGCTCCAGGCAGTTGTCGAAGGTGGCGGTGTCGGACTGGCCGGCAAAGCTGATCGGGTACAGCTTTTTCAGGTCGGCACCCAGCACCGGCGAGCTCATCACGCCCTCGCGCGCGCGCATCCAGTTGTAGTTGCCCTTGACGGTGTTGATCTCGCCGTTGTGCGCCACGAAGCGGTAGGGGTGCGCCAGCGGCCACTCGGGGAAGGTGTTGGTGGAAAAGCGCTGGTGCACCAAGGCCAGCGCCGAGACGCAGCGCGGGTCTTGCAGGTCGAGGTAGTAGTCGCCCACCTGGTTGGCCAGCAGCAGGCCCTTGTAGACCACGGTGCGGCTGCTCATGCTGGGCACGTAGTATTCCTTGCCGTGCTTGAGCCCGAGCGCCTGGACGTGGGCGCTGGCGGTTTTGCGGATCACGTAGAGCTTGCGTTCGAGCGCGTCTTGCACGATCACGTCGGCGCCGCGCCCGATAAAGACCTGGCGGATCACCGGCTCGGTCTGGCGCACCGTGGGCGACATCGGCATGGTGCGATTCACCGGCACATCGCGCCAGCCCAGCAGCACCTGGCCTTCGGCCTTGATGGCGCGCTCGAGCTCTTGCTCACAGGCTAGGCGGCTGGCGTGTTCTTTGGGCAGAAAGATCAGGCCCACGCCATACTCGCCCGGCGGCGGCAGGGTGCAGCCCAGGCGCGCCATTTCGGCGCGGTACAGCGCATCGGGCAGTTGCAGCAAAATGCCGGCGCCGTCGCCCATCAGTTCGTCGGCCCCCACGGCGCCGCGGTGATCGAGGTTGGCCAGAATCTGCAAACCCTGCTGCACAATGGCGTGGCTCTTGTGGCCTTTGATGTGGGCCACGAAGCCCACGCCGCAGGCGTCGTGCTCGTGCGCCGGGTCGTACAAGCCAAATTGGCGCAACTGGTCGATTTCGAGGGATGGCGTCACGGCCGGCTCCTGATGCTGTGGACAAGGTGCAATAGCTTAGCCGAAGTGGGCGCGTTTGCAAAGTCCAATAATTGGGGTCAGAACCCATTTTGTGGCACACCCACACATCATTAGTTAAACTGGGGACAGATCAGATTGACCCCATCCAGCAGGCTGCAAGACCACGCCTGCTTGGCTGGAAAACGCTGACTCTAAAATCACCCCAAATGATCTCCGGCGATCCAACGTTCAAGGACACTCAATCCCACTTCAAGGAACAGGGCTTATGAACACCACGGCTGAAATCATCATCTACGAAGGCGACCACGCCCGCGTCGAGGTGCGGCTGGAGCGGGACTCGGTCTGGCTCACACAGGAGCAGGTCGGCCTGCTGTTTGGCCGCGAGCGCTCGGTGATCACCAAACACATACGCAATGTGTTTGCCGAGGGCGAGTTGGACGAGAAAAGCAATGTGCAAAATTTGCACATTGCTGGCTCGGACAAACCGGTGAAGTTCTACAACCTCGACGTGATCATCTCCGTCGGCTACCGGGTAAAGTCCCTGCCCGGTACGCGCTTTCGCCAGTGGGCCAACCGGGTGCTGCGCGAGCACCTGACGCAGGGCTACAGCCTGGACCGCGAGCGCTTTGAGCGCAACGCCGCCGAACTGGAAGCGGCACTGCAACTGGTGCGCAAAGCCGCTGCAGGCCAAGCGCTGAGCGCCGAGCAGGGTCGCGGGCTGGTGGATGTGATCGCGCGCTACACCCAGACCTTTCTGTGGCTGCAGCGCTACGACGAAGGGCTGCTGACCGTCCCGCCGGGCAGCCCGGGTGGTGTGCTGCCGACGCTGGCAGAAGCGCACGCCGCCATCGCACGGCTAAAGGCCGACCTGATGGCGCGCGGCGAGGCGTCCGACCTCTTTGGGCGTGAGCGCGGCGATGCCTTTGCTGCCCTACTGGGCAATCTGGAACAGTCGGTGTTTGGCGAACCGGCGTACCCGACCGTCGAGACCAAGGCCGCGCATCTGCTGTATTTTGTCATCAAAAACCATCCGTTCTCGGACGGCAATAAGCGCAGCGGGGCCTATCTGTTCGTCGATTTTTTGGCGCGCAACCAGCGGCTGCTGCGCCACGGCGAACCGGTCATCAACGACGTGGGCCTGGCGGCACTGGCGCTGCTGGTGGCCGAGTCCGAGGCCCAGAACAAGGACGTGATGATCCGCCTGATCGAAAACATGCTTGCCTTGCCGGGCTGCAGGGGTGCCTAGGGAGGGCTCTGCCCGGCTCCAGTCGCCACAAACCACCGGGGCGGCTGGGGCTGGGCGGGGCCGGGGTGAGGAATCGGAGCCTGCGACTGACGAACCCCGGTTCTGCCCAGTTCCAGCCGCCCCCCACTAGGAAGGCTGGGGCGGGGCGGGGCCGGGGTGAGGAATCGGAGCCTGCGACTGACGAACCCCGGTTCTGCCCGGCTCCAGCCGCCCCCACTAGGAAGGCTGGGGCTGGGCGGCCCGGCCCGGCTCCAGCCTTGGCCGCCCGCGCTGCGCCGGCTGCAACCGCCGCGCCGTTTGCTGTTGCAACTGCGCCACAAAAGCCGGACTGCCCAGCGCCCAGCCCTTGAACGCGGCCTGCTCCAGCCGCTGCTGCGCCGCCTCGCTCAGGCCCTGCGCCGCCAGCGCCGCGTAGGCGGCCTCGCGCTCGAACGGGGTATTGCCCAGTTGCCAGTAGGCCGGAGGCGCACTCAGGGCGGGGTCAAGGCGCAGGCCCGCGTAATGGCCGTGGCTGCTCCAGGGGTATTCGGCCGCCGTGCGCGCCACAACCAGCCGCACCGGCTGAGTGTCCAGGCTCAACAGCGCCGGCAACAGCTCGGTTTCAGGCTGCAACACCGTGCCCCGAAAACGCCCCTCCCACAGCGTGCCCGCATGGCCGTGGCGCAGGTTGTAGCGGCGCACATAGCTGCGCCCGAGCGCTTGCATGGCGCGCGACAGCGCCCCGTCCGCCTGCGGAGTCAGCAGCAGCCGCACCTGCTGCGGCAGCAGCACATAGCCGTGCCACTGCAGCAAATGCACACGCACGGATTGCGCAAGCAGTTGCAAAAAATCCAGATGATCAGCCGCTTGCGGAAACAGATCGACGCCCTGGTGGCCGCGCCAGATCAGCAGATGTGGCAAGCCCAGTACGCTGAGTCGGGGTTGGCGCGCCATGGCAAACCCAGAATCAATCGAACAAGCTCTGCCCGGTGAGCCGGGTGTGCTCGCGGATGGCGTAGCGGTCCGTCATGCCCGCAATGTGGTCGGCCACACGGCGGCACAGGCTCAGGGGCGCAGAATCGGCGGCGGGCGGCGGCAGCTCATCCGGGGCCTGGTGGTAGATCAGGTACAGCTCGGTCACCACCTGGCGCGCGCGCTCGGTCTGCGCCATCACCTGCGGGTGCCGGTACAAATGGCTCATCAAAAAGCGCTTGAGCTCGCTCGATTGCTGGCGCATGGCAGCCGAAAAACGCAGCAGCACCGGCCGCGCACGCACATCGTCTAGCGTCTGCACGCCGGCCGCAGCCAGGGCGGCGCGGCTGCTGGCTATCACGTCATAGACCTGCTCGGTGAGCATGCGCCGGATCGATTCGTACAGCAGCCGCTTGCCCTGCAAGGCCGGGTAGCGCTGGCGCACCGCGCGGCAGTGGCGCTCAAACAACTCCAGTGCCTGCAGTTGCTCCAAACTGAGCAAGCCAGAGCGCACGCCGTCGTCGATGTCGTGCGCGTTGTAGGCGATTTCGTCGGCCAAATTGGCCAGTTGCGCCTCCAGCGAGGGCGACTGGCCGCTCAAGAAGCGCTGCCCTACCCCGCCCGGCTCGCGCCCTTCGAGCCACAGCGCATTGGCGCGCGAGCAGTGCTTGAGTATGCCCTCGCGGGTCTCGAAACACAGGTTGAGGCCGTTGAAATCGGCGTAGCGCTGCTCCAGTTCATCGACCACGCGCAGGCTCTGCAAATTGTGCTCAAAGCCGCCGCTGGGCTCATGGGGTGTGCGCTGGTCGCACCAGCCATCGGGGTCGTCGTCTGCCGGAGCAAACTGGTGCAGGCAGGCGTTGAGCGCGTCTTGCCCTGCATGGCCAAAGGGGGTGTGGCCCAAGTCGTGCGCCAGCGCAATCGCCTCGACCAAATCTTCGTGCAGCCCCAGGCTGCGCGCAATGCTGCGCCCGAGCTGCGCCACTTCGAGCGAGTGCGTCAGGCGGGTGCGAAACAAATCGCCCTCGTGGTTGAGGAACACCTGGGTTTTATAGACCAGGCGCCTAAAAGCGCTGCTGTGGATGACGCGGTCGCGGTCGCGCTGGAATTCGTTGCGCGTCGGTGCCGCCTCTTGCGGGTAGCGCCGACCGCGGCTGCGCTCGGGGTCGCAGGCATAGGGTTGCAAAGGGCTGATCATGGGCGCTCTCGATAAAGCTGGCGCGATGGGCTGAGTGTTTTAGCCACAGCCGGCCTCGATCACCTCAGCCACCAGCGCATCGGGCACCGCACGCAGATGGGCCGCGCCCTGCTCATCGACCAGCACAAAGCGAATCTGCCCGCCCTCGGCCTTTTTGTCCACCCGCATCAGCTCCAGGTAGCGCGCTGCGTTGTTGGCCGCCAGGCGCGGGGCACGCACCGGCAAGCCCGCGCGCTCGATCAGGCCCTGCAAATGCTGCACCCTGGGCTCGGAGAGCAGGCCCAAGCGCTGCGACAGCCTTGCCGCCAGCACCATGCCGCAGCCCACCGCTTCGCCGTGCAGCCACTGGCCATAGCCCAGCCCGGCCTCGATGGCGTGGCCAAAGGTGTGGCCAAAATTGAGGATGGCGCGCAGGCCCGACTCGCGCTCGTCTTGCCCCACCACGGCGGCCTTGATGGCGCAACTGCGCTGCACCGCGTAAGCCAGGGCAGCGGGGTCGAGGCGGCGCAGGGCCTCTAGGTGGGCATCGATCCAGTGCAGAAAATCGAGGTCGTAAATCGGGCCGTATTTGATCACTTCGGCCAGCCCGGCGCTGATTTCGCGCGCGGGCAGGGTGCGCAGGGTGTCGAGGTCGCACAGCACCCGAATCGGCTGGTAAAAAGCCCCGATCATGTTTTTGCCCAGCGGATGGTTGATCGCCGTTTTGCCACCCACCGACGAATCCACTTGCGCCAGCAGCGTGGTCGGCACCTGAACAAAGGGCACGCCGCGCATGTAGCAGGCGGCAGCAAAGCCCGTGAGGTCACCGATCACGCCGCCACCGAGGGCAAACAGCAGCGTCTTGCGGTCGCAGGCGCGCTGCAGCAAGGCATCAAACACCTGATTGAGCGAATCCCAGTTCTTGTAAGCCTCGCCGTCGGGCAGTTCCAGCCGGTGCACCTGGGCGAAACGCCCCGCCAAAGCCTGCTCCAGCCGAGCGGCATACAGCGGGGCCACGGTGGTGTTGCTCACAATCAAAGCCTGCTCGGCACGGGGCAGATTGGCCCAGGTGCCGGCGGCGTCGAGCAGGCCCGAGCCGATCAAGATCGGGTAGCTGCGCTCGCCCAGCTCGATGCGCAGTTCGGCGCTGGCGGCAGGGGCAAGGGGTGGGGAAACAAGCATGGCAAGAGTGTAGCGCCTAGCG
>Ga0209103_1000355_pt1 | contig 14488 bp, 7 predicted proteins | sample 4C3metaG_FD_184152 | JGI IMG/M metagenome (GOLD analysis project Ga0209103, IMG submission 184152) | Freshwater bacterial and archeal communities from Indian Creek, Illinois, USA - 4C3 metaG (SPAdes) (version 2) | ecosystem: Environmental > Aquatic > Freshwater > Unclassified | place: USA: Indian...
GGCGCGGGCGGCGCCGCGGCGGGATCGTCCTCATTGAGGATTTTCCTGATGGATGCGAGAATATCGTCCATTGAGGGATCGGGGCCGGTCTGGGCTTGTCCTGACATGGCTCAGCGCCGGGCCGAGACGTTGGAGTAATCGCCCGTGCCCGCCCAGCGGTTCCGCACCGCCTGGTAATACGCCGTCATGTCGTAGAGTTCGACGGCGAGGCCCAGATCCTGTGCGGTGAGGCGCCCCACCGAGGCGGCGAGCGCGTAGGAGCCGGTGACCACGGCGGTCAGCGCATTGACCAGGCTGGTGCGCGCATTGAGCAATTCCTGCTCGGCGTTCAGCACGTCCAGCGTGGTGCGGCTGCCGACGATGGCCTCGCGCTGGACGCCATCCAGCGCGATTTCCTGCGCCCTGATCTGCACGCGCACACTGGCCACGGCGGCGCGCGCGCTCACCAGGGTTTCCCAGGCGCGCGCGGCCTGTTCGGCGGCCGCGCGGCGCGCCTCATCCACCTGCGAGAGGGTTTGCTGCGCCGTCTGCCGCGCCTGGCGGACCGATGCGTATTCGGCGCCGCCCTGGAAGATGGGCGCCGAGAGGTTCAGCGTCACCTGCCCGCCATTCTGCCGGGTGTGCGGGAAGACGGCGTTGTCGTTCCGGAAGGCCTGCGCGTTGCCCGAGAGCTGCGGCATGAGGGCCGAGGCCTGGACGTCAATATTGTCCCGTGCGGCGGCGGCGTTGAACAGCGCGGCCACCACGTTGGGATTGCTGGCAATGGCGGTGGCCTGGGCTTCGGCCTGGTTGCGGACGGCGGGTTGCAGGGGCTGCGGATTGGTCAGCCGGCGCGGCGCCTCGCCGATCACGCGCTCATAGGTCGCGCGGGCGATCTGGAGATTGCCCTCCGCCTGGGTGCGCGCGGTGCGTGCGCCGGCCAGGCGGCTTTCCGCCTGGGCCACGTCCGTGCGGGTGATCTCGCCCACGCGGAAGCGTTCATTGGTGGCCTGGAGCTGGCGGGCCAGCACCTGCTCGTTATTGATGTTCAGCCGCAGCAATTCGCCGCTCTGGATCACGCCGATATAGGCCGAGACGGACTCGCCCAGCACCTGCTGTTCGGTCGCCAGCAGGCGCGCGCGCTGCGCCAGCACCAGGTTTTCCGCCTGGCGCGTCTGCGAGGTGGTGCGCCCGCCGCGATAGATCGGCTGCGTCAGCGTGATGGTGGCGGTGCTCAGCGTGCGCTCCTGCCGGATGGTGGTGGATTGCGGGAAGGTCGGGTCGCGGAAAAAGAAGCTGCCATCGCTGCGGAACTGCTGCACCTGGTTGCGGGTCCGCATATCGGCCACGCCATAGCTGCCCGCCATCACCACGGTGGGCCGCCAGCCGGCCAGCGCCTGGGGCACGCCTTCATCCACGCCGCGCAGCTGCGCCCGTGCGGCGAGCAGGGTCGGGTTGTTGTTGTAGGTCAGCGCCAGGGCTTCCTGCAGCGTCTGCGCCTGCACGGAAGCCGTTGACCAACCAATGACCGAGACGGCCGCCAGAAGCGTTGCCCTCATGCCCAGATGCATCCGCCCGATGTCCCCTTCAATCTCTTGTCCCACCACAATGCGACGAGTATAGCCCGGCATGACGAGGCTGGGGGCGGCAAATCCGCCTTGGGTCACAAAATGAAACCCGGGCTGGGGGCGAAGGCTTCGAGCAGCGGCGCTGACGCATCCAGCCCCTCGATCGCGGTGACGGCCCCGCCGACCCGGCGCATCATCACCGCCCAGCCCACCGGCCCCTGCTCCCGCCGGATCGTGACCAGCCGCCCGCCCTCGCCCAATTGGGAAAACAGGCCGGAGGGGACCTCCTCCACCATGCCTTCGATCAGGATGAGGCGGAACGGCGCGCCGGCCGGGGCGCCGAGGCGGGGGTCCCCCACCTCCACCTCGGGGCGGTTTTCCTCCAGGGCGAAATTCAGGGCATGGCGCGCCAAGGCGGCCAGATCGGGATCGCTCTCGATGCAAAGCACTTTCAGGCCCATCCGCGCCAGGATCGCCGCGCCATAGCCGGTGCCCGAAGCCAGGACCAGCGCCCGCTCGCCCTGTTGCGGCAGGGCCATTTGCAGCAGGCGGGCCAGCACCATGGGAGAGAGCATCGCCCGCCCCCCGCCGAGCGGCACGCCGGCATCGGCATAGGCGCGTTCGCGCATCGCGGCGGGCAGGAAATTCTCGCGCGGGATGGCCTCCATGGCGTTCAGCAGGAGGGGGTCCGTCACGCCATTGGGCGTGAGCTGCCCATCGCGCATGAAGCGGCGCGCCAGGGCGAAATCCACATCCGATCCGAGCATCATCATCTCCTGGGCGGCCATCGCGGCCTTATAGGCCGACCATCCGCCCGCGGAAAGCTTCCGCCGCCAGCCCTGGCACCTTGACCCGGCGGCAAAGCCGCCCGATACACAAGGGGATCAGGGGTCCGGTGGCCGAGTGGTTAGGCACAGGTCTGCAAAACCTGCTACGGCGGTTCAATTCCGCCCCGGACCTCCAGATTTTCCCGGATGCGCCGCATCTTGGGCCCCCAATGCCCGCCACACCGCTTCCGGCGTCGCCGGCATCGCCACATCGGCGCCCACCGCATCGCGGATCGCGGCCATGATCGCCTGGGGGGCGGCGATGCAGCCGGCCTGGCCCGTGCCCTTCACGCCCAGTCCATTGGCGGCCGTCGGCTGGTCCTCGCGCAGTTCCACCCGAAGCTCGGGCAGGTCGGCGGCGCGGGGCATCGCGTAGTCCATGAAGCCGGCGGAGAGGAGTTGCGCGCTTTCGGGGTCATAGGCGATGCGCTCCATCAGCGCCTGGCCGATGCCCTGCGCCACGCCGCCCTGCACCTGGCCGCGCGCCAGCATGGGGTTGAGCAGGCGGCCGTAATCATCCACGGCGGTGTAGCGCAGCAGCCTGGCCTCGCCCGTCTCGGGGTCCAGCTCGATCTCGGCGGCGTGGGCGCCATTGGGGAAGGTCACAAGGTCCACCCCATGGGCCACCTCGCCCTCCAGCGTGCCTTCCTCGGCGGCGATCCCGGCCAGGGTCAGGCCGCGCCCGTCGGGCAGGCCGAAGCGGCCCGCCGCGTAGTGCAGCGCATCGGGCGCGCATTGCAGCAGCCGGGCCGCGACCGTGCGGGCATGGGCCAGCAGCAGGCCGGCCGCCTGGCGCATCGCCTCGCCGCCCATGTGCAGGCTGCGCGCGCCGCCATGGCCGCTGCCGCGCACCACCCGCGCCGTATCGGCCTGCACATAGCGGATGCTGGCGATGGGAATATCCAGCAGATGCGCGATGTATTGCGGGAAGCTCGTCTCATGCCCCTGGCCGTTGGATTGGGTGCCGATGGCCAATTCCAGCAACCCATCGGCCGAGGCGCGCAGCCTGGCCCATTCGCCCGGCGCCCCGCGCGCCGTCTCCAGGAAGCAGGTCAGGCCGAAGCCGCGCAGCTTGCCGCGGGCGGCACTCTGGGCCCGGCGGGCGGCGAAGCCCGCGCGGTCCGCCAGGACGGCGCATTCATCCAGCCGCGCGGCAAAGTCGCCATCGCGGATATCCTGGCCCAGCGCGCTGCGATGCGGCACTTCCCGGATGACATTCAGCGCGCGCAGGGCCTGCGGGTCCCGCCCCGTGTCATGCGCCGCCGCCTCGATCATCATCTCGATGATGAAATTCGCCTCCGGCTTGCCGGCGCCGCGATAGGCCTCCATCGGCGCGGTGTTGCTGAAGGCGCCGCGCGCCATGAAATGCACCGCCGGGATGGCGTAGCAGCCGCCCAGCGCCGTGGCTGGCGTATGGCTCGCGCAATAGGCGCCGTTGGAGGAGAGATAGGCGCCGAGTTCCGAGAGGGATGCCACCTCCAGCGCCAGGATGCGCCCCTGGGCATCCAGCGCCAGCCGCGCCGTCGCCTCCATGCCGCGCCCATGGGCGGAGGCGGCGAAATCCTCGGCCATCTCGGCGACCCAGCGGATCGGGCGGCCCAGCAGTCGGGTGGCGTGCAGCAGCACCACATGCTCGCCAAAAGCCACGTTCTTCACGCCGAAGCCGCCCCCCACATCGGGCGCCAGCAGGTGCAGGCTCTCGGGCGGCAGGCCCATCGCCTCGCAGATCTGGCTGCGGATCGCGTGCATGTTCTGCCCGTTCAGGTGCAGGGTGAGCATGCCATCCTGCATCAAGGCCAGGGCTGCGCGCGGCTCGATCGGCGCGCAGGTCACGCGTTGGTTTGGAATATGCCGGGTGCTGACATGCGCGGCGCGGCCCATCGCCGCCGCCACCGCCGCCGCATCGCCGCGCTGCCAGATGAAGGCGAGGTTGCCCGGCGCCTGCTCATGCAGCAGCGGCGCGCCAGCCGCCAGCGCGGCCATGGGCGTGGCCACCGCATCGAGCGGTTCGTAATCCAGCGTGATGAGTTCGGCCGCATCCTCGGCCAGGGGGCGGCTCTCGGCGATGATGCAGGCCACCGCCTCCCCCACATGACGCACCCGGCCCTGGGCAAGTGAGGGGCGCGGCGGAATGATGAGCGGCAGGTCGGCCTCCACCAGCGGCAGGCAGGGCAGGCTGCCAATGCCGGCCCGGCGCAGATCATCGCCGGTCAGGATCAGGTGGATGCCGGGCGCGGCGCGCGCCGCCGCCAGATCCATCCCCCGCAGGACGGCATGGGCATGCGGGCTGCGGAGGAAATAGGCCTGGAGCGTCCCCTCCGGCGCGGCCTGGTCGCTCATGTAGCGTCCCTGGCCGCGCAGGAAGCGGTCATCTTCCAAACGCCGGATGGATTGACCGAACATGCGCGCCTCCCGAATCTGGGATGCAGCTTACGGGCAATGGGCCGCCGCGTCAGGCCGCCCGCATTTCACCCAGTATGACCGAAAGCTCGCTCCGCAGCGCCTCGCCCTGGCCGGCCACGGCATCCGTGCTGTCGGTGAGCTGCGCGACCGCGCGTTGCGCCGCCTCCATCCCCTCGCCCACGGCATGGATCTGGGTGGAGACCGCATCCGTCCCGGCCGCCGCCTCGGCCACGTTGCGGGCAATCTCCCGCGTGGCGGCGCCCTGCTGTTCGACGGCGGCGGCGATGGCATTGGCCACCTCGTTGATTTCCTCCACCACGGCCCCGATGCCCTGGATGGAGCGCACCGCCGCCCCGGCCGCCGCCTGTATGGCGCCGATCTGCGCCCCGATATCGCCCGTGGCCCGGCCGGTCTGCGCGGCCAGACTCTTGACCTCGCTCGCGACCACGGCGAAGCCCTTGCCCGCCTCGCCCGCCCGCGCCGCCTCGATCGTGGCGTTGAGCGCGAGGAGGTTGGTCTGGCCCGCAATGTCGCTGATCAGGCGCACCACCTCGCCGATCTTCTCGGCCGCCGCGGTCAATTCGCGCATCGTCTCATCCGTGCGCTGCGTCTCCTCCAGGGCGCGGCCCGACACCTGGGCCGCCTGCGCCACCTGGCGGGTGATCTCACCCACCGAGGCGGCGAGTTCCTCGGCCGCCGCCGCGACGGTCTGCACATTGCCGCTGGCCTGGCCCGCCGTGGCCGAGACCACGCCGGCTTGCGTCGCCGTCTGGTCGGTGCCCTGCCGCAGGGCATGGGCCGCGCCGCGCAGCGTGCCCACCTGCTCGCCCAGGCGCTGCACCACGCCTCCGAGCGAGCCTTCGATCCGCTCCGCCAGGGCCAGCGTCGCCGTCCGGCGCTCGGCCTCGGTGGCGAGGCGCTGGGCCTCGGCCGCACGGTCGAGCGCCTCGGCGCGGGCGGCTTCCAGGCGCATCGCCTCCAGCCCCTGGGCCAGCTTGGCGAATTCGTCCTGGCCTTCGGTGCCGGGCACGACCGTGGCGTAATCCTGTCGCTTCAGCCGCTCCGTCGCGCCATCCAGCAGCGTGAGGGGCCGCAGGACCCGGCGCAGCAGCAACCAGCCGCAGAGCAGCAGGCTCAGCATGGCGCCGGCCAGCACGGCAAAGGCCAGCATCGCCCGGCGTTCCGCCACCGACACCACGGTGGAAAGCCGCTCCTCCGTCACCGCCGTCGCGGCGTCGCGCACGCCCAGCAGGGTGCCGATCAGCGGCGTCGTTCGCTCGATGAAGGCCGGCCCGGTCATGCGCTGCGGGCCGGGTTCCGCCTGGGCAGTGGTGAGGGCGCGGAATTGATCGAAATAGCCGCGCTGCGCCGCCCCGATCGCGGCGACGAAGCGGGGATCGGTTCGCACGCTCGGATCCGCCTCGATCATCCGCCACGCGATGTCCACCGCCCCGCGTGAGGCCAGGGCGGCGGTATTCTCGGCCTGGCTCAACGTCCGGTTGCCCGAAATCGCGTTGGCGGTCGCGCTGCGTTCCCGCCCGGCGGCGTCGCGCGCCAGCCATGAGGCCTGCTTCAAGGCGTTGACGCGCGCCACCATGGGGTCAATCGCGCCGCCCAGCCGCAGTTGGGCCGCCCACATGGCCTGCTGCAACTCGACGAAGGCCGAGACGTCGCGGAAAAAGCCAGCGCGGGCGAAATCGGCATCCCGCGCGGCGAGGGGGCGGGCCAGTTCCGCATCGGCGCGCTGGCGCAGGCTCGTCAACCGCACGAGGCCCTGGTCAAGCTCAGCCAGCTGCTTGATGATCTCGGGGCTCGGGTTGCGCTGCATGATCGCGCGCGCCTCGGCCAGCTTCGCCGCGAAGCGCTGGCGATGCGCGGCGATGGCGCCGAGGGTTTCGCTGGAGGCGGGTGTCGCGGCGCTCAGGGCGGCATTGGTCAGCGCGCGTTCGAGCAGCAGTTCGAACAGGCCTTCATTCTGCCGGTTGCCGGCCTGGTCCATGTCGAGCGCCTGGCTGGCGGAATTCCACTCCACCCAGGCGGTCCTGAGGCTGAACGTGGCCGGCACGATGGCGAGGCCGGCCAGAAGCAGGCAGCCGCCCAGAATGGGCGCGCGCACGGAGCGCAGAAAACTTGGCATGATGAGCCCTCGATCCTTTGAAGCCGTCCGGATCATTGCGATTCTGTGTGAATCTTCAGCTAACGGGCGGGGCGCGGGGTCTCCGCCAGGCCGAACATGCCGCGCAGGAAGCCGGGCGTGACGATCGCCAGCGGATTCACCGTGATCTCGGCATCTTCCGGCGGGCCCTGCGCGCGGAAGGTCGCGGCGAAGACCCCGCCTCCGGCCTCCGGGCTGAACAGGCGCCCCACCAGCGGCAGGTTGCCCAGCAGCGTGTTGAAGAAATAGGCCGGCACGATGGTGCCATCGAGGTCGAGGATCACCCTCTCCCGCAGCACCCGCCCGCGCGCCGTGAGGCCGAGCGAGGCCGAGAAGGCGCGCGCATCATTCAGCCGCAACTCGGTGGGTGAGAGGCTGAAGGGCACCACCGCCCGGTTGAAGACCAGGCCGGAGCCGCCTTGCAGCGCCTCCACCAGCCCGAACAGCGTCATCGCCTGCAACAGCTTGCCCAGGGCGGGCGCGTTCCGGACGGTGAAGGCCTCCAGCTCGACCGTGCCGGCAAGCGGCGCGCCGGGCCGCGACTCGGCATATTCGCCGGTGAACTGCATCCGCCCGCCATCAATCGTGCCAATGATGCCGAGCGCCCGCAGCAGCGCGCCGCCATCCTCGGCACTGCCGCGCAATTGCCGGGTCTCGGCGCGCGGGGTCATCGTCAGCTCGAAATTGCCGGCCTGGCGGGCGGTGCGGCCGCGCAGATTGGCTTCGCGCAGCACGCCGGCGCCATCCAGCCGGCCGCGCGCCTGGACGGAATACACATCGCGGCCGGGGGCCAGCATCACCTGGTCGAATCGCAGATCGAGCGAGAGGGGCGGCTGCGCCCCCCGCTCCATGGGCCGCGCCTCGCCTGAGCGCGCCGCCTCGCGCTCCCGCGCGGCGCCGCCCGCGGCATGGCCGGCCGGGCCGAATATGGAGCGCAGGTCCAGCACGGGGCCGCGCAGCGAGATGGCCCAGGACCCGCCCGGCGTGGCGGGGGCGCGGGCATCGCCCACGAGGCGGCTGCCGCCGAAGCCCGTTTCCTGAAGCTCCACCCGCTCGATCCGGCCGGCGCGGGCCACGGCGCGCGCCCTGAGCGCCAGTTCCAGCGCCTCGAGCCTGATGCCCTCCACGCTGGTCAACTGGTCACCCTGCAAGCGCAGCACGCCCTCCGCCCGGCCGGGGCTGCCGAGCGGCTTGGTCCAGCCCAGCGGCGGGAAGCTCAGCACCGCATCGCGCAGATCGCCCCGCAGGGTCACCTGGTTCTGCCCGTTGCGCCGGCGCTCGGTCCGCGCTTCCAGCGCGACGGGGCCGGTCAGCAGGCCGCCCATGTCGAAGCCCATCTCGGCGAGGCGCCGCGCATCCGGCCGGCCGGTGAGGATTTCACGCCCGATGACCTGGTTGGCCGGCCCGGGGCGGAAATCCATCTCGACATTGAGGCGCACCGGCACCGTGTTCAGCACGGCGGTGCCGTTCAGCCGCAGCTGTTCGGTGTTCGCGGCCAGCTCGAAATTGCCATCCTCCAGGTCTCGCTCCAGCAGCAGGCGCGTGAAGCGCGCATTGCTCACCTTCACCTCGGCGCTGAGGTTCACCATGTCCAGCCGCAGGTCAGCGAGCAGCGGGAAGCCGATGGTCAGGCGCCCTTCCTGCGTGCCCGCCACGGGCTGGACCGGAAAGGGACGCCGCTCGAACAGCTTGAGGCGGGGGTGACGCAGCAGGCTGACCGTCTCCGTCACCGGCCCGGCCACGGCGATGGCCATTTCCGTGGTGGGCGTGCCCCCCGGTGGCAGCAGGAAGCGCAGGGTGGAGGGACGCAGCTCGATCCCGCCCGGCTGGCCCGCCGCATTGTCGAGGCGCCCGCCGGCGGCCTGCACCGTGATCTCGTCCAGGCCGAAATTCACCCGCCCGCGCACGCCGCGCGCGGCCGGCATGGGGCGCAGCCAATAGATGACGCCCTGGCCCAGCTCCAGCGTGCCGGAGAGCGCCGTCAGCGCGGCATCGCCCAGGGATGGGCTGCTCTCGGCCTCCAGGCGCCACTGGCCGCCGCTCACCTCGCCGGCCACGATGTTCTCGGTGATCCAGCTGCGCGCGCCGGGGACGATGCCGTCCGGCCAAAGCGCCGGAAGATCCGCGAGGGAGAGACGGTCCAGCGTGAGGTCCATGACGCCAAGCCAGCGCCCCGCCTCCAGCCGCGCGGCGCCCGAGGCTTCGATGGTGCTGGCCCCGCCCGGGGCCGGCAGGCGCAGGGTGAGGGATTCCATGGCCAGGGAATCGGGCGTGGCGCGCCCCTCGAATATGGCGCTTTCGACCTCGACCTCGCCCCCGGCGGGGATCACCAGCCGCAGCCCGCTGGCCTGGCCCGAGAGACTGCCGGAATGGGGGCGCCAGAGGCTGAACTCCTCATCCGTGGCCAGGCCCAGGCGGAAGCTGGCCTCACGCAGCATGCCGCGCGGCAGCGCCAGGCGCACGGCCTCACGCGCTTGCGTCGCCATTCCCGTGGGCCAGACCGCCGTGAGTTCGGCCAGGTCGAAGCGGTCGAGGGAGGCGCGCAATTCGCCGGCCCAACCCTCCCCGGTGCGGCGCAGATCGCCACTCGCCTCCAGCGTGGCGCCGTGGGTGCCGGGCAGTTCGAGCCTGGCCTCGTCGAGCGAGATGCGCGTGCCATGGCCCGTGAGCCGCGCATTGAGCCGCTGGAAGGGAAGCCGCGTGCGGCCATCCAGTTGCAACTCCCCGCCATCATCCGAAGCGAGCGTGAGGCCAAAGCCGAGCGGACGCCCACGCGCGTCGAAATCACCCATGGCGCGGATCGCCACATTGGCGTTGACGATGGCCAGCGGCGCCAAGGGCGGCAGGAGCGAGGCCACTTCGGATGGCCGCAGGACCGGCAGGTCGAAGCTCACCGAGAAGCGCAGCGGCGCCCCCAGGACGGCGCCGGTGACATGGACGGGGATGTGCACGTCATTCACATGCAGCGTCGCCTCGCCATCCGCCTCGATGCCGCCGGCCGGCAGGCGCCGCAGCTCCAGGATCGAGTCCTTGAGCGCCCAATCCAGGCCGAGCAGCGCGTCCCGCACCATGACCTCCCCGCCCGTGACGCGGATGCGGCGGAGGGAGGTATGGGCGGCGCGCTCCTCGGGCGGGCGCATCAGGTCGGCCAGGATGGCGGCGAAGGCATCATCGGCGGTGCCGGTATCGGCGGTGCTGGTATCGGCGGTGCTGGTCTGGCCTTCGGCAGGCGCGCCGCCTTCGATGGCGATGCCGCCCTCGGCATCGCGGCGGATCGTCAGGGTGGGGCCGTGGATCTCGATGCTGGCGGGCGCCAGCACGCCGCGCAGCAGGGGCGCCAAGGCCAGGGTGACGCTGGCTTCGGGCAGGTGGCCGCGCTCGCGCCCCGCCTCGTCGCGCAGGGTCACGCCGGAGAGGCGGATATCCAGCGGCGCGCCCTGCCCGTGCCAGCCCTGCCAGGCGATGGTTGCGCGGCCGACCTCAAGCCGCAGGCGGCTGCCGGGGAAATTGACATTTGCCTCGATCCGCCGCGCCAGGAAGCTGCTATCCAGCGGGCCGGCCGAAAGGCGCCAGGCGACGACGCCCAAGCCCAGCCCGACCAGCAGCGGCAGGGCGGCCAGCAGGCCCAGCGCCAGCCTGACCAGGTGCGGCCAATGCCGAGCCGGGGCTTGACCGTGGCTCATCGTGGCGGCTCCCCTGTGGGATGACCAGCGCCACGCCCCTCTACGATCCCGCCGCGATTCTCCTGCTGCGCGCCCGCCTCGCCGAAGGCGATGCCACCCACCAGGCCCTGGCGGGCCGCCAGGACGCCGCCCCCCTGCTCGACCTGCTGGCGGCCCATAGCCCCTATCTCAGCGACCTGTGCTGGGCCGAGGCGCCCACCCTGCTGCGGCTGCTCGACCGTGGCGCGGAGGAGGCCATGCAATGCGCGCTGGAGCCGCTGACCAAGGCCGACCCGACCGCCCCGCGCGATGCGGTGATGAGCCTGCTGCGCCGCGCCAAGCGCCAGGGCGCGCTGGTGGCGGCAGCCGCCGACCTGGGCGCGCTTTGGCCGCTGGACCGCGTGACCGGCGCGCTGAGCGACCTGGCCGACCTGACGATCGACTTCGCCTGCGCGCATCTGCTGCTCGATGCCGCGCGTCGCGGGCAGATCAGGCTGGCGCGCACCAAGGGCGAGCCGAAGCAGATCACGAAGGGCTCGGGCCTCATCGTGCTGGGGATGGGGAAGCTCGGCGGGCGCGAGCTGAACTACTCCTCGGATATTGACCTCTTGCTGCTGCATGACCCGGACGGGCCTTCCTATCACGAAGAATACGGCGCGGCTCCCTACATCCGGATCGGGCGGGATTTGGTGCGCCTGATGGAGGAGCGCACGAGCGAGGGCTACGTCTTTCGCACCGACCTGCGCCTGCGCCCCGACCCCGCGGCCACGCCGCTTTGCGTCAGCGTGCCCATGGCGCTGACCTATTACGAGAGCATGGGGCAGAACTGGGAGCGCGCGGCGATGATCAAGGCGCGGCCCGTGGCCGGCGACCGCGCGGCGGGCGAGGCCTTCCTGCGGGAATTGCGGCCCTTCATCTGGCGGCGTCACCTGGATTTCGCGGCCGTGGCCGATATCCATTCCATCAAGCGGCAAATCCATCTGCACAAGGCCGAGCGTGGCGCTGGTGGCGAGATTGCCGTGGCGGGGCATGACGTCAAGCTCGGCCGTGGCGGCATCCGGGAAATCGAGTTCACGGTGCAGGTGTTGCAACTCATCTGGGGCGGGCGGGACCCGGCCCTGCGCGACCCCACGACGCTGGGCGCGCTTTCGCTGCTGGCATCGGCGGGCAAGATGGACCGGCGCGCGGCGGCGGACCTTGCCGATGCCTATGTGTTCCTCCGCAACACCGAGCACCGGCTGCAAATGGTTCATGACCGGCAGACCCACCGCCTGCCGGATGAGGCCGATGAACTCACCCGCATCGCGAATTTCATGGGCTTCGCCGATGCCGCCAGCTTCGCCGCGGCGCTGACCGCGCATCAGCGCCGCGTGCAGGGCCATTACAGCCGCCTGTTCGAGACCGCGCCCCGGCTGACGGCGCCGCAAGGGGCGGGCAACCTGGTCTTCACCGGCGTGGAGGATGACCCCGAGACGCTGGACAGCCTGCGCTCGCTCGGCTTTCGCGAGCCTTCCTCCATCGCGGCGCTGGTGCGCGGCTGGCACCATGGCCGCCCGCGCGCCACCCGCAGCGAGCGCGCCCGCGAATTGCTGACCGAGCTGATGCCCGGCCTGCTGGCCACCTTCGGCCGCCAGCGGGAGCCCGAGGCCGCCATCACGCGCTTCGACTCGCTGCTGGGCCAGCTTTCGGCGGGGGTGCAATTCTTCTCGCTGCTGCATCGCAACCCCCGGCTGATGGACCGGCTGGCGGCGCTGCTGGGGGCCGCGCCGCAATTGGCGGATTACCTGGCCCGCCGCCCCTCGGCGCTGGAGGGGCTGCTGGCCGGCAGCTACGCCGCCCCTGGTGAAAAGCCGCTGGCCGCCCTGCCCGCCCTGCTGCGCGAGGCGCGCGACGTGGAGGAGGCGCTGGAGGCCACCCGCCGCCTGGTCACCGAGCGCCTGTTCGAGGTGGATGCGGCAGAGCTGGAAGGCCGCCTGGATGCCGATTCCAGCGGCGAGGTCCGCAGCGCCGTGGCAGAGGCCGCCATTTGCGGCCTGTTGCCCGGCGTGGAGCGCGATTTCGCCCGCCGCTTCGGCCGCATGCCTGGCGGCAGCCTCGCCGTGCTGGCGCTGGGCAAGCTGGGCGGGCGGGAGATGCTGCCCAATTCCGACCTCGACCTCATCTTCATCTATGAGCATGAGGCCGAGACGGAGGGCAGCGAGGGCGGCCAGCGCTCCCTCGCGCCGTCGGAGTATTTCATCCGGCTCTCGCACCAGGTGGTGGCGGCGCTGACCACGCCGGGCCGCGATGGGCGCGCCTTCGAGGTGGATATGCGCCTTCGCCCCTCGGGCAATAAAGGCCCGGTCGCGGTGCGGCTTTCCGCCTTCGCCCGATACCACGCGGAGGAGGCCTGGACCTGGGAGCGCATGGCACTCACCCGCGCCCGCGTCATCGCCGGCCCCACCCCCCTCACCCGCCGGATCGAGGCGGCGCTGGACACCGCGCTGGCCACGCCGCGCGATCCGCTGGCGGTGCTGCGCGACGCCGCCCAGATGCGCGCCCGCATGCTGCGCGAATTGCCGGGCGATGGCCCCTGGGATTTGAAGGCCATGGCGGGCGGCCTGGTGGAGGTGGAGTTCATCGCCCAGGCGCTCACCGTCGCCCATGCCGCCAGCCATCCGCGGCTGTTGCGCCGCACCACGCGCCATGTGCTCGGCGAATTGGGCCGCGCCGGGCTGATCGAGGAGCGCGAGGCAGCGACGCTGATCCAGGCGGAACGGCTCTGGCGTGCCTTGCTCGGCCGGCTGCGGCTGACCGTGGGCAAGTGGAAGGAGCCCGGCCTGCCCGTGACGGTGGAGGAGGCGCTGCGCCAGGGCGCGGGCACGCTGGTGCATGAGGAAATCCAGAGCCTCGACCATCTGCGCGAGGTGATGGGCTGCCATGCGGAGGCGGTGCGCGCCAGCTTCCTGCGGCATGTCGGGCCGCTCGGGCCTTGAATGGCGGCGCTTGAACGCGCCCTATTGGCCGCGCGTGGAGGATCCCTGACGCCGCGCCACGCCATCCGCCACCAGGTTGCAGCCCAACACCGTGAGCAGGATGGCGAGCCCCGGCCAGACCGCGGCCAGCGGCGCCTGGAACACCAGTTCCTGCGCGTTGGCCAGCATATTCCCCCAGGAGGGTGCGGGCGGGGCGATGCCCAGGCCCAGGAAGCTCAGCACGCTTTCCGCCAGCACGGCGCCGCCCACCGCCAGGGCTGTCGCGATGGCGATGGGCGCGGCCAGTTCCGGCAGCACATGGCGGAGCAGCACGCGCCGCTCGCTGACGCCCATGGCGCGCGCCGCGCGCACGAAATCCCGGGCCAGCACGGAGAGCGCCGTGGCCCGCACCAGCCGCGCCACCCCCACCCAGCCAAAGGCAGCCAGCAGCACGGCGATCCGCAGGATATCGGCCGAGGCCTCGCCACGCGGCAGGCCCATCATGGCCGGGTCGAGTGCGGCCAGGATCACCAGCAGCGGCAGGGCCGGAAGCGCCAGCAGCCCGTCAGCCAGGCGCATGAGGACGGCATCCCAAATACCGCCGCGCCAGGCCGCCATCAGGCCGATGAAGGTGCCGATAGTGGTTGCCGCCAGCGCCGCCAGCAGACCCACCGTCAGCGAAACGCGCGCCCCATGCAGCAGCCGAAGCAGCAAGTCCCGCCCCAGCTCATCCGTGCCCAGCGGATGCGTGGCGCTGGGCGGTTCGAAGCGGCTGAACAGGTCCGGCAGGAAGGGGTCATGCCCCAGCGCCGCACCGGCCAGCGGCGCCGCCAATGCCGCCAGCAGCAGCAGGCCCAGCAGGGCAAGCCCGGCCCTCATGCGATCCTCGGGTCCAGCCAGCGCTGGGCCAAATCGGCCGCCAGGGTCGCCAGCATGGTCA
>Ga0209103_1000356_pt1 | contig 14472 bp, 11 predicted proteins | sample 4C3metaG_FD_184152 | JGI IMG/M metagenome (GOLD analysis project Ga0209103, IMG submission 184152) | Freshwater bacterial and archeal communities from Indian Creek, Illinois, USA - 4C3 metaG (SPAdes) (version 2) | ecosystem: Environmental > Aquatic > Freshwater > Unclassified | place: USA...
GCGCCGGGTCCAGCGGCAAGCGCACGGCGGCAAAGTCGGGTGCCAGCGGCAGCTCGCGCCCGCCGCGGTCCACCAGCACCGCCAGCCGCACGCAGGCCGGGCGGCCGTGGTCGTAGAGCTCGTTGATGACGGCTCGCAGCGTGCGCCCGGTGTAGATCACGTCGTCGATCAGCAGCACCTGGGCAGCGTTGACCTCGAACGGCAGGCTGGTTTGCGAGCCGTGCGCGCGCAGGCCGCGCTGGGCGTAGTCGTCGCGGTGCAGCGTGGAAGAAATGATGCCCGCTGGCCCCGGCAGGCCCAACTCGCTTTGCAGGCGCTCGGCCAGCCAGGCACCCCCGGTGGCCACCCCGACCAGGTGCGGGCAGGCGGCGCTGCCCGCGAGCAGGGCTTGCACGCCGCGCTTGAGCTCGGCATACAGCAGTTCGGCGTCGAGTGGCAAATGGCTCAAGGCAGACTCCTCAAAAATTGCTCCAGGATGATGCAAGCGGCCGCTGCGTCGGTGTCGCGTGCACCCAGGCTGTGCGCCTCGGTGCTGCTGTAGCGCTCATCGACTTCGTACACCGGCAGCCCAAAGCGGCCGCGCAACTGGCGCGCAAACTTCAGCGCCAAGGCGGTGTTTTCGTGCGCGGCGCCATCGGGGTGGGTGGGGATGCCGACCACCAGCGCATCGGGTTGCCACTCGCGCAAGCGCGCTTCGATCAGCGGCCAGCGCGCCGCCCCTTCGGCGCGCAGCGTGGGCTGGGCGGTGGCGCTGCGGGTGAGCCGATTGCCGGTGGCGACCCCGGTGCGCTTGCGCCCCCAGTCAAAGGCCAAAAACAGGCGCTGGCTGTCGGGCACAGCCACGGCCGACGCGGCCTCTGGCAACGAGACGACGCTGGCATTCATGCATGCCCCGCACCGGGTGCCAGCATCCACGGCTGCACCCCCAGCAGCGCCATGGCTTTTTCATAGCGCTGCGCCAGCGGGGTATCGAAGATCAGGGCCGGATCGGCGTCCACCGTCAACCAGCTGTTCTCACCGATCTCGGATTCGAGCTGCCCCTCGCCCCACGAGGCATAGCCCAAGGTGAGCAGCATCTTGGCTGGCCCGGCACCGCAGGACATGGCTTCGAGCACGTCGCGCGAGCTGGTCATCTCCAGCCCACTGCCGGCGATTTTGAGGCTTGCCGCATAGGCGCTGGGGAGCGCTGGCGCTGGCGCGGGCGCTTCGGGTGGCGCATCGGTCGCGGACGCAACGCGCTCAGATTCAGGATCGGCCTCGAGGCCGACCAGCGCCTCGCGCAGGGCAAGCGCCACCGCCGGCGGGGTTTCGTCGCTGCCCACCGCCTGCACCGCGCCCATGGCCGGGTGCAGCACGAAGCCGCGGTCGGTTTGCAGCGGCCCGCCGAGCAAGACCCGTTGCTCCGCCAGCTCGCTGCGGCGCAGGGGCAAATCCACTTTGTCGAACAGCTCGCCCACCGTGAGCTCACTGGGCTTGTTGATGATCAGGCCCATCGCCCCGCGCGGCGTGTGCTCGCACAAAAACACCACGCTGTTGCCAAAAAGCTCGTCTTTCAGGCCCGGCATGGCGATCAGGAAGTGGTGGGTCAGGTTAGTGGGTGCAAAATCCGCAGTCATGCCGTGCATTCTAAGCGCCCATCCATGACCCTCCATTCCAAACCCTACTCCAGCGGACTGGTCTGGCTGCGGCGCGACCTGCGCGCCCACGACCACGCCGCGCTCACCCACGCGCTGCGCCAATGCCAGCGCGTCTGGTGCGCCTTTGTGTTCGACACCGACATCTTGCAGCCGCTGCTGGAGCGGGGCTTGCAGGCCGATCGGCGCGTCGAGTTCATCCACGAGTCGCTGATCGACCTCGATGAGCAACTGCGCGCGCTCGGGCGCAGCAACGGCACCGAAGGCGTGGGGCTGCTGGTGCGGCATGGCCGCGCCACCGAGGAAATCCCGCGCCTGGCCACGCAACTGGGCGTGCAAGCGGTGTACGCCAACCTCGACCACGAGCCCGCCGCGCTGACGCGCGATGCCCAGGTGCGCGGCGAGCTGGCCCACGCCGGCGTGCTGCTGCACATGGGCAAGGACCAGGTGGTGCGCGAACACCACGAAGTCCTCAACCAGGGCGGCCGACCCTTTACCGTTTTCACGCCTTACAAAAAAGCCTGGCTGCAAACGCTCAGCCCCTCGGATTTGCAGCCGCACCCGGTGGAGCGCTACGCCGACGCGCTGGCGCCCTGCCCGCCCGGCTTGAGCACCGGGGTGCCGACGCTGGAGGCGATCGGCTTTGTGCCCAGCAACCTGCGCGAACTCAAGATCCGCACTGGCAGCCGTGGCGCGCTGGCGCTGCTGGAAGATTTTTTGGCGCGCATCGAACACTACGGCCAGGCGCGCGACTACCCGGCCCTCAAAGGCCCGAGCTACCTGAGCGTGCACCTGCGCTTTGGCACCCTGAGCATCCGCCAAGTGGCCCGGCTGGCCCACGAACTGCACCAGCAAGGCGTTGCCGGCGCCAGCACGTGGCTGAGCGAGCTGATCTGGCGCGAGTTTTACCAGCAGATTCTGGCCCACTTCCCGCACGCGGCGGAACGCGCCTTCAAGCCCGCCTACGACCGCATCCGCTGGGAGCACGGCAAGACCGCGCAAGCGCACTTTGCCTCCTGGTGCGCGGGGCAGACCGGCTACCCGCTGGTGGATGCGGCCATGCACCAGCTCAACCAGACCGGCTACATGCACAACCGCTTGCGCATGGTGGCAGCCAGCTTTTTGTGCAAAGACTTGGGGCTGGACTGGCGCTGGGGCGAGCGCTACTTTGCCGAGCACCTGATCGACTTCGACCTCGCCTCCAACAACGGCGGCTGGCAGTGGTGCGCCTCCAGCGGCTGCGACGCCCAGCCCTACTTTCGCATCTTCAACCCGGTGCTGCAGAGCGAAAAGTTCGACCCCCAAGGCAAGTTCATCCGGCGCTACCTGCCGCAACTGGCGCGCCTGCCCGAGCAGTGGGTGCATGCCCCGTGGCGCGCCCCGGCGGCCGACCTCGAAGCAGCGGGCGTGGTGTTGGGGCGCGACTATCCCAGCCCGCTGGTGGACCATTTCCAGGCACGCCAAAGCACCTTGGAGCGCTACGCGGTGGTGCGCGCCGAGTCCGAGAGCTGAGAACGGCCGCCCTCAGAGGGGTCGAGCCGGCTTAGCAATCACTGCCGTAGTCGGCAGCAGGGGCGGCCGCGGCCGCAGCCGCCGCCACTGGCGGGCTGGTGGTGGCGGGCACCGTGGCCACAGTCGAAGTCGGGGCGCCCACCGCAACCACAGCAACAGGAGCACCACCCGATCCCATTGGTGCCGCAGCGCCCACCATCGGTTGCTGGGACGGGGTGCTGGCTGGTTGGGTGGCAGCGTTGGTGGCAGCCGCCGCGTAGGTCGCCGCAAGGGCCACCAAAACCAATGCGCTGGATGCGCCAAAGCGTTGCAAAGAGACCATGTTTGACACTCCTAGGGTTGACCATCGATCCCAAATGATTATGGCCAGTAACGTGACAAAACCGTGAAACCCCTTGCGCTGCGGGTTCATTTCAACCGGTGCGCAGATCCGCCGCCAATCCACCCACTTTATGGGCTGCGTCTGCACGCCGCTTGCACCAGCGCCAGCAGTTCGGGCTCGGCATAGGGCTTGCCCAAGTAGTGCTTGACCCCCAGCGCGAACGCATGCTGACGGTGCTTATCGGCCAAGCGCGAAGTGATCATGATGACTGGCAAATCGGCCCAGCGCGGTTCTTGGCGCATTTGTTGCAGCAGCTCGAACCCGTCCATGCGCGGCATTTCGATGTCGCACAGCAACAGCGCCGGGATCTCTTGGGCCAGCCGCTGCAGCGCTTGCACGCCGTCGGCCGCCAGCGCCACCCGGTAGCCTTCGCGCTGCAGCAGGCGTTGCGTGACGCGACGCACCGTGATGGAATCGTCCACCACCAGCACCAGCGGCGCCGCCGCAGCGCCGCTGGACGCAGCATCCGAAGCCGCAGCCGCCAATGAAGCTGCCGCTTGGGTGCGCTGCTGCTGCACCCAGTGGCGCGCCGCCTCGGCACACAGAGCGGTCAAGGCAACCGGGTTGTAGATCAGGCACACCGCCCCCGAGGTCAGCACGGTGGCCCCGGCCAAGCCCGGCAGACCCGCCAACGGGGGCCCCAAGGGTTTGAGCACCACCTCTTGCTGCCCCAGCACCTCATCGACGTGCCAAGCCACCCGCTGCCCGGCGCTGTAGCACTCCAGCACCGACCACTGGCGCGCCAATTGCGACTGCTCGTCGGTGCTTTCGGCCGACAAGGCCAACAAGGCGCCGGCCCAATGAAACGGCATCGGCCCGGTGTCGGCCGACCAGCGCGCGCTGGCATAGGCCGCCGTCAGCGCCTCGGCTTGCACCCGGTGCACCTGGTGCACCCAGTCGGCCGGCACACCAAAGACAAACTCTCCGACTCGCACCATCAACACCTGGCTAAAGCTGCTGCTGCGCGCCAGCCAAAGCCGGAACGCACAACCGCCCTCGGGGGGTGCCAGGCAGTCGATGCGCCCGCCCAGCGCCAGCACTTCGTTGCGCACCGCGTCCAGCCCAATGCCACGCCCGGCCACCTCGTTGACTGCGCTGGCAGTGCTCAGGCCCACGGCAAAAATCAGCCGCTGGGCGTCTTCGAGGCTCCACGGCTGCGTCTGCGAATGCAGACCCAAGGCGAGGGCGCGTTGGCGTATGCGCTCGCTGTCGAGCCCGGCGCCGTCGTCGCTCAGCGTGATCGAGAGGTCGTTGTCGTGCGCTTGCAGCGCAATCACAATCCGACCCGGCATCGATTTTCCCAACTGGTGGCGCTGCACATCGGTTTCTAGGCCGTGCACCACGGCGTTGCGCAACAGGTGCTCGAGCACGGGCGCCAAGCGCTCGAGCAGGCCGCGCTCGAGTTCGAGTTCGCCCTGCTGCAAGTGCAGCTCGACCGACTTGTCACAGTCCTCGGCCGCCAAGCGCACCGTGCGCTGCAAGCGCTCGGTCAGCGAGTCAAAAGCCACCAGCCGGCTGCGCAGCAAATCGCGTTGCAGCTCGCGGGTTTGGCGCGTTTGTGCGGCCAAATTGCCCTCGGCCGACTGCATCGCTCGCTGCAACTGGTGCTGCACCGTGACCACGTCGTTGACCGCCTCCGCCATCAAACGCGTCAGCTCTTGGGGCCGGGTGTAGCGGTCGAGTTCGAGCGGATCGAAGCCGGTCTCGGTGGACGGGCTGAGCAGGCCCGTCGGCGACATGGGGGTCTCGGTCTGCAACTCGAGCTCGCGCAACTGGCTGCGCAATCGGGCCACGTTGGAGGCCATGTCTTGGAACGAACGGCGCACGGTCAACAGATCCGCCTCGAGCCGGGTTCGGCTGCGGCTGACGTCGGCGGCATGCAACACCAGCCGATCGAGCCAGTCGGCGCGCACCCGCAAGGTATGGCCGACTGCGGTCGGTTGGGCCGCTTCGCTCCAAAACCCGGTCGTCTTGTGGCCGCTTGGGCGCTGGGCCGGCTCCGCACTGACCTTGACGCTGCTGCGGCGCAGCTGCGTCAAATCGGCCCCGATTTGGTCAAATTCAGGCTGCAAGGCGCGCAGGGCCTCGGGTTGCGGCACCTCGGGCAGCGCCAGCAGCTCGCTTTCGAGCCGGTGCAGCCGCTCGCCCAGTTGCAAGGCCCCTGCCAGCCGGGCACTGCCCTTGAAGGTGTGCAAAAGGCGCAACAACTCGCTGCGCGCGCTGCTGTGCTGCGGGCGGGCCGACCACTGCCGCAGCGCCGAATGCAGTTGCGGCAGCAGCAACTGGGCCTCATCTTCGAAAACGGCAAACAAATCGGGGTCGAGTGCGAAGGCGGCCGGGGCTTTGATCAGCGCTGGCAAGGCACTCGCGGGCTCGGCCTCGGGCAGGACCGCGTTGGCCGCCCCCGCGGGCGGTGCCACGTTGGCCAGCCCAAGCAACAGGTCGGCGGAGGGGTTGCGCAAAATACCGGCAGCAAATTGGTGCAAGATGCCTTGCACCTGCTGCACCGCCTCGGTCAGCAGCGCATGCGCCTGGAGCACCGAATGGGTGGGTCGTGATGCGTGGATTTTTCCTGCACTGGGCTGCGCAGCCAGGCGTTCAAGCGCCTGCTCGATCGCGCGCGCCAGTTGTGCCAATCCTTCGTGGCCCACCGTGGCCGCCCCCCCCGCCAGCGCATGGGCCTGTTGCGACAGCAGCTCCCACTGGCTGGGCTCGGCATCGATGGTGGTTGCGGTGGGCCGCAGCGCCGCAAGGCCTTGCAGCAGCCGCTGCGACCAGGTGTCGGCCTCGGTCAAAAAAACGTTGAACAAATCGAGTTCGATGCGCAGCGGCCCCACCAGCTTGACCGGCTGATCGAGCACTGGCGGCAGGGTCAAGGCCTCGCGCAGCACCGGCACGTGCTCGGGCCTTGGTGGCAAACGAGGCGGCAACGTGGCTTCGCCCTGCGGTTCGGCAGGGCGCGCCGGTGGCGCCAAAGGCGGCTCATCGGTGGTCAGCGGCGACTCAAGGCCCAATGCCGCCCGGATCTGCTGCAGCGCGGCACCGCACTGCAGCAACAAATCGGGGCTGGCCGGCAGGCGATCGGCCAGCCGCACATTGAGCACCTGCTCCATGCTCCAAGCAAACTGCCCCACCTCGGCTTGCCCAACCATGCGGGCGCTGCCCTTGAGGGTGTGAAAGGCGCGGCGCACGGCCAGCAGCTCGGGGGCACTGCTGGGCTGGCTTTGCAGCAGGGCCATGCCTTGTTCGATCTGCTCACACAGGGCTTGTGCCTCGGCCACAAAGACCCCGAGCAAGTCGTCTTCGTCGGTGGCTGACTCTGGCCCTGCCGGTGCGGCTGGCACCTCAAGGGGCTGCGGCGGGGGGGGCTGGTCCGCGCTCGCAGCAGGCCTGTCGGCACCAATCTGTGGCAGCTCGGTGGCGGCCGAAGCCGTGGGCATCAGCGCCTGCAGGCGCTCGGTTGATGGGTCGAATGCAAAAGCAGCTGCCGCGTTGCGGCCGGGTTGTTGCGCCAAGGCCTCCAGCATCAACCCCAAGGCCGAAAAATTGTGCGCCAGCCATTGCGTCGATTCAAGCGCAGACTGCGGCGACTCGGCTGAGGTATCGAGCGCCCACAGTCGGCGTCGCATGGCACCAAGGGTTGCAACCACCGGCTCCAGGTCCAGCCACTCGGCCACTTTTTGCAGGGCGTCGATGCGCGACCAGATGCCATCCGGCATGGCCGTCGGCGCGCCCTGTCTGGTCGACAACCAGTCATCCAGTGCCCGCTCGACCTCGGTCAAATCGCCTCGCATCTGCAGCAGCAGGGCGGCTTGGCTTTGGCGCTCGCTAAAACCCCGGTAGCGCTCCACCATCCACAGGGGGGTGTGCTCCAGCGGCAAGCCCAAGACACAGCGGTGCAAGCGCTCCATCAGGTCTTGCTGGCGTGTGCGCCATGCACCGTCGTGGGCATCGAAGTCGTCGAGCTCGGCCCCCAGGCACAACAGGCTGCTGCAAACCTCCAAGGCCAAGCCCGCAGGCCAAGTGGCTGGATCGCGGCTCAGTTGCTCGGCCAACTCGGACCACGTGCGGCTCCAGGAGCGGTCGGCTGGGGCCGGCTCGGATGAAAATGGGGACAAGGCGTCGAGGCAAGTGCCCAAGCGCTGCAAAGCGAGCCCGGCCGCTGCGCTGCTGTCTCCTGCGCTCCAGCGCTCCCACGCCTGCTGGGCCGCGTTGAGCGCAGCAAGTGTTTGCTGCAGACTGAGCGCATCCCTCTGCCCCAACGGCTCCTGCTCTGGCTGCGCACCAGCGGCTGGCAGCTGCCAAGCATAGGTCCGCCAAATTGCGCTGAAATAGGCCCAGTCTGGCCGCTGCCGATCAAGTGGCACGCGAGCGATCAGATACAAGAGTTCATGGGTTGGCCGCGCCCATTGCTCAACGCGGCCCGATTCCATGGCCTTGTACTGAGACAGGACCCCGGTCACGGCCCGCTTGAGGTAGACGCTGTCGGTCAGAGCGTCCCCGCTCAGGGCTTCGAAACAGGCGGCAGCAGCGAGCCAGTATTGCTGCGCCTCGGGGCCGGTGGCTGCGCGCGCCAACGCACCGGCCAGCGGCACCAAGGCGGCCGCCGCAGCCGGGTCTCGATTTTTGACCACCGCCAACACATGGCGCTCGATCCGGGTGCGCAGAGCAGGCTCTGGGGTCAGCGGGGCTGGCGCTTGGTCGGGCACGGGTGCGGTGCGCGGCTCGCAGTCCCATAAATCGGCCGGGTGGATGCGCACCGCACCGGCCAACTGCTGCCAGGCCAGGTAGGTGGGAAGCAAGGCCTCGGACGACACCGGGCGCTGGCGCAACACCCGCCAGAGGTAGTCCAGCAACACCCGACAGCCGGCGCTCACGGCGGCCGCCGCCTCGGCGCTGGCCAGCGCGGGCTTTTGAGTCAGTTGCCTGACCGCCGACTCGAGGGCACGCAAGGTCCGCGCCGCAGCGCTCAGTTCAACCAATTCAAGCGCACCCACCGCCTGGTGCAACTGCTGGCCCAGCAGGCGCAGCTCGCTGCTGTCGACTTCGGCCAAATCGCCGCCCCGCGCTGTGGCGTTGTCGGATACAAAACACTGCAGCGTGGCGTCGGCGGTTTCAAGGCACTGGCGCAATTCTTCGAAAACCCAGCTCAAAGGCCCGCTGTCACTCATCGGGACAGGGGCAAGGGCCGGTGGCGCAGAACCGTTGGGGGCGTTCATGGTTGGGATCACGCCTAGGCAATCGTGAAGCGGGCCACCGACATGCGCAGCTCGTTGGTCAACTGGGTCAACTCGCGCAATTGCTGCACGGTGGCGCGGGTGCCTTCACTGGCTTGCTCGGTGACGACAAAAATGCGTTGAATCTGATTGGCTGTTTGGCCAGCCAGCTCGGCCTCATGGGTCGCCGAGGTGGCGATTTGCACGATCAAGTCGGCCACTTGGAACGACAAACGGTCGATTTCTGCCAGCGCCGCACCGGCGTTGTCCGAGCGCCGCGTGCCTTCGACCACCTCGCGGGTGGAGCGCTCCATGGCCAGCACGGTGTCTTGGGTGTCGGTCTGAATGGCGCGCACCCGGGCCGTGATCTGGCGCGTCGCTTCGGCGCTGCGCTCGGCCAGCCGCTGCACCTCTTCGGCCACCACCGAAAACCCGCGCCCGGCCTCTCCGGCTGCGGCGGCTTGGATGGTGGCGTTGAGCGCCAGCACCTGCGTTTGTTCGGCCAGGTCATCGATGAACTCGGTGATTTCGCCAATCTCTTGCGAGGACTCGCCCAGGCGCTTGATGCGTTTGGCCGTCTCTTGCATCTGGTGGCGAATGCGGTTCATGCCCTCGATGGCCTCATGCACCGCACGCGACCCGGTTTCGGCCGCCACGCGGGATTGGCGCGCCGCGCTGGCCGCACCCTGGGCCTGTTGCGACACATGGCTGATGCGCGCGGCAATGTCGAGCACCGATTGCGAGGTTTGGCGAATCTCGTGCAACTGCTCGGTCGAAGCGGCCAGCAGCTTGATGGAGGTGTCTTCAGCCCGCTCGGTGGTTTCGCCCACCCGCAGGGTGGTGATTTGCACCTGCTGCACCAAACTGCGCAGCTCTTCGACGGTGTAGTTGACCGAATCCGCAATGGCCCCAGTCACGTCTTCGCTCACCGTGGCTTGCTGCGTCAAATCGCCCTCGGCCACCTGCTGCAGTTCGTTCATCAAGCGCAGAATGGCGGCTTGGGAGGCGTCGTTGATGCGGCGCGCTTCCTTTTCTTGGGCCCTCGCCAGCGCCTCGGATTGCACCAAGGCCTGCTGTTGAGCCCCGGCAGCCCGCTGCAGCTGCGCCAGCATGACCAGTGCGCACAGCACCGCCGCGAAACCAAAGCCCGCCGCCACCACGCCCCAAGCCCCAATGGGCAAATTGTGCGGCACCGCCCACTCGGGATTGAACCAGCCCTGCATCGCCGCCAACACCATCAGCATCAGGGAAAGCAGCAAACTGACCCACCAGTGACTCGCGCCCCACCAAGACAAATCCTCCGTCGCAATCCCCTCTGCAGGTTCATCAACGGGCTTTGAATCGTGTAGGACGGCAGCCGCCGCCTCGGCTGGCGTGCTGTCGACCTTGGCAGGGAATAAACGACGCAACACAGCAAACATGGACGACCTCAGGTGAGCAGTGGCACAGCAGGCACAGAACGGGAAAATCCGGGTAAAAGCAAATCTTGGAACGCCGCTGAAGCGCACAGCGCAGGCAAATCCAGCTCCAGCCACTGCTCGCCTTGGGCATCGCGAGCGAGGCGACTGACCCCGGGCGGGTAGCGGCCTTCGGTGGACCCGAACTCCAAATCATTGTCGTGGCGCAGACCGTACAGCCGATCGACGCACAGCGCCGCATGGACGCCCATGGCGGGGTTGAACCCGACCCAATAGGCGCCTGCCTGCTCAACCGGCGCTGGCGCTGGCGCTTGGGGAGCGCAATCGAGTAGACGCGACCAATCAAAAATCAAGCACATGGTGCCACGCATATCGGCCACGCCAACCACCCAAGGCTGGCCGTGCGGCAAACGTTGCAACGGTGTCGGAACGAAAATTTCACCCGCTTGTGACAGCGGCAACAAAACGCGCACACCCTGAAAACCCAGCGCCAGCCAACCCGCCTGCTGGGGCCGTTGGCTGGCCTCGGCCAGCTTGCGGGCCAGCTCGGTCTCGAAAGACTGCAGCGAGGGGCGCTTGGAAGGATTCATGGGAAAGGTCTGGCTGTGGCTTTAGGCCAGCGACTCGATGCGGGACAACAGCAATTTGGTATCCACCGGCTTGGTGAAATAGTCGAGCGCGCCTTGACGCAAGCCCCATGCCCGGTCCGACTCAAGGTTTTTGCTCGAACAGATGAACACCGGCACCTTGCCGTACTGCGGGTGGCGCGCCAAGTTGCGCGTAAGGGAAAAGCCGTTGGTGCCGGGCATCACCACGTCCATCAAAATCAAGTCCGGCACCTGCTTGCCCAGTTCCAGCATCGCTTCTTCGGCACTTTGCGCGGTGCGCACCCGGTAGCCACTTCGCCACAGGAATTTGCACAGGTGAAGCAATTCGGTGCGCGAATCGTCAATCAGAAGGATGTTTCGAACCATGGCACAAACAAGAAGATCAGGAAGCGGTTGGCAAAAGCGCCGCATGTTGCTGCACGGCCTGCAGCAACTGCTTGCGGTCAAAGGGTTTGCCCAAGTGGTCGTGGGCACCCGCCAAACGACCACGGGCAAGGTCAAAGACACCGTCTTTGGAAGACAGCATCAGCACCGGCACATGGGCAAAGCGGGGGTTGCGCCGAATGATGGCGCAGGTTTGATAACCGTCTAGGCGCGGCATCAGGATGTCGCAAAAAACCAAGTCGGGCATAAAATCATGCAGCAAGCCCAGCGCTTGGTAGCCGTCTTCGGCCAACAACACCTCGTGGCCGCCTTCGCGTAAAAACCGTTCGGCGCAGTGGCGCACAGTTTGGCTGTCATCGACCACCAGCACTTTGCAAGATCTTTTGAAGGTTTCCAGCATGACACGTCTTGGTGGTTCGGCCTAGGCACCCAACTGGCTCAAGAGCGGCCGCACAGCCATCACAAAGCCACCATTTCAAAGTCGTCCTTGCGCCCGCCACACTCGGGGCAGGTCCAGTTCATGGGCACATCTTCCCAGCGCGTGCCGGGGGCCAAGCCGTGCTCGGGCGCACCCGCCGCCTCGTCGTAAACCCAGCCGCAGATCAGGCACATCCAAGTTTTGTGAGCGCTCATGATTTAAAAGTGCTTGACATAGAATGCACTCATTGTATCCAGCCCCACCGGCTTTTCTAGGTCTAGGCCGCCAGCGACCCAGACGCCTTGCATGAGCTCCGTTTTGTCCTCATCCTCGCCCTCTACTCCGTCCGCCGAGGCGGCTGCCGAAGCCAGCCTGCCCTGCGTGCTCACCTTCAACGCCAACGATCCCAGTGGCGCGGGCGGCTTGTCGGCTGACATCACCGCCATGTCCAGCGCCTCCTGCCACGTGCTGGCGGTGGCCACCGGCTGTTATGTGCGCGACACCCGCGCCATCCACCAGCACGTGGCGCTGGACGACGAACTGATCGACGACCAGGCGCGCTGCGTGCTCGAAGACATCACGCCGCAAGCGATCAAGGTCGGTTTCGTGGGCAACGCCGACAACCTGGCCACGGTGGCGGGCCTGCTGAGCGATTACGCCCACATTCCGGTGGTTTGCTACCTGCCCGACCTCACTTGGCTCGACGAGGTGGAACGCGAGAACTACCTCGATGCGCTGGCCGAACTGGTGCTGCCGCAAACCAGTGTGCTGGTGGGCAACCACCACACCCTGAGCCGCTGGCTGCTGCCCGACTGGTCTGATGATCGGAGCCCAAATGCGCGCGAGATCGCCGCCGCAGCGGCCATGCACGGCGTGCCCTTTACCTTGGCCACCGGCTTCAACACCCCCGACCAGCACCTCGAAAGCCACTTGGCTTCCCCCGAAACGCTGCTGGCCAGCGCCCGCTTCGAGCGCTTTGAAGCCACCTTCAGCGGCGCGGGCGACACCCTGTCGGCGGTGCTGTGCGCCCTGCTGGCGGGTGAGACCGACCTGCAAGCCGCCTGCGCCGAGGCCCTGAACTACCTCGACCAGTGTCTGGAGGCGGGCTTTCAACCCGGCATGGGCCACGCCGTTCCGAACCGCCTGTTTTGGGCGCTGGATGAAGATTCGCCCCCCGAAAGCGGAACCGACCCCGACGAGTCGGTCGCTCCGGCGCAACGGCTCGACGACTTTCCAAGCAATACCCGCCCCCACTGATCCAGCCTTGCCCCACCATGACCGACCGCAACCTCGCCCTGCTGCAACGCGCCCGCCAGCTCATCCCCGGCGGCGTCAACTCGCCCGTGCGCGCCTTCAAGGCCGTGGGCGGAACGCCGCGCTTCGTGCAGCGCGCCCAAGGGGCCTACTTCTGGGACGCCAACGGCCAGCGCTACATCGACTACATCGGCTCCTGGGGCCCCATGATCCTTGGCCACGGGCACCCGGCGGTGCTGGAAGCGGTGCAGCGCGCCGCCCTCGATGGCTTTAGCTTCGGCGCCCCAACCGAGCGCGAAATCGAGCTGGCCGAAGAAATCGTCAAGCTGCTGCCCAGCATCGAGATGCTGCGGCTGGTGAGCTCGGGCACCGAAGCCGGCATGAGCACCATCCGGCTCGCGCGCGGGGCCACTGGGCGCAGCAAGATCATCAAGTTTGAAGGCTGCTACCACGGCCACGCCGACGCGCTGCTGGTCAAGGCCGGCTCCGGCCTGGCCACCTTTGGCCACCCCACCAGCGCCGGCGTGCCGCCCGAAGTGGTGCAGCACACGCTGGTGCTCGAATACAACAACCTGCCCCAGCTCGAAGCCGCTTTTGCCGAACACGGCAGCACCATCGCCTGCCTGATGATCGAGCCCATCGCCGGCAACATGAACTTCGTGCGCGCCAGCGTGCCCTTCATGCGCCGCTGCCGCGAGCTGTGCAGCCAGCACGGCACGCTGCTGGCCTTCGACGAAGTGATGAGCGGTTTTCGCGTCGCGCTCGGCGGCGCGCAGAGCCTGTATGCGCAGCTCATTCCCGGCTTCGAGCCCGACCTGACGGTGCTGGGCAAGGTCATCGGCGGCGGCATGCCGCTGGCCGCTTTTGGCGGCAAACGCGCCGTGATGGAGCAACTGGCCCCGCTCGGCGCGGTCTATCAGGCCGGCACCCTGAGCGGCAACCCAGTGGCCACCGCCTGCGGCCTGGCCACACTCAAAGAACTCCAGCGCCCCGGCTTCTTCGAGGCCTTGGGCGCACGCACGCGCAGCCTAGTGCAGGGCCTGAATGCAGCCGCCACCGAGGCCGGCGTACCCTTTTGCACCGACAGCGAAGGCGGCATGTTCGGCTTTTTCCTGCTCGACCAACTGCCGCAAAACTACGCCGCCGTGCTGCGCACCGACAGCGCCCGCTTCAACCACTTCTTCCACGCCATGCTCGAGCGCGGCATCTATTTCGCCCCGGCGCTGTACGAAGCCGGCTTCGTCAGCTCTGCGCACACCGAGGCCGATGTGCAAGCCACGGTGGATGCGGCGCGGGCGGTGTGGGCGTCGGGGGGGGCGACGGGCGGGGGGTAGCCGATGGACCGCCTGAAGCTTGAACGCCATCAGGTCTGGATCTACTTGGCCGCCATCGCTGGCGGTCTGTGGCTGGGACGCGTGGTGCCAAGCGTCGGGCCACACTTCGAGCTCTTGTTGTGGCCGGTGCTGGCGGCACAGCTTTACATCACCTTTGTGCAGGTGCCGCTGCTGCATGTGCGCGACGCCTTGCGCGATGGCCGCTTCGTGCTTGCCATCCTGCTCGGCAACTTCGTCCTCATTCCGCTGCTCGTGTGGCTGGCGCTGCCGTGGCTGCCTGAGGACCCAGCCCTGCGACTGGGCGTGCTGCTG
>Ga0209103_1000357_pt1 | contig 14459 bp, 12 predicted proteins | sample 4C3metaG_FD_184152 | JGI IMG/M metagenome (GOLD analysis project Ga0209103, IMG submission 184152) | Freshwater bacterial and archeal communities from Indian Creek, Illinois, USA - 4C3 metaG (SPAdes) (version 2) | ecosystem: Environmental > Aquatic > Freshwater > Unclassified | place: USA...
GGCGGAACTCGTCGGCGGCATGGCGCTGACCCTCAAGCAATTCTTCAGCCGCAAGGTGACGCTGAACTATCCCTATGAGAAGACGCCGCTCTCGGCCCGCTTCAAGGGCGAGCACGCGCTGCGCCGCTATCCCAATGGCGAAGAACGCTGCATCGCCTGCAAGCTGTGCGAGGCGGTGTGCCCGGCGCTGGCCATCACCATCGAGGCCGAACCGCGCGAGGATGGCTCGCGCCGGACCACGCGCTACGACATTGACATGACGAAGTGCATCTATTGCGGCCTCTGCGAGGAAGCCTGCCCGGTGGATGCCATCGTCGAAGGCCCGAACATGGAATTCGCGACGGAGACGCGCGAGGAATTGATGTACGACAAGGACCGCCTGCTCGCGAATGGCGACAGGTGGGAGAGCATTCTCGCCAAGCGTCTCGAACTGGATGCGCCCTACCGATGATCGCCGGCCTCGCCTTCTACCTTTTCGCCTTCATCCTCATCGCGTCCGCGGTGATGGTGGTGACGTCGCGCAACCCGGTCTATTCGGTGTTGTATCTCATCCTCGCCTTCTTCAACGCGGCGGCGCTGTTCCTGATCGCGGGGGCGGAGTTCCTCGCGATGATCCTGGTCATCGTCTATGTCGGCGCGGTCGCGGTGCTGTTCCTTTTCGTCGTGATGATGCTGGACGTGGATTTCGTGCGGATGCGCGAGGGATTTCAGCGCTACCTGCCGGTCGGCGCCGTCATTGGCGGCATCCTGTTCCTGGAATTGCTGCTGGTGCTGGGCGCCTGGCGCTTCGCCGCCGATGTGGGTGACCTCAGGCTCTCGCCGACACCAGAGGGCGTTTCCAACACCGAGGCGCTCGGGCGCATCATCTATACGGACTACATCTACCTGTTCCAGGCATCCGGCCTGATCCTGCTGGTCGCCATGATCGGCGCCATCGTGCTCACCCTGCGCGACAAGCCGACCGCCCGGCGTCAGAATGTCGCCGAACAGATGGCCCGCTCGGCCGAGGTGGTGATGGCGCAGCCCGCCCTTGGCGCGGGCATCCGGCGCGAGGAGATTCTTCGCCGCCTGCCGCCGCCAGAGAAGCCGGCGCCGAAGCCGGGTGAGCATGGAGGGCATCACTGATGCTGACCATCGGCCTTGGCCACTACCTCACGGTGGGCGCCATCCTTTTTGTGCTGGGCGTGCTCGGCATTTTCATGAACCGCAAGAACGTCATCGTCATCCTGATGAGCGTGGAGCTCATCCTGCTCGCGGTGAATTTGAACTTCGTGGCCTTCTCCGCGCAGTTGGGTGATCTGACGGGCCAGGTCTTTGCCATGTTCATCCTGACCGTCGCGGCCGCCGAGGCGGCGATCGGACTGGCCATCGTCGTCATCTATTACCGGACCAGGGGCACCATCGAAGTTGATGATGTCTCGGCGCTGAAGGGCTGATCGCATGTTCGTCGGCGCGATTTTCTTCCCGCTCCTGGGCGCCTGCATCAGCGGCTTCTTCGGCCGCTGGATCGGCGACCGGGCCGCGATGTGGTCCACGGTGGTCTGCATGGCGCTCGCTGCGATTTGCGGCAGCATGGCCTTCTGGCAGGTGGCGCTGGGCGGCCAGCCCACCACTGTCACCCTGTTCACCTGGATGGATGTGGGCGAGCTCGAATTCGCCTGGGCGCTGCGCTATGACACGCTGAGCGTGATCATGGTCGCGATGGTCACGCTGATCTCCACGCTGATCCATCTCTACAGCGTCGGCTACATGTCGCATGACGCGACGCCGAGCCGCTTCTTCGCCTATCTCTCACTCTTTACCTTCATGATGCTCATGCTGGTGACGGCCGACAACCTCGTGCAGCTCTTTTTCGGCTGGGAGGGCGTGGGCCTCGCGAGCTACCTGCTCATCGGCTACTGGTATGAGAAGGACAGCGCGAACGCGGCCGCGATGAAGGCCTTCATCGTGAACCGCGTGGGCGACGTGTTTTTCATGCTGGGCATGGCACTGACTTTCCTGGTCTTTGGCAGCCTGGAATTCAACACGATCTTCGACGCCGCCGCCTCCAAGGTGGATGAGACCTTCCTGGGCCTGCCCGCACTGGAATTGATCGGCGTGCTGCTCTTCCTCGGCGCCTGCGGCAAGTCGGCGCAGCTTGGCCTGCACACCTGGCTGCCGGATGCGATGGAGGGGCCCACGCCCGTCTCGGCGCTGATCCATGCGGCGACGATGGTGACCGCGGGCGTCTTCCTGCTCTGCCGCATGTCGCCGGTGATGGAATATGCGCCGGTGGCACTCGCCATCGTGACGGTGGTTGGCGCAAGCACGGCGATCTTCGCGGCCACGATCGGCTGCGTGCAGAACGACATCAAGCGCATCATCGCCTACAGCACATGCTCGCAACTGGGCTACATGTTCTTCGCCGCCGGCGTGGGGCTGTACCAGGCGGCGATGTTCCATCTGTTCACCCATGCCTTCTTCAAGGCATTGCTGTTCCTGGGCGCCGGCTCCGTCATCCATGCGATGTCCGATGAGCAGGATATCCGGAAGATGGGCGGCATCTGGAAGAAGATCCCGGTCACCTATGCGGTGATGTGGATCGGCTCGCTCGCCCTGGCCGGCATCCCGATCTTCGCCGGCTACTACTCCAAGGATGCGATCCTGGAGGGCGCGGTCGCTTCCGGTTCCGTGGTGGGCGCCTATGCCTTTGCCTGCGGCATCCTCGCCGCCTTCCTGACGGCCTTCTATTCCTGGCGCCTGCTCATTCTCACCTTCCACGGCGCGCCGCGGGCTGATCAACACACCATGGCGCATGTGCATGAGAGCCCCTTGGTCATGCTGCTGCCGTTGATTCTGCTGGCGGTGGGCGCCATCACCACGGGCTTCGTCTTCGCGCCCTATTTCATCGGCGATGGCGCCACGCAGTTCTGGAACGGCGCCATCTTCAATCTTCCGGCCAAGCACATGATGGAAGCCCTGCACCACGCGCCGAATTGGGTGCCTACGGTGGCGAAGGCGGTGGCGATCAGCGGCATCGCGCTCGCCATCCTGATCTATGGCTTCCTGCCGCACCTGCCGGCGCGCGCGGCCGCGATGGCGCCGCGCGCCTACCAGTTCCTGCTGAACAAGTGGTACTTCGACGAGCTCTATGACCGCATCTTCGTCCAGCCCCTTCGCCGCCTGGCGGTGCAGCTCTGGCAGGTGGGTGACATGCGGATCATTGATGGCATGCCCAATGGCGCGGCCAACATGGCGGCCAGCACGGCGCGCGGCATGGTGCGACTGCAGACGGGCAGGGTGGCCAACTACGCCTTCGCCATGATCATCGGCCTCGTGGTCTTCATCTCAATCTACCTGATGGGGCGTTGATCCATGGGCTTCCCGCTGCTTTCGCTCATCACCTTCCTGCCGCTGCTGGGCGCCGCCATCATCATGATGGTGCGGGGCGAGCAGGAGGTCGTCGCCAGCAATGCGCGCTGGACGGCACTCTGGACCAGCCTGATCACCTTTGGCCTGTCGCTCATCCTCTGGGTGCAGTTCGACAAGACGAGCGTGGATTACCAATTCGTCGAGCAGGTTTCCTGGCTGCCGGAATTCGGCATCTCCTACATCATGGGCGTGGATGGCATCTCCCTCCTGTTCATTCTGCTCTCCACGCTGCTGACGCCCATCTGCATCCTCGCCTCCTGGGAGAGTATCCAGTCCCGCGTGCGGGAATACATGGTGGCCTTCCTCATCCTTGAGACGATGATGGTGGGGATGTTCGCGGCACTCGACTTCATGCTTTTTTATATTTTCTTCGAGGGCGTGCTGATCCCGATGTTCCTGATCATCGGCATCTGGGGCGGGGCGCGGCGGGTCTACGCTTCCTATAAGTTCTTCCTCTACACGCTGCTCGGCTCTGTGCTGATGCTGCTGGCCATCATCGCGCTCTGGTATCAGGCGGGCACGACGAACATCGCGGAGCTCGGCGAGTTCGACATCCCCTTCGACATGCAGGTCTGGATCTTCCTGGCCTTTTTCGCGAGCTTCGCGGTGAAGGTGCCGATGTGGCCGGTGCACACCTGGCTGCCGGACGCGCATGTGGAAGCGCCGACCGCGGGCTCGGTCATCCTGGCGGGCGTGCTGCTGAAGATGGGCGCCTATGGCTTCCTGCGCTTCAGCCTGCCGCTGCTGCCCGAGGCGAGCCAGTATTTCGCGCCCTTCATCTATGTGCTGAGCATCGTGGCGGTAATCTATACCAGCCTGGTCGCGCTGGCGCAGACCGACATGAAGAAGCTGATCGCCTATTCCTCGGTCGCGCATATGGGCATCGTCACGCTGGGCATCTTCACCTTCAACCAGCAGGGGATTGAGGGCGCGCTGTTTACTATGCTGAGCCATGGCGTCGTCTCCGGCGCGCTGTTTCTCTGCGTGGGCGTGCTGTATGACCGCGTGCACAGCCGCGAGATCGCGCGCTATGGCGGTGTGGCCAAGATCATGCCGGCCTATTCGCTGATCTTCATGCTGTTCACCATGGCCTCGGTCGCGCTGCCGGGCACGGCGGGCTTCCCGGGCGAGTTCCTGGTGATCGTCGGCGCCTGGGCGGTGAACCCCTGGGTGGCGGCGGGTGCCGCACTCGGCATGATCCTGGGGGCGGCCTACATGCTCTCCCTGTATCGCCGCGTCGCCTTCGGCAAGATCACGCGGGACGATCTGCGGGCGCTGCTGGATCTCAGCCCGCGCGAATACGCGATCTTCGCCCCGCTCATCGCACTCACCTTGTGGATGGGCATCTACCCGCAATCCTTCCTTTCCTTCTTCTCGGTGACAGTCGCTGAATTGGTGCGTGAGCACGAATCCGCGATCAGCGCCGCATCGCGTCTGGCAGGCCTCTGATGAACTGGACCCTCGCCCTTCCCGAACTGGTCCTGGCGCTCTCCGGCCTGGCCATCCTGCTCTTTGGCGTGATGCCCAAGCGTGACACCACCTTTGCCTGCACCATGCTGGTGCTGGGCGCCTTCCTGGTGACCGGCGTGCTGGTCATCGCGCAGGCGGAAGGCACCGCCTTCGGCGGCCAATATGTGGCCGATGACTTCTCGACCTTCATGAAACTGCTGGCGCTTGCGGCCGCCGCGCTGGGCCTGCTGCTGGCGCTCGACTGGAACCAGCGCGAGCGGCTTTCGCGTTTTGAATTCCCGGTGCTGGTCCTGTTTGCCACGCTCGGCATGATGGTCATGATCTCGGCGAATGACCTGATGAGCCTGTATCTGGGGCTCGAACTGCTCTCGCTGCCGCTCTACGTCCTGGCCTCCTTTGATCGCGACAATCCGCGCTCGGCCGAGGCGGGGCTCAAGTATTTCGTGCTGGGTGCGCTGGCTTCCGGGCTGCTGCTCTATGGCGCCTCGCTGGTCTATGGCTTCGCCGGCACCACGAATTTCGACCGCCTGGCCGATGCGCTTTCCTCGCCGCAGGATGTCTCCACCGGCGTGGTGGTGGGTATCATCTTCATCATCGCGGCCATGGCCTTCAAGATCGCCGCCGTGCCCTTCCACATGTGGACGCCTGACGTCTATGAGGGGGCACCCACCTCCGTCACCGCCTTCTTCGCCGCCGCGCCCAAGGTGGCGGCCGTGGCGCTGCTGGTGCGCCTGCTGGCCGGCCCCTTCAGCGATGTGGTCGTGCAATGGCAGCAGGTGATCATCCTGGCCTCGCTCGGCTCCATGATCCTGGGCGCTTTCGCCGCGATCGGGCAGAGCAACATCAAGCGCCTGATGGCCTATTCCTCCATCGGCCATATCGGCTTCACGCTGATGGGCCTGGCCGTGGGCGGCGAGAGCGGTCTGCGCGGCGTGCTGGTCTACATGGCCATCTACATTGCCATGAATATCGGCGCTTTCGCCGTTCTCATCGCCATGCGTCGCGACGGGCGCGCGGTCGAGGGCGTGGATGACCTCGCGGGGCTTGGCCGCAACGATCCCGGCATGGCGCTGGCCATGGCGATCTTCATGTTTTCCATGGCGGGAATTCCGCCCATGGCCGGCTTCTTCGCCAAGCTCTATGTGCTCCTGCCGGCCATCGAGCAGGGCTTCTGGCTGCTGGCGGTGGTGGCCGTCCTCTCCTCGGTCGTCTCGGCCTATTATTATCTTCGCATCGTGAAGGTGATGTATTTCGATGCGGCCAAGCCGGCCTTCGATACGCGCTCCGCCGGGGTGTCCGTTGTATTGGCCGGGACGGGCGCCTTCACGCTGTTCTTCTTCCTCTTTCCGGCTCCGCTGCTGGCGGCTGCCCGGCAGGCGGTGGCGGCGCTGATCGGGTGAAGGGCGAGTTTCGCCTTCGCATTCACGAATCCCTGCCCAGCACGCAACGCTTCGCCATGGAGTTGGCGGAGCGCGGCGAGCCAGAGGGCCTCGCCATCCTCGCGCGGCGGCAGAGCGAGGGCAGGGGGCGCGCGGGCCGCATCTGGGAATCCCGCGCGGGCAACCTGCACATCTCCATCCTGCTGCGGCCGCGTGGGCCCGCGCGCGACATAGCGGGCTATGCCCTGCTGGCCGCCGTCGCGTTGCATGACGCGGCGCTGCATCACGCGCCGGGGCGCGCCCTCAGGCTGAAATGGCCCAATGACCTGATGGAGGGCGAGGCCAAGCTGGCCGGCATCCTGTCCGATGCCGCCCTCGACGATCGGGGAGGCATCGCCCATCTCGTCTTCGGCATCGGGGTCAACCTGGCCCATGCCCCGGAGGTGGAAGGGCGCGCTGTCACCTCGCTCGGGCCCATCCCGCCCGAAGATTTCGCGGCGACCCTGCTCGCGCGCCTCTCGGATTGGTGGAATTTGCGGCTGGTCGAGGGCTTCGCGCCGATCCGCGTCGCCTGGATGGAGCGCGGCCCTGCACGCGGCGCACTCATGACGTTGCGGACTGGCGACAATCCGGTCTCGGGCCGCTACGAAGGCCTGGCCGAGGATGGCGGGCTGCTGCTCGCCACGGGCGGGCGCCTGCATGTCTTCCATGCGGGCGAGGTGATGGAACGACACGATGCTTCTCGCGATTGACGCCGGCAATACCAATGTGGTCTTCGCCGTGCATGACGGCTCGGAATGGCGTGGCCGTTGGCGCATCAGGACCGACCCGGACCGCACCAGCGATGAATACGCCGTGTGGCTGCTGGCCCTGATGCAATATGCCGGGCTGCGCCCTTCGGATGTGCGGCGCTGCGTCATCGGCACGGTGGTCCCCGTGGCGCTCTACAACCTGCGCCGGCTTTGCCGCGACTGGTTCGGCAATGAGCCGCTGATCGCGCGCTCGATCCTGGATTGGGGTTTCGAGATCAAGGTGGACCAGCCGCAGGAAGTCGGCGCCGACCGGCTGTTGAACGCGCTGGCGGCGCATCACCATTATCGCGGCCCGCTTATCGTGATTGACCTCGGCACCGCCACCACTTTCGATGTGGTGGATGAGCAGGGCGCCTATCTGGGCGGTGTGATCGCACCCGGCATCAACCTCTCGGTCGAGGCGCTGCACCGCGCCGCGGCCCGCCTGCCGCGGATCGGCATTGGCCGGCCTCAGGCGGCGATTGGCCGCAACACTGTCTCGGCGATGCAATCGGGCATCTTCTGGGGCTATGTCGGCATGATCGAGGGCATCGTGACCCGCATCCGCAATGAGGCGGATTTCCCCCGCATGAAGGTGATCGCGACCGGCGGCCTCGCGCCGCTGCTCGCCGAAGGCACCACCCTGATCGAACGCATTGACCCCGACATCACGCTGGAAGGCCTTCGCCTGTTGGCGGAACGCAACCCCAGCCCCATCTCTCAAAAAGACCTATTGTGAAATCATCAGAATCCCCAATGCAAATGACCGACGACTTCGCCTTCATCCCGCTCGGTGGTACCGGCGAGATTGGCATGAACCTCAATGTGTATCGCTGCGACGGCAAATACCTGGCGGTGGATTGCGGCATTGGCTTTGGCGGCTCGGAGAACCCGGCCGTCGAGATCATGGTGCCCGACCCCGGCTGGCTGGCCGAGCGGCGTGAGGATTTGCTGGCGCTGGTCATCACCCACGCGCATGAGGACCATATCGGCGCCGTGGCCCATCTCTGGCCCAGCCTGAAATGCCCGGTGATAGCCGGTCCCTTCGCCAGCAACGTCCTGCGCCGCAAGCTGGCCGAGGCCGGCCTCTCGCACGATGTGACGATCATCACCAACGCGCTGCCCGGCCGCCACGAGATCGGTCCCTTCGGGCTGGAATTCATCCGCGTCACCCATTCCGTGCCGGAGGCGAGCGCGCTGGCCATCCGCACGCGCCACGGCCTGGTGGTCCATACGGGCGACTGGAAGCTCGACCCCACGCCGCTGATCGGCCCGCCGACGGATGAGGCGGCCTTCGCGCGGCTGGGCGCCGAGGGCGTGCTGGCCATGGTGTGCGACAGCACCAACGCCATGGTGGAAGGCCATTCCGGCAGCGAGGCCGAGGTGCGGCGCAACCTCAAGGCGCTGATCTCGGGCCTGCGCGGGCGCGTAGCCGTCACCTGCTTCTCGACCAACCTTGCGCGGGTGGAATCCATCGCGCTCGCGGGCCAGGCAGCGGGGCGCGATGTCGCGCTGTTTGGCCGTTCGCTGCGCAATGCCGTCGCCTCCGCGCGGGATTGCGGCTATCTGGCCAGCCTGCGCGATTTCATCAGCGAGGAGGAGGCGGATCGCCTCCCCGATGACGATCTGCTGATCATCTGCACCGGCAGCCAGGGCGAGGAGCGCAGCGCTCTCGCCAAGATCGCGGCCGATACCCACCCCAATATCTCGATGGGCGAGGGCGATACGGTCATCTTCTCCTCGCGGATGATCCCGGGGAATGAGCGCGGCATCCTGCATGTCCAGGATGAGCTGACGCGCGCGGGCTGCCAGGTGATGACGGCCGATGACCATGCGGTCCATGTCTCGGGCCATCCGGCGCGGGATGAGCTGAAGAAGCTCTATGCGCTGGTGAAGCCCAGGATCTGCATCCCCGTGCATGGCGAATGGCGCCACTTGTCGCAGCATGCGGAACTGGCGCGCGAATGCGGGGTGGAGCCGCTGCTGATCGAGGATGGCGACGTGGTGCGCCTCGGCCCCGGCAAGCCCAAGATCGCTGACAGCGTTCCGGTGGGCCGCCTGGTGGTTGATGGCAATCGCCTGCTGCCGATGGAAGGCGCCGTGATCGGCGCGCGCAAGCGCATGCTGTTCAATGGCGTGGTCGTGGCCAGCCTGGCGGTGGACGAGGCCGGCCGTGTGATTGGCCGCCCGCGTGTCTCCGCGCCCGGCCTGTTCGAGGCGCGGGGACCGGAGGCGGGCCAGCTTGAGGACGAGCTGGCGCGTGGCGTGGGCGAGTTGCCGAAAGGGCTGCGGCGCGAGGATGACGCACTGACCGAGGCCGCGCGCGCGGTGCTTCGCAAGGCGGTTGGCCGGCGGCTGAAGAAGCGGCCGAATGTCGAAATTCACCTCTTGAGGGTCTGAGATGGGCTGGTTCCTGGGCTTTATCGTCTATGCGCTGATCTGGTGGATAGCGCTTTTCGCCGTTCTGCCGATCGGCGTGCGTCCCGATGCCAAGGGCGCCATCGAGGAAGGCGGCTGGCGCGGCACGCCGACCCAGTTGCATCTGGGCCGCAAGTTGCTGGGGACCACGATCGTCTCGGCGATTCTCTGGCTTGGAGTCTATGCGCTGGTCGAAAGCAACTGGATCAGCTTCCGCGACCCGTGGCTTTCCATCCCCGACCAATGATCTGCACAAAGAAAAGGCGACTGTCCGGGCTTCCCTGGACTGTCGCCTTGATTTTGAGCATCCGTTTGCCGGACGCTCGTTTTTTCGCCGTCTACTGGTCGGATTGGCGTTGAGGCTTCCCGGCCTTTTGCGGCAATCTTCACTTCAGAGAGAGGGTTTTCCTCTTTCTGCCGTGTGACTGGCGTTTCCTCCCTAAACTTGGGCCACTCCCTGACGGGGGTGGCCCTTTCTTTTGTCTAAGCCATTCCGTTAATCCATATCAAGACATTTTCGATGCCAAATCGCATGGTGCGGCGCAGCATTATTGCGCGACCCTTCAGGCGGTTTCGGCGCGTCGCGATCTCGGTTAGGTTCCGCGTATCCCTGTTCGGTAAGGAATCCTGGCTTTGCGTCTCACCCGCGCCTTTTTGCCCACTCTCAAGGAGACCCCGGCCGACGCGCAGATCGTCTCCCACCGGCTCATGCTGCGCGCGGGACTGATCCGGCAGACCTCGGCCGGGATCTATGCCTGGCTTCCGGCCGGTTGGCGGGTGTTGCAGCGCGTCACGCAAATTGTGCGCGAGGAGCAGGACCGCGCCGGCGCGCAGGAAGTGCTGATGCCCACGATCCAGTCAGCCGAGCTTTGGCAGCGCTCGGGGCGCTACGAAGATTACGGCAGGGAAATGCTGCGCCTGAAGGACCGGCACGAGCGGGACATGCTGTTCGGACCCACCAATGAGGAGATGATCACCGACATCTTCCGCGGCTACGCCACCAGCTACCGCGACCTGCCGCGCAACCTCTACCATATCCAGTGGAAGTTCCGCGATGAGGTGCGGCCGCGCTTCGGCGTGATGCGCGGCCGCGAATTCCTGATGAAGGACGCCTATTCATTCGACCTGACGGTCGAGGGCGCCGAGCATTCCTATCGGCAGATGATGCTGGCTTATCTGCGCACCTTCCAGCGCATGGGCCTCAAGGCCGTGCCGATGCGCGCTGATACCGGGCCGATCGGCGGCAACCTCTCCCATGAATTCATCATCCTGGCCGAGACGGGCGAGAGCACCGTCTTCTACGACAGCGAATTCGAGCGCCGCGACTGGGCGGATGCCAGCCTGGGCTATGACGACGCGCCCGCCCTGGAGGGGTTCTTCGGCCAGGTGACGTCCATGTATGCGGCCACCGAGGAAATGCACGACCCGGCGGCGTGGGAGAGCGTTCCCGAGGCGCGGCGCCGCCAGGGCAAGGGCATCGAGGTCGGCCATATCTTCTATTTCGGCCAGAAATACTCGGCCACCATGGGCTTCGCCGTCGCCGGCCCGGATGGCACGACCGTGGTGCCCGAGATGGGCAGCTACGGCATCGGCGTCTCGCGCCTGGTCGCGGCCCTGATCGAGGCCAATCACGACGAGGCCGGCATCAAGTGGCCGGATGCCGTCGCTCCCTGGAAACTGGCCATCCTGAACCTCAAGCCGGGCGATGCCGGTTGTGACGCGCTGTGCGAGAAGCTCTACGCCGTCATGCCCGACCAGGCCGTCTATGATGACCGGGCCGAGCGCGCGGGCGTGAAGTTCAACGATGCCGACCTGATGGGCTTCCCCTGGCAGGCCATCATCGGCCCGCGCGGGGCGGCGAATGGGCGAATCGAACTCAAGCGCCGCATGACGGGCGAGCGCGAGGAACTCTCGTTTGAGGAAGCCATTGCGCGGCTCAACGCTTGATGTTCAACGCCTTTGAACGGACGGTCGCCGCGCGCTACCTCATGTCGCGCAAGAGTGACCGCTTCACCTCGGTCATCGCCGGCTTCTCGCTGGTGGGCATCATGCTGGGCGTGGCCACGCTCATCATCGTCATGTCCGTCATGGGCGGGTTTCGGCAGGAATTGCTGGGGCGCATCCTCGGCCTGAACGGACATCTGGGCGTCTATGCGGCTGATCGCGGCAACCTCTCCGACTTCGACACCATTGCCGCCACCATCCGCCGTGTGCCGAACGTGGTCTCCGCAACCCCCATCGTGGAGGGCCAGGTGCTGCTGACGGGCGCGGGCAGCACGGCCACCGGCGGCCTGGCGCGCGGCATCCGGCCTGAGGATCTGCGCGCGCGGCCCATCATCGCGGGCAATATCCGCGCCGGGTCGCTCGCCAATTTCGACGGCGAGGATGCGGTGGCCATCGGCACGCGCCTGGCCTTCCGGCTGGGCCTGGGCGTGGGCGACAAGATCACGCTGGTCAGCCCGCAGGGCAGGGCCACGGTGATCGGCACCATCCCGCGGCTGCGCGCCTATACCATCGCCGCCATCTTCGAAGTCGGCATGAACGAGTATGACAGCACCTATGTCTTCATGCCGCTGGCGGCCGCGCAACTCTATTTCCAGACGGGTGACACTGCCTCCCAGGTGGAAGTCTTCGTGGCCGACCCGACCCGCGTGCGGGCGGTCAATCGCGACATCCGCGCGGCGCTGAACCAACCGGTCCGCATCCTGGACTGGCAGGATGCCAATTCCAGCTTCTTCGCCGCCGTGCAGGTGGAGCGGAACGTCATGTTCCTGATCCTCACGCTGATCATCATCGTCGCCGCCTTCAACATCGTCTCCAGCCTCATCATGCTGGTGAAGGATAAGGGGCGGGACATCGCGGTGCTGCGGACCATGGGGGCCACGCGCGGCGCCATCCTGCGGATTTTCCTGATGTGCGGCGCCTGGATCGGCGTGGTGGGCACCATGGCCGGATTCCTCGTCGGCGTGGTGTTCTGCCTGAACATCGAGAGCATCCGCCAATTCATCCAGATGCTCAGCGGCGCCGAGTTGTTCAGCGCGGAAATCTACTTCCTGACGCAGCTTCCCGCCGTGCTGAACTGGCGCGAGGTGGGGCAGGTGGTCGCGCTCGCTCTCTCGCTGGCTTTGCTGGCGACCATCTATCCCAGTTGGCGCGCCGCGAGGACCGACCCGGTGGAAATGCTGCGCAATGAATAAGCCCCTGGAATTGCGCAACGTCGAGCGTCGCTACAAGACCGAGGCGGGGACGCTCGATGTGCTGCGCGGCGCCGATCTCACCCTGCATGCGGGTGAGATCGTGGCGCTGGTGGCGCCCTCCGGCACCGGCAAATCCACGCTGCTGCATGTCACCGGCCTGCTGGAGAGGCCCGATGGCGGCGAGGTTTTCGTGGAGGCTGCCGCCGCCGGCACGCTCAATGATGATGCGCGCACCGCGATTCGCCGCAACACCATCGGCTTCGTCTATCAGTTCCATCACCTCCTGCCGGAATTCACGGCGGAGGAGAATGTGATGCTGCCGCAGCTTGCGGCGGGCGTGCCGAAATCCGCGGCCAAGGCGCGGGCCGCCGAAATCCTCGGCCAGTTCGGCCTGGCCGCGCGCTTGCAGCATCGCCCCGGAAAGCTCTCCGGTGGCGAGCAGCAGCGTGTCGCCATCGCGCGCGCCCTGGCCAATGCGCCCCGCATCCTGCTGGCCGATGAGCCGACCGGCAATCTTGATACGGCGACGGCCAATCTCGTCTTCGAGGAATTGCTGCGCGAGGCGCGGGGCAGGGGCCTCGCTTGCCTCATCGCCACCCACAACCCGGCACTGGCGGCTCGGATGGACCGCGTGGTCACGCTGCGCGACGGAAAGGTTGTCCCAGGCTAGCAGGACGCGGGTAGCGAACTCCGTGGCAGCGCCTATGCTTGGCTCCAACAGGAGGAAACCCATGGATTTACCGCTGACAGGCCTGACCGTGATCGAAGTTGGCCAGGCCTTGGCCGGGCCTTTGGCCGGCGTCGTGCTTGCCGATATGGGCGCTGATGTCATCAAGGTGGAAAAGCCCGATGGCGGCGATGATGCCCGCCTCTGGGGTCCTCCCTATGGGCCGGACGGCGTCACCTCGCTGTATTTTCATGGGCAGAATCGTTCCAAGCGCTCCATCACGCTGGACCTCAAGCGCGCCGAGGATGTGGCGGAACTGCACCGTCTTTGCGAAAGCGCCGATATCCTGATCCAGAATCTCCGGCCCGGCGTGGTGGAGGAGATCGGCATCGGGCCGGAGGCCATGTTGGAACGGCACCCCCGCCTGATCTACTGCTCCATCTGGGCCTTCGGCTTCGAGGGGCCGATGAAGATGAAGCCGGGCTTTGACCCCTTGCTCCAGGCCTATGGCGGGATGATGAGCATCACCGGCCAGGCCGATGGCCCGCCCACTCTTTGTGGCGCCTCGATCAATGACAAGGCGACGGGGCTGTTCATCACCATCGGCGCGCTTGCCGCGCTGCGGTGGCGTGACCGGACGGGCAAGGGCTGCCTGGTGGATGGCTCCCTGTTCGAGACGGCGGCCTTCTGGGTGGAGGGGCAGATCAACAATCACCTCTCCACCGGCGATATCCCGCAGCGCCACGGCACCGGGGCGGCGGTGATCGTGCCCTATCAGATCTTCGACACCGCCGACCGGCCGCTTTGCCTGGCCGCCGGCAATGACCGGCTTTTCGCGCGCGCCGCCAAGGTGATGGGGCATCCCGAATGGGCGAGCGATCCGCGCTTCGCCAAGGGCGGCGACCGGGTGCGGAACAAGGAGGCGCTGATTCCGCTCATCAAGGCTGTCATGCTGACGCGTCCGCGCGATGCCTGGCTGGCCGAGCTGGATGCGGTGGGCGTGCCGAGCGGGCCGGTGAATGACATCGCGGAAGTGACGGCCAGCCCGCAAATGGCGGCGGTGGATCTGATCCAGCCCTTGCCCGATGGCGGGCCGAAGGTGGTCGGGCTGCCGATTTCCTTCAAC
>Ga0209103_1000358_pt1 | contig 14414 bp, 12 predicted proteins | sample 4C3metaG_FD_184152 | JGI IMG/M metagenome (GOLD analysis project Ga0209103, IMG submission 184152) | Freshwater bacterial and archeal communities from Indian Creek, Illinois, USA - 4C3 metaG (SPAdes) (version 2) | ecosystem: Environmental > Aquatic > Freshwater > Unclassified | place: USA...
GTCTCCACCCCCTCCACCGGCTCGGCCATGGCTTGTTCGACCTGCCCGCCCTCGAAGACAATGTCGAAGCTGGGTGGAGGCAGCCGGTCCGGCGCGTGCGGGCGCGGCTCCGGCCAGAACAGGATCAGCGCGGCGACCAGCAGATGCGCCGCGGTGGAGACGATCCAGAAGGCGGGAAAGCCCAATCCGGGCCGCTTGGGTTCGGCCGGGCGCCAGCGGGCGCGGGAGGGCGCGGGGCGCCAGCTGGGCGGCTGGGGTTCGCGCCGCAACGCCAAGCGCCGCCGCGCGCCGAAGCGCGTGCGGGCGCGCAGGCGAGGGGGGGCTGAATTCGCGTGTGTCACGCAAGGCGGCCGGACATTCTCTCGCCTTAACGCAAACTCCCCGTGTCGGGAAACGCTGGTGCGTGACAAAACATCCCCAACTCTGAGCTTCGCCCTGCCTGGAGCGTCGCTTGTCCCTCCTCCGACGCCCCCTTCTCACCGCCCTTCTTGCCGCGCCGCCCATGCCACAGGCGCAGCCCGCCCCGCCCGCGCCACCACCGCCGGGTGGATGCTCAAACGAAAACCACTGATGCAGGCGCCGGCCTTCGCCGCCGCTACCGGCTGCGCCGGCGGACCGTCGAGCCGGTATTCGGCCACATCGAATACGCCAGAGGCTTCCGCCAGTTCCTGCTGCGCGGCCTCCACAAGCCGCGGCCTCCACAAGCTATGTGCCGAGTGGGCAATGCTCTGCACCGCCCACAATCTCCTCAAGCTCCATAAGGCAACGCTGTGGGCAATTCTGCAGCTCGCTCAAATCACCAGCGCGAACATCCGATCCAACGCCTTGGCCATTCCCGGACAGGCTGCTAGCCTGCCGCGCATTCGAGGAAGGGGAGAAACCCAAGATGACGATCCATTTCGTCGTGCATGATGAGGGGGATTCCGTGGGAGTCGTCGTTGTTGAGGGCCTGACCGCCAGCAACCGTATCAACGGCTGGGTCATGGACCAGGACAAGATGATCGAATTCGACGCAAAGTCGGACATTCCGATCGGCCACAAGCTCGCCATCAAGGCGATCAAGGCGGGCGACACGATCTTCAAATATGGCATTGATATCGGCAAGGCCATCGCCGACATCGCGCCGGGCGAGCACCTGCACGTCCATAACGTCAAGACAAAGCGCTGGTAGGGGATTGGCAATCATGGGCATGAACCTGAAAGCCGCCTCCTTCGATGGATGGCGCCGCGAGAATGGGCGGATGGGCGTGCGAAACCACGTCATCATCCTTCCCGTGGATGACCTTTCCAACGCGGCGGCGCAGGCGGTGGCGAACAATATCCAGGGCGCGATGGCAATTCCGCACGCCTATGGCCGCCTGCAATTCGGCGCCGACCTGGATCTGCATTTCCGTACGCTGATCGGCACCGGCTGCAACCCTAATGTGGCGGCCGTCGTCGTCATCGGGATCGAGCCCGGCTGGACCGGCAAAATCGTCGAGGGCATCGCGCGCAGCGGCAAGCCGGTGGAAGGCTTCGCCATCGAGCAGAATGGCGACATCAACACCATCGCCAGTGCCTCACGCGCCGCTTATCGCATGGTGAAGCACGCGTCGAAGCTGAAGAAGGTGAAGGCGCCGCTGCAGGAGCTCTGGGTTTCGACCAAGTGCGGCGAAAGCGACACGACCTCGGGCCTCGCTTCCTGCCCCACGGTCGGCAACGCCTTCGACAAGCTCTGGGAAGCCGGCCACACGCTGGTCTTCGGCGAGACAACCGAGCTGACGGGTGGCGAACACCTGGTGGCCGCGCGCTGCAAGACGCCGGAAATCCGCGAAAAATTCATGGCGATGTTCGACCGCTACCAGCGCGTCATCGAAGTGAACAAGACGAGCGATCTCTCGGACAGCCAGCCCACCAAGGGCAATATCGAGGGTGGCCTGACCACCATCGAGGAAAAGGCGCTCGGCAACATCACCAAGATCGGCAAGAAATGCACGGTGGATGGTGTGCTGGACAAGGCGGAGGAGCCGACCGGCCCCGGCCTGTGGTTCATGGATTCGTCCAGTGCCGCGGCCGAGATGGTCACGCTTTGCGCGGCTTCCGGCTATGCGGTGCACTTCTTCCCGACAGGCCAGGGCAATGTCATCGGCAACCCGATCCTGCCGGTGATCAAGCTGACCGCCAATCCGCGCACGCTGCGCACCATGAGCGAGCACGTCGATGTGGACGTGACCGGGCTGCTGCAAAAGCGGATCAACATGGATGAAGCCGGCGAAGCGCTGCTCGATTGCATGCTGCGCACCGCCGATGGCGAACTCACCGCGGCCGAGCTTCTGGGCCACCGTGAGTTCTCGCTCACGCGGCTTTACGAAAGCGCCTGATCCATCCGGATCAACCCACCTCCCGCGCGTCCCTTCGGGCGGCGTGCGGGGGGAATGGGGCCGGTGGTCTTGGCGTGCGGGCGAACACTCCCTTATCTAGGCGGATGGCCTCCCCCGCTCCCGTTCTCGACGGTCTCGATCCCTCCTTCGGCGACCTGCTCGCCGCCCGCCCCGCGCTTGCGATGGATTCCATCGCCGGATTGATGGTGGAGGAGGTTCCGCTCGCCCGCATCGCCGACATCGTCGGCACGCCGACATGGGTCTATTCCGCCACCACGCTGCGCCGCCGTGCGCGCGCGCTGACCGCGGCACTGGCCGATGCCGGGCTGGACGCCTCCATCCATTTCGCCACCAAGTCCAACCCCGCCTTGGCCGTGGTGAACCTGCTGCACCAGGAGGGCCTGGGCGCCGATGTGGTCAGCGAGGGCGAGTTGCGCGCCGCCCGCGCCGCCGGCGTGCCCGCCCACGACATCGTCTTCTCCGGCGTCGGCAAGACCGAGCGTGAAATGCGCCTGGCGCTCGCCGAGGACATCCTCCAGCTGAACATCGAATCCGCCGAGGAGGCGGAGATGCTGAGCGCCGTCGCCGTCTCGATGGGCAAGCGCGCCCGCTGCGCGCTGCGAGTGAACCCCGATGTGGATGCCAAGACCCACGCCAAGATCACAACAGGCCTGACCGAGAACAAGTTCGGCGTCCCCATCGCCACGGCACCGGAGCTTTACGCCCGCATGCGCGCGCTGCCCGGCCTCGATCCCGTGGGGCTGACCGTGCATATCGGCAGCCAGATCGCGCAGGGGGTGGGCTCCTATTTCGCGGCCTATCAGCGCCTGGGGCAATTGGTGCGAGAGCTGCGCGCGGCCGGGCATCCGGTGCTGCGGGTGGATTGTGGCGGCGGCCTGGGCATCCCCTATCGCGATGAAACGCCGGGCTCCCCCGCCGCGCTGGCTGGCGCCATCAAGGCGGGGCTGGGCGATCTGGGCGTGAAGATCATGCTGGAGCCGGGGCGCTGGATCTGCGGACCTGCGGGCGTGCTGCTCACGCGCGTCATCGTCGAGAAGCAGGCCTCCACACGCCGCTTCGTCATCGTGGATGCCGCGATGAACGACCTGCTGCGCCCAGCCATGTATGAGGCCTGGCACGGTATCCTGCCGGTCTCGCCCCTGGCTTTCCATGCGCCGCTTTCGCCGGCGGATGTGGTGGGCCCTGTCTGCGAAAGCAGCGATACCTTCACCAAGGGGCGGGACCTGCCGGCGCTGCCCCCCAATTCCCTGGTGACTTTCCTCGATGCCGGCGCCTACGGTGCCTCGATGAGCAGCACCTATAATGCCCGCCCCCTGGCGGCGGAGGTGATGGTGGAAGGCAACCGTTTCGCGGTGATCCGCGACCGGCAATCCCACACGGCCCTGCTGGAGGGCCAGCGTCTCCCGGATTGGACCACATGACGCCGGGTGGCCTCGCCCGCAAGCGCGCCCTCGCCCGGGCCGCGCTGTGGTGGGAGGCCATCTGGCCCGCGCTCTGGCCTGTGCTGGGCGTGTTGGGACTCTTTGCCACCTTCGCGCTGGCCGGACTGCCGGCAAGGCTGCCCGGCTGGCTGCACATGGCCGCTTTGCTGGGCTTCGTCGCGGCGCTGTTCTTCGCCCTGCGCCATGGTTTGGCGCGCTTTCACCGCCCTGATGCGGCAGCCGTCGATCGGCGGCTGGAACGCGAGAGCGGCCTGAAGCATCGCCCCCTCGCCGCCCTCCAGGACCAGCCCGCCACGACCCATCCCGATGGGTTGGCGCTCTGGGCCGCGCATCAGGCCCGAATGCGGCGCCTGGTGGTGCGATTGCGCGTCGGCACGCCAAGGCCTGGCCTGGCCGCGCGGGACCCTCGTGCCTTGCGGGCCGGGCTGCTGGTGGCCCTCGTGGCCGCCCTTTTGGCCGCGGGCGGCGATGCGCCGGCCCTGCTGGCGCGCGGCCTCATGCCCAATTTCGGCAATGCGGCGCTTCCCGCCGCATTGCGCTTCGAGGGCTGGGTGACACCGCCCGCCTATACCGGCGCTCCGCCGATTTTTCTCCAGGCCCAGGGCGGCAGCGCCACCATTCCGGCCGGCAGCCGCCTCCATGTGGCGATTTCCGGCGGGCTGGGCAGCGCCATGCCCGAGATCACCGGCATGCCCGGCCTGGCCTTCGAGGCGCTGGGCGGCGGCAGTCATGCCGCGCAAGCGGTGATGCAGAGTGGCGCGCGCATCGGCATCCGGCGGGACCGCACCGAGATCGTCACCTGGAACCTGGCCGTCCAGGCCGATGCGCCGCCATTCGCCACCTTTACCGAAATGCCCGCCCGCTCACAGCGGGGCCTGGCCCTGCGGCTGCCCTGGCGCACCGAGGATGACTGGGGCGTGGTGGCCTTGCGCGCGGAATTCCACCTGGCCGCGCGGCCAGATGCGGCGCCGATCACGCTCGACATGACCTTGCCCTCCGCCGCGCCGAAGCAGGCGCGCGGCCTGGCGCAACCCGACCTCTCCGCGCATCCCTGGGCCGGGCTGCCCGTGGTGCTGCGCCTGATTGCCCGCGATGGCGCCGGGCAGGAGGGGAATTCCGAGGAGGTGGCCCTGGCCCTGCCGGAACGCAGCTTCAACCACCCCGTGGCTCGCTCCATGATCGAAATCCGCAAGGCGCTCTCGCTCAATCCCTTGGCACGGCAGCCGGCGATGCAGGAGCTGGACCGCATCACCCAGGCGCCTGAGGCCTTCGAGCATGATAGCGGCACCCTCCTGACGCTACGCACCAGCCGGGGCCAATTGCAGCGCGACCGGCGCCCCGAGGCGGTCAGTGAGGTCCAGGAATTGCTCTGGGAGGCCGCGCTTGCGCTGGAAGAAGGCCGTGACACCCGCACCGCCCGCGCCCTGGCCGAAGCGCAGCGCCAATTGCGCGAGGCGATGAACGAGGCCGAGCGCACCCCGCAGGCGGAAAACGAGCAGCAGCGCAGCGAGGTGGAGCGCCGCATAGAGCAGTTGCGCGAGGCGATCCGCCGTCACCTCGAAGCCATGGCTGAACGCCTCCAGCGCGAAAACGCCGAGGCCCTGCCCTATGACCCGCAGCAGCGCATGCTGGACCAGCGCGACATGGACCGCCGCACCCGCCGCATGGAGGAAGCCAACCGCCAAAATCGCATGGCAGACGCCCAACGCGAATTGGCCGAACTGGAGGACATGCTCCGCGCCTTGCAGGAAGGCCGCGTGGCCCGCGGTGAATCTCCGGAACGCCAGCGCCAGCGGGAGCGCGGCCAGCAGCAAATGGGCGTCGTCCAGGACATGCTGCGCCGCCAGGGCGAGATGGTGGACCAGGGCGGACGCCGCGCCGAGCAGCAGGAGCAACGCGCCATCCAGCAGCGCCGTCAGGCCCAACCCTGGAACCAGCGCCCCAATATGCCGGGCCAGACCACGCCCGATCAGCAGCAACAGGCCGAGCAGGAATTGCACCGCCAGCAACAAGCCGATGCCCGCCGCCAGCGCGCCCTCCGTCGCGCTCTGGGCGAACTCATGCAGCAGCAAGGCGACTTGACGGGCGAGGTGCCAGCGGCGCTCGGGCAGGCGGATCAGGCGATGCGCGAAGCCATGGAAGCTCTCCAGCAGGGGCGCGACGCCCGTCCCGCCCAGCAGGAGGCGATGCGCCGCCTGCAGGAAGGCGGCCGCCAGATGGCCCAGCAGATGCAGCGTCAATTCGGCCAGGGCCAAGGCGAAGGCGAAGGCGACGCCATGGGCGAGATGGAGATGGGCGACGATGGCCCTGACGGCCAGCAGCAATTGGGCGAGGGTCGGGATCCGCTGGGTCGCCGCGCCCGGGAAAACACTGGCCATGCGGATGATGGCAGCGACACCCGCGTGCCCGAGGAGGCCGAGCAGCTTCGCACGCGGCGTTTGCAGGATGAGTTGCGGCGGCGCGGCGCGGAACGGGAAAGGCCGGCCGAGGAGCTGAATTATATTGACCGACTGCTGCGCCGGTTTTGAGCCGGGCGGCCAGGATCAGACCCTTGGCGTTACCGCTCGGAGAAACTCCGCGAATTCGGCGAGGTCCGCCAGATGCGGCACACCAAGCCCCGGCACCAGGCTGACCACGCGACAACCCGCTGCAAGCCCCGCCGCCACACCCGTGGCGCTATCCTCCACGACCAGGCAATGCGCTGGCGCCTCGCCACAGGCCATGGCAGCCAAGGTGTAGAGATCAGGTGCCGGCTTGGGGCGGGCGACGTCCTGGAAACTGAAGATGCGCGGCCCGAAATGGCCTTCAAATCCCAAGACACGCATTTTCATCCGCAGCTCCGCCCGGGCGGAATTGGAGCAGACCGCCATGGGCAGGCCCTTCGCGGCAACCGCTTGCAAAGCGATCGCAGCTCCCGGCATGGGCTGTACGCCATGCTCCATCGCATGCTCGATCCGCGCACTGAGAGCGGCCTCCCAGCGCGTGGGCAGGGTTCCCACGCGGCGCTCGATGATCGGCCGCATATCCGGCAGCGCCAGGCCAAGAAATTCACGTTGCGCGGCATGGGCATCGAGCGGCCAGCCCAATGCGGTCAATTCTTCCGCGACGATACGATTGGCAAGCGTCTCGCTATCCGCCAGCACGCCGTCGCAATCGAACAGGACGGCGCGGATCACGCCGCCTTCACCAGCTCCGCCTTGGCGCGGGCATGCGGGCAATCGCCATGCTCGCGCGGGCATTGGCGCGCGCCGTTGAAGCTGCACAAGGCACGGCCGGACCCTCGTGTCCGCTGGACGAGATCAGCCATCGCCGTGATGAAACCCGTATCGCTATTCTGCGCGGGAACGCGGAAATAGCCGGGAATGCCCAGGTGATCCGCTTCCTCGCGATATTCCACGTCGAGTTCCACCAGCGTCTCCGAATGCTCGGAGACGAAGGCGATGGGGCTGATCAGGATGGCCACCTTTTCCTTCGCGGCGCGCTCAATCTCATCCTCGGTGGAAGGGCCGATCCATTTTTGCGGTGTCACGCGGGACTGGAAGCAAACCACGGAATCAAGATCCGGGATGTCCAGATGCTCGATCACGGCGGCGACAGTGCTTTCCACCTGCCATTGATAGGGATCGCCCGACTTGATGATGCTCTCTGGCAGGCCATGGGCGGAGAACAGCACGCGCAGCGGTACATTGGCCGGCAGCTCGGCTCGTGCCTTGTCATAGGCTTCCTGCACCATCCGCGCCGTGGCGCGGGCATAACCCTCATCCGAATGGAAGCAGCACAGCGCCTGGGTGGGCAGGCGCAGGCCCGCCGTCTCGCAGGCTTCGTTCCAGGCTGTGATGGAGGAGCCCGTCGTGGTCGTGGAAAACTGCGGATAGAGGGGGATGAGCAGCACTTCCTCGGCACCCCAGGACTGGACGGCGCTGACCGTCTCGTCGCTCATCGGATGCCAATAGCGCATGGCGACAAAGCAGCGGTAATCCGTGCCGGGGTCGCGTTCGCGCAGCAGGGCTTCCAGGTTGCGCCCCTGTTCTTCGGTCAATTCCAGCAGGGGCGACTTGCCGCCAAGCACGGCGTAGTTCTCCTGGGCTGGCTTGGTGCGGCGCCAGGCGATCAGCTTGGCGAGCCAGGGCCGGACAAAGCCCGGCACGCGCAAAATCGCCGGGTCGCTGAACAAATTGACCAGGAAGGGACGCACGTTTTCAGGCGCGTCCGGCCCCCCCAGATTGAACAAAACCACCGCAACGCGCCGCGCCATCAAGCCAGACCTCCGGATTCACTCACGCACATGCCCTCTCCAGGCAGGGTTTCAAGCCGCGCGCAGGATTTGCAGCAATTCCACGACATGCGCGGGCGGTGTGGCAATCTCCACGCCATGGCCAAGGTTGAAGATGAAGGGTCGCCCCTTCATGGCTGCCAGGATGCTTTTCGCCTCGTTTCGCAGCGCCTCGCCGCCGCTGACCAGCACCTCGGGGTCGAGATTGCCTTGCAGCGCCACATGGGCCGGAATATTGGCCGCGGCCCAGACGGGGTTCATCGCCGTATCCATGCCGACCGCCTGCACGCCAGTTTCCAAGGCATATTCCGCCAGCATTGGCCCGGCGAGACGTGGGAAGCCGATTACCGGCATGTCAGGCCGCGCGGCCTTCAGGGCGGCACGCAGACGCTTATTCGGCTCGATCACCCATTTGCGGAAGGCGTTGGGTGCCAATTGGCCGGCCCAGGAATCGAACAGCATCAGCGCTTCAGCCCCGGCATCGGCCTGGGCGAGGAGATAGGCGAGCGTCGCAGCCTCCAGTTTTTCCATCAGGGCAGCGAACAGGGCGGGGTTCTCATGGATCATGCGGCGGGCATGTTTGAACTCGCCGCCGCCCTTGCCCTCCACCATGTAGCAGGCGACGGTCCAAGGCGAGCCTGCGAAGCCGATGAGCGCCGTCCGCGGGTGATCCTGGGCCAGGATGGCCCGAACCCGCCGCACGGTCTCCATGATGGGCGCAGCGCGTTCAGCGGCCCCGGCCACATCGAGCTTGTCCAGCCCGGCCTGGTCGGTGATGGGTGGCAGGCGTGGGCCCTCACCCTCGGCGAAGGTCAGGCCCTGGCCCATGGCCCAGGGGACGATCAGGATGTCGGAAAACAGGATGGCCGCATCCATGCCATAGCGCCGCACCGGCTGGATGGTGACCTCGGCCGCCAGTTCGGGGTTGAAGCAAAGCTTCATGAAGCTGCCTGCCACGCCACGCGTCGCGCGATATTCGGGCAGGTGGCGCCCCGCCTGGCGCATCAGCCAGACCGGAGGGGGCCAGACACTCTCGCCTGAGAGCACTTGGAGAATGGGCTTGTCTGTCATGGTCAGGACCATCTCAGGAAAATAAGAAAAGAAGAAGATGTTGTGGTTGGTAGTAGGGGGTGTGAATCACGGGGACGCATCCTGTCCCGGAAATATCCACAGGTTTATGCCGGTGCTTGACTCCCGCCCAGGCCCAACTGGAACGGGGCCTTGGAGGGGATTGTCCCGGCCCTGCACAGACGGGGCCGGGATTCATACAACGGGGGTGGAAATGTTTGGGTTGTCCCCGCTGGCAGCCGGCGTATCCTCCCTGGAATGATTTGATCCCCGTTTTCCACAGCCCCCAGCAGATTGATCCACAGGCCCCATGCCCGCCCGCAACACCAACCTGCACCTGGTCTCCGACAGCACGGGTGAGACGCTGAACAGCATCGCCCGCGCCGCCATCGCGCGCTTCGACAATGCGGGCGTGATCCAGCACCGCTGGTTCCTGGTGCGAAGCCGGATGAACCTGGACCGCGTGATCGAGGGCATCGAGCAGGAGCCGGGGCCGGTGATCTTCACCCTGGTGGATCGCAGCCTGCGTCACACGCTGGAGGAAACCTGCGGCAGGCTTGGCGTGCCCTGCCTTTCGGCGCTGGATTCCGTGATGGACCTGCTGCAGGAGGAAATCGGCCTGCGCGCCACCGAGAAGCGTGCCGCCCAGCATGTGATGGATGCCGATTATTTCCGCCGGATTGACGCCATGCACTATGTGCTGAGCCATGATGATGGCCAGGGCACGGCGGGTATCATGAATGCGGATGTCGTGCTGGTCGGCGTCTCACGCTCATCCAAGACGCCCACTTGCTTCTATCTCGCCAATCGCGGCGTGAAGGCGGCCAATGTGCCGCTGGTGCCCGGCGCCGCATTGCCGCCCGAACTGGAAAACCCCCCCTGCCCCGTGGTGGGCCTGACCATTGACCCCGTTTCGCTGATTGATATCCGCCGGCATCGCCTGAAGATCATCGGCGCCGGCGGCGTGCGCGTGGGTGAGAACGACTATGTGGACCCCGAGGCGGTGAAGCGGGAAATCCTTGCCGCGCGCCGGCTTTGCGCCGCCAATGGCTGGCCGGTGATTGACGTGACCCGCCGCAGCATCGAGGAGACGGCCGTCACCGTGATGCAGCAGGTGGAGTTGTGGCACCAGCGGCGGGGCCACCAGGCCGTCCCCGCCCCGCTGGACCCGGCGGCCCCGATCCTGGGGACCAAGGCGTGAGGCTGATTCTCGCCTCGCAAAGCCTGTCCCGTCGTGCCTTGCTGGAAGGCGCCGGCCTGGATTTCGAAACCATGCCGGCTTCGGTGGATGAGGCGGCGATCAAGGAAAGCGCCCAGGCAGATGGCATGAGCGCGGGCGATACCGCCATTCTCCTGGCAGATGCCAAGGCCGCGCGCATCGCGCGCCGTCACCCGGAGGCGGTCATCATCGGCGCGGACCAGCTTTTGGTCTGTGACGGCGTCTGGTTCGACAAGCCGGTGGATCTGGCGGCGGCGCGGGAGCATCTGCACAAGCTGCGAAACCGTCCGCATGAATTGCTGACGGCCGTGGTGGTCTGGCGCAACGGTCAGCGCGCCTGGCATCATTTGGCGACACCGCGCCTGACCATGCGCGATTTCTCCGAGGCCTTCCTGGATGATTACCTGGCGCGCGAAGGCCCCTTTGTGACGCAAAGCGTGGGCGCCTACAGGCTGGAAGGCCCAGGCATCCAGCTGATGCGCGACATTCGCGGCGAGCACTCGGCGATCCTGGGCCTGCCATTATTGCCGGTGCTGGCCTATCTGCGAGACGCCGGCCTCATCAAGGCATAGAGACGAAGATGGACATCTCCGAAATCCCGACCTCCAGGCTGGAAGTATCCGCCTTTCCTGGACCCCGCGGCGTATGGTGCGGAGCGCTTCTGATCGCGGCGCCTCAACAGGGGCGGTAGCGCTCGATCCAATCCACATCGAAGCAGAGGATGAATTCATCGCGCCGGTCGGGCCGCATCAGGGCGCGGCGGAGTGCCGCATCCATGGCGACGTCATCCAGCAGCGGCATCGGTTCATTCGCGGCCCCGAAGGCAATGAGGTGCGGGAAGACGGCATGACATTCGGCCAGCAGGCTGCGCGGGCTTGGCCCCGGCTGGAGAAGAAGCCGCGTCAGGTCGAAACTGACGATGGTGATGGTGCGGTGTTCCCGCAGGAGAGCCGCATTTTCGAGGGCGAGGGCCAGCGCTGCCGGCTCGTTGAGGCGAAGCAGGTCAAGCCGGCGCAGCTCCTCCCGCGTCATCATCGGCGCGATGTCGCCCATGTCGAACTCGCGCGTGCTCGCGGCGGCCAGTCCATTCAGCGAGAGGTTCTCATGGAGGGTCCTGGCCTTGCGGTGCGAAGGCTCATGCGCGAGCAGCAGCGCATGCCGGGGCGCGCCGAAGGCCAGGCCGAGCGTTCCGATGCCGATGCCGGCACCACTCTCGACCAGGACGCGCCCTTCGCCGCCATCCGGCCAGGCGGCCTGGAGCAGCGCCGCGTAGCGCGGGGCAAAGCCGGGGGCGGCGGCGATTTCCGGATCACCATGATCCCCCCGCAAGGTTGCGGCACCGCCGGGAAAATTCAGGAGGCGGGTTTCGGAAGTGGCGTCCTGTGGGAATCGGGCCTGGATGGAGGGGCTCAGCAGGAAGGCCCGCCGCATGGCGCGCAGGCTGTCATGCCGCTGGCGGAAGGCATCCACCGCCTCGGGCGCGGGCGATTCGCCGTCCCGCAGGGAGAGCAGCGTCACCACCGCATCAGCCGTGATGCCGCCCTTGAGCCAATCGCCGGTATCCGGGAAGCCGGCCACCGCGAGGGCGGCCATTTCCGGACTGGAGAGAATGCCCTCGCGCAGTTCGGAAATGCGGCCGGCGCTGCACCAGTTCTCGATGACCCCGTCATTCTCCGGCTCACGGCCGAGCAGAAGGCGATAGGCCCAACGGACCGTGCCGGGGGTCAAGCTCTCATTGGAGCCGCTCAAGCCTGAGGCTTCCTCGTCGCTGGCGGAATCGCGAAGGAGGTCATTTTCCTGTGGGCTCCGTGTCGGTGTGGTGGTCAGGTCTTTGATGTCGTCACTACGGGGCCAAGTCTATGTCACGGGGCTGGGGTTGCCAGCCTTCGCCGTCACATCCGGTGGGCGATGCCGTTATGCTCCATGAGAAGCTTCATGCGGTCATAGCGCAGGGCAAAGGTCTTGTTGAAATCCTCAAAGGAGACCTCGCGCAGGAGTTTGCCGATGTCGCTGGGCAGTTTGTCTTTGATGATCAGCGAAGGCACCGAGAGAGCATCGGCCAACTCCGTGCTGCGGCTGTCGTATTTGACGAGCACACCGGGCACGCCGTTCGCAAGCGCCGGCAGGACTCCATGTACGCGGTAACCGAATGCGAAATCTTGTTTTTTGATGAAGGCGTCATAATCCTCCACTCGCAGAAAGAAGAACATTTTCTCGCGATAGAGTTTTTCCATCCGCGCGGCTGTTTCCGCCGTCCACCAGCCTTCTGCCAGAAATAACTGGGATGCACGCTCCATTGCTGCTTCATTCTTGAAGTAAAAGGCTTTTTCCTCCACCTCACCGTGAGTTGTGATGGTGGTATCAAATACGGCATCGATGTTTAACATTAATTCACGCTGGATCCGAAGATATTCGCGCGGGTTTGATGAATAGTCGCCGCCGACCTCACGCCGAACGGAGAATGCCACCTTTTCGATGTTGGTGGGGGATGCGATTTGCAAATCACGCTTGCGTGCACGGAAGAGCGAAGGGCAACCCACGATGTCCACGTTCTTGATGCCGTTCGAGTAGAGAAGCTCCGCAGTGAAGCTTCCACGCACACCCACAGCGCGGCTTCGTTCGGAAACGATTTGCCAGAAACGGAGGTTGTCCCCGGTCAGGGCGTAATCCTGGCGCGACGCCGCTTGGCCACCCACGCCCAGGGCATAGACGGGAAGCTGAACCTTCTCCAGAACCTCGATCGCCCTTTCCCAATTCATATGGTTGTGAATAAAATTGGATGCCCGAACAATGATATAGTCGAATGTGCGATAGAACTCTATATCTTCTGGCAAAGTATCTCGAATCTTCATGCTGCAAATTTCTGAATAATTCAGAATTTTAAGAGTAGAATCATAGACAATCATATCACCGATATTAAAATACTCATTCGCGATTCTTTCGGATGGAAAATCATACCACTGCACGTTATCATGGTCATAAACACGACCAGCCGGCGAAATGACAAGTACGCGACTAAGAGGGCTATTCATCAAACTTGTCTCCAGCGAAAGAAAATATCATGAAAACGGCTAATATTCTTGACATGAATCGTTCATGAATGAAATGACCAAGCCTGAAGAACGTAAAGCGTCCGATGTGGCTCGATCCAAAATGACACTCCTTCGCGTTTGTATAGAATAATAATCGGTCAGAAGAAATAAAAATACGAATTTCTACCGACCAGCGGGGTTATCGCCCTGAAACGGCTTTCAAGCTTCCATGTTGGCACAATAAGGCATCACGAGATGCCCCCCGAACTGCCCCGATCACACGGCGGCCTCGCTCCCGCGCGCATAGCTGCGGCCCAGCCCGGCCAGGAAATCGTCGCGGCCGATGACATCCTTGATGGATGCTGAAAGCTGCGCCCGCGTGGCTGGCTTGGCGGCCCGCAGCAATGTCTGCGCGAGGTCCGTCACATTGCCCCGGCGGAAATGCAAGCCGTCTCGCCCGGCAGTCACTTTTTCTGCCATGCCCCCGATATCGGAGACGATCAGCGGGGTGCCCGCGCGGCGCGCCTCCTGGATCACCACGGGTGAATTTTCCCACCAGATGGATGGTACGACCACCCAGCCCACCGATTGCATCAGCGCCAACACATCGGATGGTTCATACCGGCCAGCCAGGGTCACCGCCGGACCCAGCTTCTCGATGACCGGGGCGAGATCCGGGAAAAGCCCGAGGATATCGCCCAACTCCGCGCCGAAAATCGTCAATATTGCCGCGTTGGCGCCGTTCCGTGACGAGTTGGGCAGCAAGGCCATGGCGCGCAGCAGAAGATCCAAGCCCTTGAAGGCGGTCGGCTGGCCAAAAAACGCGAAGCGGTGAGAGTTCGTGCCGCTCGGCCCGGGCCGTGGCGCGGCCAGCATGTCATCGCCCAGGTAATTCTCCAGTACCGAGCCCTCGCCGGTGATTCCCCAGGCTTCGTAACGCGACCTCAGGAACTCTGAGCAGTAGATCCGGTGATCCAGGCGCCGAAGCCCGTTGAGCAG
>Ga0209103_1000359_pt1 | contig 14406 bp, 17 predicted proteins | sample 4C3metaG_FD_184152 | JGI IMG/M metagenome (GOLD analysis project Ga0209103, IMG submission 184152) | Freshwater bacterial and archeal communities from Indian Creek, Illinois, USA - 4C3 metaG (SPAdes) (version 2) | ecosystem: Environmental > Aquatic > Freshwater > Unclassified | place: USA...
CGCATCGGGCAGGTCGGCCAGGGTATCGGCCACGGCGTGGCGCACCTGGGGGGAGGCATCGCGCGCCAGGCCGCGCAGCCGGGTCCAGCCCATGCCGATCATTTCAGCCGCGTGGGTCGCCAGCTTACGGGCCAGTCGGGCCCGGATCTCCGCCACCGGGTCCCGCGCCAGCACGGCATCGGCCAGTGAGGGTGCGTGCCAATTCGCGGCGACGGCGAGGCGCACCGGCGCGGCCTCATCCCCGGCCAGCAGCAGCAGGCATTCGCTCCGTGCCTGGGCGCTGGCGGCCAGGGCCATTCGCTGGGGCAGGGGACCGCCCGAGGCGGCGTTGAGCAGGGCGCTGTCCATGCGGCGGAAGATGGCAGGCGGGGGGTTGCGAAGAAGTGAACGCATCGCCCGTTGCGAGGGAGCGCAAGCCGGGCGTAGGCTTGCTTCATGGAAATGCCCGAACCCGCCCCTGCCCAGCATGACCTCGGCGGCAATCCCCGCTTCCGCTGCACCCCCGTCGAGCCCGATGCCGATGCGCCGCCGGATGATTTCGGCAAGCGCGTGGACGCGTTGCGCGTGGTGCTGCGCGAGAAGGGCCTGCTCACCACCGATGAGCAGCGCCTCAACATCGAAAGCCTGCCCGAGGCCGAGTATTTCGGCCTCACCTATTACGAGAAGTGGCTGCGGGCCATTGCCGCCGTCATGCTCGCCAAGGGCGTCGTCACCTGGGAGGACCTGCAATGAGCGTCGGCGGGCACGCCGCTGGGAGTGGCGTCGGTGGGCACGCCGCTGGGAACGGCGTCGGCGAGATCGCCGCGGCCCGCTTCCAGGCGGGGCAGAAGGTGCGGGTGAAGGATGCGCCGAGCGCGTGGCGCGGCTGCACCTGCGGACGCCACATTATGTGCGTGGGCGGATGGGCGTGGTGGAGCGGGCACTCGGCACCTTCCCCAACCCCGAGGACATCGCCTTCAACCGCCCGGCCGAGCCGCGCGTGCTCTACCACGTCCTGTTCGACCAGCCGCCGGTCTGGAATGAGGGCCAGGCGGGGGACACCCTGTTGATCGAATTGTTCGAACACTGGCTGGAGGAAGCGTGATGGCTGGATATGACCCCCGTCCAGAAAGCGTCGCCCTCCTCGAAAAGCTCGTGGCCGCGCTGAAGCTGCACGGCATCGTGACCGAGGAGGAGATCGCGCTGCGCAAGACCATCGCCGAGCGCGCGAATCCCGAGACCGGCGCCCGCATGGTCGCCCGCGCCTGGATGGACCCCGAATGGCGCGAATTCCTGCTGCGCGACGGCACGGCCGCCGCCGAGGCCATGGGCGTCTCCATGCGCGGCAACCCGCCCTTGGGCGTGCTGGAGGATACGGCGAGCGTGCATCACCTCGTCGTCTGCACGCTGTGCTCCTGCTATCCGCGCGCCATCATCGGCTATCCGCCGCATTGGTATAAATCGGCCGCCTATCGCTCGCGCGCCGTGCGCGAGCCGCGCGCCGTGCTGGCCGAATTCGGCACGGTGCTGCCGGCGGGCATCCAGGTGCGCGTCGTGGACAGCACGGCGGATTTCCGCTGGATGGTGCTGCCGCTGCGCCCCGAAGGCACCGAGGGCTGGACCGAGGATCAACTCACCGCGCTCGTCTCGCGCGATCACCTGGTGGGCGTCTCCCTGCCCAACGCCGCGCAGAAGGTTTCGCGCGCGGCGTGACGCTCCAGCCGGAGGCCGACGGGCTTCCCGAACCACGCCGGAGCCGCGCCGCCGCCTGCATCGCGGCCGGGATTTCGCTGACCGTGCTCGATGCGGCGATGGTCAATATCGCGCTGCCCTCGGCGGCGCGGGATTTGGGCCTGATGCCAGCGGAAGCGGTCTGGGTGGTGAATGCCTATCAGATCACCGTGGTCGGCACGCTGATCCCCTTTGCCGCGCTGGGTGAGATCGCGGGGTTCAAGCGCGTCTGGAATGCCGGGCTGGCGCTGTTCCTGCTGGCGGCACTGTGTTCCGCCATGGCGCCGAATTTCGAGGCGCTATTGGCCGCGCGCATCGCCCAGGGGCTTGGGGGCGCGGCGGTGATGAGCCTGATGGCGGGCCTGGTGCGCCACACCTATCCGAGCGCGCAACTGGGCCGCGCCATCGGCTTCAATGCCATGGTGGTGGCGCTGTGCTCGGCCACGGGGCCTTCGGTGGGCGCCGCCGTGCTGGCCCTGGCCGATTGGCCCGCCGTGTTCCTGGTGCATCTGCCGGTGGGGCTGGCCGCGCTGATCTTCGGCGCGCGGGTGCTGCCCGATGTGGCGCGGCAACCGCGCGCCTTCGACCTGGGGGCCGCGGCGATGAATGTCGCGGCCTTTGGGCTGGTGTTTCTCGGGCTGGACCTGATGCTGCATTGGCCGGTGCCGGGCGTGGTGGCGCTGCTGGCCGGCATCGCCGTGGGCGCGGCGCTGATCCGGCGGGAGATGGCGCGTTCCGTGCCCTTGCTGCCGCTCGACCTGCTGCGAATCCGCACGGTGCGGCTGGCGATCGGCGCCTCGGTCTGCATGTTCTCGGCGCATATGGTGACGGTGATTTCCATGCCCTTCCACCTCTCGGCCGCAGGGTTTTCGCCGGTGCAGATCGGGCTGATCATCACCCCCTATCCCATCGCCGTCGGGCTGCTGGCGCCCATTGCGGGCCGCTTCGCCGACCGCACCACCTCGGCCTTGCCGGTGGCGGCGGGCGGCGGCGTTCTGGCGCTCGCCTTGATCCTGCTGGGCAGTCTGCCGGCCACCGCCACGGCCTGGGTCTGTGGCGCGCTGCTGCTGGCGGGGGTGGGCTTTGGCTGCTTCCAGGCGCCGAACAACCGCGCGATTCTCTCCACGGCGCCCCGCCACCGGGCCGGCAGCGCGGGCGGAATGCAGGCGACGGCGCGGGTGCTGGGGCAAAGCCTGGGCGCGACCACGGCGGCGGCGTGCTTCACGCTGGCCGGGCCGTGGATGGGGTTTTATTGCGGCGCCGTTCTCGCGGTGGTGGCGGGGCTGCTGAGCCTCGCCCGGCGCTGATCAGGCCGTGACGCGGCGCGCTTCGCGGGTGGCGAGGCCGCCCTGCTCCAGGATGAAATCGGCGATCTCGGTCACGCCCTTGTCAATCTTCAGGTTGCTGAAGATGAAGGGCCGCGCCCCGCGCATCCGCCGCGCATCACGGTCCATCACGGAGAGATCGGCGCCCACAAGCGGGGCCAGGTCAATCTTGTTGATCACCAGCATGTCCGAGCGCGTGATGCCGGGCCCGCCCTTGCGGGGGATCTTGTCCCCCGCCGAGACGTCGATCACGTAGATCGTCAGATCGGCCAGTTCGGGGCTGAAGGTGGCGGCCAGATTGTCGCCGCCGCTTTCGATGAACAGCACTTCCAGTTGCGGGAAGCGGGCGGAGATTTCATCCACGGCGGCCAGGTTGATCGAGGCATCCTCGCGGATCGCGGTATGCGGGCAGCCGCCGGTCTCCACGCCCATGATGCGCTCGGCGTCCAGCGCGCCGGCGCGGGTCAGGAATTCGGCGTCTTCCTTGGTGTAGATGTCGTTGGTGATCACCGCGATGTCATGCGTCTGGCGCAGCAGGCGGCAGAGGCGCTCGACCAGCGCCGTCTTGCCCGAGCCGACAGGGCCGCCGACGCCGACGCGGAAAGGGCCGTTACTCATGATCTGAAAAGCCTTGTGTATTGGGTTTCGTGGCGCATGGAGAGCATGTCGAGCAGGGGCGAGGCCGTGCCCAATTCGTCCAGCGTGGCGACCATCGCCGCATCGGTGCATTCGGTGATGATGGGCAGCAGCGCCGCCGTGGCGATCTGGCCATCGGTCTGGCCGAGCGGGATGAGGCGGACGCCCGCACTCACCAGATTGGCGCAAAAGCCTTGCAGGAAGGCGAACAGCGCCGCGCGCGCGGGAATTCCCGCCATGCCCGCCGCCGCGCCAAAGGCCACCGCATGCGAGAGGCGGCCGCGATGCCGTGCGGCGAAGGCGGCATAGCGTGCATCAGGCCAGCAGCGGGCCGTCACGCTGGCGAAGCTGCCACCCTGCTGCGTGGCCTCCAGCGCGGTTTCCGCCGTGCCGCGCCAGGCGGCGGCGAGTTCGGCGATCTCATCCAGCGTTGCGTGCCGGGCTGGCGATTCGCGCCCTGAGCGAAGCGGCTCAGGGCGATCGCAGTCGGTGGCTGCCCCATGCGCCTGGGCAAAGAGCACCGCATCCACCCGCCCCGCGCCCTGGCGCAGCACGCTGGCGATGTAGGCGACCAATTCGGCCTGCTCCTTCAGCCGGCCTTCCTCCACCGCCATCTCGATGCCATGGCTGTAGCTGAACCCCCCCACCGGATAGGCGGGCGAGGTCCAGGCCATCAGCCGGAACAGGTCGGAATCCTGCAAGGCGGGCCGCTCAGTGGTCGTGGTGGTGATCATGGCCGTGGCCATGATGATGCTGGTGGGTGGAGCGGTTATGCTCGCCATAGGCGCCGCCCTCGGGGTTGAAGGGCGCGCGGACCTTCTGGATATGCGCGCCCAGGCCGCGCAGCATCTGCTCGATCACGTGATCCTCGCGGATCAGGATGCGGTCCTCCTGCAATTCGGCGGGCAGATGGCGGTTGCCGAGATGCCAGGCCAGGCGGATCATCTCGGCCGCGTTATGCGCGCGGATTTCCACCAAAGGCTCCTCGGCGGCGCGGACCAGGATGACGCGGCCATCATCCAGCACCAGGCCATCGCCCTCGCGCAGCACCTGCGCTTCCGCCAGGTCGAGCACGAAGGGGATGCCGCCGGCCGTCTCGTAGCGCTTGCGGCGTCGGAAGCGGTCGTCGAAATCGAGCATCACCTCGGCATCGGCGATGAAGCTGCCAGGGGCGATGACGCGGGTGGCGCGGGGGAGGATGTCGTGCATGGGAGGGCCTCAGAACAGAAAATAGCGCTGCGCCATGGGCAGCACCTTCGCGGGCTCGCAGATCAGCAATTCGCCATCGGCGCGCACCTCATAGGTCTCGGGATTCACTTCCATCACCGGCGTCGCGTCATTCAGCACCATGCTTTTCTTGGAGATGCCGCCGCGCGTGTTGTGCACCGCGAGCATCGGGCGCGTCAGGCCAAGCTGGCCGCCCAGCCCGCCATCCATCGCCGCCTGGGAGGTGAAGATCACGCTGGTGAACAGGGATGCCCGGCCAAAGGCGCCGAACATCGGGCGGTAATGCACCGGCTGCGGCGTGGGGATGGAGGCATTGGGATCGCCCATCGGCGCCATGGCGATCATGCCGCATTTCAGCACCATCTCGGGCTTCACGCCGAAAAAGGCCGGGCTCCACAGCACGAGGTCGGCCAACTTGCCCACCTCGATGCTGCCCACATGCGCGGAAATCCCCTGCGCGATGGCCGGGTTGATGGTGTATTTGGCGATGTAGCGGCGGGCGCGGAGATTGTCGTTCTGCCCCGTCTCGCCCGGCAGCGCGCCACGCTGCACCTTCATCTTGTGGGCCGTCTGCCAGGTGCGGATGATCACCTCGCCCACGCGGCCCATGGCCTGGCTGTCGCTGCTCATCATGCTGATGGCGCCGAGGTCGTGCAGGATATCCTCGGCGGCGATCGTCTCGCGCCGGATGCGGCTCTCCGCGAAGGCCACATCCTCGGCGATGCGCGGGTCGAGGTGATGGCAGACCATGAGCATGTCCAGATGCTCATCCACCGTGTTCACCGTATAGGGCATGGTGGGGTTGGTGCTGCTGGGCAGCACGTTCGTCTCGCCCAGCAGCTTCAGGATATCCGGCGCATGGCCGCCGCCCGCGCCCTCGACATGGAAGGCGTGGATGGTGCGGCCCTCGAAGGCGGCGATGGTGTCCGCGACGAAGCCGCTTTCGTTGAGCGTGTCGGTGTGGATGGCCACCTGCACGTCGAAACGGTCCGCCACCTCCAGGCAGTTGCGGATGGCGGCCGGCGTGGTGCCCCAATCCTCATGCAGTTTCATGCCGGCGGCGCCCGCGCGGATCATTTCCTCCAGCCCGTCGGGCCGGGCGGCATTGCCCTTGCCGAGGAAGCCGAGATTCATCGGGAAGCCCTCGGCCGCCTGGATCATGCGGGCCAAATGCCAGGGGCCGGGCGTGCAGGTGGTGGCCAGCGTGCCATGCGCGGGTCCGGTGCCGCCGCCGAACATGGTGGTGATGCCCGATGCCAGCGCCTCCTCGATCTGCTGCGGGCAGATGAAGTGGATATGCGCGTCAATTCCGCCGGCGGTGAGGATCTTGCCCTCGCCCGCGATGATCTCGGTGCCAGGGCCGATGATGATATCCACGCCCGGCTGCGTGTCCGGATTGCCCGCCTTGCCGATGGCGTGGATGCGGCCATCGCGCAGCGCCACATCGGCCTTCACCACGCCCCAATGGTCGAGGATCAGCGCATTGGTGATGACGGTATCCGCCGCGCCATTGGCGCGCGTGACCTGGGATTGCCCCATGCCGTCACGGATCACCTTGCCGCCGCCGAACTTCACCTCCTCGCCATAGGTGGTGAGGTCGCGCTCGACTTCGATGAAGATCTCGGTATCGGCCAGGCGCACGCGGTCACCCACGGTCGGGCCATACATGCCGGCATAGGCGTTGCGGGAGAGGCGGGCCATTACACGTGTCCTGCCGATTGAGGGCGAAGCCCGAAGGCGATGGGCAGGCCGCGCATCAGAGCTTCCCCTCGATATCACCCCGGAAGCCATGCACCACGCGCCCGCCGCGCAGCGGGATCAGCCGCACCCTGCGCGATTGCCCCGGCTCGAAGCGCACCGCCGTGCCGGCCGCGATGTCGAGCCGCTGCCCGCGTGCCGCCGCGCGGTCGAATTCCAGCGCGGGGTTGGTTTCGAAGAAGTGGTAATGGCTGCCCACCTGGATGGGCCGGTCGCCGGTATTGGCCACCTCGATCTCGGTCACGGCCTGGCCGGCGTTCAACTCGATCTCGCCCGGGGCGCAGATCACTTCACCTGGGATCATGGCCTGAGCCTCCTTCTGGTCCGATCCTGGAGCGCCGCTTGGGCGCGGAAGGTGAATCGGCCCGGCATCAACGTATCGGGTTGTGGACGGTGACGAGCTTGGTGCCGTCCGGGAAGGTCGCTTCCACCTGGATGTCATGGATCATTTCGGCGATGCCCTCCATCACCTGCGCGCGGGAAATCACCTCGCCGCCGGCCGCCATGAGTTCGGCCACGCTGCGGCCATCCCGCGCGCCTTCCACGACGAAATCCGTGATCAGGGCGATGGCTTCCGGGTGATTCAGCTTGACGCCGCGCTCCAGCCGCCGGCGCGCCACCTGGGCGGCCATGGCGATGAGCAGCTTGTCTTTTTCGCGAGGGGTCAGTTGCATTGCAACATCATGGAGCGGGTTGCCTCAGCACGTCCACAGTCTTGGAAGCCGCGCCGGCAGGCCCAGCGCCGCCGCGCGCAGCGCCGGGATGGCCGCCGCCATGGCGCCGCGCACCGCGCCCGCCGAACCCATGAAGCGCAGCAGCAGCAACCCCGGCCGCAGCAGCGAGGCCGCACCGCCCGTCAATTCCCGCGCCAATTCGCGATGCTGGCCCGCATCCTCGGCCAGCAGCAGGATCATGCCGAGCGCATCCGCGCCATCCATGCCGAAGGGCGCATCCCGTGCGGCGGCGTCCAGCTTCATCGCATCGGCCCAGACCAGGCGCTCCCCATGATGCAGGCGCCAGGCATCATGCAGCGCGCCCTGCCGCCAGGATTCTCCGCGCGCGATGCGGCCCAGCACCACGGCCTCGGCGGCGAGCAGCGTGCCACCCGGCGCCACGCGCGCCTCCATGCGGCGTGAGAGGCGCGCGCCGTCGAACAGGATCGCCTCCTGCGGGACGAATTCCAGCACCGCGCCTTCCGCCACCACCAGGCGCGTCGCGATGTGGGAGGTGTCGCCCAGGCTGTGATAGATTTTCTCGGCCGCCGGCGTGGTGACCTGGGCGCGGGCGCCGGGGCGCAGGGTGATTTCGGCCGTGATGGAATCGCCGCCGGCCAGCCCGCCCGCCACATTGACCAGCGCCGCCTCCAGCGCCGCCCCTGGCTCGGGCGTTGGAAACAGAATCCGCAAGGGAGAGGCCTGGGCGAGGCGCACGATCCCGTGCGGGCCCACCTCCAGCGCAGCGGCGCCGATGGCGCGTTGATGTGGAATCATGCGGGAAGAAGCTTGGCCGCCAAGCCGGGCGCATGGCAAGCTTGCCGGCATGGAATTTTATGTCACGCTCGGCGCGCAGCGCTACCGCATCCAACGCCCCTGGGGCGCCGTGCCGGATGGCGCCGGCCGCGTCAGCGACGTGGCGACCGATGCCGAGGGCCGCATCTTCGTCCTCCTCCGCGCCGACCCCTATGTGGACCCGGCCATTGCCAGCGTCATCGTGCTGGACGCGCATGGCAAGCGCCTCGATGCCTGGGGCGAATCCGTGGCGGATGGGCACATGCTCGGCGTGGCGCCCGATGGCGCCGTGCATGTCGTGGACCGTGACGCGCATGAGATCATCCGCTTCGGCGTGGATGGCGAGCGCCTGGGCTCGCTCGGCACCCGCCACGGCCCGGGCGCGCCCTTCAACAGCCCCTGCGACATCTGCTTCGCGCCCGATGGCACGGCCTTTGTGGGCGATGGCTATGCGGCCTCACGCATCCACCGCTTCGCGCCCGATGGCAGGCCCGCCGGCGGCTGGGGCGAGCCTGGGCGCGACCCCGGGCAATTCTGCACGCCGCATGCGGTCTGGATGAACCATGCGGGGGAGCTGGCGGTGGCCGACCGCGACAATAGCCGCGTGCAAGTCTTTTCGCCTTCCGGCGAATTCCTGCTGGAAATCGCCGATGTGCATAAGCCCATGGATATCGGCTCGGACGCGGAGGGGAATTGGTGGGTGACGGACCAGGTGCCGCGCCTGTCGGTCTTCTCGCGCTCGGGCGCGCTGGTGGGGCGGGCGCGGGCGGTGCTGAACGGCGCGCATGGCATCGCGTTGCACCCCGATGGCAGCATCCTGCTGGCCGAGATCAACCCCTCGCGCCTGACGCGGCTGATGCCGGTCTAGCCGGGGGCGAATTGCATCCCGCTCACCAGCCCTGCGCCTCGGGCGGTTTTCTTGCGGCTTGCATGCGGTTAAACCTGCGCCCTCAACCTGGGGGATTTGTGTGATGCGGGTGGGCGTGATCGGTGCCACGGGCGCGGTCGGCAAGGAATTGGTGGCGGTGCTGGCCAAGCGGCACTTCCCCGTGACGGAGCTGCGGCTCTTTGCCTCCTCGCGCTCGGCCGGCACCAAACAGGCAACCCCCTGGGGCGATGTCACCATCGAGGCCTATAGCCCGGATGGCGCCGCCAATCTCGACCTCGCGCTGCTGGCCGTCTCCGGCGATTTCGCCAAGGCGCATGCGCGCGCCCTGGCCGCCCAGGGCGTGGCGGTGGTGGATAATTCCTCCGCGCTGCGCCTGGAAGATGATGTGCCGCTGGTGGTGCCCGAGGTGAACGGGGCTGCCATCGGGGGCCATCGCCTGATCGCCAATCCCAACTGCACCACGGCCATCCTGGTCGTCGCGCTGGAGCCGCTGCGCCAGGCCTTTGGCCTGAAGCGCGTCATCGTCTCGACCTACCAGGCGGCCTCGGGCGCCGGGGCCGAAGGCATGGCCGAGCTGGAGCGCGAAACCCGGCGCGTGCTGGTGGAGGGCGAGCCCGCCCGGCATGAGTTCTTCGCCCATCCGCTGGCCTTCAACGTCATCCCGCAAATCGACAGCTTCCAGCCCAATGGCTACACGCGCGAGGAGATGAAGGTCGCCTGGGAAAGCCGGAAGATCATGGGCATGCCCGATCTTCCCATCTCCTGCACCGCCGTCCGCATCCCGACCTATCGCGTCCATGCCGAGGCTGTGACGATCGAGACCGAGCGCCCCGTTACGGCGGAGGCCGCGCGCGAAGTGCTCTCCCGCGCGGCGGGCGTGCGGGTGGTGGATGATCCCGCCGCCCAGCTCTACCCGATGCCGATCACCGCCACCGGCCAGGATGATGTGGAAGCGGGGCGCATCCGCGCCAATCCGGTGTTTGGGGATTGCGGGCTGGATTTCTTCCTCTGCGGCGATCAGCTGCTCAAGGGGGCGGCGCTGAACGCGGTGCAGATCGCCGAAAAGATGAAGCGCTGAAACCGGGGCGCGCGGGCGGCCCCGGCCGCCCGCTTCAGCTGCTGGCGCCCGAGAGCTCGGCCACCAGGAAGTCGCGGAAGACCGAGACGCGCTTGGAAGCCCGCATTTCCTCGGGATACACGAAATAGGCGTTGATCTTGGGCGCCTTCAGCTCGGGCAGGACGGTCAGCAGGCCTTCCAGCTCGGGGCCCATATAGTCGGGCATGGCGGCCAGTCCCATGCCGGATTGCACGGCGCGCAGCATCCCCGTCAGGCTGTTCATCTCCAGTGTGCCGCGCCGGGCCTGGCCCGGCTTGCGGCCGATTTCGGCCAGCCAGTTGATCTCATCCACGGGCGGGCGATAGTCGCCCCAGACGATCAGGCGATGCGCGTCCAGATCCTCCGGGCGCTGCGGAATGCCGTGGCGCTTGAGGTAATCCGGGCTGCCGACAATGCGCCAGCCGAAGCTCGCCACATGGCGCTGGATCAAATCGGGCTGGCGCGGCGGGTGCATGCGGATGGCCACATCCGCCTCGCGCATCGCGAGGTCCAGGTCGGCATCGTCCAGGATCACCGAGACGTTGATCTCGGGGTACATTTCCAGGAAGCGATGCAGCCGGGGCGCCAGCCAGGAGCCGCCGAAGCCCGTGGTCGTCGTGATCTTGAGGCGGCCGGCCGGGCGTTCCCGCCCCTCGGTCAGCAATGCCTCGGTCATGGCGAGCTTGGCGAAGACCTCGCGCACGGTGCGGTTCAGCGTCTCCCCCGATTCCGTGAGGATCAGGCCGCGCGCATGCCGGTGGAAGAGCGGCACGGAGAGCGCATCCTCCAGCGCCTGGATCTGGCGCGAGACGGCGGATTGGCTGAGTGCCAGCGTCTCACCCGCATGGGTGAAGGAGCCGGCCTCGGCGACGGCGTGGAAGACGCGCAGCTTGTCCCAATCGAGCGGCATCACGCGGCGGCCTTGCTATGGGCCGCTTCGTGGGCGGCCAGGAATTTCTCGGCATCCAGCGCGGCCATGCAGCCGGTGCCGGCCGCCGTGACCGCCTGGCGATAGACCTTGTCGGCCACATCGCCCGCGGCGAAGACGCCCTCGACGCTGGTGCGCGTGCCGCCCGGCGTGACCATCAGATAGCCTCCCTCATCCATCGCGAGTTGCCCGCGGAACAGGCTGGTCGCGGGGTCATGGCCGATCGCCACGAAGATGCCGTCCACCAGCAATTCCCGGCGCTCGCCGGTGCGGGCATGGCGCAGGGCCAGGCCGCGCGCGACGGGGCGGGTGGCCTCCGTGCCCAGCATTTCCTCGGTCACCATGTCCCAGAGCACCGTCACATTCTCCTTGGCGAAAAGGCGTTCCTGCAGGATGCGCTCGGCGCGCAGGCTGTCGCGGCGATGGATCAGCGTGACATGGCGGGCGAGGTTGGCGAGGTAGAGCGCTTCCTCCACCGCCGAATTGCCGCCGCCGATCACCGCCACATCCTTGCCCCGGAAGAAGAAGCCATCGCAGGTGGCGCAGGCCGAGACGCCAAAGCCGGACAGCGCCTGCTCGCCCGGGATGCCGAGCCAGCGCGCCTGGGCGCCGGTGGCGATGACCACCGATTCGGCCATGTAGACATCCCCGCTGTCGCATTCGGCGCGGAAGGGCCGGCGGGAGAAATCCACCTTCGTCACCAGGTCGTGTTTCAGCTCGGTGCCGACATGCTCGGCCTGGGCGCGCATCTGCTCCATCAGCCAGGGGCCTTGGACGGCCTCGGCGAAGCCGGGATAATTCTCCACATCGGTCGTGATGGTGAGTTGCCCGCCCGGCTGCATGCCGGCGACGAGAATTGGCTTCAGCCCGGCGCGGGCGGCATAGATCGCGGCCGTATAGCCGGCGGGGCCGGCGCCGATGATCAGGAGACGGGTGGGGATTGTGGCGGGCACGGGCGATTCCGGTGTTTGTCTTGTGTGGAGCGCATATCTGCCCATCTTGGCATGCGGGGCAAGACTCCGGCTTGCATATCGCAGCATCCGCAAGGATATTGCGCGCCATGGCACCAACAGGCAACGAAACAACACGCGGCAGCATGGCAGAACTCGACGCCATTGACCTGCGGATCCTCGCTGAGCTCCAGTCCGATGGCCGCATCACGAATGTGGAGCTGGCCAGCCGGGTCGGCCTCTCCGCGCCGCCCTGTCTGCGCCGGGTGCGCCGGCTCGAGGAGGCGGGTGTGCTGCGCGGCTATCACGCCGATGTGGAGCCCTCGGCGCTGGGCTTCGAGGTGACGTTCTTTGCCATTGTCGGCCTGGAGAGCCAGAAGCAGGTCATCCTCGACGCCTTCGAGGCCGAGGTGATCGGCTGGGCCGAGGTGCGGGAATGCCACATGATCCGCGGCGGCGGCGACTTCCTGCTGCGGCTCGTGGCGCGCGATACGGCGCATGAGAACGCGCTCACCGCCCGTCTTACCAGCGCGCAGAATGTGCTGCGGGTGCAGACGCTGCAAACCATCCGCACCGCGAAGAATGCGGTGGGGGTGCCTCTCTGAGTCTCAGCATGGGCGCCGGCTGCGATGCCTAGAGCCGTTTCCGCCTCACGGCGTTCGGCTGCACGCCTCCAGGCGGGATCTGCTCTAGCCCCGCCGCACCACGTAGTCGCCCGCCTCCAGCGCCGCCACGATGGCGTCCGCCTGGGCGCGGTCCCGGACCTCGATCATCAATTCCAGCTCCGCCGTCTGCACGGAGGGGGCGGCAAAGAGCCGCTGGTGGCTGACTTCGATCACGTTGCCGCCGGCTTCCGCCACCCGCGTCGCGATATCGGCCAGCACGCCCGGACGGTCGGGAATATCCAGATGCAGGCGCAGCAGCCGCCCGTCACGCAGCAAATTCCGCAGCAGCACGTTGGAGAGGATGCGCGGGTCAATATTCCCGCCGCAGACCGCCGTGCCGACATGCCGGCCGGCGAATCGCTCGGGATAGGTCAGCAGGGCGGCGATTCCCGCGGCCCCCGCGCCCTCGGAGACGACCTTGGCGCCCTCGGCCAGCAGGGCGATGCCCTGCTCCACCGCGCGCTCCGGCACGACGAGGATCTCCACGCCAAGCTGGCGCAGCATCTCCACCGGCAATTCGCCGACATCGCGCACGGCGATGCCCTCGGCGATGGTCGGCCCGCCCACCTGCACGGGCTGGCCCGCCAGGCGCTGGCGCATGGCCTGGTAGCCTTCCACCTCCACGCCAAAGACGGGCATGTCAGGCCGCAGCGCATGGGCTGCGATGGCGCAGCCGGTGACGAGCCCGCCGCCACCGGTCGGCAAGATCAGGGCGTCGAGATCGGGCGCATCCTCCAGCATTTCCAGCGCCATGGTCCCCTGGCCGGCGATCACGGCGGCGTCGTCATAGGGGTGGATGAAGGTCAGCCCCTCCTCGCGCGCCAGTTGATGCGCGTGGGCGGCGGCCTCGGCCAGATTCTCCCCGTGCAGCACCACCCGCGCGCCGAAGCCCTCGGTCCGCAGCACCTTGTTGGAGGGGGTGAAGCGCGGCATCACGATGGTGGAAGCGATGCCGAGCAGCGTCGAATGCCGCGCCACCGCCTGGGCGTGGTTCCCGGCCGACATGGCGATGACACCGCCCCCGCGCTCCCTATCCGAGAGCAGCGCCAGCCGGTTGGCCGCACCCCGCTCCTTGAAGGCCCCCGTGGCCTGGAGATTGTCCAGCTTCAGCGAAATCCGCGCGCCACAGGCGGCGGAGACCGCCGGGTTCTCGATGCTGGGCGTGCGCAGCACGCGGCCATGGATGCGCGTGGCCGCCGCGCGGATATCCGCCAGTGACAAGGGCATGAGGATTACCGGAAAGCGACCGCGGTGATCTCGACCGCGCGCGCGCCGCCGGGCGTGGGCACTTCCACGCTGTCACCCACGGTCTTGCCCATCAGGGCCTTGGCGAGCGGCGAGGAGAGCGAGATGGAGCCGGTCTTCATGTCGGCCTCATATTGGCCGACGATCCGGTAGGTGGTTTCCTTCTCGGATTCCTCGTCAATGATCGTCACCCGCGCGCCGAAGCGCACCTGGGAGCCGCTCATCTTGCTGACGTCAATCACCTCGACCGAGGGGATGATGGATTCAAGCTCGGCCAGGCGGCCTTCGATGAAGGATTGCCGCTCCCGCGCCGCATGATATTCGGCGTTCTCCGAAAGGTCGCCATGCGCGCGCGCCTCCGCGATCGCCACGATGATCGCGGGGCGCTCCACGGATTTGAGTTGCTTCAGTTCCTCTTCCAGCTTGGCCAGCCCCTCGGCGGTCATGGGGAACTTCTGCACGGCAGTTT
>Ga0209103_1000361_pt1 | contig 14380 bp, 9 predicted proteins | sample 4C3metaG_FD_184152 | JGI IMG/M metagenome (GOLD analysis project Ga0209103, IMG submission 184152) | Freshwater bacterial and archeal communities from Indian Creek, Illinois, USA - 4C3 metaG (SPAdes) (version 2) | ecosystem: Environmental > Aquatic > Freshwater > Unclassified | place: USA: Indian...
GGCTTGACGTACTCGGTCTCGGTGATGACGCACGGCTCGTTGTTGACGATGATCTTCATGCCGTTCTTGACGTCATTCATGCCGTAGCTGGCCATGCGGGTGCTCCTCGAACCTTTAGAATGCAGCCCGTGATGATACCCGTTCCCGCCACCGCCCGGCAGCCGGCCCGCTGGCAAACGCTGTGGCGCGAGGCCTTGCGCGACCCCGTCGAACTGCTCGAGTCCCTTGGCCTCGAACAGCTCGCAGCACGCGTCTCGACGGCGGCGCAGGGCACTTTCCCGCTGCGCGTGCCGCGCGGTTTTGTTGCACGGATGCGCCACGGCGACCCGAACGATCCGCTGCTGCGGCAGGTGCTGCCGCTCGACGACGAGGAGCGCATGGTCGAGGGCTTCAGCCTCGACGCGGTCGGTGACGCCGCCGCCAAGGGTGGCACCGGCGTCATCCACAAGTACGAGGGCCGTGCGCTGCTGGTCGCCACCGGCAGTTGCGCCATCCACTGCCGCTACTGCTTCCGCCGGCACTTTCCGTATGCGGAGGAGACCGCCGCGGCATCCGGGTGGTCGTCGGCACTCGATTACCTGCGCGCTGAACCTTCGGTGCACGAGGTGATCCTCTCCGGCGGCGACCCCTTGAGCCTTTCCACGCCCAAACTCGCCGAGCTCACCGACGCACTTCGCACACTGCCGAAGGTCACCCGCCTGCGGATCCACACCCGGCTGCCGATCGTGCTGCCCGAACGCATCGACGACGAGTTCCTCGAATGGATCGACGCCCTGCCCTGGCCGGTGGTGATGGTGCTGCACGCCAACCACGCGAACGAAATCGACGAGGACGTGCGTGCGTCCTGCGCTGCCCTGCGCGGGCGCGGCGTGCACCTGCTGAACCAGACGGTGCTGCTGCGCGGGGTCAACGACACGGCCGATGCGCTGGTCGATCTTTCGGAAAGCCTGTTCGCCGCCGGCGTTCTGCCCTACTACCTGCACCTGCTCGATCGCGTGCAGGGCACGGCGCATTTCGAGGTGCCCGAGCCCGAGGCACTGGCCCTGCGCGACGCCATCCACGCGCGGCTGCCGGGCTTCCTCCTGCCCCGGCTGGTGCGCGAGATCGCCGGCGAGGCCGGCAAGACCGCGCTGTAGCTCCGCCATCGGCTGGTCGGGGGTCGGCGACCTGCCCGTATACTGCAATGCAGTACCGATCTTCCCCCGGAGCCCGCATGCCCACGAACGACGCCGTCCTCCGCCTGCTGCTGGTCGACGACCAGATCGAGGATGCCGAGCAGTTGACCAGCCTGCTCCGCAACGGAGGCCTCGCCGTCCGCCCGCAGCGCCCGGAAAACCTCGAAGCCCTGCGGACCCTGCTTTCGACGCAGAGCATCGACCTGGTGATCGCCACCTTCGCCGGCAAGGCCATCCCATTCGACACCGTGGTGCGTGAGGTCGCGGCGTCGGGCAAGGACCTGCCGCTGCTCGCCGTGCTCGATGAACTCAGCGAGGCGGCCGTGCTCGACGCGCTGCGATCGGGTGCCCGCGACATCGTGCTGCGCCACCAGCCCATACAGGCGCAGGCCGTTGTCCGCGCCGAGGCCGAGTCGGTGAAGACGCGGCGGGCTGTCCGCGGCCTTGAAGCCCAGTTGCGCGAAACCGAGCGCCGCTGCGACTCGCTGATCGCTTCCTCGCGCGACCCGATCGCCTACCTCCACGAGGGCATGCACATCCGCGCCAACGAGGCCTACCTGGAGATGTTCGGCTACGGCAGCTTCGACGATATCGAGGGCCTCTCGGCGTTGGACCTGATCGCGCCCTCGCACACGGCCGCCTTCAAGGACCTGCTGAAACGAATCGCCAAGGGCGAATCGCCGCCGGCGCAGCTCGAACTGAAGGCCATCGATGCCTCGGGCAAGGTCTTCGACGCCCGGATGGAATTCACTTCCGCCAGCTACGAGGGCGAAGCCTGCCTGCAGGTGGTATTCCGCCCCAGCACGGTGGTGGATGCCTCGGTCGCCGCCGAACTGGAAACCCTGCGCCACCGCGACGGCGCCACCGGTCTTGCCAATCGGGCGTATTTCATGACTGAACTGGAAAAAGCCGTCGCCGCGGCCGCCGGTGGCCGCCACCACCAGGCCCTGCTGCTGCTGGAACCGGACAACTACGACACTCTGGTGGGCACGGTCGGCCTCGCCCAGGCCGATGCGTTGCTGGCGGCCATCGCCCGGCGGATCGAGAGCGTGCTCGACGGCAACACCCTGGCTGGCCGCCTCTCCGACCACCGCTTCGGTGTGCTCTGCCGCCTGCACGACCACAAGGCCAGCCTGGCACGGGCCGAACGTCTGCGCAGCGCATTCAGTGGGCAGCTCCTGGAGGTGGGCGAGCGCGCCATCACCCTCACCGCCAGCGTCGGCGGCGTGCAGATCGGCGAGCGCAATGCCCAGATCGACCCGGTGCTGAGCCGCGCCGAGAGCTGCCTGCTCTCGGCCATGGGCGTGGGCGGCGACCGGGTCGAGATCCACGACCCGGCCGCCCGCGACCGCGCCGAGGAGGAGCACATCGCCGCCTGGGTACAGCGGATCCGTGACGCCCTCGGCAACGACGGCTTCACCCTGCACTACCAGCCCATCGTGAGCCTGAACGGCGAGCCGGGGGAAACCTACGAGGCCTACCTGCGCCTCAAGGGGGCCGGCGGCGAGATCATCAACCCCGGCACCTTCCTGCCGCTGGCCCAGGAGCAAGGCCTCGGCCCGGAGATCGACCGCTGGGTGGTGCACCGCGCCATCGCCGTGATCGCCGAGCGCCAAGCCGCCCAACGGGCGACCACCCTGTTCGTCAAACTGGGGCCGGAGAGCATCTCGGCCAACGCGCGGCTCGGCGAGGAGATCGCCGCCGCCGTGCAGGCCACCGGCATCCCCGGCACGCGGCTGGTGCTGGAACTGCATGAGCCGGCGGTGTTCACCCACCTCAAGGCGATCCAGGCTTTCGCTCGCACGGTGCATGCCGCCGGCGTGCGGCTGGCGCTCGAACATTTCGGCACCGGGCTCAATTCCTTCCAGTTGCTGCAGCACATCGACGCCGATGTGGTGAAGATCGACCGCAGCTACATCACCGACCTGTCGAAGAATCCGGAAAACCAAGCCAAGGTCCGCGAGTTCACTGAAAAAGCCCGCGCACTGGGCAAGATCTGCGTGGTCCACTACGTGCAGGACGCCGCCAGCATGACCGTGCTGTTTGGCATCGGCGTCGATTACGTCGAGGGCGATTTCCTGGCCGCCGCCGGCCCGGTGATGAACTACGACTTCAGCTGAAGTGGCCGCGCCTCGCGCAAATGCGCGGCGGCCTCGCGACCGGAGCGCCAAGCCCGTTCGGCGGGGGGAACGCCCTCGTCCGCATGCCAACCGATGGCATCGCCGGCGAGCGCCAGCCCATCGACCGCCACAACCAGCGCAGGATCGAGCCCGGTGAGCGGGCGGGCATAGCGCCAACGGTGCGCACCAAAGCTGCGGATGCGGCTATCGTCGATGCCGGTGGCGGCCACGAAGGCGGTGCGCAGGCACCGGGCGGCGTCCTCGGCGGTTTGCTCCAGATGCAGCGCGCTCCAGCCGGCATCGGCATGCACCACCCAGTGGCCGACATCGCAGCGGCCGGGTTTCGCGCCCTCGCGGACTACCGCCGCGAGCCCCGACGCGGCCAGGGCGGCGGCTTCGGGAATGACCGGCTCGTGAGCCTCGGCTCCCTCGACCACCGCCAGCCCCACCCAGCACGGCGCGTACTGCACTTGCTCTAGGGCCGCGACAAGCGCGGACCCCGCGGCATCCCATCCGGTCGTGGCCGCCGTGGCCGTCAGCAAGGCATGCGCCTGCGGTGCCGGTACCGCCAGCACCAGCCGCGGTGCCCGGGCGAACGGCAAGCCCTTGGCATCGATGGCCTGCCAGTGGCCGGCCACCCGCACGAGGGCCGCGACGGTCGTCGACCAACGCACGTCGATGCCTTCCAGCAGGCCGGCGACCAGCATGTTCATGCCCGGCACACCCACCCAGCCCTCGCCCCAGGGGGCCGCACGCCCAGCCGCGACCTGCACCCCGAGCCAGGCACGGAAATCCTCACCGCGGGCCTGCAGGCAGGCGGCACCGTGGTCGAAGCCGGCACCATCGACGCGGCGGGTACTCAGACGACCGCCTGGGCCGCGGCCCTTGTCCAGCACGAGCACGCGAAGACCGGCATCGGCGGATTCGCGTGCCGCCATCGCGCCGGCAAGACCGGCACCGACGACGAGAACATCGACCGGAGCCGGCGAACCTTTCTCCATCGCCGTGCCGTGCCTCAGCGCAGGCCGGTTTCGTTGCGGGCGATGACGAGGCGCTGGATTTCGCTGGTGCCCTCGTAGATCTCGGTGATCTTGGCGTCGCGGAAATAGCGCTCCAGCGGCATTTCCTTGGAATAGCCCATGCCGCCATGGATCTGCACGGCCTGGTGGGTGATCCACATCGCCGCCTCGGAGGCCGTCAGCTTCGCGACCGCCGCCTCGGTGCTGAAGCGCCCGCCGTTCTTGTCGGTCTGGGCCTTGACCCAGGCCGCACGCAGGGTGAGCAGATGGGCGGCATCGAGCTTGCACTTCATGTCGGCGATCTTCTGCTGGATCATCTGGAAGCTGCCGATCGGCTGGCCGAAGCTCTTGCGTTCCTTCACGTAGGCCACGCTGGCCTCGTAGGCGGCGCGCGCCAAGCCAACGGCCTGCGCGGCGATGCCGATACGGCCGGCATCCAGCACACCCATGGCGATCTTGAAGCCCTCGCCGTCCTTGCCGATGACTTCATCGGCGGTGGCCACGTAATCCTGCAATTCGATCTCGCAGGTGGCCGAGGCGCGGATGCCAAGCTTCGGCTCGGTCTTGCCACGAAAGAAGCCCGGCTTGGCGGTGTCGAGCATGAAGGCGGTGATGCCCTTGGCCCCCTTGGCCGGATCGGTCATCGCGAACAGGATGATGTATTTGGCGACCGGACCGGAGGTGATCCAGCTCTTCTTGCCGTTGATCACGTAGCTGCCGTCTTCGCGCTTCACTGCGCGGCAGCGCATGGCGGTCGCATCCGAGCCGGACTGCGGCTCGGTGAGCGCGAAGGCGCCGATCTCGCGGCCCTCGGCAATCGCGCGGACGTAGAGCTGCTTCTGCGCCTCGCTGCCGAATTTCAGGATGCCGTTGCAGAACAGCGAGTTGTTCACCGAGACGATGGTGCTGTGCGCGCAGTCGGCGGCGGCGATCTCGATCATCGCCAGCACGTAGCTGATCGGATCCATGCCGGCACCGCCGTATTCGGCCGGCACCTCGATGCCCATCAGGCCGTTCTCGCCAAGCACCCGGATGTTCTCGAGCGGAAACTCGCCGGTCTGGTCGTGGTGCTCGGCGCTCGGCGCGATCTTCTCCTGGGCGATGCGGCGCGCCACGTCCTGGATCATCAGCTGTTCTTCGGTGAAGGCGAAATCCACGGCAGACCCCTCGGGTGGGTTCAAGGAAAGAAGGAATTGTAGCCCTTCGACCATACCCGCCGGCATGGTGCCGGGGTGAAGACCGCCGGGTGCCGGTTGACCGCGCTCCGGGCCGCATCTACTCTGATTCATCTTTGAATCGCGATAAAACGATCAATATGGATCTGAACGCCTGGTCGGACTGCCTCAAGACCCTCGCCGACGCGACTCGCGTGCGCCTGCTCGCTCTGGTCGAACGCGAGGAGCTGACCGTCGCCGAACTGGCGACCATCACCCACCTCGCCCAGCCGCGGGTCTCCACGCATCTCGCCAAGCTGCGCGAAGCCGGGCTCGTTGTCGACCGTCGCGCCGGCGCTTCGGCCTACTACCGCTTCAACGACGCCATGGAGGAGGCCGAGGCTGCTCTGTGGCGCACGCTGCGCGATGGTGCCGACGACCCCTTGCTGCGCCAGGATGCCGAGCGCCTGCCGCAGGTGCTGGCCGCGCGGGCCTCCGGCCAGAACTGGGCCGATTCGGTGGCCGGCGACATGGAGCGGCACTACTCGCCGGGCCGCACCTGGGAGGCGCTGGCGCGCAGCGCCCTGCCGCTGGTCGAGCCCTTGGACGTGCTCGACATCGCCTCGGGCGATGGCCTGATGGCCGAGATGCTGGCCCCGCATTCGCGGCGTTACCTGTGCGTCGATGCCAGCGCGAAGGTGATCGCCGCGGCCCGCGAACGGCTCTCGAAATACACCCACGTCGAACTGCGCGAAGGCGACATGCACGCCATCGACTGCGCGGATGCCGCTTTCGACCTGGTGCTGCTGATGCATGCCCTCACCTATGCCGAAAAGCCGGAGAAAGCGCTGGCGGAAGCGGCGCGCGCGCTGCGCCCCGGCGGCCGACTGCTGGCCACCTGCCTCGCCAAGCACGGGCACAAGGCGGTGGTCGAACCCTACGGCCACCGCAATCTCGGCTTCACCGAAAACGAGCTTCGCAAACTGGCCGAAAAAGCCGGACTGGACGTGCGGGTCTGCGCGGTGGTGGCCAAAGAAAAGCGTCCGCCACACTTCGAGGTGATCAGCCTGATCGCCCACAAGCCGGGCGAGGCCAAGGTCGGCGGCGGGCGGTCGCAGGCATGAGCGGCTTGCCTTGGAAACACCCGGCCCGCGTTGCGCAACTGCTGGCCGCAATGTCGAAGCGCATCCTTATCCTCGACGGCGCGATGGGCACCATGGTGCAGAAGCACGATCTGCAGGAAGCCGACTACCGCGGCGAACGTTTCCAGCACGGCTTCGACGGCCTGCGGTTCGCGCCGAAAACCAGTGGCATCCCTTCCGGCCACGAGCGTGCACCCCTGGCAGCCGACCATATCCACTTTGATGGCTGCGGCTGCGGTGGCGACCTCAAGGGCAACAATGACCTGCTGGTGCTGACCCAGCCGGCGATCATCGCCGGCATCCATCGCGCCTACCTCGAGGCCGGTGCTGACCTGATCGAAACCAACACCTTCAACGGCACCCGTGTTGCGCAGGGCGATTACCAGCTCGAGCACCTGGTGCCCGAGCTCAACTTCGAAGCCGCGAAGCTTGCCAAGGCCGCCTGCGCCGAGTTCGAGGCCCGCGACCCGACCAAACCGCGCTTCGTCGTCGGCGTGCTCGGGCCGACACCGCGCACGGCGTCGATCTCGCCGGACGTCAACGACCCGGCCTTCCGCAACATCGATTTCGACACGCTGGTGGCGCAGTACCGCGAGGCGGCGGAAGCGCTGGTCGAAGGCGGTGCCGACCTCCTGATGATCGAAACCGTGTTCGATACGCTGAACGCGAAGGCCGCGGTGTTCGCGCTGGAAACGATGTTCGCCGAACACGGCGCGCGCTGGCCGGTGATGATCTCCGGCACCATCACCGACCGCTCCGGCCGCACCTTGACCGGGCAGACCGCGGAAGCCTTCTGGTACGCACTGCGCCATGCCAAGCCGCTGTCGGTGGGCCTGAACTGTGCGCTCGGTGCCCGCGATTTGCGCGCACATATCGACGTTCTCTCGTCGGTGGCGGAGTGCGCCATCAGTTGCCATCCCAACGCCGGCCTGCCGAATGCCTTTGGTGGCTACGACGAGCAGCCTTCCGAAACCTCGGGCGTGCTGCGCGAGTTCGCTGAAGCCGGCCTGCTCAACATCGTCGGCGGCTGCTGCGGCACCACACCCGAGCACATCGCCGCGATCGTCCGCGCGGTCGAGGGCCTGCCGCCGCGCGCCCTGCCCTCGCCCGCGCCGCACATGCGCCTCGCCGGGCTCGAGCCGTCCGTCATCACGCCAGAGAGCAACTTCGTCAATGTCGGCGAGCGCACCAATGTCACCGGCTCGGCGCAGTTCAAGAAGCTGATCCTCGAGGGCCGCTTCGACGAGGCGCTGGTGGTGGCGCGCCAGCAGGTCGAGAACGGCGCGCAGATCATCGACATCAACATGGACGAGGGCATGCTCGATGCCGAAGCCGCGATGGGCCGCTTCCTTCGCCTGATCGCCGGCGAGCCGGACATCGCCCGGGTGCCGGTGATGATCGATTCCTCGAAGTGGAGTGTGATCGAGGAGGGCCTGAAGAACGTGCAGGGCAAGCCGATCGTCAACTCGATCTCGCTGAAAGAGGGCGAAGCCGCCTTCCTGCACCAGGCCGAACTGCTGCGCCGCTACGGTGCGGCGGTGGTGGTGATGGCCTTCGACGAGCAGGGCCAGGCCGACAGCTTCGAACGCAAGGTGGCGATCTGCTCGCGGGCCTATGCCCTGCTGACGGAACAGGCCGGCATCGCGCCCGAGGACATCGTCTTCGACCCCAACATCTTCGCCATCGCCACCGGCATCGAAGAGCACGACGGCTACGCGGTGGCCTTCATCGATGCGGCGCGAGAAATCAAGGCGCGCTTCCCGCTGGCCCATGTCTCCGGCGGCGTGTCGAACGTCAGCTTCGCGTTCCGCGGCAACAATGCGGTACGCGAGGCCATCCATTCGGTGTTCCTCTACCACGCCATCCGGGCCGGCATGGATTTCGGCATCGTCAATGCCGGTGCCCTGGTGCTGCTCGACGATCTCGACGCCGACCTGCGCGAACGCGTCGAAGACGTGGTGTTGAACCGCCGCCCGGACGCCACCGAGCGCCTGTTGGCGATCGCTGATCGCTACAAGGGCAAGAAGGGCGAGGTGAAGGTCGAGGATGCGGCGTGGCGCGAGCTGCCGGTGGTCGAGCGGCTCAAACATGCTTTGGTGCACGGCATCGACGCGCATGTGGAAGCCGACACCGTGATCGCGCATGCCGAGCTCGGCCGTCCGCTCGACGTCATCGAAGGTCCGCTGATGGCCGGCATGAACGTGGTCGGCGATCTTTTCGGTGCCGGAAAGATGTTCCTGCCTCAAGTCGTCAAGTCGGCGCGGGTGATGAAGAAGGCCGTGGCGGTGCTGCTGCCCTACCTCGAGGCCGAGAAAGCCGCGGCCGGTGGTGATGCCAAACAGCGCGGCAAGATCCTGATGGCCACCGTCAAGGGCGATGTGCACGACATCGGCAAGAACATCGTCGGCGTGGTGCTCGGCTGCAACAATTTCGACGTGATCGACCTCGGCGTGATGGTGCCGGCACAGACGATTCTTGATCGTGCCCGCGAGGAGAACGTCGACCTGATCGGCCTCTCCGGCCTGATCACGCCTTCGCTCGAGGAGATGAGCCATGTCGCCCGGGAGATGAAGCGGCAGGGCTTCCACGTGCCGCTGATGATCGGTGGTGCCACCACCAGCCGCGCGCACACCGCGCTGAAGATCGACCCGCATTACGCCGAGCCGGTGGTCTGGGTGAAGGACGCCTCGCGGGCGGTGGGCGTGGCGCAGTCGCTGCTCTCGAAAGACCTGCGCGAACCGTTCATGGCGGGCGTGGTGGCCGATTACGCCGAGGTCCGTCGCCGCCACGCCAATCGCGGCGATGCCAAGCCGCTGATGCCGCTCGATCGCGCGCGGGCCAAGCGCTTCGCACCGGATTGGAACGCTTACACGCCGCCGCGGCCGGCAGCACCGGGAGTGACGGTGTTCGACGACGTCCCGCTGGCCACGCTGCGCGGATACATCGACTGGACGCCATTCTTCCAGACCTGGGAGCTGGCCGGCCGCTACCCGCAGATCCTCGACGATGCCATCGTCGGCGCGCAGGCGCGCGAGCTGTGGCGCGACGCGCAGGCCATGCTCGATACCCTCATCGAACAGAAGTGGCTCACGGTGAAAGCCGTGGCGGGGCTGTGGCCGGCGGCGAGCCAAGGCGACGACATCGCGGTGTTCGACCCGGCGCAGCCGACGCAGCGCATCGCCACCCTGCACACCCTGCGCCAGCAGGCCGACAAGCCCGACACCCGCCCGAACCTGGCGCTGGCCGATTTCATCGCGCCACTCGGCCACGGCGATTGGGTGGGTGCCTTCGCGGTGAACGCCGGCATCGGCATCGATCCGCATGTGGCGCGCTTCGAGGCCGGCCACGACGACTACAGCGCCATCCTGCTGAAATCGCTGGCCGACCGCTTCGCCGAGGCCTGCGCCGAGTGGCTGCACCGCGAAATGCGCACGCGGCTCTGGGCCTACGCCGTCGAGGAACCATTCGACAACGAGGCCTTCATCCGCGAGGACTACCGTGGCATCCGCCCGGCACCCGGCTACCCGGCCTGCCCCGAGCACAGCGAGAAGCGCACGATCTTCGAGCTGTTGCAGGCCGAAACCAACACCGGCCTGACGCTCACCGAGAACTTCGCCATGCACCCGGCTTCCGCCGTGAGTGGCCTGTACTTCAGCCATCCCGACAGCCAGTACTTCGTGGTCGGACGGCTCTCGCGCGAGCAGGTGCACGACTACGCCAGGCGCAAGGGCCTCAGCATCGAGCAGGCCGAGCGCTGGCTGGCCCCGAACCTCGACTACGATCCGGACTGAACCGGGACTTCCGGCCTGTGAAGGCCGCGTGGTGCTCGGGTAGAGTCGGCGTCACCCCGTCGCCGCGAGGCGGCCCCACAGCCTGCCCATGCCGCCATGACCCGAACCCCACTCGCCGCCGCCCTCGCCGCCGTCCTCTTGCTGGCCAGCCCCGCCACCCTGCTGGCAGAACGCTCGCCGTCCGCTGAAGCGGTGCAGGCCAATCCCTTCCTCGAGGCCGAGTGGGGCACGCCCTTCGGTGCCGTGCCCTTCGACCGCATCCGTCCGGAACACTTCGTGCCCGCCTTCGAAGCCGGCATGGCCGCGCACCTGCAGGAGATCGCCGCGATCACCGGCAACCCCGCCGCACCCGACTTCGAGAACACCATCGCAGCGATGGAACGCGCCGGCCGCAGCCTCGACCGCGCCGCAGCGGTATTCTTCAACATGGCCTCGGCCAACAGCAGCGCGGCCATCCGCGCCATCCAGACGCAGATGGCACCGCGCATGGCCGCGCACCAGAACCGCATCCTGCTCGATCCGGTCTTGTTCGCTCGCGTCAAGGCGGTGTACGCGGAGCGTGACGCTGCCAAACTCGATGAGGAGCAGAAGCGCCTCGTCGAGCGCTACCACTTGCAGTTCACCCGCGCGGGAGCCGCGCTGACCGAAGCCCAGCGCCAGCGTGTCGCGGCGATCGGCGAGCGCATGGCCACGCTGTCCTCGCAGTTCCAGCAGAACCTGATGCAGGACACCGACGAGTGGGCGCTGTTCCTCGATGCTTCGCAGATGACCGGCGTGCCGGAGGCGCTGCAAGGGCCTGCTGCGGCCGAGGCCAAAGCCCGCGGCCAGGAGGGCAAGTTCGCCATCACCCTGCAGCGACCGAGTGTCGAGCCCTTCCTCACCTTCGCCAGCGACCGCGCCCTGCGCGAGCAGGCGTGGCGGGCCTGGATCCTGCGCGGCGACAACAACGATTCCGAGGACAACAAGGCGATCATCGCCGAGATCGTCGCCCTGCGCGCCGAACGCGCCCAGATCATGGGCTTTGACTCGCACGCCGCGTTCACCCTCGCCGACACCATGGCCAAGACCCCCGAGGCGGCACTGGATCTGATGCGCCGCGTGTGGGAGCCGGCCCTGGCCCGCGCCAAGGAGGAGCGTGCCGACATGCAAGCGCTGATCGCCGAGCAGGGCGGCGACTACGCCCTGCAGGGCTGGGACTGGCGCTACTACGCCGAACAGGTGCGCAAAGCGCGCTTCGATATCTCGCAAGACGAGGTGCGCCCCTACTTCCCGTTGGAACAGTTCATCGCCGCGCAGTTCCACCTCGCCGAGCGCCTGTTCGGTCTGCGCTTCAACGAACGCCGCGACCTGCCGGTCTACCACCCGAGCGTGCGGGTCTGGGAAGTGACCGATGACGCCGGCAAGCATGTCGGGCTGTTCTACGGCGACTACTTCGCCCGCCAGGGCAAGTCGGGCGGTGCCTGGATGAGCAGCTACCGGGTGCAGGAGAAGTTCGATGGCGCGGTGGCACCGCACGTCGTCAACGTCATGAACATCCCGGCACCGGCCGAAGGCGAAGTCGCCACGATCTCGCTCGATGACGCCATCACCCTGTTCCACGAGATGGGGCATGGCCTGCATGGCCTGCTGTCGAACGTGAACTATCCGAGCCTTGCCGGCACCGCGGTGTCGCGCGATTTCGTCGAGTTCCCGGCGCAGATCCTCGAACACTACCTGCTGACGCCCTACTTCCTCGACCGCTTCGCCCGCCACGTCGAAACCGGCGTGCCGATGCCGCGTGAGCTGCAGGAACGCCTGATCGCCTCGCGACAGTTCAACCAGGGCTTCGCCACCGTCGAGTTCCTGGCCTCGGGCTTTGTCGACATGGATTTCCACGCACTCGATGCCGAAAGCGCGCGTGCGATCGACGTGGCCGCCTTCGAACGCGCCTCGCTGGAGCGGATCGGCCTGCTGCCGGAGATTCCAATGCGCCACCGCAGCACGCATTTCGCACACATCTTCGCGGGTGGTTACTCGGCCGGCTACTACAGCTACCTGTGGTCGGAGGTGCTCGATTCGGACGGCTTCGAGGCTTTCGTCGAAACCGGCGACCTGTTCAACCCCGAGGTGGCCGAACGCCTGCGCAAGTACGTGTTCTCGGCCGGCAACCTGCGCGATCCGATGGCCGCCTACGTGGCCTTCCGCGGCCGCGAGCCGGTGGTCGAGCCGCTACTGCGCGGCCGCGGTTTCCTCGCGGAGGGCGTGCAAGGCACCGAACCGGCAAGGCCCTGAGCCGCCCTTCACCAGACGAGATCGTCGGGGATCTGGAATCGGGGATCGCTGTAGGTGTCGGCAGTCGGCGGCGGCGCGGCCGGATCCACTTCCAGCGCCACCGCCTCCGGGAAGATCGCCCTGACTTCGGCCAGCACCGCGATCGTCACCAGCAGGTAGCGGCCATGGTTCTGCACGACACCCAGTTCGCCGGTGTTGAGAGCCTTCAACTGTTCCGGTGTCACGTGCACGCGCTTGATCTTGCCGCCATAGGGGAAATGCCGGGCATGCTCGGCGGCCGGATCGTTCAGCGTCTTGCCGACGAGGAAGGCATCGAGTCTGGCCTTGGCCTCCCGACGCAGACGGGCGGCCTCCTGCTTGGCCTGTTCGGCGGCGATGCGCTCACGCTTTTCGGTTTCGGCACGCAGCGCATAGGCCTTGCCGAGGTCGATCTCCTCCTGCGTGCGCGGCCTGCCGCCGCCGCGATGCCGGGGCTTGGCAGCCTGCGGACGCAGACCACCCTGCGGCCCGTGCTGGCGCTTGGGGTCCGGCTGGCGCTCGGTACGCTCGGGCTTCGGCACCGGCTTGAAGCCGAGGCCGAGCAACTGGTCTTTCAGGCTGTCGCTCATGTGGTCGCGGGACGGGATTTTTAGTAATGCGGCGGTGGTGGTTCGCTGGCCGGATCGACCACCAGGGCGCGGCGCAGCTGTTTCAGATCGTCGAGGACGCGGCCCAGCAACTCGCGGTTGCGCTGACCTTCCTGCCGGGCTTCGGCGAGGGCGTCGGAAAGCTCGTGCAAAGACTGCTCCTGGAAGGCCAGCCGGGTTTCCAGTTCGGTGAAGCGCCGCTCGGTGGCGGCGTCGCGCTCAGGTACGGGCATTATCGCCTCCTTGCAGGCTGCGGCCTCGGCCGATGCCGTAGTAGGCCAGTCCGGCGGCCTCGACCTCGGCCGGTTCGTAGAGGTTGCGGCCGTCGAACACCACGCCCTCGCGCAGTTCGCGGCGCAGGATTTCGAAATCGGGGTTCAAGAACGCCTTCCATTCGGTGACCACGACCAGGGCATCGGCACCCTGCAGGGCATCAGTGGGTGTGGCGCAGAGCTGCAGATCGGGCCGCTCGCCGTAGAGCCGACGGGCCTCGTCCATCGCCCCGGGGTCGTGGGCACGCACCCGGGCCCCCGCGGCCCAGAGCTGCTCCAGCAGGCGTCGGCTGGAAGCCTCGCGTAGGTCATCGGTGTTGGGTTTGAAGGCGAGCCCCCAGACGGCAAAGCTGCGCCCGGCCAGCGTGCCCTGGAAATGCTGCCGGATCAGCTCGAACAGCCGATCCTTCTGGCGGTGGTTGACCGTCTCGACCGCGCGCAACAGCAAGGCATCGTGGCCATGCTGGCGGGCGGTATGCTCCAGCGCCCGCACGTCCTTGGGAAAGCAGCTGCCGCCGTAGCCGGCGCCGGGGTAGATGAAATGCCAGCCGATCCGTGGATCACTGCCGATGCCCTGCCGCACCGCTTCGATGTCGGCACCGACGCGCTCGGCGATGTTGGCCATCTCGTTCATGAAACTGATCTTGGTCGCCAGCATGGCGTTGGCAGCGTACTTGGTCAGCTCGGCGGAACGCTCATCCATGACGATGACGCGCTCGTGGTTTCGATTGAAGGGTGCATACAGGCGCTTCATCTTCTCGATGGCGGCGGCATCGCGGCTGCCGAGGATGATGCGGTCCGGGCGCAGGC
>Ga0209103_1000362_pt1 | contig 14298 bp, 15 predicted proteins | sample 4C3metaG_FD_184152 | JGI IMG/M metagenome (GOLD analysis project Ga0209103, IMG submission 184152) | Freshwater bacterial and archeal communities from Indian Creek, Illinois, USA - 4C3 metaG (SPAdes) (version 2) | ecosystem: Environmental > Aquatic > Freshwater > Unclassified | place: USA...
GGACGCCCTCGCCATCGCCTACTACCGCCACCAGAGCTTCACGGGCCTTCGCGCATCGTCTCAGGCGAATTACCGCCGCATCGTCGAGGCCCTCCGCGCCAAGCACGGTACGAAGCCAGTCCGCATGCTGGACGCGACCGCGATTCGGCTACTCATGGCCGAGAAGGGCGAGCAGCGAGCAGCGGCGAATCACCGGCTGCGCGTGCTGCGCGCCCTCTGCGCGGTGGCCATCGAGGCGGGGCAGATCGCCGCGGACCCCACCTCCGGCGTGAAGCGGCTCCGGCATGAGACCACCGGCTACACGAGCTGGTCAGAGGATGAAATCGCGCTGTACGAAAAGCATTGGCCCAGCGGCACGCGCGAGCGCCTCGCCTTCGCCCTGCTGCTCTACACCGCGCAGAGGCGCAGCGACGTGGTGCGGATGGGCCGGCAGCACATGCGCGGCGCGTTCATCGCCGTGCGGCAGATCAAGAACCCTGGCCGAGATCGAGGTGCCCATCCACGCGGCCCTGGCGGCCGAACTGGCCCACGTCCCGGCCGGGCAGATGCTGTTCCTCCAGACGGCGCGCGGCGTGGGCTTCACCGCCAACGGCTTCTACATGCGCTTCCGGGAATGGTGTCGCGCTGCCGGCGTGCCGGATGGGCGGTCCCCACACGGCTTGCGAAAGGCTTGCGCCCGCCGCCTGGCCGAAGCCGGGGCCACGACGCACCAGATCGGCGCCGTCACGGGGCACAAAACGCTGGCGGAAATCGAGGTCTATACTCGCGCCGCTGAGCAGAAAAAGCTTGCGAGCGCGGGGATGGCGCGGATCGGGGCTTCCAACCCCAGGAAGCGCAAAGCTTCCAACCCTTAGCAAATACAGCAGCTTGCGGAGGTATTGGCGCACCCGGAAGGACTCGAACCTCCAACCCCCAGATTCGTAGTCTGGTGCTCTATCCATTGAGCTACGGGTGCTTGCCGTAGGCCGGGAGATAGCCTCCGCGGCAGGACCGCGCAACCCCCCGGTGGTCAGGTTTATGACACTGGCCGATGCGCTGAGCGCATGGGCGTATCCGCCTCATGCAGCGAGCTTGTTCAACTCCCGCACAACGCTCTCGCCCATCACGGAGCAGCTGATGCGCGCCATGCCGGGCTGCATGATATCGGCCGTGCGCATGCCGCCCGCCAGCACGCGTTCCACCGCCTGCTCGACCAGGCGCGCCTGCTCCTCCATGCCGAAGGACCAGCGCAGCAGCATCGCAAACGAAAGAATTTGCGCCGAGGGATTCGCGATGCCCTTGCCCGCGATATCCGGGGCCGAGCCATGGATCGGCTCATACAGCGCGTGCCGCCGCCCATCCGCCTGAACGGCGCCCAGCGTGGCCGAGGGCAGCATGCCGAGCGAGCCGGTCAGCGCCGCTGCCAGGTCACTCAGCACATCGCCGAACAGGTTGGAGGCGAGGATCACGTCGAACTGCTTGGGGCGCGAGCAAAGCTGCATGGCGGCGTTGTCCGCATACATGTGCTCCAGCTCCACATCCGGGAATTCGGCGGCGTGCACCTCGCTCACCACGGCGCGCCAGAGGCGGCCGGTCTGCATCACATTCGCCTTCTCGGTGCTCGTCACCTTGTTGCGGCGCTTGCGGGCGAGGTCGAAGGCGACGCGTGCGGCGCGGGCGATCTCGTCTTCCGAATAGACCTCGGTATCAATGCCGACGCGCTTGCCATTCGCATCCATGTGGATGCCGCGCGGCTCGCCGAAGTAGATGCCGCCCGTGCTCTCGCGCACGATCATGATGTCCAGCCCGCGCACCACATCGGGCTTGAGCGATGAGGCATCCACGAGCGGGTCGAGCACGATGGCGGGGCGCAGATTGGCAAACAGCCCCAGCTCCTTGCGAAGCCGCAGGATGCCGAGCTCCGGGCGCTGGTCGAAGGGCAGCTTGTCCCATTTCGGGCCGCCGACGCTCCCGAACAGCACGGCATCCGCTGCGCGGGCCGCATTCACCGTGCGGTCAGGGCAGGGCACGCCCTCGGCGTCAATCGCGGCGCCACCGACCAGTCCCTCGCCGATCTCGAAGCGCACCATGCGGCGCTGCTCCATCCAGTCAATGACGCGGCGGACTTCGTGCATCACCTCGGGGCCGATGCCGTCACCGGGCAGGACCAGCAGCTTCTTGTTGGCGATCACAGGCTGTTCTCCGCGGCGTGCAGCCAGGGCTGGGCCTGGCGCTGCTTGTCTTCGTAACTGTCAATCGAGGCGGTGTGCTGCATGGTCTGGCCGATATCATCCAGGCCGTTCAACAGGCAGTGGCGGCGGAAGGGGTCAATGGCGAAGGGGATTTCCTCGCCGCTCGGGCGCACCACCACATTGCGCTCCAGATCCACCGTGAGGCGCGCATTGCCGCCGAGCTTGGCATCCTCCATCAGCTTCTCGCAGATCTCGCGCGGCAGGCGGATCGGCAGCAGGCCGTTCTTGAAGCTGTTATTGTGGAAGATGTCGGCGAAATCGGGCGCGATGACGCAGCGAATACCGAAATCCAGCAGCGCCCAGGGCGCATGCTCGCGCGAGGAACCGCAGCCGAAATTCTCGAAGGCGATGAGCACTTCAGCGCGGCGATACGGCTCCTGGTTGAGCACGAAATCCGGCTGTTCCGAGCCATCCGCATTGTAGCGGAAATTGGCGAACAGGTTCTTGCCGAAGCCCGTGCGCGCGATGGATTTCAGGAAGCGCGCGGGGATGATCTGGTCGGTATCCACATTCGCCTTGGGCAAGGGTGCCGCGATGCCCGTCAGGGTGGTGAAGGCTTCCATCTCACAGGCTCCCGCTCGGTTGGAAATCGCGCACATCGGCCAGGTGGCCGGCAATGGCCGCCGCCGCCGCCATGGCGGGCGAGAGCAGATGCGTGCGGCCGCCCGGACCCTGGCGGCCCTCGAAATTGCGGTTGCTGGTGCTGGCGCTGCGCTGGCCGGGCGTCAGCTTGTCCGGGTTCATGCCCAGGCACATCGAGCAGCCCGCCTCACGCCATTCAAAGCCCGCTTCGAGCAGGACGCGGTCCAGCCCCTCCTCCTCGGCCTGCGCCTTCACCAGGCCCGAGCCCGGCACCACCATGGCGCGCACGCCATCAGCGACGCGGCGGCCCTTGGCGATGGCGGCGGCGGCGCGGATATCCTCGATGCGGCTATTGGTGCAGCTGCCGATGAAAGCCACGTCAATCTTGAGGTCCGTCAGGCGCTGGCCGGGCGTCAGGCCCATATATTCCACCATGCGGCGCAGCTGCGCGCGGCGCGCCTCATTGGCGGCTTCCTCGGGGTTCGGCACGATGCCGGTGATGGGCAGCACATCCTCGGGGCTGGTCCCCCAGGTGACCTGCGGCGCGATCTCATGCGCGTTGAGCTTCACGATCTTGTCGTAATGCGCGCCGGCGTCGGTCGGCAGGGTGCGCCAATAGGCGATGGCGCGCTCCAGCGCCTCGCCCTTCGGCGCCATGGGCCGGCCGCGGATGTATTCGAACGTCGTCTCATCCGGCGCGATCAGGCCGGCGCGCGCGCCACCCTCGATGGCCATGTTGGAGACCGTCATCCGGCCCGACATGTCGAGCGCGCGGATGGTGTCGCCGCAATACTCGATCACATGGCCGGTGCCGCCCGCCGTGCCGATCTTGCCGATGATGGCGAGCGTGATGTCCTTGCCCGAACAGCCAATGGCGAGGTTGCCCTCCACCAGCACCTGCATGTTCTTGGCGGGCTTTTGCAACAGCGTCTGCGTGGCGAGCACATGCTCCACCTCGCTCGTGCCGATGCCAAAGGCCAGCGCGCCCATGGCGCCATGCGTGGATGTGTGGCTGTCCCCGCAGACGATGGTCATGCCGGGCAGCGAACGCCCCAGTTCTGGCCCGATGACATGGACGATGCCCTGGCGCTTATCCAGCAGCGGGATCAGCGGCATGCCGAATTCGGCGGCGTTGCGCTCCAGCGTCTCCACCTGGAGGCGGCTCTCATCATCCACGATGCCGGTGTAGCGCGAGGCATCGGTGGCGATGTTGTGGTCAATCACGCCCAGCGTGAGGTCCGGGCGGCGGATCTTGCGGCCGGCCAGGCGCAGGCCTTCGAAGGCCTGCGGTGTCGTGACCTCATGGGTGAGATGGAGGTCAATGTAGAGAAGGACCGTCCCGTCCGGCAGCGTCTCGACCACATGGGCGGCCCAGATCTTGTCGAACAGCGTGCGCGGCTTTCCATCGCTCATTGGCGATATCTCCCTCTACAAAGCGCCCCTTAAGAAGCGGAAGTCTGGCGGAGGGTCGTTCAGGCCCCCCGCAGCCGGGCCTCAGGCCTCGGCGGTGTCCTTGGCGGCGGCGCCGGCGGGCGCACGCAGGCCAAGCTTCTCGGCGATGCGCGCCGACTTGCCCGTGCGGCCACGCAGGTAATACAGCTTGGCGCGACGCACCTTGCCGCGACGCACCACGGCGATTTCCGCGATGGCCGGGGAGTGCAGCGGGAAGACCCGCTCCACGCCCTCACCGTAGGAGAGCTTGCGGACCGTGAAGTTGCTGTGCAGGCCGCGGTTGGAGCGCGCGATCACCACGCCCTCATAAGCCTGGACGCGCATGCGCTCGCCTTCCACGACCTTCACCATCACGCGCACGGTGTCGCCCGCGGCGAATTCCGGGACGGGGCGGGTGGCGATGAGACGCGCCTTCTGGTCGGCGTCGAATTGCTGCAAGAGGTTCATGGTCAAGTCCTTTCGAAGATTTGGTTTAGGCTGAGGCGCTGCTGGCTTCAACCTGCATTCGATTCCAGAGATCGGGCCGCCGCTCACGCGTCACGGCCTCGGATTGGGAGCGCCGCCAGCGCGCCACTTCGGCATGATGGCCGGAGAGCAGAACGGGCGGCACGGCGCGGCCCTGCCATTCGGCGGGCCGCGTGTAATGCGGATATTCGAGCAGCCCCGCGCTATGGCTTTCCTCGACGGCGCTTTCGGCCGCGCCCATCACGCCGGGCAGCAACCGCACGCAGGCATCCAGCACGGCCAGCGCCGCGATCTCGCCACCCGAGAGAACGTAATCCCCGAGGCTGACTTCCCGCATGCCGCGCGCCTGGATCACCCGCTCATCCACGCCCTCATACCGCCCGCACAGCAGAACCAGGCCAGGGCCGGATGCGAATTCACGCACCATCCCCTGGTCAAGCAGGCGCCCGCGCGGCGTGAGATAGACCAGCGGCCGCTGATCGCCCTGCGGCATCGCCGCCGCGATGGCGGCATCGGCCACATCAGGCCGCATCACCATGCCGGCACCGCCCCCGAAGGGCGTGTCATCCACGGTGCGGTGGCGATCCGTCGCGAAGCCACGGATATCCAACGCCTCGCAACGCCATTTTTCTTCGCGCAGCGCGCGCCCCGCGAGCGAGACGTCGAGCGGCCCCGGAAACATCTCCGGAAACAGCGTGAGGATGGTGGCGTGCCAGCTCATGCCGCACCCGCTTCGGTATCGCCCGGCTGCGGCTCCACGAGGATTTCCGCCGGCAACACCACGGTGATGCGGCGCGCGGCCACATCCACCTTCGGCACCACCGCATGGGTGAAGGGCAGCAGCCGCTCGGGCGGGCCTTCCAGCACGAGAAACGCCCCGGCGCCGTGATCCTCCACCGCGCGGACGCGGCCCAGATCCTGGCCTTCAGCCGTAACCGCCGCCATGCCCTGCAAATCCGAGAGGTAATACTCCTCCGGATCCTCGGGCGGCGGCAGAGCCTCGCGTGGCACATAAAGCTTCGTGCCCGTGAGCTTGGCCGCCTGGTCGCGGTCGTTCACGCCTTCGATGCGCGCCAGGTCAGGGGCCAGCATTTCCAGCACGAAGCGCTGGTTGCCGGATTGATCGCTGAGCGGGCCATAGGCGGTGAGGTCCTCCGGCTCGGCGGTGAAGCTGCGGACGCGCACCAGGCCCCGCACACCGTGCGGCCTCCCGATCTCGCCCAACAGGATCATCGCCGACGCCATGGATCAGATCAGCGCGCGGCGGCCGCGGCGCGTTCCTGCGCCTTCTTCTTCGGCGCGGACTGGATCGGCTGCGTGGGGATGGCGGGCATCTCCATCAGGCCGGCGCGACCCAGGAACTTCGCCACGCGGTCGGTCGCGAGCGCGCCCTGCGCGAGCCACTCCTTGATGCGCTCCTCCTGCAGGCGCAGGCGGTCGGCATGCTCGGCCGGCAGCATGGGGTTGTAGCTGCCCAGCTTCTCGATGAAGCGGCCATCGCGCGGCGAGCGGCTATCGGCCACCACGATGTGATAATAGGGGCGCTTCTTGGCGCCGGCGCGGGCAAGGCGAATCTTCAGGCCCATCGGGCTGTCTCCTTCGGTAAAGTCAAAAAGGTCTGCGGCCTTGAGGGAGAAGGCTGGCGAGACCGCCGCGCATCATCCCTTTCTGGCCCATCTTGTTCATGCGCTTCATCATGTCGCGCATGTCCTCGAACTGCTTGAGCAGCCGGTTCACTTCCTGCACGGAAGCCCCCGATCCGGCCGCGATACGCCGCTTGCGCGACGCCTTGATGATCTCGGGCTGGCGGCGTTCCTTCACCGTCATGCTGCCGATGATGGCGGCCTGCTTCTTCAGCATGCCGGTATCCAGGTTGGCGTCCTTCAGCTGCGCCTTCACCTTCGCGATGCCGGGCAGCATGCCCATCAGCCCGCTCATCCCGCCCATCTTGCCGATCTGCTTGAGCTGCTGGGCGTAATCCTCCAGCGAGAATTGGCCCTTCTGCATCCGGGCGGCGAGCTGCTCGGCCTCCGCCTGGTCAATATTCTCCGTCGCGCGCTCGACGAGGGAGACGATGTCGCCCATGCCCAGGATGCGGTTGGCGATGCGGTCGGGGTGGAAATCCTCCAGCGCGTCGAGCTTCTCCCCCGCGCCCAGAAGCTTGATCGGCGCGCCCGTCACGGCACGCATGGAGAGCGCGGCGCCGCCGCGCGCATCGCCATCCACCCGCGTCATCACAATGCCGGAGAGGCCGAGGCGCTCATTGAAGATGCGCGCGGTGTTCACCGCATCCTGGCCGGTCATCGCATCCACGACGAGCAGCGTTTCATGCGGGCTGACGGCGGCCTTCACGGCAGCCACCTCATCCATCAGCGCATCATCAATCGAGAGGCGCCCGGCGGTGTCGAGGATGACGACATCGTAGAGTTCGCGCCGGCCCAGATCCATCGCGCGCTCGGCGATCTGCAAGGGCGACTGGCCGGCGATGATCGGCAGGCTGGCGACTTCCGCGCGCTCGGCCAGTTGGGCCAATTGCAGCTGCGCGGCGGGGCGATGCACGTCCAGGCTGGCGAGCAGCACCTTCTTGCGCTCCCGCCCCTTGAGGCGCAGCGCGATCTTGCCGGAGGTGGTGGTCTTGCCCGAGCCCTGGAGGCCGACCATCAGGATGGCCACGGGCGCCGCCGCATCCAGGCTGATGCCGCGCGGGCCGGGATCATTGCCACCCAGCGCTTCCACCAGCGCGTCATTCACGATCTTCACGACCTGCTGGCCGGGCTGGATCGAGCGGATCACCTCCTGCCCCACGGCGCGTTCGCGCACGCGGGCGGTGATGTCCTTCACGACGGAGAGGGCGACATCGGCTTCGAGCAGGGCCACGCGCACTTCGCGCAGCGCATCCGAGACATCGGCTTCGGACAGGGCGCCACGGCCGCGCAGGCGGTCGAACACTCCCTGCAACCTGTTGCCCAAAGTCTCGAACACGAGAGAACCCCCTGAAACGTCAAACGCGCCGCTGCGCGAAACTCGCGGAGCGACGGAGATCCCACAGATCGCGGGACCCATGCCAGGATTGCCTGACGGAGTGGCATGTAGAAGGTTGGGAGGGGCGCGTCAATCTCGGAGGTGGATGTTGAGAGGGCGCCGCCCTCTCAAACTCTCCAGGCTTACTTGGGCGCCAGCACCATGATCATCTGGCGGTTTTCCAGGCGCGGCATCTGCTCGACCTTCACCAGTTCGACCAGTTCCGTGCGGATGCGTTCCAGCAGCTTCACGCCCAGTTCCTGGTGCGCCATTTCGCGGCCGCGAAAGCGCAGCGTGACCTTCACCTTGTCACCCTCGCCGATGAAGCCCTTCGCCTGGCGCATCTTCACGTCGTAATCATGGTCATCAATGTTCGGGCGAACCTTGATCTCCTTGATCTCGACGACCTTCTGCTTCTTGCGGGCCTCGTTGGCCTTCTTCTGCTGCTCGTATTTGAACTTGCCGTAATCGGTGATCTTGCAGACCGGGGGCACCGCATTGGGGCTGATTTCCAGCAGGTCGAGACCGGCCTGGAATGCCTTGTAGAGTGCGTCGCGGATGCTCAATACGCCAAGCATTTCGCCATTCTCGTCAATCAGACGAACCTGCGGAACGCGGATTTCCTCGTTCACGCGGGGTCCCTCCCTGGAGGGGGGCGAAGGGGGCATGGGGCCTCGTGCTATGGTCGTCTCCTGTCTCAGTTACGATACGGCGTCAAAGTGGGTTATGGAGCGGCGCGCGTCAGGCCGCAACTGTCGGCGTTCATTTGAACCGCATGTCGGGGGGCGTTGCCTCATTTGCAAGCAGCGCGACCGCGTCTTTGAGCGGCAGGCTCTCCTGCTCGCGGCCCGGCAGGCGGCGGAGGACCAGCATCCCCTCCTCCGCCTCGCGCCGGCCGACCACGGCCAGGATGGGCACCCGTGTCTCGATGTGATCCACCACCTTGCGGTTGATCTTCTCGTTGCGGATATCGGCTTCCGCGCGGATCCCCGCGGCTTTCAGCGCGGCCACCACCTGCCCGGCATAGGGGGCGGCGTCGTCCACGATGCTCGCCACCACCACCTGGCGCGGCGCCAGCCAGAGGGGGAATCGGCCGGCATATTGCTCGATCAGCATGCCCAGGAAGCGCTCGAAACTGCCTAGAATCGCCCGGTGCAGCATCACGGGGCGGCGGCGGCTGCCATCCTCGGCGGTGTATTCGGCGTCCAGCCGCTCGGGCAGCACGAAATCCACCTGGAGCGTGCCGCATTGCCAGTCGCGGCCGATGGCGTCGCGCAGCACGAATTCCAGCTTGGGGCCGTAGAAGGCGCCCTCGCCGGGGTTCAGCTCATATTCGACGCCGGCGATGGCGCAGGCCTCGCGCAGTGCGCCCTCGGCGCGGTCCCAGGTGGCGTCATCGCCAGCTCGGGTCTCGGGGCGATCGGAGAATTTCACGCGGAATTCGGGGAAGCCGAGGTCGCGGTAGATGTCCGACAGCAGCGCCACGAACTTCACCGTCTCATCGGCGATCTGGTGCTCCTCGCAGAAGATATGCGCGTCATCCTGGGTGAAGGCGCGCACGCGCATGATGCCATGCAGAGCGCCCGAGGGCTCATAGCGATGGCATGCGCCGAATTCGGCCATGCGCAGCGGCAGGTCCCGGTAGCTGCGAATCCCCTGGTTGAAGACCTGCACATGGCATGGGCAGTTCATCGGCTTGAGCGCATTGATCTTGTGGGCTTCCGCCCGGTCCTCGACCGAGGCCAGGAACATCCCCGCACGGAACTTCTCCCAGTGGCCCGAGGCTTCCCAAAGCCTGCGATCCACCAGCTGCGGCGTCTTCACCTCCTGGTAGCCCGAGGCATCGAGGCGGCGGCGCATGTAGTCCTCCACCGTGCGGTAGAGCTTCCAGCCGTTCGGGTGCCAGAAGACCGAGCCCTGGGCCTCCTCCTGCATGTGGAACAGGTGCATCTCGCGCCCGATGCGGCGATGGTCGCGCTTCTCGGCTTCCTCCAGCATGTGGAGATGGGCGTCCAGCTCCTTCTGGTCGCGCCAGGCGGTCGCGTAGATGCGGCTGAGCATGGCGTTGCGGTGATCGCCCCGCCAATAGGCGCCGGCCACCTTCATCAGCTTGAAGGCGGAGCCCACGCCGCCGGTGGTGGGCATGTGCGGGCCGCGGCAGAGGTCCAGCCAGTCGCCCTGGCGGTAGATCGAGATGGGCGCATCCACCGGAAGGTCCCGGATGAGTTCCGCCTTGTAGGCCTCGCCCTTCTTCTCGAAGAACTCGATGGCCTGCTCGCGCGGCCAGACCTCACGCGTGAAGGCGGCGTTGCGGCCGATGATCTCGCGCATCTTGGCCTCGATGGCGGGGAAGTCCTCGGGGGCGAAGGGCTCATTTCGGCAAAAATCGTAATAGAAGCCGTTCTCGATGGCAGGTCCGATCGTCACCTGCGTGCCGGGGAACAGCTCCTGCACGGCCTCGGCCAGCACATGCGCGGCGTCGTGGCGGATGAGTTCCAGCGCCTCGGCATCCTTGCGGGTGATGAAGCGCAGCGCGGCATCGGTGGTGATTTCGCGGCTGAGATCCATCATCTCGCCATCCACCACCATGGCGAGCGCCGCCTTGGCCAGGCCGGGGCCGATGGCGGCGGCCACCGCCGTGCCGGTCACCACGCCGTCAAAATGGCGAAGGGAGCCGTCGGGGAGGGTGATCGCGGGCATTGCGTTCTCGTGCTGCTGAAAAGGGAGGCGGACCATGGGCAGCGCGCCCGCGCCGGTCAAGCTCCGCGCATCATTGCAAGCGAGGCCGATGCGCGCGAGACTTGACCATGACCGAACTGCGCAGCGCCATTTTCCTCGATTTCGACAATCTGGTCTCAGGCCTGCGGGACGGCGCCGGCCCCGAATTCGCGCTCCGCTTCGCCCAGCAGCCGGAGACCTGGCTCGGCCCCCTGCTGGGGGATCGCCCCCGCCGCGCCCTGCTGCGCCGCTGCTACATGAATCCGGCCGGCACGCTGGAGGATGGCGACGGCTCCCGCGTGCGATACGCCGAATTTCGCTGGGTGATGATGGCGGCGGGGTTCGAGGTGATGGATTGCCCGAAGCTCACCCGCCTCAAGAACGCCGCCGATGTCCGCATCGCGCTGGATGCGATGGAGGCCATGCTCTCGCCGCTCACCCGGTATGACGAGTTCATCCTGCTCTCCACCGATTCCGATTTCGTGCCCCTGCTGCAACGCCTGCGCGCCGCTGACCGTCGTACGCGGCTGGTGGCCCACCCCTCGGTCGGGCGTGTGGTGAGTTCCGCGGCCGATGAGGTTGTCGGGCTGGACGTCATGGCCGGCTGGCTGGGCTGGCAGCCCCAGCGCGAGGCGGACCCCGCCTTCGGCGCGCCCAACGCCGCCGACCTGCTGGCCGTGCTGCGCGACATCATGCTGGAAGCGGAGGAGCCGCTGCATGTGCCGCATCTGGGCCAGATGCTGCGCAACCGCACCGGCGCCACGCTGCGCGGCAGTGATTTCGCGGGGCAGGGCTCGCTCGATGCCATGCTGGAGGCGGCGGGCGGCTTCATCCGGCGCGATGGGCCGGGCGGCGGGCATGTGCTGCGGCCCGAATGGGGGGATCAGGCGCCGGAAAGCCCCGAGGCAGCCTGAAGCACCTCGGCCACGGGCAAGGCTGAAAGCGGCTCTCGGCGCAGCACCAAGACCTTGCCACGCGGCGCGCAAAGCGCCGGGTCGCTCTCGCCCCCGAACAGCGCGATGGTCGGGCAGCCGGCGGCGGCGGCGAGATGGGTGGGGCCGCTGTCATTGCCGATGGCCAGCGCCGCGCGCCGCGCCACCGCCGCCAATTGCCGCAGATCCGTGCGGCCGGTCAGGTCCAGCAGGCCGGGGGTGCGCGCCATGATCTCGGCCGCCAGTGGCTGTTCCGCCGGGCCTCCGCACAGCACCACCGGCCGGTCCAGCTCCGCCGCCAGTGCGGCGAAATGCGCTGCCTGCCAGCGCTTGCCGGGGCGCGCGGGTGAGGCGCCGGGCAGCAGCAGCGCGAAGCCCTCGGGCAGGCCGAATTCTGTGACGTCGGCGGCGAGCCAATCCAGCGCCGGTTCCGGGAAATGCTTGATGCCGGCGGCGCGCAACTGCCCCCGCTGGCGCTCGGCCGTGTGCAGCAAATCCCGCGCCGGATCGGCGTCGGGGTGGGAAGCGCCGCGCGCGATGCCGGACCACTCGGCCCGCCCTCCGACAAACAGCCGATAGCGCGAGGAACGGCTGGAGGTCTGCAAATCATAGACGCGCTCAAACCCCGCCCGGCGCAGCCGCAGCGCGAGGCGGGCCACGGCGGGCAGATCCAGCCAATCCGGCCTGCCATCGCCCCAGACCTCGTCGAACCAGGGCGAGGCCTGGGCGAGCGCCGCGAAGGGCTTCGTCGTCAGCAATGTCATGTGCGCGCCGGGATGATGCGCCCGGATGGCGGCGAAGGGGCCAAAGGCCTGCACGAAATCGCCCAAAGCGGCGAGCTTGATGACCAGGATGCGGGTCACTCCAGCAATTCCCGATAGAGCGCGATGGTGGCGGCCTGCATCGCCTCCATGGTGGGCACGCCCTGGCGTGCCGCCTCGCCCATCGCCGCGCGGGCCTCGGGCGGCACCGCCAGCGCCGCGCGGATGCGGGCGGCCAGGGCGGGGGCATCGCCGGGCGGGGTCAGCCAGCCGGTGACGTCATCCACCACCGTCTCGCGCGGGCCGCCCAGATCGGCGGCGATCACCAGCCGGCGCATGGCCTGGGCCTCGATCACGGTGCGGCCGAAGGCTTCCGGCTCGATGCTGGCATGCACCACCACATCGGCGGTCAGCAGGGCGGCCGGCATGTCTGCCACATGGCCCGGCAGGCGGATGCGCTCTGCCACGCCGCGGGCTGCGGCCAGGGCGCGGAGTTCCTGCACATAGCCCTCCCGTCCCTGGGCATCGCCGGCGAGGACGGCGATGGCGCCGGGCAGTTCGGCCAGCGCCTCGATCAGCACCCCTTGCCCTTTCCAGCGGGTGAGGCGGGCCGGCAGCAGCAGGATGGGCGCGCCCTGCGGCAAATCCCAGGCGGCGCGCAGGGCCATGACGCGCTCGGGCGCCACCAGCGCCGGGTCGAAGCGCCGCAGATCCACACCGCGCGGGATGATGCGCGACGCCACGCCATGCGTCGCCGCCACATGCTCCGCGATGTGCCGGCTGATGGCGATGACGCGCTCCCCCCGCGCCATCACGGAATTGTAGAGGCGCTTGCCGGGAAAGCCCTCGCCATAGGTGCCGTGATAGGTGGTGACGAAATGCGCCCCGCTCCGCCGCGCCGCAAGCAAGCCGGACCAGGCGGGCGCACGGGAGCGGGCATGGATGATGGCCACCCCCTCCGCCCGCGCCAGCCGCGCCAGCGCCGCCGCATTGCGCCAGATGCCGAGCGGCGATTTGGTGGCGAGTGGCAGCGCGATGTGCCGCGCCCCCAGCGCCTCCAGCGCCGGCACCAGCCGCCCGCCGGCGGAGGCGACCAGCGCGCGGTAGCCGGCCGCCTGGATGGCCTCGGCGATTTCCAGCGTGCCACGCTCCACACCCCCCGCATCAAGGGCCGGCAGCAGCTGGAGTATGGCGGGCGGGGACAACATGGCCTGCCCTGCTAACCTCCCGCATGGACGGCGTCCACCTTGCGCGCCGTGAGCGGGGCGTGCCATCCCGGCGGCATGACGGAAGAACTCGGTACCCTCGGGCACATCGCCTATCGGCGGCAAGGCGGGGCTGGCCCCGGCATCATCTTCATGGGCGGCTTCAACAGCGACATGACGGGGAGCAAGGCGGAATATCTGGCCGCCTGGTGCGCCGGGCAGGGCCGCGCCTTCCTGCGCTTCGACTATAGCGGCCACGGCGCCTCGGGTGGGCGATTCGAAGAGGGCAGCATCGGCCAATGGGCCGCCGATGCGGAGCGCGTGCTGGAGGAATTGACCCAGGGGCCGCAAATCCTCATCGGCTCATCCATGGGCGGCTGGATTTCGCTGCTGCTGGCCCGGCGCCATCCGGCGCGGCTGGCCGGGCTGATCGGCATCGCCGCCGCGCCCGACTTCACCGAAGACCTCATGTGGGCGCAATTCCCGCCCGCCGTGCGCGCCCAGATCGAGCGGGAGGGCTTCTGGCTGCGGCCTTCCGAATATGGCGCGCCCTATCCCATCACCCGCCACCTGATCGAGGATGGCCGCCGCCACCTGGTGCTGCGCGAACCCCTGGCCATCTCCGCCCCCGTGCGATTGCTGCATGGCCAGGACGACGCCGATGTGCCCTGGCAGCTCAGCCTGCGCGTCGCCGAACACATCACCGGCGGCGATGTGCAGGTGGCGCTGGTGAAGCAGGGCGACCACCGCCTCTCTAAACCGGGTGAGCTGGCCCTATTGGGCCGGACGCTCGGCGCGCTGCTCGGCGAAAATCGCGGCTAGGCCCTCGCGGTAGCTGGGGAAGGCCCAGGCGATGCCCAGCGCCTGCTGGGTGCGGCGGCTGGAGACGAGGCGGCTTTCATCCCAGAAGCTGCGGCCCATCTCGCTCATG
>Ga0209103_1000363_pt1 | contig 14290 bp, 14 predicted proteins | sample 4C3metaG_FD_184152 | JGI IMG/M metagenome (GOLD analysis project Ga0209103, IMG submission 184152) | Freshwater bacterial and archeal communities from Indian Creek, Illinois, USA - 4C3 metaG (SPAdes) (version 2) | ecosystem: Environmental > Aquatic > Freshwater > Unclassified | place: USA...
GGGCCGACATACTGGTCGAGACCAATCTGGAGGGGCAGATCGCCTTCACCGCCGGTGCCTTCCGCCTGCGCTTCGGCGCGGCGCCGGAAAGCTTCATGGGGCGCGAGCTGGCGGCGTTGATCGCGCCCGCCGATCGCGACAGCTTCACCGCCGCCCTTTCCCTGATGCCGGAACGCGGGCGGCTTCCCCCCACCGTCCTGCGCATCGCCAATGCCGATCTGACGCCCTTCGTCGTCGCCGGCCTGCATCTGGCCTTGCCGGGTGAGTTGCCGCGGCTTTGCCTCTCCCTGGGGCCGGTGCCCATCCCGCTCGATCCGGCAGTTGCGCCCCCCAGCGCCGCCGCGCTGCTGCGAGAGGCCGAGACGCGGCTGCGCCAGCGGGGGGCGGGTGACGCGCTCGGGCTGATCGAGGTGACCGGGCCAGTCACCGCCGAGATGCGCGCGGCGCTCACCACCCAGGCCGGCGACATGGCGGCGGAGCTGGGACCAGGCCGCTATGGCCTGCTCATGGCCAGCGGCGGCAGCGCCCCGGACATCGGGGCCATCACCCGCCGGCTGGAGGCGATGCTGACGCAGCAGGGCCAGGGCGGCAGCGTCAGCGGCGAGACGCTGGCCCTGGAGGCGGGCGGCCTCTCGCCCTTGCAGGCGGTGCGCGCGCTGCGCCACGGCCTGGCCACCTTCACGCGGGCCGGCGCGCAGGGGCTGGGCGAGGCCGGCTTCGGCGACGGGCTTTACGGCTTCGTCCAGCAGGTCACCCAGCGGGCCGGAATCATTCGCCGCGCCATCGCGCAACGGCGCTTCCACCTGGATTACCAGCCCATCTTCGGCCTGGGTGACCGCAGCCTGCATCACTATGAAGCCCTGCTGCGCCCCGAGAAGAGGCTGCTGGGCCGCGACGAAGGCCCGCAGGACTTCGTCACCATGGCCGAGACGGTCGGCCTCACGGAGGAGCTGGATCTCGCCGTGGTGGAAATCGCGCTCAAGGCCGCGTCCGGCCTGCCGCCCTCGCAGCGCATCGCGGTGAACATCTCGGGATTTTCGCTGCAAAGCCTGGGCTTTCGCGGTAGCCTCTCCGCCCTGCTGGATGCCAATCCGCATGCCGGCCAGGCGCTGATGGTGGAACTGACCGAGAGCGCCGAGATCGAGCACGAAGCCGCCGCGGCGGCCACGCTGGAAGGCCTGCGGCAGCGCGGCATTCCGGTCTGCCTGGATGATTTCGGCGCGGGCGCCGCGGCGTTTCGCTATCTCAAGGCGTTCCGCGTGGATTACGTGAAGGTGGATGGCAGCTTCGTCGATGCGGCTTTGCACAGTGAGCGCGACCGCAGCTTCGTCGCTTCCATGGTGGATCTCTCGATCGCGGTCGGCGCGCGGGTGGTGGCCGAGCGGATCGAGACCGAGGAAACCGCGCTGATGATGCAGGGGCTGGGCGTGCATCTGGGCCAGGGCTGGCATTTTGGCCGGCCCGGCCCCCTGCCCAAGGCGGTGCCCGTGGTGGCGGCGCGGCGCGGAGGCAAGCAGGAAAGCTGGGGTTGAGGGCGTTTCCTTCGGCAGGGATCCCGGTCCAGCCTCCGCGCGTCCGGCAGGATGCGAGGCCAGCATGGCTTGGAGGCCCCCCGGAGGGCGGGACTGACGCGAAAATCCACGCACGCCAGGGCCTCGGCCGCCGCGCCGGGTTTGGCGTGGCGCCCGCGCTCATCATCGTGGATGATGTGGAGGGCTTCGCCGACCCGTCGCAATTCGGCGGCGGCAATATCGGCCCGGCCATCGAGCAGAGGGTGCATCTGCTGGCGCATACCCGCGTCGTCCATGCCGGGGATGGCTCCGATGCAGGGGTCTTCACGCCCAAGGCGCCCTCCCTGCTGAAGCTGACCGAGCATTCGCCGCTGGAGCTTTTTCCGTTCGGAGGGGCTCACGGAAAAAGCTCCAGATCATTGAATCACGAGCATCATCCCGCAGCTCACCCCGGCAAAGGGCGAGCTGATGATCCGCAAGCGCGGCGCCTCGGCCTTCTTCGACACGAATCTGGCGGGCTTGCTGACGATGCGGCGCGTGGACACGCTGATCGCCACCGGCCGCACCACCTCGGGCTGCGTGCGGGCCACGGTGGCGGATTCGCTCCCGCATGATTTCCGCTCCATAGTGGCGACGGATTGCGTGGGCGACCGCGCCATCGCGCCGCATGCGGCGAACCTCTTGGACATGGGCCAGAAATACGCGGATCTGATGACCCGCGCCGAAATCGAAGCGATCGGATAAGGCATGAACAAGACCGAAATCACCGATTGGGCGCTGGCCAATGGCTGGCAGATGATCGCGGGCGCACCCAGCCTCACCAAGCCTTCGCGCCCCAAGGAGGCGATCATCCGCCTGGTGCTGAAGGCGACCGTGGTGCATCTGGAGGTGAAGAAGCCGGCCGGGCAATGGCAGAAATTCGCGGGCCTGGCCTATTCCAAGATCGAGGCCGATTCCGAGAGCGGCATGCCGCTTGGCCTCGGCTTTGAGAGCATGCCGGGCTTCAGCATGTTGATGCGCGAGAACAAGGACCGCCAGGTGTTTTCCAACATGGGCTGAATCCCGCTGGACTTGGGGGGGCGGCCCATGCGGCGATGCTGCCCTCCATTCCCGCAGATGGCCCCGCTGAACAGCCATCGGCGCGCCATGCCGGCCGCCAAGACCCGGAGCCGGGCGCTCTCGCCCTGGCCGAAGCGCGCGTCCCGCTGGCGGTCACGGGCGGCATCGTTTCACGCAAAATACACGGCGGGCAACCCATGCGACACCCTGGCGTTTGCGCCCCGCGTGGATTGTCACGCCAGGAGGCCACCAATGCCGCTTAGTACAATTCTCATCATCCTGCTCATCATCGCCCTGCTCGGCGGATTCAGCGGGCGCTTCGGCGGCTATGGCTACGGCTTCGGACATGGCAGCATCGGCGTGCTGGGCGTCGTCCTCATCGTCGTGATCGTGCTGATGGTGATGGGCCGCCTGTAGAGGATGCGCCATTGCCATTCCTGGTCACGCCCGAGCGGCTGCGGCTGGTTGCCCGGCTGACGCCGCGCGCCGGGCGTGACGGCCTGGATGGCGTGGCGACCGCACCCCAGGGCGGCGCCTCTCTGCGGCTTCGCCTCTGGCCGGCCCACCCGTGGAAGGCGCGCCCAGTGCCGCGCTGGTCGCCTTCCTCGCCCATCAGGCTGCGGGCGGGAGACGGGCCGGAACTGGCCCGCCGCGCCACCGCCTGAATCGCCCCCTCGACCTGGGGCGCATGCCGTGCTTTTTCCACCCGGCATTCGCAAAGGGCAGGGTCATGAGCGACATCCACATCAACATCGGCGGCGACATCTTCCAGGCGCGCTTCGAGACCGAGGCCGCGCCGCAAACGGTCGCCCGCTTCCGCCACCTGCTGCCCTATAATGACCGCATCATCCATGTCCGCTGGAGCGGGGAGGCCTGCTGGATCCCGATGGGCGAGCGCGACCTCTCCATCGGCTATGAAAACGCCACCAGCTATCCCGCGCCGGGCCAGTTGATCGTCTATCCGGGCGGCAATCCCGGCGCGGTGAGCGAGACGGAAATCCTGGTGGCCTATGGCCCCTGCTGCTTCGCCAGCAAGGCGGGCCAGCTCGCCGGCAACCATTTCCTGACCATCACGACCGATCTCGACCGGCTGGCGAAGGTCTGCCGCTCGGTGCTGTGGGATGGCGCGAAGGACATCACCTTCAGCGCGAAGTGACGCGGGCGGGGCGGCGTTGTCACGCCAGCGCCGCCTCCGCCTCCCGCACCACTTCCGCCAGCGCGCCCTGCGCGAAGGGCGAGACCAGGCCGGCGCCGCGCGCCAGTTCCTGGAAGGGGGCTGAGCCGCCGCGGGCGCAGAGCGCCACATAGTCGTCCAGCGCGGCCTTGGGATCGTGGCGGGACTTCACCCAGAACTGCATCGCGCAGCACAGGGCCAGCGTGTAATCAATGTAGTAGAAGGGGCTGTTATAGATGTGCTGCTTGGCCTGCCAGCGCCCCCCCTTCGCCGGGTAGCCAAGGTCCCCGTAATCGGTCCAGGGCATGTAGCGACGCTCCAGCCGCTGCCAGATCGCGTGCCGTTCCTCGGGCGTCGCAGCCGGGTTCGCATGGACCTCGTGCTGGAAGTGATCCACGCAGACGCCATAGGGCAGGAAGGCGAGCGACGTGATGAGGTGCATCCGCCGGAAGCGATCCGCGGCAGCCTCCCCCACCAGCAGCCCCATCTGCGGATGCGTCAGGAATTCCAGGCCCATGGAGTGGATTTCGGCGGCCTCCATCGTCGGCCAAAGCTGGTCAATGCCGGGCAGGTGGCGGCTTTCCCAGCACTGGAAGGCGTGGCCCATCTCATGCGTGAAGACGCCGATATCGTGATGCGTGCCGTTGAAATTCGCGAAGATGAAGGGCACGCCCTCGGTCGGGAAGGAGGTGCAGAAGCCGCCCCCCGCCTTGCCTGCACGGTTCTTCAAATCCAGGAAACCGCCCGCCTGCATCATCCGGTAGAAATCGCCCAGGCGCGGATCCATCCGGTCGAACATCTGCTGCGCCTTGGCCAGCAGCGTGTCGTGGTCGCCGATGGGGGCGGGGTTGCCGGCAGGGTCTATCAGCGCCTCATCCCAATGGCGCAGCTTGTCCCAGCCGAATTCGGCGCGGCGTGATTCCAGCAGGCGCGCCACCAGCGGCACGACATGCTCCGCCACCTGGTCGCGATAACGCGCCACATCAGCCGCGTCGTAATCCACGCGCCGCATGCGGCGATAGGCGAGCGCGATGAAATTCGCATCGCCCAGCTTCAGCGCCATGCCGTGGCGCAGCCTCACCAGCGCGTCATAGATCGCATCCAGCTCCGCGCCGTTCTTGGCGAAGAAATCCCAACGCGCGGCCTCCGCCGCGTGGCGCATCGAACGATCAGCATGCTCGGCATGGGGGGCAAGGCCGGAGAGGTTCAGCACCTTGCCGTCCAGCTCGATTTTCGCCGAAGCCAACAGCGCGGTGTAGCGGGCGCTGAGCCTGGATTCCTCCTCCAGATCGTCTGCGATCTCGGGGTTGAAGGTGGTGATGTCCGCCTCCCAGAGGCGCAACACATGCGCGCCCACCAGCGCCTCGCCGCCCGCGCGGTCGGCATCGCGCAGCAGGCGGCGCTTGATCGCCACATCATGCCCGGTGGCGACGGGAGCGAGCTTGTCGGCATATTCGCGGGCTTCCTTCGCCGCATCGCTCGTCGTGTCCTGGGAGAAGCGCAGATGCACCAGCGCGTTCCATGTGTCATAGGCGCGGCGCGCGGCATCCCATTGCGCCACCGCCTCGGCGCGCTTGCCGGCATCGAGCAGCGCGGTGATGGCGGCGAATTGGGCGGCGAGGCTGTCCCCGGTTGGCCGGGGGGCCGTGATGTCGTCAAAGCGCATGGTCTGGAACTCCGCCATCAGACGGCCGAGGCCGTCGCCTTCGTCATGAATGCCATGGGCTCGCAGCGCGTGCCACCGGGTGGCCCCCGCTTCCCTGATGCCCGCTCCCATGATGCCCGGCGAGGATGATGAACATCACAGATTGAAGGCGACGCACCCCGTCTCGCTCACCTCATAGCCGCCCATCCGCGCCGCGCGCTCGGCGAAAAGCGGGGTGCGGGCGAAGGCCAGCAGCGCCTGCATGGCGGGCTCGAAGGCCTCGCGCCGGTGCAGCACCAGGTCGAAGCGCTCACGAATCATGGGCACGAAGCCGAGGCCCGCGCGCAACGCCTCGGCCCGGATGCCGAAGCCCGCATCGGCCGCGCCACCCAGCACGGCGGCGGCCACCTCATCCTCGGCCAAGGCGGGCTGCGGGAGGAAGGCGATGTCGCGCAGGGCGACGCCCGCATCGCTCAGCAGGCCCACCAGCAGCACATGGCTGCCGGCACGCGGCTGGCGGCCCATGACGCGCAGCCCTGGCCGCGCCAGGTCGGCGATGCCGGCTAGGCCCAGGGGGTTGCCTGCTGGGGTGATCAGCCCCTGTTCGCGCCAGGCCCAGATCAGGCCCACCAGGGGCGCGCCGGGCATGGCGGCGCGGATCGCGGCCTCGTTGAAGCTGCCCTCCTCGTCACGCAGATGCAGGGCTGCGGCCAGCGCTGTCCCGGCCGCCAGCGCATCCAGCCCATCCAGGCTGCCGCCCGCCCGGAGCGCCAGGCCGCAGCCCGATTGCCGCACCGCCCAATCCAGCAGCGGATCATGGCTGCCGGCCAGGATGGGCGGCGGCGGCGCGCGGCCCCCTGCCTCGGCCTGCATGCCCACCCAGCGGCGCAGCGCCTCGGCCGGAAAGAGCCATTTGCCGCCGATCAGGGTGGAAGGCAGGCGGCGGGCGCGGGCCAGTTCATAGAGGGCGCGCTCGGAGAGGCGCAGGAAGCGGGCGGCTTCCCTGAGGGTCCAGATTGCGGGGTCCATCCGGCAATCATCGGCAAATACCGGCAAATGAACAAGAGGTGGCGCGATGGACGGCCCATGCCGCCAGGATTAAGCCAGATCCATGAATGATCTGACCAGCGCTTTGCAGCAGGGGGTGTCGCTGATTCTCTCCGGCGATGCGGCGCTATGGGCCATCATCACGCTCAGCCTCTCCGTCTCGCTCTCCGCCACGCTGATCGCCGCCTGCATCGGCCTGCCGCTGGGCGCCCTGCTGGCCGTCACGCGCTTTCCCGGACGGCAATGGCTGCTGGTGGCGATGAATGCGTTGATGGGGCTGCCGCCGGTGGTGGCGGGGCTGGTCATCTACATCCTGCTTTCGCGCTCCGGGCCGCTGGGTTCGCTCGGGCTTTTGTTCACGCCGGGCGCCATGATCATCGCGCAGGCGGTGCTGATCACCCCCATCCTCGCCGCCCTCACCCGGCAAGTTCTGGAAGGGCTGTGGGAGGAATATGCCGAGCAATTGCGCTCGCTCGGCTCCGGGCCGTGGCGCGCGGTGGGAACGCTGCTCCGGGATGGGCGCTTCGCCCTGCTGACGGTGCTGCTGGCGGGCTTTGGCCGCGCCTCGGCCGAGGTCGGTGCCGTCATGGTGGTGGGCGGCAATATCGAGGGCTTCACCCGCGTCATGACCACGGCCATCGCGCTGGAAACCAGCAAGGGCGATTTGCCGCTGGCCCTCGCCCTGGGCATGGTGCTGATGACCATCGTGCTCGGCGTGAACGCGGCGGCGCAATGGCTGCGCGAGGCCTCGGCGCGGTGGGCGGGATGAGCGCAGCCGAGCTGCGCGCCGAGGGGCTTTGCTTTGCCGCGGGCGGCGTGGCGATCCTGCATGATGTCAGCTTCAGCATCGGCCCCGGCGCGCCGAGCCTGATCATCGGCCCGAATGGCGCGGGGAAATCCGTGTTGCTGCGGCTCTTGCACCGGCTGCTGGCACCCGGCGCGGGCCAGGTGGCCAGCACCGGCGCGCAGGCCATGCTGTTCCAGAAGCCCGTGCTGCTGCGCCGCAGCGTGGCCGCCAATATCGCGCATGCGCTCTCGCTCGCCGGGATCAGGGACACGGGCCGCATCGCCGAGGCGCTGGAGGAAGTCGGCCTGCCGCATCTGGCGGGCCGCCCTGCCCGCCTGCTCTCGGGCGGTGAGCAGCAGCGCGTGGCGCTGGCCCGCGCGCTGGCCCTGCGGCCCGACATCCTCTTCCTCGACGAACCCACCGCGAGCCTGGACCCCGCCGCCACCCGCGCCGTGGAGGCCATCGTCACCCGCGCCGCCGCGCGTGGCGTAAAGGTCGTGATGACGACGCATGACCTGCATCAGGCCCGCCGCCTGGCCGGTGAAATCCTGCTGCTGCATCGCGGCCGCCTCATCGAGCAGGCGCCGGCCGCAACCTTCTTCTCGCAACCCCAAAGCGCGGAGGCGCGGGCCTTCCTGCGCGGAGACATCCTCGAATGATGCGACGCACCCTTCTCGCCCTCGCGCTGCTGGCCACGCCGGCTGCGGCGCAGGAGCGTTTCATCACCATCAGCAGCACCACCAGCACCGAGCAATCGGGACTGTTCGGCCATATCCTGCCACTGTTCCGCGAGGCCACGGGCATCACCGCCCGCGTGGTGGCGCTCGGCACCGGCCAGGCGCTGGATGTGGGGCGGCGTGGCGATGCGGATGTGGTCTTCGTGCATGATCGCGCGGCGGAGGAACGCTTCGTGGCGGAAGGCTTCGCCACGCGGCGCCAGCATGTGATGTTCAACGACTTCGTGATCATCGGCCCGGCCAGCGACCCGGCGCGGATCTCGGGCTCCCGCGATTCGGCGGTGGCGCTGCGGCGCATCGCGGAGGCGCGGGCGCCCTTCATCAGCCGGGGCGACCGCAGCGGCACCCATGCGGCGGAACTGCGCCTGTGGCAGCAGGCCGGGGTGGAGCCCACGGGCGCCTGGTATCGCGCGGTGGGCCAGGGCATGGGGCCGGCACTGAACACGGCCGCCGCCCAGAACGCCTACCTCCTGGCTGATCGCGGCACCTGGCTCGCCTTCCGCAACCGCCAGGAATTGCGCGTGCTGACCGAGGGCGATCCGCGCCTGTTCAACCAATATGGCGTGATGCTGGTGAACCCGGCGCGCCACCCCCATGTGAAGGCGGCCGATGGCCAGGCCTTCGTGGACTGGATCACCTCGCCCGCCGGGCAGGCCGCCATCGCGGGCTATCGCATCCAGGGCGAGCAGTTGTTCTTCCCCAATGCGACGCAGCCCGAGCCGGTCACGTCTTCCTGACATTCCAGGACAGCGGCTGCCGCTTCCTCCCGGCCAACCCCTGGGCTCCGTTGACATTTATCGACAAGCGATGACGGCGGCAGGGTCCAGCTCCGCCCGCATAACCGCGATGGCCACCCCGTTGCGGGCTACCTCCGCGCCAGCCCCGCGCGCCGATCTCACCCCGGCACAATCAGCGCCCGCGCATCCAGCAGCGCCGCGATCCCTGCCTCATCCAGCCCGGCCTCCCGCAGCACCGCGCGCCCATGCTCCCCCAGGCGCGGCGTTGGCCCGCGCGGAACTTCCCCATGCGCGGAAAAACGCACCGGCGCCGCCATGCGGGTCAGCGCGCCCTCGCTCGGGTGCTGCTCCGGCTGGAAGAAGCCGCGCGCGTTGAGGTGCGGGTCCGCGCGCAGGGCCGGCAGGTCATGCACCGGCGCACAGGGCAGATCGGCCGCTTCCAGCAGCGCCAGCCATTCCGCCGTGCCGCGCGTGGCGAAGATGCTGGCGAGTTCCGCGTAGAGCGCATCAATGTGGCGCAGCCGCGTGGTGTGGTTCAGCAGCCGGGGGTCTTCCACCATCCGCCCGGGCGTGCCGATGGCGGCGAAGAAGCGCTCCCATTGGGCCTGATTGTAGATCATCACGCCGATGAAGCCGTCCTGCGTCGCATAGGGCTTGCGGTCGGGGCTGATGAGGCGGGCATAGCCGCCCTGGTCGGTCGGGGGTTCGAAGCCCATGCCGCCCAGATGGTCGCCCAGCACCATGCTGGCCATCACCTCGAACATCGGCACTTCCACCTCCTGCCCCAGGCCGCTGCGGGCGCGCTCCAGCAGGGCGGCCAGGATGCCCGAAAGCGCATGCATGCCCCCCACCCGGTCCGCCAGTGCGAAGGGGGCGTAGCGGGGTGCGGCCATGCCTTGCGCCAGGGCCAGGTGCGCCAGGCCGCCAATGCCCTGGATCAGGTCGTCATAGGCGGGCTTTTCCGCATAGGGGCCATCCTGGCCGAAGCCCACCAGCGCGCAGAACACCAGGCGCGGATCGGCTGCCCGCAGCGTGGCGGAATCCAGACCCAGGCGTTTCAGCGCGCGGGGCCGGACATTGCTGATCACCACGTCGCAGGTCCGGGCAACGGCCAGGGCGGCATCCCGCGCCGCCGCCTGCTTGAGGTCGAGGCACAGCCCCCGCTTGCCGCGATTGAGCGTGAGGAAGATCGCCCCCATGCCGGGGTTGCGCGCGGGCTCGGTGTGGCGCGTCACATCGCCCTCAGGCGCTTCCAGCTTGATGATCTCGGCGCCCATCTCGGCCATGAGCTGCGTGGCGTAGGGGCCGAACAGCACCGTCGTCATGTCAAGCACGCGGATGCCCGCGAGTGGTCCGGCGCCCATGATCATCCCCCTCGCCTGTTCCGGGGCAGGCTAGCCAAGCACGGCAGGTTGCGCGAGCCTGCGGGCCTGAGGGAGTGAACATGCAGAAATTCCGCATTGGCTATATCGGCTTCGTGCCGCATCCGAATTTCCTGGCGACCGCCGCCCGGGACCCCGCACTGGAAATCGTCCATATTCCGCTGGAAGTGGGCACGGGCGAGGCCATCCAGACGCTCTCCTCCTGCCATGGCTATTACGTGATGGCCGCACGTGATGAGCTGCCGGTGCCGCTGCATGTCCATGCGGAACTGCTCGGCAAGCTGCCCAACCTGCTCATGGCCGCCAGCTATGGCGCCGGCTACGACCCCTGCAACCCCGAAGCCTGCACCGATGCCGGCGTGCTGCTGGTGAACCAGGCCGGCGGCAATGCCGAAGGTGTCGCCGAACACGCGGTCGGCATGATGCTGGCTTGCCTCAAGCGCATGCCCGAAGCCCATGCCTCGATGATCGCCGGCACGGCCCGCAACCGCGCCGCGCTGCTGGGGCGTGAGCTGCGCGGCCGCGTGGTGGGGCTGGTGGGTTGCGGCCATGTCGGCACCCGCGTCACCGAGATCGTGAAGGCGGCCTTCGGCTGCCGCGTCATCGTCTGCGACCCCTTCCTGGATGCCGCCACCATCGCCGCCCGCGGCGCCGAGAAGGTGGATTTCGCGACCCTGCTGGCCGAGGCCGATGTGGTCAGCATCCATTGCCCGCTGAACCCGCAGACGCGCGGCATGATCAACGCCGCCGCCTTCGCCGCGATGAGGAAGGGCGTCATCTTCGTCACCACCGCGCGCGGCTCCATCCATGACGAGGCGGCGCTGCTGGAGGCGCTGAATTCCGGCCATGTGGCGAGTGCTGGCCTCGATGTATGGGAGGTGGAGCCGCCGCCGGTGGACCACCCGCTGCTGCATCACCGCGCCGTGATCGCCAGCCAGCATACGGCGGGCGTGACGGAGGAGAGCCGGGCAAACATCACGAGGATCGCGGCACTGGCCTTCTCCGAACTGGCGGCGGGGCGGATGCCGCCGCGCATCGTCAATCCGGAGGTGAAGGAGAAATTCGCGGCGCGCTATGCGGCTGCTTTCGGCAGGCCGCTGGGCGAAGCTTAAGCCGGCCTGGGCCGGAACCCGGCCATCGGCTTGCTGATGGCCGGGTAGAACATCAGCGTCAGCCCCGCCAGCCAGTTGGAAAAGAACACCGCAAGCGAAGCCTCGCCAATCAGCAGCGCCTGGCGGAAATTTTCCTCCTTTCGGTCGCCCGGCACCACATCGAATTCCGCGCCGTTCACCGTGTGGGCGCCGATGGCGCGGACCATCAGGATGTGCCTGGTGATGATCCCCTGGATGATCCGCGCCATCTGGTCCGCGCCACCGCCCGTGCCGGCTGGAAGGATGAACCGCACGGGGCGTTGCGGCTCCCGGGCACGCTGGGCCTGAGCATCCCCTGTGACGGCGAGGCCGGCCCCGATCATCGGCAATTGGCGACGGCTGAGCTTCACGGGCGATGGCCGCCCTTGGGCATGGTCCGGCCTTGTACATGCCCTTTACATTTGCGCCTCGCAGCCCTCATTTTTTGTACAACTGTCAATCCGCTGGGAAGCGATAAATATCCTGCAAAGTAGCCTGGCAGGCCTGCGCTTCCGCGCGATGCCGCCATGACGTACGGTTTGTGTCCCAGGGAGAACGACGCTGCATGAATGCGATCAGCAACCTCGGTGAATTGTTGCAGCGCGGCGCGGCCGGCGCCGCGGCCATCCGCGCGCCTGGCCGCCCGGCACTTTCGCATGAGGGGCTGCGCGCGCTCGCTGCCAGCATGGTCGCAACGCTCAACGGGCGCGGCATCGGGCGCGGGGACCGGGTGGCCATCATTCTGCCCAATGGGCCGGAGATGGCGGCGGCCTTCCTCTGCGTCGCGGCGGGCGCTTCGACCGCGCCGCTCAACCCCGGCTACAAGGGCGATGAATTCACCTTCTACCTGGATGACCTCAAGCCCAAGGCCATCATCGTCCAGCAGGGCGATGCCACGCCCGCGCGCCCGGCGGCCGAGGCGCTGGGCATTGCCGTGCTGGAACTCATCCCTGGCGAGGCGGCCGGCAGCTTCACCCTCGCGGGCGGCACGCCAGGCGGCGCGGCCAAACCCGGCATGGCGCAGGCGGATGACGAGGCGCTGGTGCTGCACACTTCGGGCACCACGGCGCGGCCCAAGATCGTGCCGCTCAGCCAGCGCAACATCACCGCCTCGGCGCAGCATATCGGCGCGGCGCTGGAACTGGCCGAGGGCGATGCCTGCCTCAACATCATGCCGCTATTCCACATCCACGGGCTGATCGCCGCCGTGCTGTCCTCCATCGCCGCTGGTGGTGCCGTGTGCTGCACGGGCGGCTTCGACGCGCTGAAATTCTTCCGCCTGCTCGATGAGGAACGGCCCAGCTGGTACACTGCGGTACCCACCATGCACCAGACCATCCTCAGCCGGGCCGAGCGCAATGCCGAAATCATCGCCCGCGCGAAGCTGCGCTTCATCCGCTCCTCCTCCGCCTCGCTGCCCGGCCCGGTGATGGAGGCGATGGAAGCGAGCTTTGGATGTCCCCTCGTCGAGAGCTACGGCATGACGGAAGCGGCGCACCAGATGGCCTCCAACCCGCTGCGCGGCAAGCGCAAGCCTGGCGCCGTCGGCCTGCCCGCCGGCCCGGAAATCCGCATCATGACCGATGAGGGCGCCTTCCTGCCGCAAGGCGAAATCGGCGAGGTGGTGATCCGCGGCCCCAATGTGACGGCGGGCTATGAAGCCAACCCGGAAGCCAATGCCAAGGCCTTCACCAATGGCTGGTTCCGCACGGGGGACCAGGGGATGCTGGATGCGGATGGCTACCTGCAACTCACGGGCCGGCTCAAGGAACTCATCAATCGCGGTGGCGAGAAGGTGAGCCCGCTGGAGGTGGATGGCGTGCTCTCGGCCCATGCGGCCGTGGCTCAGGCGCTGACCTTCGCCATCCCGCACGCCAAGCTGGGCGAGGAAGTGGGCGCGGCGGTCGTCCTGCGCGAAGGGATGGAGATTTCCGAGCGCGAGTTGCGCGATTTCGCGGCGAAATACCTGGCGGATTTCAAGGTGCCACGCAAAGTGGTTTTCCTGCCGGAAATTCCGAAGGGCGCCACGGGCAAGCTGATGCGTATCGGGCTCGCTGAGAAGCTGGGGATCTCACTCTGATGAAGATTTGCGTGTTTGGCGCGGGCGCCATTGGCGGATTGATGGCGGCGAAGATCGCGGCAGCAGCTTCGGCCGAGGTCACCATCATCGCGCGCGGGCCGCATCTGGCGGCGATGCAGCGCAATGGCCTGAAGCTGATCAGCGACGGGCAGGAGATCATCGTGCATCCCCGCTGCGTCGCCACCGCCGAGGAAGCGGGCGTGCAGGATGCGGTGATCGTCACGCTGAAGGCGCATTCGCTGGCGGGTGCCGCGAAGCAGATGCAACCGCTGCTGGGGCCGGAGACCTCCATCGTCTCGGCAGTGAACGGCATTCCCTGGTGGTATTTCTACAAGTTCGGCGGCGCGCATGATGACCGCCGCGTGGAGAGCGTGGATGCCGGGGGCGCGGTCTCCGCCCTGCTGGCACCCGAGCGCGCGATTGGCTGCATCGTCTATCCGGCCGCCGATGTGCCCGAGCCGGGCGTGATCCAGCACAGCTATGGCGACCGCTTCACCCTGGGCGAACCGTCAGGCGAACGCACCCCGCGCATCGAGGCGGTGGCGAAGGCGCTGGTGGCGGCGGGGTTCAAGGCGCCGATCAGGCCCAGGATCCGCGACGAGATCTGGGTGAAGCTCTGGGGCAACCTGGCGTTCAACCCGATCAGCGCGCTGACGGTGAACACGCTGGACCAACTGACGGGCGATCCCGGCCAGCGGGAGGTGGCGCGCAACATGATGCTGGAGGCGCAGGCCATCGGCGAGGCCTTGGGCGTGCGCTTCGCGATTGACGTGGACAAGCGCATCGCGGGCGCGGCGGAAGTGGGCGCGCACCGGACATCCATGCTCCAGGACCTGGAGCGCGGCCGCCCGATGGAGATCGAGGCGCTGCTGGGCGTGATCGTGGAATTCGCGGAACTGACGGCGTTGCCAGCGCCGACATGCCGCACGGTGCTGGCGCTTGTTCGCGCCCGCGCAAGGGCGGCGGGCCTCTAGAGCATCATCCGATCAAACGGAATCGTT
>Ga0209103_1000364_pt1 | contig 14230 bp, 16 predicted proteins | sample 4C3metaG_FD_184152 | JGI IMG/M metagenome (GOLD analysis project Ga0209103, IMG submission 184152) | Freshwater bacterial and archeal communities from Indian Creek, Illinois, USA - 4C3 metaG (SPAdes) (version 2) | ecosystem: Environmental > Aquatic > Freshwater > Unclassified | place: USA...
CCGGGGCCGCTGTTCTGGCCCGTGCGCAGGCCGAAGGCGCGCTGCCGCTGGCCGGAGCGGCCGGGGCCGAGGTCCGGCCGCCGGGCAGTTTCGCCGAAGCCCGCCTCGCCTTCGCCACCACGACCGCCCGGCGCGGGGCGATCGTCGTGCAGCGCAGCCGCGGGCCCCGCCTGCTGAACACCGAGCCGCGCCGGGGCGCCGTCGTGAGCGACGACCGGCAGGGCCTTGTCCTCAACCCCGTCCGCAGGGGCGCCCTCGTGGAGCTGACCGCATGAGCAAGACCTTCACCATCCGCGCGGGCGACCGGCTGCCCTGGCTCGCCTACGACTTCGGCTTCAGCCTTGCCGCCGCGGTCGGGGTGACCTTCTCGGCCCGGGACGCGGAGACGGGCCTCGTGTTCATCGACCGCCGGCCGGCGCAGATCGCGGCCGGCAGCCACACGATCAACGGGCAGGTCCGCGTGCTGACGCCGGCCGACGGGATCGTGTTCTACCCCTGGTCGGCCACCGACACGGCCCAGCCGAGAAAGTCCGTGCAGGGCCTGTTCCACATCGCCTGGCCCGGCCTGATGGCGGAAACCGTGCCTTCGGAGGGCTACGAGCGGATCGTGATCGCCGAGAACTTCTGACGCTTTCAACGGGCGTTTGAAAGGGTGTTGCAGCACCCTCGAAAGAGGTCCGCTTCCAGCAGCGCCCCGCCGACCCGACCGCTTTCATGGGTGCGCCCGCACCCTCGCGGGCGGGGCAGACAGCACTGTTTGACAACTTTGGCAAAGCAGCGCAGATTGGGCCCGTGTGGATGCGTCGTAGGAAGCGCCCCGTACAGGACGACCGAAGCGGCCACGCCCCGAAACGGCGACTTCATGAAGTCGGACATCATCCGGGTGGCATGCGCGATGTCCAAGGCCTGGGCCCAAAGGCGCCTTCGGACTGTCCTTCGGCGGTCTTCCCACCACCCGGAGCCGCTCTGGCGCCGATCTGACCGAAGGGACACCAGCATGAACGAGAGCACCGGCCGCCCTGGAGTCAAGCACCACACCTCGGCCGAGAGGAAGGCCGAGGCCGTCATGGCGATCGAGCAGCTGATCAAGTGCGGCAAGCGAGTTAGAGCGGCCGTTGCCGATGTCGCATACAGAACCGGCCTCGGAGAGCGCACGCTGTTCACATGCCTCTCGAAGACGAAAGGGATCTCTCGCGACGAGTATGGAGCCGAACTTGCCCCCAAGCGGCGGCCATCGAAGCCGCGAAGGATTTGCCACCCCGATGCGCTGAACCGGTTTATCGACCTCTGCGCCGGCAGCGCGCCGGTGACGGTCTGCTTTCGTCAACTCCGTGCGGAGGCAGCAGTCGAAGGCTGGGCTCCGATCCCCTCAGAGCGGACGCTCAGGCGGGAATTGGAACGCCACATGTCATCCTCCGACCGCTGGTTTGCGCGCCGTCAAGCTTCGCCGCCGACAGCCTGACGCGCGTCCCGTCCCAGCGAACAAAGGCCCCCTGCTTGGGGGCCTTCTTCATGCCGGGAAGTGGGCTCGGGGCGTCATTCCGGAAAAATCAGTTGCTGCCAACTTTGACAACTTCACCTGCCAACTCTGGTGTCACGCCACAGCCACAACAGCGGTTGTCCACAGCAAAATCGCGAAGAAACCGCTTTACAGGCTTTCCCGCCCCCCTCACTATATCTAGTAAGGTCAGCGTCGGGTAAACGCTGCACCTTGCCAGACACCCAGCCTGTTGGGGTCGCCTAGGCTCCTAGGGCATCATCATGAGGCCGGGCAATGTCGCTGACCGAAGACTATGCAACGATGGATGATCTGCACCCGATCGACATCGTCGAGACCCTGGCCGAACACCATGCCTGGGAATTTGACCGTGTCACCGACGACCAGATCGCCATGGCGGTCGAAGGCCAGTGGCGCACCTATTCGCTGACCCTCGCCTGGTCGGCGCAGGACGAGACGCTGCGCCTGATCTGCACCTTCGAGATGGAGCCGCCGGAGGACAGGCTTGCGGGCCTTTACGATGTGCTCAACCGCTGCAACGACATGGTCTGGACCGGCGCCTTCACCTGGTGGGCCGAACAGAAGCTCATGGTCTGGCGCTATGGCCTGCTGCTCTCGGGCGGCCAGACCGTCGGCCCCGAGCAGATCGACCGGCTGATCGCCTCGGCCGTCATGGCCTGCGAGCGGTTCTATCCGGCCTTCCAGTTGGTCGGCTGGAGCGACCAGACCCCGGCGCAGGCGATGAAAGTCGCCATTGCCGAGGCTTACGGGCGGGCTTAGCTTAACCCCCGGAAAAGGGGGAAGCCATGGCACTCGACCTCGTGGCCCGTGACGGGCTGGTGCTCTTCGGCTGCGGCAAGATGGGGACGGCACTTCTCGCCGGCTGGCTGGCGGCCGGGGTTCCCGCGGCCTCGGTCTGGGTGATCGAGCCGAACCCCACCGACTGGCTTGCGCGGACGGGCGTTCAGCTCAACGCGGGCCTGCCCCCCGCCCCCGCCGTGGCCTTGCTGGCCGTCAAGCCGCAGATGATGGCTGCGGCCCTTCCCGCCCTCCGGGCGCTCGGCGATGGCGGCACGCTCGTCATCTCCATCGCCGCCGGAACCACGCTTGCGACCTTCGAGGCCGCCCTCGGCCCCCGCACCCCGATCGTCCGCAGCATGCCGAACACCCCCGCCATGGTCGGCCGCGGCATCACCGCGCTGTTCGGCAACGCCGCTGCCACGCCCGGGGACCTCGCCCTCGCCCGCGCGCTGATGGCGGCCGTGGGCGAGGTCGTGACCCTGGATGGCGAGCACCAGATCGACGCCGTCACCGCCGTCTCGGGCTCCGGCCCGGCCTATGTCTTCCACCTGATCGAGGCGCTGGCCGCCGCCGGCGAGGCCGAGGGACTGCCCGCCGGGATCGCGATGCAACTTGCCCGCGCCACCGTCTCGGGGGCGGGCGAGCTTGCCCACCGGTCGCCCGACAGCGCCGCCCGGCTGCGGATCGACGTGACCTCGCCCGGCGGCACCACCGCCGCCGCCCTTGCCGTGCTGATGGATGCCGACACCGGCTTGCCCCCCCTCCTGCGCCGCGCCGTGAAGGCCGCCGCCGACCGGGGACGGGAGCTTGGCAGATGATCACCCATGCCGAATTCGAGCAGGTCGACATCCGCGTCGGCCGCATCACCCGCGCCGAACCCTTCCCCGAGGCGCGCAAGCCCGCAATCCGGCTCTGGGTCGATTTCGGGCCCGGCATCGGCGAGAAGCGGTCTTCGGCGCAACTGACCCGGCACTACACGCCCGAGTTGCTGGTCGGCCGGCAGGTCCTGGCCGTCGTCAACTTCCCGCCCCGACAGATCGGCCCGGTGCTGTCCGAGGTGCTGGTCCTCGGCGTGCCGGATGCGGCGGGTGAGGTCGTGCTGATCGGCCCCGGTCATGAGGTTCCCCTGGGAGGAAAACTGTTTTGAAGCCCAAGCTCCTGATCACCCGCCGCCTGCCGGACCGCGTGCTCGATGCCGCCCGTGCGCGTTTCGACGTGACGATGCGCGACCGGACCGACCCGCTTTCGCCACAGGAACTCCGGGCGGCCCTGCGCGACCATGACCTGGTTCTGCCCACGCTCGGCGACCGGTTCCAGGCCGATGTCTTTGCCGATGTGCCGCAGCCGCGTGCGCGGCTGCTCGCCAATTTCGGGGTCGGCTACAACCACATCGACCTTGCCGCGGCGCAGGCCGCGGGGGTTGCCGTGACCAACACCCCGGGCGCCGTCACCGACGCGACCGCGGACATCGCGCTGAGCCTGATCCTGATGACGGCCCGCCGCCTTGGCGAAGGCGAGCGGCTGCTTCGGGCTGGCCGGTGGCATGGCTGGGGGCCGGTCCAGATGCTGGGCACCCATGTCACGGGCAAGCGGGTGGGCATCATCGGCTTTGGCCGGATCGGCAAGGCGGTCGCCCGCCGCTGCCACCACGGCTTCGGGATGGAGGTGGTGTTTCACAACCGCTCCACCATCGCCGACCCCGGCCTGCCCGCGCGCCAGGTCGGGATGGCCGAGGCGATGGCGGCCGATTTCGTCGTGGTCGCCGTGCCGGGGGGGGCCGCGACGCAGCACCTGATCGACGCCGGGGCTTTGCGTTTCATGCGCGCATCCGGCATCTTCGTGAACATCAGCCGGGGCGATGTGGTGGACGAGGCCGCCCTGATCGACGCGCTTCAGGCCGGACGGATCGCCGGGGCGGGCCTGGATGTCTACGAGTTCGAGCCCGCCGTCCCCGCCGCCCTGATCGCGCTCGAGAATGTCACGCTGCTGCCGCATCTCGGCACGGCCTGCCTGGAAGTGCGCGAGGCGATGGGGCTGATGGCGGTCGCGAACCTGACCGCCTTCGCCGAGGGCAAGGCGCCGCCGAACCTGCTATGATCATCTCGCGCGCCCGCCGCTTCATCTTTGTCCATATCCCCAAGACCGGCGGGACGGCGCTGACGCTGGCCTACGAGCAGCGCGCCGCCAAGGATGACATCCTGATCGCAGACACCCCCAAGGCCCGGCAGCGGGCGGGGCGGTGGCGGCGGGTCAGGACGGCCGGGCGGGTCTGGAAGCATTCCACGCTGTCGGACGTTCTGGGACTGATCACCCCCGAGGAGGTCGAGGATTTCCAGGTGGTCACGCTGGTGCGCAACCCCTGGGACCGGGTGGTGAGCTATTACCACTGGCTGAAGGTGCAGGGCTTTGCGCATCCCGCCGTGGGCCTGGCCAGGGCGCTGAGCTTCTCCGGCTTTGTGAACCATCCCCAGACCATGGCCTCGCTGCGCCTCTGGCCCTATGGCGCCTATCTGCGGCGGGCGGACGGGTCGGAAAAGCCCGCCCTGATGATCCGGCTGGAGCATTACGCCACCGACGCGGTCCCGATGGAGGCGCATCTGGGCTTGCGGTTGCCATTGCCGCGCCTCAACGAAAGCGCACGGGCAGCGGACTGGCGGCCCTACTACAGCGACGCCGACGCGCGGCTGGTCGGCGAGCTTTGTGGCGAGGACGTCGCGCGGTTCGGCTACCGGTTCGACCCCGGTCCGGCCGCGTGATCGCCCGCAGGCCTGACAGCGACCCGGCCCCCGCGTTGTCCTGATGCGCGGGCGGGGCCGCGACTTGCCCTTGCCCGATCGCGTCGCTCAGGCGGCCGGCGTCGCGGCCCCGAAGCGGCCGTGGAAGGTCTCGCCGGTCCGGGCCAACTCGCGCAGCAGCGCGGGCGCGTGGAAGCGCGGGCCGAACTGCGCCGTCAGGCCATGGCAGATCTCCACCGCCCTGCCAGCGCCGATCATGTCGAGCCAGGAGAACGGCCCGCCCGACCAGGGCGCGAAGCCCCAGCCGAGGATCGCGCCGACATCGCCTTCGCGGATGTCGGTGAGAACGCCCTCCTCCAGCGCCCGCACCGCCTCGAGCACCTGGGCGAACAGCATCCGGTTCTGCACGTCCGCAAGCGAGGGCTGCATCTTGTCGAGCGGATATTTCCGCGCCAGCCCGTCCCAGAGGCCGAGGCGCTCGCCCCTGTCGTCATAGGCGTAGAACCCCGCCTTCGCCTTGCGGCCGAGACGCCCCTGATCGGCCATCCAGAACAGGACACGGTCCACCGCCGCGTCGGGATAGTCCTTGCCCATCGCGGCCCTGGTGGCCGTTGCGATCTTCACCCCGAGGTCGATCGAGGTCTCGTCGATCAGTTGCAGCGGCCCCAGCGGCATCCCCACCAGCTTCGCCGCGTTTTCGACCAGCGCCGGCTTCACCCCTTCGGCCACCATGCGGATGCCTTCGTTGAGATAGGGGATGATGCAGCGGTTGGCGTAGAAGAACCGGGCGTCGTTCACCACGATCGGGGTATTGCGGATCTGGCGGACGAAATCCAGCGCCCTGGCGACGGCGACATCGCCGGTCTTCTGGCCTCGGATGATCTCGACCAGCATCATCTTGTCGACCGGGCTGAAGAAATGGATGCCGACGAACCCCTCCGGCCGCTTGGACGCCCCCGCCAGTCCGGTGATCGGCAGGGTGGAGGTGTTGGTGGCATGGATGCAGTCGGGGCCGGTGACGGCCTCGACCCTGGCGGTCACCCCGGCCTTGACCTTCGCGTCCTCGAAGACGGCCTCGACGACCAGATCCGCGTCCCGCAGCGCCGCATAGTCCGTCGTGGCGGTGATGCGGGACAGCACCTCGGCCTTGTTCTCGGCCGTGACCTTGCCGCGCTTCATGCCCTTGTCGAGCAGACCTTCCGAATGTGCCTTGCCCCGATCCGCCGCCGCTTGCGTGCTGTCGATCAGCACGACCTCGATCCCGGCGCTGGCGGCGACATGGGCGATGCCCGCCCCCATCATCCCCGCGCCGATGACGCCCAGCTTCTTCACCGTCTGATCCGCGACCTTCGGCCGCTTCGCGCCTTTCTCCAGCGCCTCCTTGTTGATGAAGAGGCTGCGGATCATCGCCGAGGACGAGGGGTGCATCAGCACGCCGGTGAAATGCCGCGCCTCGATCCGCAGCGCGGTGTCGAAGGGCACCAGCGCGCCTTCATAGGCGGCGGCCAGCAGCGCCTTCGCCGCCGGGTAGACGCCCATGGTCCTGGCATGGACCATGGCGGAAGCCCCGACAAAGGTCATGAAGCCCTCGGGGTGATAGGGCGCGCCGCCGGGCATCTTGTAGCCCCTGGCATCCCATGGCTTCACCAGCTCGGCCTCGGTGGCCGACAGCACCCATTCCTTGGCGCGGCGCAGCAGGTCTTCCGGGGCCACGACCTCGTCGATGATGCCCGCGGCCCTGGCTTCTTTCGGCGAGCAGAGCCTGCCTTCCAGCAGGAACGGTGCAGCCAGCATCGCCCCGAACTTGCGCACCAGCCGCGTGGTGCCGCCCGCGCCGGGGAAGATGCCGACCATGATCTCGGGCAGGCCGATCTTCGCCTTCGGATTGTCGGCGGCGATGATGCGGTGGCAGGCGAGCGGCAGCTCCAGCCCGATCCCCAGCGCGGTGCCGGGCAGCGCCGCGACGATCGGCTTGGCCCCCTTCAGGGTCTTGGGATCCATGCCGGCGCGTTCGATCCGGCGCAGGACATGGTGCATCGCCATCACGCCGTCGAAAACCGCCTGCGCGCCCCCCGCGCGCATCCGGGCGATGACGTTCAGGTCCATGCCGCCGGCGAAATCCTTCTTGGCCGAGGTGATGATGATCCCCCTGACGCCCGCATCGGCCAGCGCCCGGTCGATCAGGTCGGACAGCAGCCCGAAGGCCTCGGTCGACATGACGTTCATCGACTTCCGCGTCACGTCCCAGGTGATGGTGGCGACGCCATCGGCGTCGGTGGTCATGGTGAAATCGGTCATCGGTTCGTCTCCTTGGCCAGGCCTGTCCGGTCGCTGCCGTCCTTGCGGGTGAACCGCGCCCGGCCGGCCTCGAGTTCGACGCGCAGATCGACATCGCAGTAGGTCGCGACTTCGCGCGGCGCTTTCGAGCCGACGACCAGAAGGCGGGCCGGCCCGTCCGTGCGGTTGATGAAGTGGTGGCCATCCGGGCTGCCCGCCGGAAAGGCCGCGCAGTCGCCCGGGCGCAGGACTGTCTCGCCCGCGTCCTGCACCAGGGTGCATTCGCCTTCGACAACCCAGACGAACTCGTCCTCGTGCTGGTGCCAATGCCGCAAGGAGGACATCGCCCCGGGCTCCAGCATCACCAGGTTCACGCCGAACTGCGTGAGGCCCCCGGCTTCGCCCAGCCGCAGCGCGGACCGGCCCTGCATCATGCCGCCGTAGGGTTCGGGGTAGATCGAGCCGGTCCTGACCGGCACATGCGACAGATCAAGCTTGGGCATCAGCCGTCACCGATAAGATCAGCAATGGCACGCGGCAGTCGCTCACGCGGGTCCGCATCGTCCACCATCGACCATATGCTGTCGATATGTCCCGGGCCCGGATGCTGATTGATTGCACCCCAGTATTCGCCTGTGAAGTATTCGCCTGTGACGGCAAAGAACGCCGCGGTGGAGATGCTGTCATCTGTCCAGGTGCCAGTTGCCTGACCTCCCCGTTCCGTTGTGCAGCCGTGTCGAGTTGCTATGGCGGCCAACCTGTTGCGCAATGCGCCATTGTTTTCACCGCTGATCGAAACCCTGATGATTGCCCGCATGCTTCAGACCCGTTCGATGATGGTGGCGGCGCCCATGCCGGACGCGATGCAGAGCGTGGCCAGGCCCAGGGCCTTGTCCTGCCGCTCCAGCTCGTCCAGGAGCGTGCCGATGATGATCGCGCCCGTGGCCCCCAGCGGGTGGCCCATCGCGATGGCGCCGCCGTTGACGTTGACCCGTGCCGGGTCCAGGTCGAAGGCCTGCTGGAACCGCAGGACCACACTGGCGAAGGCCTCGTTCACCTCGAAGAGGTCGATGTCGGCGATGGTCAGGCCGCTGTCCTTCAGGATCTTCCGCGTCGCCGGGACCGGGCCGGTCAGCATGATCGTCGGATCGGTGCCGATCTTGGCCGTCGCGCGGATGCGGGCGCGCGGTTTCAGCCCGTGCGCCTTGCCGAAAGCCGCATCGCCGATCAGCACCGCCGCCGCGCCGTCGACGATCCCCGACGAGTTCCCGGCGTGGTGGATGTGGTTGATCCGCTCCAGATGCGGATATTTCATCAGCGCGACCTTGTCGAAGCCGGGCATCACCTCGCCCATGTCCTTGAAGGCCGGCTTCAGCGCGCCCAGCGCCTGCATGTCGGTGCCGGGGCGCATGTATTCGTCGGTGGCCAGGATCGGCAGGCCGTTCTGGTCGCGGATGGTCAGGACGGATTTCGCGAACCGCCCCTCGGCCCAGGCCTGGGCCGCGCGGCGCTGCGATTCCACCGCCAGCGCGTCGGCCTGGTCGCGGGTAAAGCCGTATTCGGTGGCGATGATGTCGGCCGAAATTCCCTGCGGCACGAAATAGGTCTTCATCGCCAGCCCCGGATCGACGGCGATTGCCGCGCCGTCCGACCCCATGGCCACGCGGCCCATCATCTCGACCCCGCCGGCGATGTAGGCGTGCCCCGCGCCGCCCTTCACCTGGTTCGCCGCGAGGTTCACCGCCTCCATTCCGCTGGCGCAGAAGCGGTTGATCGCCAGGCCCGGAATGCGTTCGTCCAGGTCCGAGGCCAGCACCGCCGACCGCGCGAGGCACCCGCCCTGTTCGCCAACCTGCGTCACGTTGCCCCAGATCACGTCCTCGACCGCCTGGCCTTCGAGGCCGTTGCGTTCCCTGACCGCGTTCAGCATGCGTGCCGACAGCGCGACGGCGGTCATCTCGTGCAGGGCCCCGTCCGCTCGCCCCTTGCCGCGCGGGCTGCGGAGGGCGTCATAGATGAAGGCGTCGGGCATGGGAGTGCTCCTCAGGTGGCGGGGAAGGACCGCGTCATCAGGTCATAGGGGTGTTTCCAGCCGGGCAATGCGGCGATCCGGTCGAGCCAGCGGTCGATGTTCGGCCAGTCCCGGCGGTCAAAGCCGAAGGGCTCGGGGTAGTAGAGATAGCCGCAGCAGCTGAGGTCGGCGATGGTGACGGCTTCGCCCGCGACCCAGTTCCGGCCTGCAAGGTGGTCGTTCAGCACGGTGTAGGCGGCCTTGAGCCGGCCTTGCAGGAAGGGGATCACCGCTTCGGGGCGCTTTTCCGGCGGCAGGAAGTTCATCAGAAAGCGCGTCGTGCCGATCTGGGTCGATAGCTTGTGGTTGTCCCAGAAAAGCCAGCGCAGCACCTCGCGCCGTTCGGCGGCGGAACGTCCGCCCAGCTTGCCGGTCTTGGAGCTGATGTAATCGAGGATGACGCCCGACTGGGTCAGCGTGGTGTCCCCGTCGACGAGAACCGGCACTTCGCCCATCGCGTTGAGCTTGCTGAACTCAGGGCTGCGCGCCTCGCCCTTGAAGAAGTCGACGAAGACCGGCTCCCAGTCGAGGTTGGCCATTTCCAGCGCCAGCGCGCATTTGTAGGCGTTGCCGCTTTCGCCGAAACAGTAGAGTTTCATTGCCGTTCTCCTCGGGACCCTGCATGTCGGACGGGACGCATGGCCCCTCCGTCGGCGCGCAGACTAGAACGCCTCGGCGGCCAGCGCCATGACGGTCTCGGCCCCGCTCTCGATCCGCGCCAGGTGCATGGCACAGGCCGGCAGCTGGCGGGCCATGTAGAACCGGCCGGTGGCGATCTTCGCCGCGAGAAAATCGCGGTCGCCCGCGCCGGCGTCAAGCGCCTGAAAGGCCGCCCCGGCCATCCGGGTCCACATCAGGCCAAGACAGACATGGCCCATCATGTGCATGAAGTCGCAGGATCCCGCCAGTGCGGCATTGGGGTTCTTGATGCCGTGCTGCATGAAATACATGGCTGCGGCCTGAAGCTGCCCGGACGCCGCCTTGAGCGGTTCGGCAAAGCCCGCCATCCGGGCATCGCCGTCATGCGCCTGCACTTCGGCCTTCACCGTCTCGAAGAAGGCCATGACATGCCTGCCGCCATCCTGCGCCAGCTTGCGGCCGACAAGATCGAGCGCCTGCACCCCGTTGGCGCCTTCGTAGATCATCGCGATCCGGGCATCGCGGGCGAACTGCGACATGCCCCATTCCTCGATGTAGCCGTGACCGCCGAAGACCTGCTGCGCGGCGATCGACATCTCGAAGCCCTTGTCGGTCAGAAAGCCCTTCAGGACCGGGGTCAGGAGGCTGATCAGCCCGTCGGCTTCGGCGTCCCGCAGCCGGTGCGCCCGGTCGATCAGCGTGGCCCCCCAGTAGGTGAAGGCCCGCGCCCCTTCGACGAAACTCTTCTGCTCCATCAGGTTGCGGCGGATGTCGGGGTGAACGATCAGCGGGTCGGCCGGACCGCCGGGATTCGCCGTGCCGGTGGCGGCGCGGCCCTGCAGGCGGTCCTTGGCATAGGCGAGCGCGTTCTGGTAGGCGGCTTCGGCCACGGCGTAGCCTTGCAGCGCCACGCCCAGCCGCGCCTCGTTCATCATGGTGAACATCGCGCGCATGCCCTTGTGCAACTCGCCCAGAAGCCAGCCGGTCGCGCCGTCGTAGTTCATCACGCAGGTCGCATTGCCGTGGATGCCCATCTTGTCCTCGATCTTTCCGACCGAAACCGCATTGCGGGCGCCCGGCGAACCATCCGCGGCAACCAGGAACTTCGGAACGATGAAAAGCGAGATGCCCCTGGTGCCCGCGCCCCCGCCAGGTGCCTTCGCCAGGACGAGGTGAACGACGTTTTCGGCAAGGTCGTGGTCGCCCGACGAGATGAAGATCTTCTGCCCGGTGATCCGGTAGGATCCGTCCGCCTGCGGTTCGGCGCGGGTGTGCATCAGCCCCAGATCGGTACCGCAATGCGGCTCGGTCAGGTTCATCGTGCCGGTCCATTCGCAGGTCACCATCTTCGGCAGCCAGGTCTGCTTCTGCGCCTCGGTGCCATGGGCAAGGATCGCCGAGCAGGCGCCGTGGGTCAGGCCCTGGTACATGTTGAGGGCCATGTTGGCCGAGACGAAGGTCTCGTTGACCGCCGTGTGCATCAGGTAGGGCAGGCCCTGACCGCCGTATTCGGGTGGCGCATCCAGCGCCATCCAGCCACCCTGGCGCAGCGTCTCGAAGGCGGCCCTGAAGCCCGCAGGCGTGCGCACGACGCCGTTTTCCAGCACGCAGCCCTCGCGGTCGCCGACCGGGTTCAGCGGGGCCAGGATGGCCTGCGCGACCCGGCCCGCCTCGTCCAGCACCGCGGCGGTGAAGCTGCGGTCGAGGTCGCCATAGCCCGGAATGTCGGCCTCGCCGATCCTCAGCACGTCGTGCAGCACGAACTGCATGTCCTTCACGGGGGCGGTGTAGCTGGGCATCCTGTGACTCCTCTACGCTCTCGTCCTTGCGCCGCCGCGCCGAAGGCCGCGCTGCGCGATGCCGGGGTGCCGGGGCGTCACGCCGAAAGCCGGGCGCATCGCGCGGATGGTCATGTGCTCGGGGCTGGCATCCTTGGGCATCATCCGTCATTTCCTGGCGCGGCGGCCCCGGGGCCGGCCCGCATCTGCGCGAAGGCTACCAGAGCAGTCGACCTTAACGTCAGTGTGACGTCACGTCATGACCGCGGGTGACGTCAAGGCAGCCCCGGTCCTGCGGGGGGCCAGGACGTTCGGGCGGGAACTCCGAACGCGCCCCCCACCGGCCGAAGCGACCCTGGCGCACAAGGCTAGGCTTCGGTCAGCCGTTCCAGTTCCTGCACCGCGGTCTCGCGCAGCGCCCTGAGGTCGGCAAGGCTTGCCTCCAGATCCGCCCGCTGGCGGTCCAGCGCCGCGATCTGCCGGTCGGCAAGCTTGAGCCAGGCCTCAAGCTGCGGCCGCTCGCCCGTCTTGCCGTAGATCAGCAGCCATTGCCGGATCTCCTCGAGGCTGAAGCCGAAGCGGCGGCCCCGCAGGATCAGCGTCATCCGCGCCACCTCGCGCGGGCCGTAGTAGCGCGCGCGGCCTTCCTTCCCGGGGGCCAGAAGCTCGATGTATTCGTAGTAGCGCAGGGTGCGCGGGGTCACGTCGAACCGGGCGCACATCTCCTTGAAGCCGAGCCGGGTGTCCGTCATGCGCAGTCCTCCCGGCCCCGAGCCTAGCGCGGCGGCCCCGGGCGCCGCAAGCGCGGGGGGTCTTGCACTTGTCGCGCCGCGCGGCTTTGATGCCCGCGTCAGCCCGAGGCCGCATGTCCGATCCCTTCGCCAACGCCCGCGTCTTCGTCGACGCCCTGCCGCACAGCCGGGCCCTCGGCATGCGGCTCGAGGCGCTGGGCGAAGGCTGGGCCACGGTCAGCATGCCCTACGATCCGCGCCTGATCGGCGACCCGGAAACCGGCGTGATCCATGGCGGCGCGGTCAGCGCGCTGATGGATACCGCCGCCGGGGTCGCGGTCGTCAGCCATCCGGCGGCCGGGCTCTCGACGGCGACGCTCGACCTGCGCATCGACTACATGCGTCCCGCCACCCCCGGCCAGACCATCCGCGCCCGGGCCGAGTGTCACCACGTCACCCGCAGCGTCGCCTTCATCCGCGCGGTCGCGACCGACGACGACGACAGCCGCCCCGTCGCCACCGCCACCGGCGCCTTCACCATCGGCCGGGGCCCGGCGTGAGGCCCCCCGAGCCCGTCCATGTCATCAAGCAGCGCCGCGAGGCCCTGCTGCGCAGCCTTGTCGACCGGGTGCCCTACATCGGGTTCCTCGGCATCCGCTTTGACCGGCGGGGCGACGAGCTGACCGCGATCCTGCCCTATCACGACAGCCTGATCGGCAACCCGATCCTTCCCGCGCTCCATGGCGGGGCGACGGCGGCCTTCCTCGAGGTCACGGCGATCGTCGAGCTGTCCTGGAGCCATCTGTGGGACGGGGTCGAGGCGGCGGGGGCGCTGCCCGGGGGCCCCCTGCGGTTGCCAAAGACCATCGACTTCACCGTCGACTACCTGCGCACCGGCCTGCCGCGCGACGCCTATGCGCGGGCCAAGGTCAACCGGTCCGGCCGCCGCTATGCCAGCGTGCATGTCGAGGCCTGGCAGGACAACCGCGCGCGGCTCTTCGCCCAGGCGACCGGGCATTTCCTGATGCCGTCGCCCGGCCCCGAGGGATGAGCGCGCCCCGCGGGGGGGGCTCGGCGAAAGGATCGGCCGCACGCTGCCGGGGCTTGCCTTCCGTCGGCCAGCCAAGCCATGATGCCCCGCCAGGGGAGAGAGCCATGCGGAAGTTCCTCGTCGTGCTGGACGACAGCCGCGAATGTCTGAACGCGATGCGCTTTGCCGCGCTGCGGGCGGCCCATACCGGCGGGGGGGTGACGATCCTGTCGATCATCCCGCCCGAGGAATACCAGGACTGGATCGGCGTCGCCGACCTGATGCGGGCCGAGGCACGCGAGCGGATCGAGGCGCATTTCGAGGTCTTCGCCAAGTGGATGCGCGACAAGCAGGGGGTGAACCCCGAGTTGGTGATCCGCGAGGGCGATCCGGTGACCGAGATCCTGGCCCTGGTGACCGCCGATCCCGAGATCGGGGTGCTGGTCCTCGGCGCGGGGACCGACAAGTCGGGACCGGGGCCGCTGGTGACCGCGATGAGCCGGAATTCCGGGAACCTGCCGGTCCCGATCACCATCGTGCCGGGCGACATGTCGAAGGAGCGGCTGGAAAGCATCACCTGACCGGGCGGGCGCGAGGGAAGGGCCCGGGGGGCCGCCCGGTCAGGTGATGCTTTCCAGCCGCTCCTTCGACATGTCGCCCGGCACGATGG
>Ga0209103_1000365_pt1 | contig 14190 bp, 11 predicted proteins | sample 4C3metaG_FD_184152 | JGI IMG/M metagenome (GOLD analysis project Ga0209103, IMG submission 184152) | Freshwater bacterial and archeal communities from Indian Creek, Illinois, USA - 4C3 metaG (SPAdes) (version 2) | ecosystem: Environmental > Aquatic > Freshwater > Unclassified | place: USA...
CTATGGGCAGACGGGCGGACCCTGGGCGGAGGGCTTCGGCGGTTGCGCTCGGGCCGATTACGCCCAGGCCGGGCGCGAGACGGCGCGCGATATCCTGGCGGTGGTCCAGGGGATGCGCGCCCGGCCAGATGTGGCGCCGCGGCCGGCGGTGGTGGTCGGGCAATCGGCGGGTGGTTGGGGGGCCTTGGCGCTGGCCGCGCAGAACCCGCCCGAGGTGGGTGCCGTCATCAACATGGCGGGCGGGCGCGGCGGGCGGCAGGGTGACCTGCCGAACAATGTCTGCCGGCCGGAGAACCTGGTGCGCGCGGCGGCGGATTTCGGCGCGACGGCGCGCATCCCCTCGCTCTGGATCTACGCGGCCAATGACAGCTTCTTCGGCCCCGATCTGGCGCGGAGCATGGCAGGCGCCTGGCGGTTGAGCGGCGCGCCGGCCGTGCTGCGCCAGATGCCGCCCTTTGGCCGGGACGGGCATGGCCTGTTCTTCGGCGCGGGCGGCAGCGCGATCTGGGGCGCCGAGGTGGCGGCGTTCCTGGCGCCATAGCGGCTTCGCCAAATGGGCGGAAACCTCAGCGCGTCGCCGCCTCCAGGAAGCGCAGCAGCGCCGCCATGTCCTCGGCATTGCCGACGCGCTGCACTGGCATGCGCGTGCCAGGCGTCACCACATCAGGGCCGCGGGTGAAGAGATCGGCCACGGTCTCGGGCGTCCAGGTGATGTCGCCGCGGGCAAGGCGCTCTGAATAGCTGTAGCCCGGCACGGAGCCCATGCGGCGACCAAAGAGCTGGTGCAGATGCGGCCCCGCCATCGGGCCGGTATCGGGCCGCAGCGCGTGGCAGGCCTGGCAGGCGCGCCAGACCTCCGCGCCGTGGCGGTCCAGGCCGGCGATGGGCGCTTCCTCCGCCTCGGGCGCGAGCGGCCCGAGCGGGCGGGCATTGGCCGCATCCCAGCGCCGCACCCGCCGATCCTGGCCGCCGGTCCAGAGCGTGCGGCCATCGGCGGCGAAGATGGTGGACCAGACGGGCAGGCCCGGCCCGTCCAGACGGTGCCGCAGCCGGCCCTCGGGCAGCGCATAGAGAGAGACGCCACCGCCGATGGATGCGACGGCGAGGCTCGCGCCATCCGGCCTCACGGCCAGCGCCACCACGGGGCGCGGGCCGGAGCGCAGGGCGCGGGTGCTGCCATCGGGGCGGAGCAGGTGCACCGCGCCATCCACCCCGGCGCTGGCCAGGCTGCCATCCGGCAGGGGCAGCAGGGCCGTCTGCGGGAAGCCGAATTCGGCCAGCGTCATGGGCGTGCCATCATCCTCCCAGCGCCGCAGCGTGCCGTCCTGCCCGGTGCTGAACAATGCCTCGCCGATGAAGGCCACGGCGTTCACATTGCCCTGGTGGCCCTGGAAGATGCGGGCCGTGGCGGCCGAAAGATCCCAAAGCCGCACCGTGCCATCCCAGGCGGCGGATGCGATGAAGCCGGGACGGGCCGCCAGGCCCGCGATGGGCTCCTGATGGCCCTCCAGTACCAATTCTGGCGCCTCTCCGGCGCCCCAGATGGCGATTCGCGCATCCTCGCCAGCTGAGGCAAGCCGGCCATCGGGCAGGGTGACGAGGGCGTTCACGGCGCCCTGGTGCCAGCGAATCACCCGCTCGGCGCGGCCGGTGGCGGGGTTCCAGAGGATGATGGCCTGGTCAAACCCCGCCGAGGCCAGGCGCGGCCCCTGCAAGGCCAGTGCCCGGACCGGCCCGCCATGGCCCGTCAGATCCTGCGCCGTGGCGGCGATTGGCAGGAAACCCAGCAGGAGCAGCATCAGAAAGAGGCGAGTGATCATCGCGCATCTTCACCCAGGCGATGGCGAGAGCCAAGGCGTGGAGGGGGAGCGCTGATGACAAAAAGGTTGCTTTCGGCGATACAATAAATTACTGTTTGGCAATTAAACGGAAATCCAGGAGACGTTCCATGCCGGCCCGTGCTGAAAAAGACAAGCTTGCCATCTTCCTGCTTCTTCTGGGCGTGGGGCTGGCGATCGCCGCCACCTTCCTGCCCGTGATCCAGGTTGCCGGGCACACCGGATTGCTGACCATGACCACCTGGGACCTGCTTCCGTGGTTCACCAAGCTGAAATTCGTGGCCCTCGCACTGTTGCTGGCCGCGGCCTTCGTGCCGCAGTTGAACAAGTGGCGCATGCTGATCGCGGTGTTGGCCGTGGTGATGGTGTTCCTGCCGGCCATTTCCTCCTTCATCTCGGCGCTGTATGCCTGGGGCACGGTGCGCGCGGACATCGTGCGCCTTTCCGGCCAGCGGACGCCCTTCGTGCATCCGGGCATCGCCAACCTCATCCTGGTCGGGGCGGCGCTGATGGTCAGCTATGCGGTGTGGCGCATCGAGACGCTGGGCCAGCCGGCCGAGCCCGCGGGCGGCATGGCGAAGGCCTGAGGCCCGCATCGCCGCCGGGCCTTCGCCCTCGGGCGGGCCCGGCGGGCAGCATTCCCGATTTCCCGACCACCGGCTTTCGGCTAAGCCCGCAAGGGATAGATCGAGGGTCGAATCGCATGGACGGATATTTCTTCGAGGATCTGGCGCTCGGCCAGAGCGCCAGCTTCGGCAAGACCATCACCGAGGCCGATATCCTGCTCTTCGCAGGCGTCTCGGGCGATACCAATCCGGTCCATATCAATGCCGAAGTCGCGGCTGCCTCCATGTTCAGGGAGCGCATCGCGCATGGCATGCTCTCCGCCAGCCTGATCTCGACCGTGCTGGGCACGCGCCTGCCGGGGGCGGGCACCATCTATCTCGGCCAGAACCTGAAATTCCGCGCGCCGGTGAAGATCGGCGAGACCGTGACCGCGACGGTGACGGTGACGGCGCTCGATGCCGCCAGGAAGCGCGTCACGCTGAGCACGGTCTGCACCGTGGGCGGCAAGCCGGTGATTGATGGCGAAGCCACCGTGATGGTCCCCTCCCGCGCATGAAGCGCGTCTGCGTCTTTTGCGGCGCCCAGCCGGGCCATGATCCGATCCATGCGGAACTGGCCGTGGCCCTGGGCCGCGCCATCGCCGCGCGTGGCCTGGGCCTGGTCTATGGCGGGGGCAAGGTCGGGCTGATGGGCATCGTGGCCGATGCCGCGCTCCAGGCCGGCGCCGAGGTGATCGGCGTGATCCCCGAGGCGCTGATGGACCGTGAACTCGGCCATGGCGGCGTCACGGAATTGCGCGTCGTGCCCTCCATGCATGTCCGCAAGGCCATCATGAATGACCTCTCGGATGGCTTTGTGGTGCTGCCGGGCGGCATCGGGACGCTGGAGGAAGCGGTCGAGATCCAGTCCTGGGCGCAGCTTGGCATCCATGGCAAGGGCTTGGTTTACCTGGATGCGGATGATTACTGGGCGCCCTTTTTCGCGCTGCTGGAGCGCATGTCCGGCGCGGGCTTCGTTCAGCCACAACATGCCGGCCTGGCCTTGCGCGCCGGCACGCCCGAGGCGGCGCTGGATTCCCTCGCCAACTGGACAGCGCCCAGCGTGACCCGCTGGATGACGCAGACCGAGGCATGACCCCGCCCGATGGTCGAAGGGGCGGGGGCTGCACTGTCCTCTCCTCCTGGCGGGATGTGCCCGCGGCCGCTCGGGGCGCAACGCTGGCGCTCGGCAATCTGGATGGCGTGCATCTCGGCCATGCGGCCGTGCTGGCCGCCGCCCATCAGGCGCGGCCCGACCTCGAACTCGGCGCCCTGACCTTCGAGCCGCATCCGCGCGAGCATTTCCGCCCCGATGACCCGCCCTTCCGCCTCACCTTGCTGCCCGCCAAGGCGGCGGCCCTGGCGGCCTGCGGGGCGCGCCGTGTGGTGGCGCTGCCTTTCGGCGCCGAACTCGCCGCCATGTCGGCCGGGGAGTTCGTGCAACGCCTGCTGCACCAGGCATTGGGCGCGAAGCATCTGGCCTGCGGGCCGGATTTCGCCTTCGGCCACCGGCGCGGCGGGGATGTGAATTTCCTGCGCCAGGCGGCCGAGGGCTTGGGCATCGGCCTTTCCATCGTGCCGCATCTGGCCGATGCGGAGGGCATGATCAGTTCCACCCGCATCCGCCGCCTCTTGCAGGATGGCTACCCCGAGCGCGCCGCGGCGCTGCTGGGCCGCAGCTTCTCCATCGCCGGGCCTGTCACGCATGGCGATGCGCGGGGGCGGACCATCGGCTTCCCCACGGCCAATATCCCGCTCGGTCGGCATCTGGAGCCGGCGCGCGGGGTTTATGCCGTGCGCGCAACGCTGCCTGATGGGCGCCTGGTGCCGGGCGTGGCCAATATTGGCCGACGGCCGACTTTGGGGGGGGATCCGATCTCGCGGCTGGAAGCGCATCTCTTTGACCTGGCCGAGGATCTCTATGGCCAGGAGTTGAGCGTGGCGCTGGTGGCCTTCATCCGCGAGGAGCGGAAATTCGCCGACTTCCCGGCCCTCGTCACCCAGATCAAGGCGGATGCGGCCACGGCCAGGACGCTGCTCGGGGCCTGACGGCCTTGACCGCAAGCCCTGGGACTCCGCATATCCCAGGCCATGCGCGCGAACCGGACGCTTCCCTGGGTGAGCCCCCGAATTTTGGCCCCGGCCTTCGTCTGAAGGCCGGGACAGCTCCGCGACACCCATCCCTTTCCGCGCCGAGCGCGACCGAGAACATCATGAACGACGCCCCTGAGACGCCCGCCCAGGACCAGAAGGGGGGAGATTACCGCAAGACGGTCTTCCTGCCGCAAACCGCCTTCCCGATGAAGGCCGATCTGCCCAATCGCGAGCCGAGGCTGCTGGCGAAATGGGCGGCCGCCGAAAGCTGGCAGGCGTTGCGCCAGAAGTCGAAGGGCCGCGCGCCCTTCGTGCTGCATGATGGCCCGCCCTACGCCAATGGCCCGCTGCATATCGGCCACGCGCTGAACAAGATCCTGAAGGATGTGATCAACCGCGCCGCCCAGATGTCGGGCACGGATGCGAACTACATCCCCGGCTGGGACTGCCATGGCCTGCCGATCGAGTGGAAGGTCGAGGAGGAATACCGCGGCAAGAAGCTCGACAAGGACCAGGTGCCCGTCCTGGAATTCCGCGCCGAATGCCGCGCCTATGCCGCCAAGTGGCTGGCCGTGCAGTCCGAGGAATTCCAGCGCCTGGGTGTGGCCGGCGATTGGGCGAACCGCTACGCGACGATGGACTTCGCCTCGGAAGCGGTCATCGTCGAGGAGATCGGCCGCTTCCTGATGAATGGCTCGCTCTATCGGGGCCTGCGGCCCGTGATGTGGAGCCCGGTCGAGAAGACGGCCCTGGCCGAGGCCGAGATCGAATACATGGACCACGTCTCGCCCACGCTGCACGCGCTGTTCCGCGTGGAGCGGGCGCGCGGCATGCCCGAGCTTGTCGGCAGCGATGTGGTGATCTGGACGACGACGCCCTGGACCATCCCGGGCAACCGCGCGCTCGCCTATGGGCCGGAGATCCAATACGCGCTGATCCATGCGGATAGCGTGGCCGAGGGCGCGCTGGTGAAGCCCGGCGCGCGGCTGGTGGTGGCCATCGCGCTGTTGCCGCAATTCTGCACCGAGGCGGGCATCGCCACGCATACCCTGGTCAAGACCTTCCCCGGCACGGCCTTCGAGGGCGCGGTCTGCGCCGCCCCCCTGCGCGGCCATGCCGGCGCCTATACCCATGAGGCCATCATGCTGGCCGGCGATTATGTGACCGATGATGCCGGCACCGGCATCGTCCACATCGCCCCCAGCCATGGCGAGGAGGATTTTTCCCTTATCGTCGCCCACAACCGGGCGCATCCCGAAGCGCGCATCGAGATTCCCGAATGCGTCAGCGATGACGGCACCTACACGCATCATGCGCCGGGCTTCGAGGGCATCCACGTCTTCCGCGCGCATGAGCCGGTCTATGCGGCGATGACGGCGCTCGGCACGCTGGCCGCCAAGGGCAAGCTGACCCACAGCTACCCGCATTCCTGGCGCTCCAAGAAGCCGGTGATCTATCGCGCCACGCCGCAATGGTTCATCGCGATGGATGACGCGAACCAGATCCGGCAGAAGTCGCTCGACGCCATCGCGGCGACGCATTTCGTCCCCGATGTGGGGCGCAACCGCATCGGCTCGATGGTGGCAGGCCGGCCGGATTGGTGCATCAGCCGCCAGCGCGCCTGGGGCGTGCCCATTGCCGTCTTCGTCGAGAAGCGCACGGGCGAAGTGCTGCGCGACGCCACCGTGATGCAGCGCATCGTGGACGCCTTCCGCGCCGAGGGCGCGGATGCCTGGTATCAGCCGGGCGCCGCCGCACGCTTCCTCGGTGACTCTCGGAATCCCGACGATTACGAGCAGGTGATGGACATCGTGGATGTCTGGTTCGAAAGCGGCAGCACGCATGCCTTCGTCCTGGCGCCGCGCGATCTGCCTTTCCCGGCGGACCTGTATCTGGAAGGCTCGGACCAGCATCGCGGCTGGTTCCAGTCCTCGCTGCTGGAATCCGTGGGCACGCGTGGCGTGGCGCCCTTCAAGGCCATTCTCACCCATGGCTTCGTGCTGGATGAGAGCGGGCGGAAGATGTCCAAGTCGCTCGGCAATGTCACCGCCCCGCAGGAGGTGATGACCAGGTATGGCGCCGATATCCTGCGCCTGTGGGTGATGAATTCCGACACGGCCGAGGATCTCCGCATCGGCAAGAACATCCTGGAGCAGCAGGCCGAACTCTATCGCCGCCTGCGCAACACGCTGCGCTGGCTGCTCGGCAATCTCGCCGGCTTCGAGGAGAGCGAGCGCGTCCCGGTGGCCGAGATGCCCGAGCTGGAGCGCTGGGTGCTGCACCGCCTGACGGAGCTGGATGCGCGCATCCGCAAGGCCGTGCGCGACCATGACTGGAATGGCGTGCTGCCCGAGCTTCACGCCTTCTGCGCGACCGATCTCAGCGCCTTCTACTTCGATATCCGCAAGGACAGCCTCTATTGCGACGCGAAGGCTTCGCTGCGCCGCCGCTCCGCGCGCACCGTGCTGGACCAGTTGCATCGCTGCCTTTGCGCCTGGCTCGCCCCCGTGCTGGTCTTCACGGCGGAGGAAGCCTGGCTGACCCGCTTCGGGGACGATGCCGGGAGCATCCACCAGCAGGATTTCCCGGCCCTCCCCGCCGAATGGATGGATGAACATCTGGCCGCGCGCTGGGTGGAGATCCGCCGCATCCGCAAGCTCGTCACCGCCAGCCTGGAAGATCACCGGCGCGATGGCATGTTCGGCTCCTCGCTCCAGGCCAGGCTCGCGCTGACCCTGCCCGAGGGCGATGCCGGCGCCAGCCTGACGCCCGCGGAGTGGGAGGAAATCCTCATCGTCTCCCAGGTCACGGCCGGGCAGGGCGATGCCATTGCGCTCGACGTCACCCTCGCGCCCGGCGCGAAATGCGAGCGCTGCTGGCGCGTGCTGCCCGAGGTGGGCGCATCCGCCGCGCATCCGGGCCTGTGCCTGCGCTGCGAAGCCGCGGTGGAGGGCTGATGTCCTCTCCGCTGCGCGCGCGGCCCCTCCGCACCGGCCTGGTCTTCGCGGCCCTGCTGCTCATCGCCGACCAGGCCAGCAAGTACTGGATCCTGGAGGTGGTCAACCTGCCCGATTGGCGCAACATCCCGCTGCTGGCGATGGGCCCGGTGGGGCTCGATCTCACCATGGTCTGGAATCGGGGCGTCACCTTCGGCCTGTTCTCGGGCGAGGGTCGCTGGAACCACTTGATCCTGTCCGCGTTGGCGCTGGTGGTGGCGGGTTTCCTGCTGCGCTGGCTGGCGCGCTCGGATACGCGGCTGGTCACCTATGCGCTGGGGGCGGTGATTGGCGGGGCCATCGGCAATGTGATTGACCGCATCCGCTTCGGCGCCGTGGTGGATTTCGTGGATGTTCACGCCTGGGGCTGGCACTGGTATGTGTTCAATGTCGCGGATGCGGCGATTGTCTGTGGCGTGCTGGCCCTCGTGGCGGATGCCTTGATCCGGCCCGAAACCAAGCGCAAAGAGGCTTCATGATGAAGATTTCGGCCCCAATCCTCCTCCTGGCACCCCTGCTCCTGATGGGATGCGCGGATGCCGCGCGCAATTTCGGCCTGACGCGTGACGCGCCGGACGAATTCCAGGTGACGACCCGCGCGCCGCTCTCCATGCCGCCGAGCCTGGGCAGCCTGCCGACGCCGCGCCCCGGCGCCGCCCGCCCGCAGGAGTTCAATGCGCGGGAACAGGCGGAATCGGCGCTGGTCCCCGGCACCCTCTCGGCGATCCAGCGGCCCGGCCAATCCTCGGGTGAGCGCGCGCTTCTCTCCGCCGCCGGCACCAATGTGCCCGCGGGCATTCGCGACCGCGTGGATGAGGAAAGCATGCGGATGCAGCGGGTGGACCGCAGCGTGGTGGATCGCGCGCTGTTCTGGCGCGAGCCCCCGCCCAATCCCGGCGTTCCCGTGGATGCCGCCCGCGAATCGCAACGCCTGCGGGAGAATGCGGCGCTGGGCCGGGACATCTCGGATGGGCAGACGCCGATCATCCAGCCGCAGCGCCGCACCTGGATGGACACGCTGAGGTTCTGGTGATCTGAGGCGCGGCGGCGCCCGCCGCGTCAAATTCGCTGGATTTCTCTGGCACGAACCGCCTGGCTGCCCCACATTGGCGGGATGAAGCCAATAACCCGCCGAACCGCCCTCAAGGGCGCCGCCACCCTCGCCGCACCGATCCTCGTCACCTCGGTCCTCGCCGCACCTGCCCTCGCCGCACCCGCCCTGGCCCTGGGCGGTGCCCAGGCCCGCCGCCCGGACCAGCCGCTCTTTGGCGCCCAGAGCTGGATGCTGGCCAATGGCCTGCGCGTGGTCCTGGCGGAGAATCGCCGCGCGCCGGTGGCCGCGCATTACCTCTACGTCTCGGCTGGCGCGGGCGAGGACCCGGCGGGCAAGTCGGGCGTCGCGCATTTCCTCGAACACATGATGTTCAAGGGCAGCCCGCATATCCCCACCGGCGCCTTCAGCCGGACCGTGGCGCGCGAGGGCGGGCAGGACAATGCCTTCACCAGCCGCGACGTCACCGCCTATTTCCAGATCGTCGAGGCCTCGCGCCTGCCGCTGATGATGCGGATGGAGGCGGACCGCCTGGCCGCCCCGCTCATCCCCGAGGCCGAGACCGAATCCGAGCGCAATGTGGTGCTGGAGGAGCGCAACCAGCTCACCGATGCCGTGCCGCGCGGCCGCTTCCGCGAAGCCTTCGACGCCGCCATGTGGGGGCCGCAGCATTGGCGCGGCCGCCCGCTGATCGGCTGGGAGAACGAGATCCGCGCCATCACCCGCCAGGACCTGGTGGATTTCCACGCCGCCCATTACGCGCCGGCCAATTGCACGCTGATCGTGGCCGGCGATGTGCGCGAGGCCGATCTGCGCCGCTGGGCCGAGGAATTCTACGGCGCTGTTCCCGCCCGCCCCAAGCCCGGGCGCAACCGCGCCGCCCCGCTGGCCGCCGCGCCTGAGTCGCGCCTGATCACGCGTGATCCAGCCGTGCGCGAGGCCAGCTTCATGCAATCCTTCGCCGCCCCCTCCGCCACCTGGGGCGACACGACCAAGGCGGACCCGCTGGAGGTGATGGTGCATGTGCTGGGCGGTGGCCCCGGCTCGCGCCTGCACCGCGCCCTGGTGGAGGCCGGCCACGCGGTCGGCGCCAGTGCCGGCTATGATGGCGATGTGGTGGGTGTCGGCTCCCTCATGGTGGCGGTGACGCCGCGCCCGGGCGTGAGCCAGGAGCGCATCGAGGAGATCGTGGCGGCCACCATCGCGCGATTGGTGCAGGAGGGGGCCACGGAAGATGAAACCCGCCGCGCCATCCGCCAGCAGACCGCCGGCGCCTTGCTGGCGCTGGATGGGCTGGGGGCCGCGCCGCGCATGCTGGGCGGCACGCTCGCCATCGGCCTGCCGATCGAGGCGGTGGAGCAATGGCCGCAGCGCATGGCGGCGGTGACCCAGGCGCAGGTGAATGCGGCGGCACGCGCCGTGCTCGCCAGCCCGGCCATCGCGACGACGGCCTGGCTGATGCCGGCGGCATGACGGTCCCAAACTCCCGCCCCATCACGACATCCTCTCTCGAAAGCCCCGCCTGATGTCAGAGACCCTTTTCGGCGTGAGCCTGCCGCCGCGCCGTGGCTTTTCCGTGCCCATCCAGATCGTCGAGCAGGGCGGCATCACCGCCTGGCTGGTCGAGGATCATTCCGTCCCCGTCGTCTCGCTCGCCTGGGCCTGGCCGGGCGGCGCCGCGCAGGAGCCTGCCGGGCGCGAGGGCCTGGCGGGTTTTGCTGCCTCCATGCTGAGCGAGGGCGCGGGTGATCTCGACAACATCGCCTTCGCCGATGCGATGCGCGACTCCGGCATTGGTCTCTCCTTCTCGGGCGGCCGGGACAGTTTCGATGGCAGCTTCCGCGCGCTCTCCACCGCGCTGCCCGAAGCGGTGCGTCTCGCCCGCCTCGCCATGGCGCGGCCAAGGCTGGATGCGGCGGCCATCACGCGGGTGCGGGCGCGGGCGGTGCTGGGCGCGCGCCAGGCGCTGGAAACCCCGGCTGGCATCGCCCGCCGCGCCTTCTGGGAATCGGCCTTTCCGGGCTTCCCGGCGGGCCGGCTCTCCACGCCCGAGAGCCTGACCGCCATCACCGAGGCTGAGTTGCGCGCCTATCTGGCGGCCCAATTGCGCCAGGGCGGCGTGATGGTCGCGGCCTCGGGCGCCATCGACGCCGCTGGCTTGCGCGCGCTGATCGCCGAGCTTTTCGCCGACCTGCCCGCCGGCGCGCCGCCCGCGGTGCCGGTGCTGCCCGCCCTGGCCCCCTTCGGCGTGGTGCGGCGCGAGAAGGCGGCGCCGCAATCCACGCTGATATTCGGCCAGGACGGCCTCCTGCCGAGCGATCCGGGTTGGGAGGGCTTCCAGGTCGCTCTCCGCATCCTGGCGGGTGGCGGCTTCACCAGCCGGCTGATGCGCAGCGTGCGGGAGGAACGCGGCCTGACCTACGGCATTGGCGCGGGGCTGGATCGGCTATTCGGCCGCGGCATCGTCATTGGCAATGTGGCAACCGAGAATGCCAAGGTGGCCGAAGTCTGGGGCCTGATCCGCGCCGCCTGGGCCGAGATGGCGGCCAATGGCCCGACCTCCGAGGAGGTGGCCGATGCGGTGGCCTTCCTCGGCGGCTCGTTGCCGCTGCAATTCACCGATAGCCGGCGCACCGCCTCGCTGTTGCTGGGCCTGCGCCAGGCGGAGCGCCCGGCCGACTGGCTGGAGCGCCGGCCGGAGCGCCTCGCGGCGCTGGATCGCGCCAATGTCACGGCGGTGGCGCGGCGCATCCTGCGGCCGGATGGCCTGGTCCTGGCAGTGGCAGGGCAGCCACAAGGGCTGTAAAGACAGTGTCTTGAGCGAAGCGGATCAAGACATGACGGGTGATTCTCTGGAAGCGGCCTGGGCGAAGGTCACGGCATTGGGGGCCGCGCCCGGGGCGGCGGCGATCCGCCCGCTTTTCGCGGCCGACCCCGAGCGCTATGCGCGCTTCCATGCCCGCGCTGCCGGCCTGCTGCTGGATATCTCCAAGACGGCGATCTCGGACGGCGTGCGCGATGCCCTGCTGAACCTGGCCCGTGCCGCCGATGTTCAAGGCCAGCGCGACAGCATGGCCCAGGCTGCCCTGGTCAATGCGACGGAACGCCGCGCGGCGTTGCACATGGCGTTGCGCCAGGCCCTGCCGGGCGCCCCCGCTGAATCCGCCGATGCCGCCCGCACGCTGGAGGCGATGCGCGTCTTCACCGAGGCGGTGCATCGCGGCGAAATCCGCGGCGCGACCAATCAGCGCTTCGACACGGTGCTGAATATCGGCATTGGCGGCAGCGACCTCGGCCCCGTCATGGTGGGCCGGGCGTTGTGGCGCGCGGGCGACCCGATGCGCCCCATCCATCTGGGCAATGTGGATGGCCATGGCTGGGAGACGGTGCTGCCGCAACTCGATGCGCGGCGGACGCTGGTGCTGGTGGCGTCGAAGACCTTCACCACCCAGGAGACCATGGCCAATGCCCATCTGGTGAAGCGCTGGATGGAAGCCAGCGTCGGCAAGCTGGGCGCCGCCGCGCATTTCGTGGCGCTCTCCACCAACCTCAAGGCGACCGAGGCCTTCGGCATCGCGCCCGACCGCGTCTTTCCCTTCAATGACTGGGTGGGTGGGCGCTTCTCGCTCTGGTCGGCCATCGGGCTTTCGCTGGCGCTCTCGCTGGGGTGGGAGCGGTTCCGCGCGCTGCTGGATGGCGCGGCGACGATGGACCGGCACTTCCTGGAAGCGCCACTCGCCGAAAACCTGCCCGTGTTGCTGGCCCTGACCGAGGCCTGGCATGTGAACGGGCTGGACCTGCATCGCCGCGCCGTGCTGCCCTATGATGAGCGGCTGCGGCGTTTCCCCGCCCATCTCCAGCAATTGGAGATGGAAAGCCTGGGCAAGCGGGTGCATCTGGATGGCAGCCCCGTGACCCAGGCCACCGGCCCCGTGGTGTTCGGCGAGCCGGGAACCTCGGCGCAGCACAGCTTCATGCAACTGGTGCATCAGGGGCCCAAGCCCGTGCCGGTGGATTTCATCCTCGTGGCAAGGCCCGATCACACCCATGCGGAGAATCACCGCATCCTGCTGGCCAATGGCCTGGCCCAGGCCGAAGCCCTGCTGACCGGGCGGGACGCGGCGGGTGTCGAGGCCGATATGCGCGCGGCCGGCGCCGATGCGGCGACCATCGCCCGCCTGCTGCCGCACCGCATCTTCCCCGGCGACCGGCCCTCGGTGACCATCGTGCTGCCGAGCCTGGACCCCGCCTCGCTCGGCGCGCTGATCGCGCTGTATGAGCACAAGGTCTTCGTGCTGGGCGCGTTGTGGCGGATCAACCCCTTCGACCAATGGGGCGTCGAACTCGGCAAGGTGCTGGCCGCGCCCCTGGTGCGGGAGCTGGAGGAAGGCGCCACGCCAGGCACGCATGACAGCTCCACCAAGGGCCTGCTGGCCGAGGTGCTGAAACTCCAGCGCGGCTGAGCTATCATCGGGCGGATGGTGATTCGCCTCCTCCCCGAGACCACCGCCAACCGCATCGCCGCCGGCGAGGTGGTGGAGCGCCCGGCCGCCGTGCTGAAGGAGCTGCTGGAGAACGCGCTGGATGCCGGCGCGAAGCAGATCCGCGTGACCCTTGAGCAAGGCGGCATTGGCCGCGTTCTGGTCGAGGATGACGGCACCGGCATGGGGGCCGAGGATCTCGCCCTGGCCGTGGAGCGCCACGCCACCTCCAAGCTGCCCGAGGAAGCCATGCTGTTCGCCATCGGCACGCTGGGTTTCCGGGGCGAGGCGCTGCCCTCCATCGGCGCGGTGGCGCGGCTTTCCATCACCTCGCGGCAGCGCGAGGGCGAGGCGCATCGGATCACGGTGGAAGGCGGCCGGAAATCGGCGGTGCAGCCCACCTCCGGCGCGCCGGGCACGCGGGTCGAGGTGAATGACCTGTTCTTCGCCACGCCGGCCCGCCGCAAATTCCTCCGCACCGCGCGTGGCGAGGGCGATGCCGCGATGGACACGCTCCGCCGCCTGGCGCTGGCCTGGCCAGAGGTCGGTTTCGAGGCGATCCTGGATGGCCGCACCCAGCTCAGCCTGGCGCCCGCCACGCGTGAGACCCGCATCCGGGACCTGCTGGGCGAGGATTTCGCCGCCGCCGCCCTGCCCATCCAGGGCGGCGCGCCGGGCGTGCTGGAACTGACCGGCCTGGCCGGCGGCCCCGCCTTCACCCGTGCGACCGCCATGGAGCAGCACCTCGTCGTCAATCGCCGGCCCGTGCGGGACCCCTTGCTGCGGGCCGCCCTGCGCGTGGCCTATCGCGAGGTGATGACGCCGGGCCGCCACCCCGTGGCCGCCATCTTCCTGGAAATCCCACCCGCCGAGGTGGATGTGAATGTCCACCCGATGAAGACCGAATTGCGCTTCCGCGATGCCGCAGGGGTGCGCGGGGCCGTCATCTCGGCGCTGCGGCGGGCGCTGGGGCATGGGGTGGGCCAAGCTGGCCATATGTCGCTCGGCTATGCCGGCCCGGCGCGGCTGAGCTTTCCCACGCCGCCGCGCCCCCATACCGGCTTTGCCGAGGCCGCGCTGCCGCTTGCCTTCTCCGCCCCCGCGCCGCTGGCCGCCCCCCAGGCG
>Ga0209103_1000366_pt1 | contig 14150 bp, 16 predicted proteins | sample 4C3metaG_FD_184152 | JGI IMG/M metagenome (GOLD analysis project Ga0209103, IMG submission 184152) | Freshwater bacterial and archeal communities from Indian Creek, Illinois, USA - 4C3 metaG (SPAdes) (version 2) | ecosystem: Environmental > Aquatic > Freshwater > Unclassified | place: USA...
TTGCGGGCCCGCGTCAGGGCAGCGAGCTGTCGATGGCCCTGCAGGCCGCCACGAGGCCCTTCACGGCGTCGATCGACTTCTCCAGCATCGCCTGCTCGGCGGCGTCGAGCTTCACCTCGACCACCCGTTCCACCCCGCCGGCGCCGATGATGACGGGCACGCCGACGTAGATGCCGTCAAGCCCGTAGGGGCCCTTGACGAAGGCGGCGCAGGGCAGGAGGCGCCTTTGGTCCTTGAGATAGGCCTCGGCCATTTCCACCGCCGCGCTGGCGGGGGCGTAGAAGGCCGAGCCGGTCTTCAGCAGGCCCACGATCTCGGCCCCGCCGTCGCGGGTGCGCTGGACGATGGCGTCGAGTTTGTCCTGCGTGGTCCAGCCCATGGCCACGAGGTCGGGCAGGGGAATGCCGCCGACGGTGGAATAGCGGACCGAAGGCACCATCGTGTCGCCGTGGCCGCCCAGGACGAAGGCGGTGACGTCCTTCATCGAGACGTCGAATTCGAGCGACAGGAAATGGCGGAAGCGGGCGCTGTCGAGGACCCCGGCCATCCCGACGACCTTGTGATGCGGGAGCCCCGAGAATTCGCGCAGCGCCCAGACCATCGCGTCGAGGGGGTTGGTGATGCAGATGACGAAGGCCTCGGGCGCATGGAGCCGGATGCCTTCGCCCACGGCCTTCATCACCCTGAGGTTGATCCCGAGAAGGTCGTCGCGGCTCATCCCCGGTTTCCTTGGCACGCCGGCGGTGACGATGCAGACATCGGCCCCCGCGATGTCGGCGTAGGAATTGGTGCCGGTGAGGGCGGCGTCGAAGCCTTCGGCGGGGCCGGACTGCGCGATGTCGAGCGCCTTGCCCAGCGGCGTGCCTTCGGCGATGTCGAAAAGCACGACATCGCCCAGTTCCTTCAGCGCGACGAGGTGGGCAAGCGTGCCGCCGATCTGACCGGCGCCGATGAGGGCGATCTTGGGTCTGGCCATGGAAGCCTCCTTTGCGACATCTCGTGCGTTGGGTAGCGGCTTCGCGAACGGCTGTCCAGCCCGGGGCGCGGGTTTCGGTATGCCTGTGCATGCCGAAGCGGCGCTTTCCGGGCGGCGCGTTTGGGGGTAGCGGTAACCCCGGCGGAGGGTGGCATGGACGGGACGGCGTATTGGGTGGCGGCGGTCGCGGCGGCGGTGCTGGTCGGCCTGGGCAAGGGCGGCGTGCCGGTGGTGGGCATGATGAGCGTGCCGGTGATGGCGCTGGTGATGCATCCGGTGATGGCGGCGGGGCTGCTGTTGCCGGTCTATGTCGTGTCCGACATGTTCGGGCTTTACGTCTATCGCCGGGCCTTCGACGGGCGGGTGCTGGCGATCCTGCTGCCGGGCGCATTCGCCGGCGTCGCGGTGGGCTGGGCCACCGCGCGCGTGGTGCCCGAGGCGGCGGTGACGCTGCTGGTGGGCGCGATCGGGCTGGTCTTCGCGCTGAGCCTGCTCTTGCGCCGGCCCGGGGGGGGCTTGCCGAAGCGGGCCAAGGTCGGCCCGGGCCTGTTCTGGGGCGTGCTGACCGGGTTCACCAGCTTTGTCAGCCATGCGGGCGCGCCGCCCTATCAGGTCTATGTCCAGCCGCTCGGGCTGACCAAGGTGGTGTTCGCGGGCACCGCGACGATTGCCTTCGCGGTGATCAACCTGTTGAAGCTGTGGCCGTATCACGCGCTGGGCCAGCTTGATGCGGGAAATCTGCGGGTGGCCCTGGTGCTGGCGGTGCCGGCGGCGCTGGCGGTGTTCCTGGGGGTCCGGCTGGTCCAACGGATCCCCGAGCGGCGGTTCTTCCAGGCGGTGACCTGGGCGCTGCTGCTGATTTCGGGCAAGCTGGTCTGGGACGGGGTGACGGGGCTGGTCTGACGCGCCCGCCGGCCCCGCCCCCGCCGCGCGGGAGTTTCAGATGCGCGCGCCGCGCGGGGGAAGCCTTTCGTCCAGCGCCTCGTAGCCGAGGCCGGCGGCGACGATGCACATCCGGCCGTCGGGCAGGGTGAGCGTGATCGTCCAGGTGCCGGTGGCGTCGGCGGCGAAAAGTTCCATCACCGCTGCGCTGCCGGCCAGGCCGATGGCGCGGCGGGTCTCGCCGTGGCGGTCGGTCAGGAGCGTGGTCACCGCCGCGCGCGTGTCGCAGCGGGGGCTGCCTTGCGCGATCTGGGTCGCGAGGATCACGCCGCCAAAGCCGAGGGAGAGGGCGAGCATCGTCTGGGTCATCGCGGGGGCCTTTCTGCCGCTGTTCCGGTCCAAGGCTGGGCCGGGCCGGCTGAAATGCGGTTAACCTTGCGTGCGGGGATCTGGACAGCGCCTTGCCGACGGCCTCATGCTGCGGCGCGGCAGATTTGCCCTTGCCGTTTGTGTCCGAACTGTGCTTTCAAGCGCAAGAATATTGCGTGGAGGTGACTCGTGATCCGTCCGGTGCGTTCGGTCCTGTACATCCCGGCCTCGAACGGGCGCGCGCTGGCGAAGGCGCGCGCGCTGCCGGTGGATGCGATCATCTTCGATCTGGAGGATGCGGTGGCGCCGGAAGAGAAGGCGCGGGCGCGGGGCCTGCTCGCGGCCGAGCTGCGGGCGCAGGATTTCGGGGCGCGGCTGCGGCTGGTGCGGGTGAACGGGGCCGACACGCCCTGGGGGGCCGAGGATCTGGCGGTGTTCGGCGCGCATCCGGGGGTGGAGGCGGTGCTCTTGCCGAAGGTGAACGGGCCGGGCGCGCTCGACGCGGCGGCGGCGCTGACCGCAAGGCCCCTGTGGGCGATGCTCGAGACGGCAAAGGGCTGCCTGAACGCGGCGGCGATCGCGGCGCATGCGCGGCTCGAGGGGCTGGTGATGGGCACGAACGACCTGTCGCGCGCGTTGCAGGCGCGGCACCGGGCCGACCGGCTGCCGCTGATCGCGGCGCTGGGGGCCGCGGTGCTGGCGGCGCGCGCAGAGGGCAAGCTGATCGTCGACGGGGTCTGCAACGCCTTGCACGACGAGGCCGGGCTTCGGGCCGAATGCGAACAGGGCCGCGATCTGGGTTTTGACGGCAAGACCCTGGTGCATCCCGCGCAGGTGGCGATCGCCAATGCGGTCTTTGCGCCCGACGCCGAGGAGGTGGCGCTGGCGCGGCGGGTGATCGCGGCCTATCGCGCGGCGCGCGCGCAGGGCGAGGGGGTGGCGGTCGTCGATGGCCGGATCGTCGAGAACCTGCATGTGGCGACGGCCGAAAGCCTGCTTGCCCGCGCCGAGGCGATTGCGGCGCTTGGCGTTTGACGGCAGGGTGGCGGCGGAAACCAGCGGAGGTGGCGATGGCGTGGATTGTGGCGGGACTGGCCCTGTGGTGGGGCGCGCATCTGTTCGGGCGGCTGGCGCCGGGCGCGCGGGCGCGGCTGGGCGATCCGGGCAAGGGGCTGGTGGCGCTGGCGGTGGTCGCGGCCATCGTGCTGATGGTCATCGGCTATGGCGGCAGCGACGCGCTGGGCGTCGCCGGGGCCGAGATGGTCAACCTCTGGTTTCCGCCGGCGTTCCTGACGCATCTGAACAACCTCTTGATGCTGCTGGCGGTCTATCTTTTCGCCGCGAGCGCGCTGAAGACGCGGCTCACGCGCGTGATCCGGCATCCGCAGCTGATCGGGTTCAAGACCTGGGCGGTGGGGCATCTCCTCGTGAACGGGGACCTCGCGAGCCTGGTCCTGTTCGGCGGGCTGCTGGCCTGGGCGGTGGTGGCGGTGATCCTGCTCAACCGGGCCGGGCCGCGCCCCGCGCCGAACCCGCCCGCCGCGCTTGGCCGCGAGATCGGCGCGGTCGCGGGCACGCTCGTCGGCTTTGGCGCGATCAGCCTGGTGCATGTCTGGCTGGGCGTCTGGCCCTTCGGCTGAGGGGGCGGGCGGTGAAGCTTTACCGGTTCCTGAGCGGCGAGGATACCGCGGCCTTCTGTCACAAGGTGACGGCGGCCCTGAACCAGGGGTGGGCGCTGCACGGCGCCCCGACCTATGCCTTCGACGCGGGCCAGGGGGTCATGCGCTGCGGGCAGGCGGTGGTCAAGGAGGTGCCGGGCGACTATCACCCCGATCTGCGCCTGGGAGAGATGTAGGATGGGCAATCCCGCCCATCCTTCCAAGACCGGCCCCGGCCGCTTCTTCGAGGACTACCGGCTGGGCGAGGTGATCGCCCATGCGGTGCCGCGCACGGTCGGGCAGGGCGAGCGGGCGCTCTACCATGCGCTTTATCCGGCGCGGGGCGCGGTGCATTCCTCGGACGCATTCGCGCGCTCGGTCGGGCTGGCGGCAAGCCCGCTGGATGACCTGATCGCCTTCCACACCGTGTTCGGCAAGAGCGTGCCGGACATCAGCCTCAACGCGGTCGCCAATCTGGGCTATGCCGAGGGGCGCTGGCTGGCGCCGGTCTGGCCGGGCGACAGCCTGCGGGCGGTGTCGGAGGTGATCGGGCTGAAGGAGACCTCCTCGGGGGCGACCGGGGTGGTCTGGGTGCGCACGACCGGGCTCGACCAGCACGGCGCGGCGGTGCTGAGCTATGTGCGCTGGGTGCTGGTGCCCAGGCGCCGGCGCGAGGTGGCGGTGGCGACCCATGTGCCGGACCTGGCGCCGGTGGTGGACCCGGGCACGCTGCGGGTGCCCCAGGGGCTGGATTTCAGCCGCTACGATTTTGCCCTGGCGGGCGAGCCGCATCGCTGGGGCGACTACCGGGTGGGCGAGGTGATCGACCATGTCGATGCGGTGACCATCGACGAGGCCGAGCACATGCTGGCCACCCGGCTGTGGCAGAACACCGCGAAGGTGCATTTCGACACCGGCCAGCGCGCGGACGGGCGGCGGCTGGTCTATGGCGGGCATGTCATCAGCCTGGCGCGGGCGCTGAGTTTCAACGGGCTGGCCAATGCCCAGTTCATCGTCGGGCTGAACGCGGGCGCGCATGCCAACCCCTGTTTCGCGGGCGACACGCTGCGGGCCTGGTCCGAGGTTCTGGACCGGGCCGAGACGGGCGCGCCGGGGGTGGGCGCGCTGCGGCTGCGGCTGGTGGCGACCAGGGGCGCGGCGGGCGCGTTGCGCGGGGCGGACGGCAGGCATCTGCCGGAGGTTCTGCTCGAGCTTGACCATTGGGCGCTGGTGCCGCTGTGATGCGGTGGCCGGGCGCGGCGCTCTCCGACCCTGGGCCGGCGGGGGCCCGGCTGGTTGTGATCACACTTTTGCGCCATGTGATCACGATTGGCGGGAATCCGGCGCGATAGCGGAAACATTTCGCGTCTGCGGCGTTCTCTGGCGTGACACCGTCGAATTCGGCGCTATTGATTGAGCTGTAGTCACGCGGCAGAACCTGCACGGGCCGCGACGGAAGTGAGGACCGACCATGCCAGAGGCAAGACCGGTGGACCGCAGCGGCGCACGGCCGCTTTCGCCGCATCTGCAGATCTATCGGCCGCAGATGACCTCGATCAGCTCGATCCTGACGCGGATCACCGGCAACGGCGTGATCGTGGCGGTGGTGCTGGCGGTGTGGTGGCTGCTGGCGGCGGCGACCTCGGACGCGGCCTTCGCGGTGGCGGATGCGGTGGTGACCGGCTGGTTCGGCGATCTGGTGTTCACCGCCGCGCTGTGGGCGATCTGGTATCATTTCCTGGCCGGGTTGCGGCACCTGTACTTCGACGCCGGGCTGGGCCTGGAGGTGCGGACGGCCGAGCGGCTGGGCTGGGCCTGCATCATCGGGTCGGTCGTGCTGACTGTGATCACAATTCTTCTGGTTCAGTGAGGGCCCGATGCGCTATCTGACCGCCCGCAAGCGTGCCGAGGGGCGCGGCGCTGCCGGAACCGGGGCCGAGCACCATTGGGCGATGACGCTGTCCTCGGTCGGCCTGGCGGTGCTGGTGCCGGTCTGGCTTTACATCTTCGGCTCGGCGCTCGGGGGCAGCCGCGAGGCCGTGCTGGCGACCTTTGCCCAGCCGCTGCCGGCGATCCTGACCGCGCTGGTCCTGGTGGTGGGCATGCGGCATTTCGCAATGGGGGCGACGGTGATGATCGAGGACTATTCGAGGGGGGCGGCGCGCAAGCTGCTGGTCATCGGCGCGGTGTCGCTGGCCTGGGTGACGGCGGCGACCGGCCTGTTCGCGCTGGCCCGGATCGCGCTTTGACAAGGACGCAGGATGCAAGCCTATCCGTTTGAAACGCATGACTATGATGTGGTGGTCGTCGGCGCCGGGGGCGCTGGCTTGCGCGCGACGCTGGGCATGGCCGAGCAGGGCTTGCGCACCGCCTGCGTGACCAAGGTGTTCCCGACCCGGTCGCACACCGTGGCCGCGCAGGGCGGCATCGCGGCGTCCTTGGGCAACATGGGGCCCGACCACTGGCAGTGGCACATGTATGACACGGTCAAGGGCAGCGACTGGCTGGGCGACACCGACGCGATGGAATATCTCGCGCGCGAGGCCCCGCGCGCGGTCTACGAGCTGGAGCATTACGGTGTTCCCTTCTCGCGCACCGAGGATGGCCGGATCTACCAGCGCCCCTTCGGCGGGCACACGACCGAGTTCGGAAACGGTCCCCCGGTGCAGCGGACCTGTGCCGCCGCCGACCGCACGGGGCATGCGATCCTGCACACGCTGTACGGGCAGAGCCTGAAGAACAACGCCGAGTTCTACATCGAATATTTCGCGCTGGACCTGATCATCACCGGCGGGGCCTGCACCGGCGTCGTGGCCTGGAAGCTTGATGACGGCACGCTCCACGTCTTCAACGCCAAGATGGTGGTGCTGGCGACGGGGGGCTACGGGCGCGCCTATTTCAGCGCGACCTCGGCGCATACCTGCACCGGCGACGGCGGCGGCATGGTGGCGCGTGCGGGGCTGCCGTTGCAGGACATGGAATTCGTGCAGTTCCACCCGACCGGCATCTACGGCTCGGGCTGCCTGATCACCGAAGGCGCGCGGGGCGAGGGCGGCTATCTTACCAACGCCGCCGGCGAGCGGTTCATGGAACGCTATGCCCCGCATTACAAGGATCTCGCGCCGCGCGACTATGTCAGCCGCTGCATGACGATCGAGATCCGCGAGGGCCGGGGCGTGGGCGCGAATGCCGACCACATCCACCTGAACCTGAGCCACCTGCCGAAGGAGACGCTGGAGCTGCGCCTGCCCGGGATCAGCGAAAGTGCCCGCATCTTCGCCGGGGTCGACCTGGCCAAGGAGCCGATCCCCGTCCTGCCCACGGTGCATTACAACATGGGCGGCATCCCGACGAACTACTGGGGCGAGGTGCTGGCGCCCATGCCGGGCGACCCGGACCGGATCTTTCCCGGCCTGATGGCGGTGGGCGAGGCGGGCTGTGCGAGCGTGCATGGCGCGAACCGGCTGGGGTCGAACAGCCTGATCGACCTCGTGGTCTTCGGTCGCGCGGCCGCGATCCGGGCCGGGGCGGTGGTCGACCGGGCGGCTGCGGTGCCCGGCACGAACCGGGCCGAGGTCGACCGGGCGCTGGTGCGGTTCGACGCGCTGCGCCATGCGCGCGGCGCGGTGCCGACCGCGCAACTGCGGCTGGAGATGCAAAGGACCATGCAGGCCGACGCGGCGGTCTTCCGCGCCGATGAGACCCTGGCCGCGGGCGAGGCCAAGATGGTGGCGATCGCGGGCAGGATGGACGACCTGCATGTCACCGACCGCAGCCTCGTCTGGAACAGCGACCTGATGGAGACGCTGGAACTGGCGAACCTGATGCCGAACGCGCTGGCGACGATCTTTGCCGCGCATGCCCGCACCGAAAGCCGGGGCGCCCATGCGCATGAGGATCACCCCCGGCGCGACGATGCCAACTGGCGCAAGCATTCGCTGGCTTGGGTCGATGGGGCGTCGGTACGGCTTGACTACCGGCCCGTCCACGCCGACCCTCTGACCAGCGAGGCCGAGGGCGGGATCCCGTTGCAGATGATCGCCCCGGCAGAAAGGAAGTTCTGATGCGCGCCGTCGCAGCCCTTCTGGCCGTTGCGCTGCTTGCCGCTTGCGACCCGGCGGCGCTGGCCGACAACGCGCTCCGCCGGGCGGCTGCGGCGGTGGTGTTTCCGGTGGTGAATGTCGACATGCCCGCGGGTCCGGCCCGGGCGGCGACCGACTGCATCCTGGACGCCGCGCGCCCCGACGAGTGGCGGCTGCTGGCGCGGGATCTGGGGGTGGAGGCGGGAACCGCGACCAAGGCCACGATCCGCACCATCGCGCTGCGGCCTGCCGCGCAATCCTGTTTCGCCGCCAATGGCGTGCCGCCGATCGGGTGAGATGATGCGGAAACCAGCACTTTTGGCCCTTGTGGTCCTCGCGGCCTGCGGGCCGGTGTCGCTGGCCGAGGCCGAGCGGATCTGCTTTGAACGCGCCCGGCTGGCGCAGCAGCCGCGCGGCGAGGTCGCGGTCGGCATCGGGTCGGACGGCCGCGCGGCGGCGGGCGTCTCGGTGCAGATCAGCGGCGATTTCCTGGCCGGGCGCGACCCCTCGGCCGTCTACGAGACCTGCGTGATGTCGAAGTCGGGCGAGCCGCCGAGCCGCCCGCTTCATGCCAGATCCGACTGGAAAGGTTGACCGATGGTCCAGTTCACCCTGCCGAAGAATTCGAAGATCCGCACCGGCAAGACCTGGCCGAAGCCCGAGGGCACGAAGGTGCGCAAGCTCCAAGTCTATCGCTGGAACCCCGATGACGGCGAGAACCCCCGCGTCGACACCTATTTCGTCGACACCGCGACCTGCGGACCGATGGTCCTGGACGTGCTGATCAAGATCAAGACCGAGATCGACCCGACGCTGACCTTCCGGCGGTCCTGCCGCGAGGGGATCTGCGGCTCCTGCGCGATGAACATCGACGGGATCAACACGCTGGCCTGCATCCACGGCCTGGACGAGATCAAGGGCGACATCCGCATCTACCCGCTGCCGCACATGGCGGTGATCAAGGACCTGATCCCGGACCTCACCCATTTCTATGCCCAGCATGCCAGCATCATGCCCTGGCTCGAGACAAGGACCAACCGCCCGGCCCGCGAATGGCGCCAGTCGATCGAGGACCGCTCGAAGCTGGACGGGCTTTACGAATGCGTCATGTGCGCCTGCTGTTCGACCTCCTGCCCGAGCTACTGGTGGAATTCCGACCGCTACCTTGGCCCGGCGGCCCTGCTGCATGCCTACCGCTGGATCGTCGACAGCCGGGACGAGGCCACGGGCGAGCGGCTGGACGACCTGCAGGACCCGTTCAAGCTTTATCGCTGCCACACGATCATGAACTGCGCCAAGACCTGCCCGAAGGGGCTGAACCCGGCGAAGGCGATCGCCGAGATCAAGAAGATGATGCTCGAACGGGTGGTGTGACCGCCCCCCGATCCCGCCCGATCCGACCCCGCCCGGGGTCGCGGCGGCGGGCTCAGTCGAAGGCCGCCGCCAGGGCGATCTCGATCATCGCGCCGAAGCTGGTTTCGCGCTGGTCGGCGGGCAGCGCCTCGCCGGTGGTGATGTGGTCCGAGACGGTCAGGATCGCCAGCGCCCGCGCGCCATGCCGGGCCGCCAGGGTGTAAAGCTCGGCCGCCTCCATCTCGACCGCAAGGCAGCCGTGGCGCAGGAGCTGCTCGGCCAGGTCGCGGCGTTCGTCGTAGAACGTGTCGGAGGTGTAGATGCCCCCGACATGGACCGGGGTGCCCCGGGCGACTGCGGCGGCATGGGCGCGCGCGAGCAGGCCGAAATCGGCGCAGGGGGCGAAGTTCAGCTCGCGGAAGATCGTGCGCGACGGCGAGCCGACCGTGGAGCAGCTCTGGGCCAGGATCACGTCGCGGACCTTGACATGGGTCGGCAGCGCCCCGGCCGATCCGACGCGGATCAGCGTCCTGGCGCCATAGTCGCGGATGAGCTCGTTGGCGTAGATCGACATCGACGGCATGCCCATGCCGGTGCCGTGGATCGTCACGCGGTGGCCGTTCCAGGTGCCGGTATAGCCGAGCATGCCCCGCACCTCGCTTACCAGGACGGCGTCCTGAAGGAAGGTCTGCGCCGCCCAGCGGGCGCGGTAGGGGTCGCCGGGCAGAAGTACGGTCTCGGCGATCTCGCCGGGTTTGGCGCCAATGTGGAAGGTCATCTGTCTGCCTTTGCTGTGGTGGTGGCCAGCCGCATTAGTGCCGCTTGCGCCCCGGACGGGCAAGGGTGGAAAAACCGGTTGGTCGGCCGGGCCGTCCGCGCTATCGGTGAGGCGTGCGGGCAGGGGAGCCAGACGCTTGGACTATGACGTGACGCTGATCGCGGGGCATCGCGAGGCGCTGCTGGAGCGCACGCTGGCGTCCTTCGGCCGGGACGTGTTCCCGCATTTCGCGGTCCGCCGGCTGATCGCCAACATCGACCGGTTCATGGGCGACGACGCCGAAGGCGACCGTTGCGCCGCGCTGATCCGCCGGTGCTTTCCCGAGGCGCTGATCTTCCGCCCGGAAAGCCCCGACTTCGCCGCGGCGGTCAAGCGGGTCTGGGCGGCGACGACCGCGCCCCGGGTGCTGCACCTGGAGGATGACTGGATCGCGCTGGAGCCGATCACCCCGGACCGGATCGAACCCCTGTTCGCGCCCGACGTGGGGGCCGTGACCTTCATGTGCAGGACCAAGCACACGCGGGGCCTTTTCCACCAGACCGCGCGGCGGATCGTGAAGCAGGGGCGCAAGGTGATCCGCGACGAGCTGGTCAACGCCTTTTCCACCTCTCCCGGCGTCTTCGAGGGCGCGTTCCTGCGCGAGGCGGCGCAGCGGATGCAGGCGGGGCTCGACCCCGAAAAGCAGTTCTACCGCCAGATCAACCCCGCGCTCGAGGCGCATGCCCTGCCGCGGCGCTGCCTGTTCCTGCGCGGCTCGGCCTGGCGCGAGCTGATCGAGGACATCGGCCGGCAGGCGCGGGCGGAGATCGGCCTCGTGAAGCGCTACGAGAACGGTGCGTCGGTGTGGCGCCAGGCCGAGCCGGGCGGACCGGAGGGCTGAGGCGCCGCTGCACGCCTCTGACGGGGCATCTCGCCGGGCGGACCGAGGACCGCCCGCAAGGGCGGGCACGCGGGGGGCCGGCTCACTCGGCGGCGGTTCGGGCGGGGTCGGCCAGGGCGACGAGGTCGAGGATGATCCGGTTCAGCTCGAAATCCTTCGGCGTGTAGACGCGGGCGACGCCCATGGCCGCAAGCGCCCTGGCGTCGGCCTGCGGGATGATGCCGCCCACCACCAGCGGCACATCGCCGAGGCCCGCATCGGCCAGAAGCGCCAGCGTTTCGCGCATCAGCGCCAGGTGGCTGCCCGAGAGGATGGAGACGCCGATCACGTCGGGGCGCCGTGCGGCGGCGGCGGCAACGATCTCGGCGGGGGTGAGGCGGATGCCGTCATAGGTGATCTCGATCCCGCAGTCGCGGGCGCGGGCGGCGATCTGCTCGGCGCCGTTGGAATGGCCGTCAAGGCCGGGCTTGCCGAGCAGCAGGCGCAGCGGACGGCCGAGCCGCGCGGCCACGGCGGCCACGGCCGCGCGGACGGGTTCGAGCCCCTCGGTGCGGTTCGACGGGTTCGGGCTGAGGCCGGTGGGCGCGCGGTATTCGCCGTAAAGCGCGCGCATCGCTCCGCCCCATTCGCCGGTCGTGACGCCGGCCTTCGCGCAGGCGATGGAGGCGGGCATGATGTTCTCGTCCGTCCGGGCGGCGGTGGCAAGGCGGGCAAGGGCGGCCTTGACGGCACCGGCGTCGCGCGTGGCACGCCAGCGGGCCAGGCGGGCGCACTGGTCGGCCTCGGCCGTCGGGTCGGCCTGCATGGTGAGGCTGTCGCCGGTGGTGAGGGGCGAGGGTTCCGAGCTGGTGAAGCGGTTGACGCCGACCACCGTGGTGTCGCCGGATTCGATCCGGGCCAGGCGGTCGGCATTCGCCTCGACCAGGCGGGATTTCATGTAGCCGATGGCGGCGACGGCGCCGCCCATCGCGTCGATCCGGCCGAGTTCTTCCAGCGCCCCGGCCTTGAGCTCGGCCACCTTGCGGTCGATGGCGGGGTTGCCGTCGAAGATGTCGTCGTAGTCCAGCAGGTCGGTCTCGTAGGCGAGGATCTGCTGCATCCGCAGCGACCATTGCTGGTCGAAGGGGCGCGGCAGGCCGAGCGCCTCGTTCCAGGCGGGAAGCTGGACCGCGCGGGCACGGGCGGATTTCGAGAGCGTCACGGCCAGCATCTCGATCAGGATTCGGGCGACGTTGTTTTCCGGCTGCTGTTCGGTCAGGCCCAGCGAGTTAACCTGCACGCCATAACGCAAGCGCCGGTGCCGGGGGTCGGCGATGCCGTAGCGGGTTTCCAGCAGATCGTCCCACAGCGCCACGAAGGCGCGCATCTTGCACATCTCGGTGATGAAGCGGATGCCGGCATTGACGAAAAACGACATTCTTCCGGCCATGGCGGGGAAATCTGCCGCTGGCACTTTACCTTTCAGATCATCCAGCACGGCGCAGGCGGTGGCCAGCGCGAAGGCCAGTTCCTGCTCGGGCGTGGCCCCGGCCTCTTGCAGGTGGTAGCTGCAGACATTCATCGGGTTCCATTTCGGCAGGTGGCGACCGGTATAGGCGGCCACATCGGTGGCCAGGCGCAGCGAAGGTTCGGGCGGCAGGATGTAGGTCCCGCGCGCGAGGTATTCCTTGATGATGTCGTTCTGGACGGTGCCTTGCAGGGCGGCGATGTCGGCGCCCTGTTCCTCGGCCACGGCGATGTAGAGCGCCAGAAGCCAGGGGGCGGTGGCGTTGATCGTCATCGAGGTGTTCATCTGCTCGAGCGGGATGGCGGCGAACAGCGCGCGCATGTCGCCCAGATGCGCGACCGGCACGCCGACCTTGCCCACTTCGCCCCGCGCGCGGGGGTCGTCGCTGTCATGGCCGGTCTGGGTCGGCAGGTCGAAGGCGACCGAGAGCCCGGTCTGGCCCTTGGCCAGGTTGGCTCGGTACAGCGCGTTCGAGGCCGCGGCGGTGGAATGGCCGGCGTAGGTGCGGAAAAGCCAGGGGGGGTCCTTGGTCATGGGCCTCACGCTTGGGTAATTTTATTGCGTCTTGCAAGGGATATGCGAAATTTCGTGCCGATGTCAACCGCCGCGCTGCGCTGCGGCAAAGCCGGAGGGGCGCATGCGGGATGAAAGCGATTGTCGTCGCGGGGCGATGGGATAGGTTGCGGTCATGTTCGGCACGGTGGCAGTCCCGGTCTGGCTTTTGATCCTGATCCTGGGCTTTGCCACGATCAGCATTGCCACGCATTTCCTGTTCCCCTCGGTGCGCTGGTTCTTCCGGCGGCGGGCCGAGCGGGCGTTGCAGCAACTCAATGCGCGGCTGGACCGCAAGATCGACCTCTTCAAGCTGGCGCGGCGGTCGGACATGGTGGCGCGGCTGGCCTATGACCCGAAGGTCATGGCGGCGGCCACGGCGCATGCGGCAGAGACCGGCGTGCCGGGTGAAGTGGCCTTCGAGGAGGCCCGGCGCTATGCGCGCGAGATCGTGCCGGGGTTTTCGGCCACGCTCTATTTCGGTTTCGCCACGCGGGCGGCCAAGGGGCTGAGCCGGCTCTTGTACCGCGTGCGGGTCGACCGGGTGGACCAGGCGCTGGACGGCATCGACCCCAGGGCGACGGTGATCTTCGTGATGAACCATCGCTCGAACGTCGATTACGTGCTGATCACCTGGCTGGTGGCCAACCGCGCGGCGCTGTCCTATGCGGTAGGGGAATGGGCGCGCGTCTGGCCGCTGAGCGCGATGATCCGGGCGATGGGGGCCTATTTCATCCGCCGCGGCAGCCGAAATGCGCTCTATCGCCGGGTGCTGGCGCGCTACATGCAGATGGCGGCCGAGGAGGGGACGACCCAGGCGATCTTTCCGGAGGGCGGCCTCAGCCGCGACGGGCGGGTGGGGCCGGCGAAGCTGGGGCTGATCAGCTACATCGTCGATGGCTTCGATCCCGCCGGGCGCGATGTGGTCTTCGTGCCGGTGGGCCTGGCCTATGACCGGGTGCTGGAGGACCGGGTCCTGGTCGAGGCGGCGCAGACCGCGGCGCGGCGCTACCGCAACCGGCCGCTGCGCAGCGCGGTGCATATGGCGCGGTTCCTCCTGGCGCGGCTGACCGGGCGGTCGAAGGGGTTCGGGACGGCAGCGGCCGGTTGCGG
>Ga0209103_1000368_pt1 | contig 14125 bp, 14 predicted proteins | sample 4C3metaG_FD_184152 | JGI IMG/M metagenome (GOLD analysis project Ga0209103, IMG submission 184152) | Freshwater bacterial and archeal communities from Indian Creek, Illinois, USA - 4C3 metaG (SPAdes) (version 2) | ecosystem: Environmental > Aquatic > Freshwater > Unclassified | place: USA...
CCATTAGAATTACCAATACCTACACCGCCCTTAGCTTGATAATCATGGCTGCCTTGCGGCGAGCCCACTCATCAATGACAAAAAGATCGTCCAAATCCCGCGGAGCAGTGGGCACTTGCTCTCCGAGCACTGCCTCAATCACTTCGGCAATACCTAAAAAAGAGAGCTGGTTCCGTAAAAATGCCTCTACCGCAACTTCGTTGGCCGCATTCAGTACGACAGGATAGGCCCCACCTAATTTACCGGCCCAAAGAGCCAGGGGTAGGCAGCGAAAAGTACCTAGATCAGGCTCACTAAAACTAAAAGTCAGGCCTCCGTAGTTATTGACAACATAGTCCGCCGGCCACCGCTCCGGATACGAGAGAGCATACTGTATCGGAATGCGCATATCCGGCCGGCTGCACTGCGCCAACTGTGCGCCGTCAACAAACTCTACTATTGAATGCACTATGCTCTCGGGGTGCACTAAGATATGCATATCCTCATAGGCAAAACCAAAGAGATGATGGGCCTCGATAACCTCCAGCCCTTTGTTCATCAAGGTCGCCGAATCAATGCTTATTTTTCCCCCCATCTTCCAAGTGGGATGAGCGAGAGCCTCTGCCACCTGTACTTGGCGCAAATCTTCTCGTGATTTTCCCAAGAAAGGACCACCTGAGGCGGTGAGTATTAGCCGCCGCACCGCTTCCTGCGGCCAGCCAGCCATCGCCTGCCACAAAGCCGAGTGCTCGCTGTCCACCGGCAGAAGCACTGACCCCCTGGCCTTAGTCAACTGCATGAGCAGTTCGCCGCCCACCACCAGACTCTCTTTGTTGGCGAGGGCAATGGCGCGCCCGAGCCTGGCCGCGGCGATGACCGGCTTAAGCCCTGCCATCCCCGAAATTGCGGCCATCACTACATCACAAAATGTTTCACGAACTAACTCCGTGGCGGCGTCTTTTCCGCCGTAGACGGTAAGGGCAGGATACAAGCGACGCAGCTTTTCGGCGCAACTATGGTCCTCTACCGCTACAGCCTGCGGGCGGAAGTAAGCCACTTGCTCTAAAAGTAGGTCGCAATTTTTACCGGCACTAAGACCCACTACTTGCAGTCGCGCGTCATGCATGAGGGATACTTCCAATGTAGCTCTGCCAATGGAACCCGTGGAACCCAGCACAATCAACTTTTTCATGCTATACGGCAAAGAGATTGGCAGACCACAGCCAAAAAACGATTGAAGCTGCATAAACGGTAGAATCAAGTCGGTCAAGCACTCCGCCATGACCGGGGAAGACAGCACCGGAGTCCTTAACCCCGACGGAACGTTTGAGAGCTGATTCCACTAGGTCGCCCACATGGGCAGCGCCCGCTAAAACTATACCAAGGAAAAGGGCCAAGAATAGTCCGATGTCGAGAAATGGTCGCGCTAAGACCATAATCACGACACTACTGACCAGACCAGCCAGGGCTCCTTCCAAACTTTTCTTGGGAGAAACAGAGGCCCACATTCTAATTTTGCCGAACCGAACCCCGAACAAATAGGCAAAAGCATCGTATGCCCAGACAGCAGCCAAGGGAATGAGCGTCCACGCCCAACCGGCATTAAATCGCAGGAGCAGTAGGTTGCCCAGCAGCAAGGTGGGATAGAAGGCGACCAGTAGATTTGCGCCGGCGGTCACCAGATTAAATCGCGGAAAATCAAGGAGCTGGCGTGTGATAATCGCCAAAAACGAAGCCACGATAACTTGCAAAGCTATGTAAGCAGTGCCAAGCACTAGTGCGCCAAAGTACACCAGGGGAATAAGGTAGTTCAGGCGTGAAAAATGCAAACCATGGGCGCGAAGCAAGGTGCGCCCCTCCACAACTGCCAACAGACCGAGCACGCCCACCACCAGAATGAATAAACTTCCCCCAGTGTATGTAGCAAAAATCACGACAGGTAAGATGACTAGGGCAGTTATAATACGCTGTATCACGGCTTTGCCCCCCGACTCGTTGTTCCTCCCCGGCGGCGATTACGCTTCTGGTACTCCACAAGGGCGGCATGATAATGTTTAACTCCATAATCTGGCCAATTTACATCACTAAAAATAATCTCCGTATAGGCACACTGCCAGAGAAGAAAATTGCTCAGCCTTTTCTCACCACCCGGGCGGAGCAAAAGATCGGGGTCCGGCATGTCTTTAGAGTACAGGCCCTCTGCAAAGGCTGCCTCGTCCCCGCTGCCATCCGGAAAACGCTCGGCATAGAGTCGCGCGGCCCTGAGTATTTCTGCTCTAGACCCGTAGTTCAGGGCGAGATTGACCGTCAGCCCCCTGTGCTCTTTAGTGGCAGACATAGCTTCTAGGGTAACACGGCGCGTATCCTCGGGTAGTCCCGAGACATCGCCGAGCACATTAAGACGCACATCCTGCTCTTCGAGCAGCTTCCTTTCCTTGCGCCAAAACTCCCCCGGCAACCTCATAAGAAAGTCTACTTCTTCCCGCGGCCTCTGCCAGTTTTCTGTGGAAAAAGTATAGAGTGTGAGAAATTTTATTCCCAGGCGGGCTGACTCAGCGATAATCGTCCTCGCCGCTGCGAGCCCGGCCCGATGCCCTGCCATGCGCGGCAGGCCACGGCGCTCCGCCCAGCGACCATTTCCATCCATCACTATGGCCACATGCAAAGGCAGTTTGCTTATATCTACGGCCACGGCTCCTAGACCAAACATAGCGACCTCCTTATACCAAAAAGCCCCTGCAAGAGGGGCAGGATGTTAAACCTCCATGATTTCGGCTTCCTTGGCATGGAGCACTTCTTCGACTTCCTTGATGTACTTATCGGTTAGTTTCTGTACATCTTCCTGCGCCTTCTTGGCCTGGTCCTCGGAGATCTCTCCGTCTTTTTCAAATTCCTTGAAGAGCTCATTGCCTTCGCGCCGCAGATTGCGCACGGCGACACGTCCGTCTTCCGTCTTTTTCTTGGCTACTTTGACCAACTCATTACGCCGATCTTGCGTAAGAGCCGGAATAGTCAAACGAATGACCGTGCCATCAGTATTCGGGGTCAGCCCCAAGTCAGACTTCTGTATGGCCTTTTCAATGACCTTCAGCAAGGACTTGTCCCAGGGCTGTATGACTAACATGCGTGCTTCGGGGACCGTAATAGTGGCAACTTGCGACAAAGGAGTAGGTAGGCCATAATATTCGACCGCAATTTTCTCTAAAAGACTCGGCGTAGCCCGACCAGCACGCAGACCTGCCAGTTCCTTCTGCAACGCACCCACCGTCTTTTTCATTTTATCCTCTAGGTCCTTAATCGTCTCCTTAATCAATTGCTTTCCCCCCTCACATAAGTTCCAATGTCCTCGCCCAAGGCGGCGCGATAAATATTGTTGGGATCTTCAAGGCTAAAAACCAAGATGGGAATATTATTGACCATGCAGAGAGAAGTGGCGGTAGCGTCCATGATCCCTAGATTTTGGCGCAACACTTCAATATAGGACAACTCAGTGAATCGTTTGGCATGGGGATTCTTGCGGGGGTCGCTATCGTAGACGCCGTCCACCTGCGTGGCCTTGAGAATAATCTCTGCGCCAATCTCCGCCCCGCGCAAGGCAGCTGTCGTGTCGGTAGAAAAATACGGATTGCCGGTGCCGGCAGCAAAAATGACAATGTATCCCTTTTCGAGATGAGAAATGGCCTTGCGCCTGATGTAAGGCTCAGCAATTTCACGCATTTCAATGGCTGTCTGCACGCGCGTGTCCACCCCTAGTTTTTCAATGGCATCTTGGAGAGCCAAAGCATTAAGAACGGTGGCTAGCATCCCCATGTAATCTGCGGTGGCGCGATCCATGCCCTGGGCGCTGCCGGCGGCACCGCGCCAGATATTGCCACCACCCACGACCACGGCAATCTCAACACCACTACGCCTAATGTCAACGAGCTGCTTGGCTACTCGCTCCATGACATCGCCACATATTCCATAGCCCATCTTCCCCGCCAGGGCCTCACCGCTCAGCTTGAGGATGACCCGACGGTACTTGGGACATTCCATTTATAGCCCACACTCCCTTGACACACCCGATTTGAACATCTGAAAAAAGGAACACCGCGGTGTTCCTTCACTTCTCTTAAGCCTCAGTCCGCTTTTGCAGTCCCTCACCCATCTGGAAGCGGGAGAACCGGCGCACTGCTATATTTTCACCAAAAACGGCCACCTTAGATTGGATATACTCTTTTACCGTCTGTTCGCCTTCACGCACAAAAGCCTGTTCCATTAGGCATACATCGGCAAAATACTTCTCAAGCCTGCCTTCTACCATCTTGTCGATAATCTTCTCAGGCTTACCTTCATTGATGGCTTGAGCGCGCAAGATTTCTTTTTCGTGTTCGATAATGCTCAGCGGCACTTCTTCACGATTGATGTACTGTGGGTTAGCGGCGGCAATCTGCATGGCCATGTCGCGTACTAAAGCCCGAAAATCTTCGTTCTTAGCCACGAAATCAGTTTCGCAGTTCATTTCAACTAGAACACCAATTCGGCCACCGCCGTGAATATATGATTCTACGATGCCCTCGCTAGTGATGCGCCCCGCTTTTTTATTCGCGGCGGCGAGACCTTTTTCACGCAAGAACTCTACTGCCTTCTCCATATCGCCGGCAGTCTCGCCAAGCGCTTTCTTGCAATCCATCATCCCGGCACCCGTGCGTTCGCGCAGTTCCTTGACGAGACTTGCTTCAATTTTAGCCATGATAGGACCCCCCCTCGTGCCTGTATGATATAAATTACTCGGCCAATTGCTCGCCCTGGCGCGCTTCAAGTACGGCGTCAGCCATGGTAGCAGTAATGAGCTTGACAGCCCTAATGGCATCGTCGTTACCAGGAATAATGTAATCCACTTCATCGGGATCACAGTTAGTGTCAACAATAGCAACAATGGGAATACCCAGTCTGCGGGCTTCGGCAATGGCGTTCTTCTCTTTGCGCGGGTCAATCACAAACAGCGCGCCAGGAAGACCCTTCATGTTCTTGATGCCGCCTAAGAATTTCTCCAGACGTTCCGTTTCTTTAAGGAGATTCACGACTTCCTTCTTGGGCAGAACAGAAAAAGTACCGTCTTCTCTCATGCGTTCGAGATCATGCAGCCTCTTAACCCTCTTTTCAATGGTTTGAAAATTGGTTAGAGTACCACCTAGCCACCTTTGATTCACGAAGTACATATTGCAGCGCAACGCTTCGTCTAGGACGGCCTCCTGAGCTTGCTTCTTTGTCCCCACGAATAGGATGCTCTCACCATTTCTGACCACGCTCTTAATGAACGTGTAAGCCTCCTCTAGTTTGCGGACAGTCTTTTGTAGATCGATAATGTAGATGCCGTTGCGCTCCATAAAAATGTATGGAGCCATCTTGGGGTTCCAACGTCGAGTTTGATGGCCAAAATGCACACCGGCTTCGAGCAGTTGTTTCATGCTGACTACTGCCATGAGACTCACCTCCTATTGTTTTTCCTCCGCGCCCATCGCTTGGTAGAGAATCCCCCCATGGGGGGACACAACTCTGCCCATCTGGGAGCGTGTGTAGTTTTAACACCGAGAGTTAGTATAGCATACCCATAATTAACAAGCAACTTTTAGTGGTCTTTCTTAGCTAACTCCTCAAGCAGTTTGTTATTCAAAACCTTGATGTAGGTGCCCTTCATACCCAAGGAGCGGCTCATAATAACCCCCGCGCTTTCTAGCTTGCGCAAGGCGTTGACGATTACCGAGCGAGTAATACCAGCTTGGTCGGCAATTTTGCTTGCTACTAAGAGGCCTTCCTGCTCACTGCCTAATTCGCGCATAATATGCTCTATGGCTTCGAGCTCGGAATAGGACAGTGCGTCAACGGCCAGCTCTACCACCGCTCGCTGACGTGACTCTTGGCTTATCATCTCTTGGCGAGCGCGTAGTAGCTCCATAGCTAAAATGGTGGCCCCAAATTCCGCCAAGGCGACGTCGTCGCTATTTAGGGGCTCATCAAAGCGCGCGACAAGTAAGGTCCCCAAGCGTTCGCCCCGGCCGACAATAGGAATAATGGTCGTCAATTTCTTGGTGTGATCACATACCGAGTCATCAAAGACACAGCTCTCTGTCTCGCGACAATTGATATTGCTCTCGGCGAGGCTCATTAGCTTGTCATTGTAGTCAGCGGGAAAACGCCCGGAACGCACATGGCGCTTCAAAAGGTCGCAGTCGTAGTCATCGATTAAGGCTACGCCAAGTAGCTTGCCGCGGGTATTTAGGATATAGGTGTTCGAGGTAAACACCTGACTAAAAAGTTGGGCCAAATCGCTAAACCTAACGGTCTCACCGGCGGACTGACGTAGCACCTTGTTCAACATACGGGTCTTTTCAAGTAAATTCACAGTAATAACCTCCATCTATAAGATATACTTCCTAAGCCTTGAAATCCAGTGGATGAGGCGCCGCTACACCCCCCTAGGCACGCGGATGTGCCTTATTATACACCGACTTGATTCTTTCACTTGTGACGTGGGTGTAAATTTGTGTTGTAGAAACGGAGGAGTGTCCTAGCAGCTCCTGCACCGTGCGCAAGTCAGCGCCATTATCGAGCAGGTGTGTCGCAAAAGAGTGCCGCAGACTATGGGGGCTTATGTCCTCGGGGAGATTGGCCCGCGAAACATATTTCTCCAGAATCCTGCCTACCCCCCGCTCCGAAAGGGGATGGCCGCGGTAGTTCAGAAATACATGCTGAATATTTTCATGAGGCAAGAGCTTGGGACGCACATTTTCCAGGTACTCGCGCAAACAGTCGGCCGCCGTTCTCCCAAAAGGAACTTGCCGCTCTTTATTACCCTTACCGACCACGCGCAGCGTACGGGAGTACCAGTCCACGGCCGGTAAAGTCAAACCCGCCATCTCGCTGACACGGCAGCCCGTGGCATAGAGTAGCTCCAAAAGGGCGCGATCGCGCATTTCTAGACGATGATCCTGGGGTGAGGCCAACAACCTATTCATATCAGGAGGATGCAAGAAGGTTGGCAGTGATTTCTTCCGGCGCGGCAATAATATTTGCCCCGCCGGATTATCTTTCACCACTTGTTCCCGCAACAAAAAGCCAAAAAAAGAGCGCAAACATGAGATCTTTCGCGCCACACTGCTCTTGGCGTAACCCCGCTGATAAAGAAAAGCTAAGAAACCGCGTAAGTCTGTGCGAGAGATTTCGGCGATGTGTCGACCATCGCCGCAGAAACTTGCAAATTGGCACAGATCATGGGCATAGCTTTCCATAGTCTTAGGCGACAACCCCTTGTCGCTGCAGAGATGCAACAGAAACTCGTCGATAAATTTCTCCATGTTCAGATTTTACCATGCTATGACCATGGCGGGCAAGAGAGAGAAATATTTTTATCGCAAAAGTCAGTCAACTCCCGCAGAGAACGCTCTCCATAGGCTAAATTGCGCTGTCTGCGGTCACGCGGTGGGTTAGCCAAGGGGGGAAAGAGCCCAAAAGTTACATTCATGGGCTGAAAAGGCCCCACCGTCTCCTCCGAAATATAATGGAGTAAAGCCCCCAGCGCCGTATTCAGGGGAAAAGCAAGGGGGTGAAGACCCCGCACTCTGCGACCGGCATTGATGCCCGCGACGATGCCAGAAGCGGCCGACTCTACATAGCCCTCGACCCCCGTGAGCTGCCCAGCGAAAAAGAGGGTCTCACGCTGTCGGTACTGCAGAGTAGGGGCGAGCACTTGGCGCGAGTTGATGAAGGTGTTGCGATGCATGACTCCGTAACGTACAAATTCGGCGTTCTTTAGGGCGGGGATAAGAGAAAAGACCCGGCGCTGCTCGCCCCACTTGAGCCTAGTCTGAAAGCCCACCAAGTTGTAAAGAGTCTGCGCGCGGTTGTCTTGGCGTAGTTGCACGACGGCGAAAGGACGCTTGCCGGTGCGCGGGTCGACTAAACCAACCGGCTTCAAAGGCCCAAAGAGCATTGTTTCCCGGCCTCGCTCTGCCATTTGCTCGATAGGCAGACAGCCTTCAAAGTACTTTTCGCTATCGAGGTGCTTTAACTCCTGTCGTTGTGCCGCGCAAAGCGCTTCATAAAATTCGTGGTACTCGCTTTCTGAGAGCGGGCAATTCAAGTAATCCGCTTCCCCTTTGTCGTAGCGAGAGGCGAAAAAGGCTTTTCCCATATCAATGGATTCTGTCGTGACAATGGGCGCAGCGGCGTCATAAAAAGAGAGGTAGTCTTCACCAAGCAGTGCCCCTATATCCTCGGCCAAGGCGGTGGAGGTCAGCGGACCTGAGGCCACCACAACCACGCCCTCACTCGGCAGCCGTCGCACTTCTTCGCGCCGCAGCGTCACCAAGGGATGTTGTTCCAATACATTGGTCAGAGTGCTGGCAAACTCAGTTCTATCGACCGCCAACGCGCCCCCAGCGGGGAGGCGAGTTTGTTCAGCGACAGCCATGACCAATGAGTCCAGTCTACGCATCTCTTCTTTGAGCAAGCCCACAGCATTGCCAACATCGCTCGCCCGCAACGAATTACTACACACTAGTTCAGCCAGAAGGGCCGTATGGTGAGCACCCGTACTGACATGCGGCCTCATTTCGCAGAGTACCACAGGGATACCCTGCTTAACTAACTGCCATGTCGCCTCGACACCCGCCAGGCCGCCACCAATAACTACCACCTCACGCATGCGGCGCCCCCTGCACGGCTCCGCAGGCCGGATTGCCACAAACTAGCGCTGTCTCACCTTTGCGGTTCTTTTTCTCCACCGTAAAAGAGCCACATTTTGTACACTTCGTGCTCAAGGGCTTGCTCCAAGAGACAAACTCACAGCCCGGATAGTTGGCGCAGCCATAGAACAGCCTCCCCTTCTTGCTACGTCGCTGTACGACCTTTCCCTGACAAAGGGGACATATGACCCCCGTATCCATAAGCAAGGGCTTGGTGTTTTTGCATTCCGGAAAACCAGGGCAAGCCAGGAACTTGCCGAATCTACCCATCTTGATAACCATGCGGCGCCCACATATTTCACATTCCTGGTCTGATTCTTCTTCTGTGACACTTATTTTTTCCATGTGACCAAAGGCATGCTGAAGCTTAAGGGCAAACGGCCCATAGAAATCTTGCAAAATGTCTTGTGAGGTGGCAGTGCCGTGCTCAATAGAGTCAAGCTCCCCCTCCATTTTGGCGGTAAAGGCAACCTCGACGATCTCAGGGAAATACTCTTTGAGTAAGCGAATTACGACTTGGCCAAGTTCTGTGGCCACGAATTTTTTCTTGTCCTTCTGCACATATCCGCGATCCACAATAGTGTCGATAATGGGCGCATAGGTACTTGGGCGCCCGATTCCTTCTTCTTCGAGGAACTTGATGAGGCTGGCCTCAGTAAATGATGGCGGAGGCTCGGTAAAGTGCTGCTTAGGCGTTAATTTGCCGAGAGCAAGTGTTTGACCAACCACAAGCTCAGGCAATTCGCTTTCGGCATCGGCATCAGCATCGGCATCATCATCGTCTTGGCTCTCATTATACACGGCCTTAAATCCGGCAAACAGCTGTCGCGAACCATGCGCTTTGAACACATACTCCTTGGCTGATATTTCGGCATGCACCTGCGCAAAGAGGGCAGGCGACATTTGTGAGGCCATGAAGCGTTCAAAAATTAGTTTGTACAAGCGATAGTGATCACGGCTCAATAAATCTTTAAGCGATTGGGGATCACGCTCCGGGTAGCTAGGGCGAATAGCTTCGTGCGCGTCTTGTGCCCCCCCCTTGCCCACATACTGCCTGCTTTCGTGATACTCATTGCCGAACCGCGCCGTGATGTAAGCTTGCGCCCCAGTGAGCGCAGCACCACTCAGCCGCGTACTATCAGTGCGCATGTAGGTTATTAAGCCAACAGCGCCTTCTTTGCCAAGCTCCATACCTTCGTAGAGAGATTGCGCCAGACGCATGGTGCGCTTGGCCGCAAAACCAAGCTTGCGCGAAGCCTCTTGCTGCAAGGTACTAGTAGTGAAAGGGGGCGCGGGCTTGCGCTCGCGCTGGCTTTTCTTTACGTTCTGCACCACAAATGGGCTATCTGCCACTGCGTCCATGATCGCTTGCACCGTAGACTCATTGGGTAAGTCGCACCCACTCAGTCTAGCCGGAAAAACTTTGCCCTCACTTGGCTTAAGTGTTGCTATAAGGCTCCAGTACTCTGTCGGTATAAAAGCTAAAATCTCTTCATCGCGGTCCACAATGATGCGCACAGCGACAGATTGCACCCGCCCTGCGCTTAGGCCTTTCTTCACTTTGGCCCACAAGAGGGGTGACAATTTGTAGCCCACAATACGGTCTAAAATACGCCTCGTCTGTTGAGCGCTGACGAGCAGTGCGGCAATGTCACGCGGCTCCTTAAAAGCTTTCTGTACGGCTGTCTTCGTAATTTCGTTGAAAGTCACGCGACAAGGCTTGCTCATATCAAGCTCTAAGGCTTGCGCTAAATGCCAAGAAATGGCCTCGCCTTCCCGATCAGGGTCAGTGGCCAAGAAGACCTTGCTAGCCTTACGGGCTGCCGTCTTAAGCTCTTTCAGGAGCTCCCCCCGCCCACGGATAGTAATATACTTCGGGGCGAAGTCATGGTCGACATCCACACCGAGCTGACTCTTAGGCAAGTCCCGCAAATGACCAAAAGAGGCCTTCACCGTATATTGCCGACCTAGGTACTTGGCAATGGTCTTGGCCTTGGCGGGAGATTCCACAATCACTAAGTATTCAGCCATCATCACACCTCTACTTCTGCAAAATAAACCGTAAACCATGCCATTGCGGCACTATATGGGTGGGGCCTGGCACAAATACTGCCCAGTTGGCAGACGAAGTATGACCCCTGCAAGTTCCAATTCGGTAAGGGTAGCCAAGAGATCAGGCATAGCAAGCTTGGTGTGCAGGCCGAGGTCATCGACCGACCACGCGCTAGCACCTAGGGTGGCTAACACCAGCCTGGCCTCACTGCTAAACTCCTTTGGCATGGTCTCGCGCTCGCTAGGTTCGGGTACTCCTAGAGTTTGCAGCAATATACTCGGGTCTGTCAATGGGATCGCGCCTTGACTTATAAGATAATTTGTACCCCTGCTCTGCGGGCTGTAAATACTCCCGGGCACGGCCAATACCTCGCGCCCTTGCTCCAAAGCATGGACCGCGGTTATCAGGGCCCCGCTCTTGCGGTCTCCTTCAGCCACTAGGCAGGCCTTTGACAGGCCGCTAATGAGGCGGTTGCGTGCGGGGAAGTGGTGGCTAAGCGGCGGGGTACTAAGCGGATACTCACTAAGCAGTGCCCCCCCACTCTCTACTATACGCAAGGCCAGCCTTGTATTTTCGCGAGGATAAATTGTGTCCACACCGCTTCCCAGCACTGCGATGGTGTGCCCGCCCACGCGCAGCGCCGTCTCATGCGCCCAGGTGTCGATGCCCTTGGCCAAGCCACTGACCACACTGAAATTATTGGCAACTAAAAGAGGCACAAAAGTCTCGACAACTTGCCTGCCATAGGCTGTCGCGGCACGGGTGCCGACAACCGCTACCCGCTCTAGGCAGTTAAGCGAGCCGCGGACATATAAGACAAGTGGCGGGGCAAATATTTCTAAGAGGCTCTTCGGGTAGCCAGGCTCACCGATGACAAGCGCCTGTACGCCAGCGCGAGAGTTCTGCTCCTCCCAGGCATCGTAAATAAAGTCCTGCAAAGCTTTGCTGATCGCTTCCGCTAGGCGAGGAGGCAGGCCCTCTGCCCTGGGCGATATACCAGTAAAGTCGCGGGCTTGCCCTGCATCGAGATGGGCAATATCCGCGTACCGTAGCCCCGGCAAGCGGGCAATTGCCGCCATAAAGCGCCTTCTCTCCACCAAGTTCCCCTCCTACCTAGGGTCATTATAACAGGAAAGGCCGCGCAAGACGCAGCCTTTCCCATAAAATGAACTTTGGACAGTGCTACTTTCCCTTGCCAAGCTCTTTCAAACGCTCTGTCTGACTAAGGATACTGGTCAGCCTCACGCCAAAATTCTCATTCACTACGACAATTTCACCCTTAGCAATAAGAGTGCCATTGACTAATATATCTACGGGGTCCTCGACCATGCGGTCAAGTTCCACGACACTCCCCACACCCATGGTGATGACATCCTTGATCGTTTTACGGCTCTTGCCCAGCACCACAGAGACTTGGAGAGGGACGTCTAGGATGAGGTCAATGCTGGCCCCAGGAATAGAGCTTGGTGCGAGCGGCAAAGGCGAAAATTGCGCGCGCTGCACGACAGGATTGTCCGGAGTGGACATTTGCGGCGGGGGCAGCTCAGTCACGGCCGGTGGTTGCGCCGCAGGCACGGCTTGGGGCGGCGCAGGAGGTGTTTGCCCGCCCATAAGAAACTCCACCATCTGCTGCGCACTGCGTATGGGCATCACTTGCAGCAATTCGCTGTCGATGAGGGTGCCAATTACCATCCTAAAAGTGACGACCACTAGAGTCTCACCTTGTAGCTCCCTTTGCACCTCGGGATCAGGAGGATGATCAAACAATACCACTTGCGGAGGAGAGATATTAACTTTCTTGCCAAACAGGGAATGCATCGAGGTGGCAGCTGTGCCAATCATCTGGTTCATGGCTTCGGAGACGGCACTAACTTTGAGTTCGTCTAGCTCGGTTGACGCCGGACTGCCGCTGCCGCCCATCATTAAATCAGCGATAATAGCGGCGTCGGTGTTGCGAATCACCAGCAAGCTAAAGCCTGACAAACCCTGAATATAGTCTACCGAAAGAGCCATATACGGCACCGTGAACTGGGCGTACAAACCTTCTAGGGTGGTGACGCTGACACGCGGGGTGGTGATGCTGACGCGCTGCCCCAGCAATTGAGAAAGGGTGGTGGCCGCAGTACCCATAGAAATGTTTCCCACTTCACCAAGGGCATCGGCTTCCATATCACTTAAAGTAGGCGCATCGTTGGCGACCCCCATATGGAGGATGGCGTCAATTTCTGCCTGGGACAAATATCTATTGCTCATACCCTTCATTCCCTTCCGCCAGTGCCGCCACTACTTGCACCGCCATTTGCCGCCCAACGACGCCCGGTTGAGCCAGAAAAGCCCTGTTATTCTCCACAAATAATTCCACAAAACCACCCAACTTGGTATTGACCGTAAACACATCGCCGGCATTGAGCTGGAGAAAATCCCTTACCGTGATTTCGTTGGCCCCGAGAATCACCGTCAAATCAAGGGCGGCGCCACTTAGTATCTGCTGACGGGCGGCCCACTGTTGACCAAGAGAGGGGCCGTCGCCCGAGGCAATGGCATCCCCCTTTTTGTTCAAGATAGCTTCAAGTGAGCGAAACGGCAAACAAACGGTCATGATCCCTTGGCTGCGGTTAACCGTCACGGTAAGGGCGACAATGGCCACCATTTCGCCTAGGCCAATACTTTGGATCAAACGGGGATTAGTTTCCACGCTCTGGATGACACAGTCGAGCGCTGCAAAATCTACCCACACGGACTGATAGCGCTCCAAAATATGCATAGAAACTCTCCGATAAATCGCCAGCTCTATTTCTGTCAGAGGGCGCGCCTTGCGCAGGGGCTCACCTGCGCCCCCACAAACAAGGTCAATCATCGGAATAATAAGGTCCGTACCCGCGTCAAACAAGGCGAGACCTGATTCTTGCAAGGAAAATACCGTCGCCACAGTATTACTAGGCAAAGAAACCATAAAGTCTTCGAAGGCAACTTGATCTACAGTAGCCACTTTCGCCTGCACCGTAGTACGCAGGTAGGCCGTGAGAAAATTAGCTAACTGCCGGGCGAAGTTGTCATGAATTTGCGATAAATTACGCAGGTTGTTCTTGGAAAAGCGATTGGGCCGGCGGAAGTCATACTTACGCACTTTAGGTTGCTCTTTGAGCACCGGCAGGGCTTCTACTTCACCTTGCTCCAAACTCTTTAAGAGACTATCTATCTCGGCTTGACTAAGAACTTCCCTCATGGGGCACCTATGCCAAGGCCTTGGTCACTGCCTGAACTACCCTCGCCACATCGAAAGGCTTGACAATAAAGTCTCTGGCACCGGCTTGAATGGCCTCCATGACCATGTGCTGCTGACCCATGGCACTGCACATGACAATAC
>Ga0209103_1000369_pt1 | contig 14114 bp, 10 predicted proteins | sample 4C3metaG_FD_184152 | JGI IMG/M metagenome (GOLD analysis project Ga0209103, IMG submission 184152) | Freshwater bacterial and archeal communities from Indian Creek, Illinois, USA - 4C3 metaG (SPAdes) (version 2) | ecosystem: Environmental > Aquatic > Freshwater > Unclassified | place: USA...
GCGGCACCGGCGGTCTGCCGGCCTGCCCGACCACCGGCACCGGCATCTTCAACCCGAACCCGGCCGCCCAGCCGACCGCCCTTCCGGGCACGCCGCCGGCAGCCAACGTCGACTTCCTCGGTGAGAATCTCAACCAGCCCTCGGTCTGGCGTGCCAACCTGGCGTTCGATCACGAGCTGCCGTTCTGGGGTGCCATCTTCTCGGCCGAGGTGGTGCTCACCAAGGTGGAAGACGCGATCTGGTTCCAGCACCTGAACATCGGCACCCCGACCGCCACCGGCCCGGACGGCCGTGCGCTGTTCTGGAGCCCCGGTGGCCAGAACACCGCCTGCTGGACGGACGCTGGTGCGCCGATCACCACCGGTGCCTGCGCCGGCCTGAACGCGCCGACCGCGCGCTGGCAGAACAATGCGGCGTTCAACAATGCCGTGATCGCCCTGCCGACCTCCGAGGGCGGCAGCCAGAACTTCACCATCGGCCTCACCCGTCCGCGCCAGGCCGACGGCTGGTCCTGGTCGCTGGCCTACTCCTTCACCGAGGCCGAGGAAGTCAGCCCGCTGACCTCGTCGGTGGCCAATTCCAACTGGCAGGCGGTGGCGGTGTTCAACACCAACGAAGACACCCTGGCCCGCTCGCCCTACCTGGTGCGCGACCGCATCGTCGGCACGCTGGCCTACCGGCATTTCTTCTTCGACGGTTACGCCACCGACATCGGTCTGTTCTACGAAGGTCGCAAGGGCAAGCCCTACAGCTGGGTCTTCGGCAATGACCTCAACGGCGATGGATCGGCTGGAAACGATCTGATGTACATCCCGCGCGCTTTCGGTTCGGGTGAAGTGGTGTTCCGCGGTGGTGCGGCCCAGGAACAGGCCTTCTGGGACATCGTCAACGCCAACGGGCTCAATCGCTTCGCCGGCGGCGTGGTCGATCGGTACAGCGATTTCTCGCCCTGGACCAACAGCTTCGATCTGCGCATCAGCCAGGAACTGCCGGGCTTCTTCAAGGAACACCGTTCGGAGCTGGTGCTCGACATCCTCAACGTCGGCAACCTGATCAACAAGGAATGGGGCCGCGTCGATGAGATCGGCTTCCAGGCGCAGGGTGCGCAGGCCCGCAGCTTCGTCAACTACCTCGGCCGCGACGCTCAGGGCCGCTACATCTACGGCCTGCAGTCGGGTGGTCTGGAGGACTTCATCACCCGCCAGAACCGCGGCGAGTCGCAGTGGGCCGCACAGGTCACCTTCCGCTACCGCTTCTGATCCTTGCGGCAAGGCAACAGGCGAACGGCCGGGGAAACCCGGCCGTTTGTTTTTTCGGAGTGCTAGAGTCTCCGACCCCAAGACAATGCCCCCGCACGCGATGAGCGACACCTACGCCCCCCTGTCCACCGTCAACGCCCGCGTCACCCCGCGCGGTGGCCTCGACATCCTCTCGCGCGCCGAGATCGCCCGCCTCACCGACGCCACCCAGGGCAGCCTGCGCGAAACCCTCCGCCGCTGCGCGCTGGCGGTACTCACCGTGGGCTCCGATTCCGACGACCCGCGCGCCGCTTCGGCCCGTTACCCGGATTTCGACATCGAGGTCCAGCAGATGGACCGCGGCATCCGGCTGGAGCTGAAAAACGCCCCAGCCATCGCCTTCGTCGATGGTGAACTGATCCGTGGCGTGGCCGACCTGCTGTTCGCGGTGGTACGCGACATCGCCTACACCGCCATCGACGTGCAGGGCGGGCAGTTCGATTTCGACACCTCGGAGGGCCTCACCTCGGTGGTGTTCGAGATCCTGCGCAATGCCCGGGTGATGCGGCCGCACCAGGACCCGAACCTCGTGGTCTGCTGGGGCGGGCATTCGATCGGCCGCGAGGAATACCTCTACACCAAGCGGGTGGGCTACGAGTTGGGCCTGCGCGGCCTCGACATCTGCACCGGCTGCGGGCCGGGCGCGATGAAGGGGCCGATGAAGGGCGCCACCATCGCCCACGCCAAGCAGCGCCAGCGCAGCCCGCGCTACATCGGCATGACCGAGCCCGGCATCATCGCCGCCGAGTCGCCGAACCCGATCGTCAACCAGCTCGTCATCATGCCGGACATCGAGAAGCGGCTCGAAGGCTTCGTCCGCCTCGGCCACGGCATCATCGTGTTCCCCGGCGGTGTCGGCACGGCCGAGGAGATCCTCTACCTGCTGGGCATCCTGCTGCACCCCGACAACGCCGGTGTGCCCTTCCCGCTGGTGTTCACCGGGCCGGTGGAATCGGTGGCCTATTTCGAGCAGATCGACCGCTTCATCCGCCTCACGCTCGGCGACGAGGCAGCCAGCCGCTACCGCATCATCGTCGAAGACCCGGTGGCGGTGGCCAAGGCGATGAAGGCGGGCATGAAGTCGGTGCGCGAGCACCGGATCGCCCAGCGCGACGCCTTTTTCTTCCACTGGGCCTTGAAGATTCCGTTCGCCTTCCAGCAGCCCTTCGAACCCGACCACGCCAGCATGGCCGCCCTCGACCTGCGCTTTGGCCGGCCGGTGCATGAGCTGGCCGCCGATCTGCGCCGGGCGTTCTCCGGCATCGTCGCCGGCAACGTCAAGGAGTCGGGCATCTGCCGCATCGAGCAGTTCGGCCCCTTCGAGATCCACGGCGACCGCGCCATCATGGAAAGCCTCGACGACCTGCTCCGGGCCTTCGTCGAGCAGCGCCGGATGAAGATGTCGGGCGAGTACCAGCCCTGTTACCGCGTGGTGGCGTGATCCGGGTGGGGTAGGTGCAGGCGGGCCTGGTAGGCCCCATCGACGATGGCGGCTTCCAGTCGGGCCGAAGCTCCGAGCAGCCCGGCCAGACGGGCGCGGGTACCGGCAACCCCGATGCCTCCACCAGCGGCGCGATTGCGACCCGCTCCCGGTCCGGGGATGGAGTTGCGCAGTTCGATTTCGATAGCCTGCGCCAGCACCGCTACCCGCAACTCGATCCAGCCTCCGCTGGGCTCCGGCTCGATGCCATGGCGCACCGCGTTCTCGACCAGGGCCTGCACGCAGAAGGCAGGTACCGCCAGCATCGGCAGGGCCTGCGGTTCGGTCCATTCGATCCGTAGCCGCACGCCCAGGCGCAGGGCCTCGATGTCGAGGTAGCGCCGGGCCAAGGCCAGCTCCTCGGCCAGTGGATGGAGCGGGGCGTCACGCAACGCGGCGCGGAAAAGATCGGAAAGGTCGAGCAGCACCTGTTCGGCCTGGCCGGGACGATCCGGCAGCAGGGCGGTGGCGGTGTTCAGCGCATTGAACAGGAAATGCGGGCGGACTCGGGCTTGCAGGTGCTGCAACTGGGCGCGCTGCAACTCGCCACGCAGCCGCTGCCAGCGGGTCGCGTTGACCAGCAGCGCAGCACCGGCGGCAGCCAGGGACCAGGCGATGGCCGTGCTTTGCAGCAGAAAACCGCGCAGTCCGGCCTGTCCGGGCCCGACCAGCAGCCACCAGCCGACCAAGGCGCTGAGCCAGGTGACGAGGCTCATGGCCGCCAGCATCACGGCCAGCAACCAGCCGATCGGCCGCCGGGCCAGCGCCCGGCGCAACAGGTGCAGCACACCGAGGCTCAGCGCCAGCACCCACTGGATCATCAAGGCCGCGAGCCCGAAGTATTCGAGACTGGGCGGTACCCCGCCCGGGGCGAAAGTGAGGATGGTGGCCAGGGCCAGGCCGACCAGCACCAAGGCAAAGACGTTCTCGGCGGCGAACAGGGCGGCGACCGGATCGGCGCCACTTTCTGGGGCCCTTTCGTCGGCAGCCAGCAGGCGGGATCGCCGCTCATGCCGCCCTGCTTTCCGTTCGTCGGTCATCGATGGACTTTCCCTGCTGCGACTGCTCGACTACAGCCTAGCTTGTCCCCGTCCAGCGTGGTCCATGGCAAAGCACCGATCCTCGTCCCAAGCGTTCTCGCAATCGGGGTTCACCCTGACCGAGATTTTCGTGGTCGTGCTGATCCTCGGCGTGGTGCTGGCCATCGCCATCCCCAGTTATTCCAACCTGGTCAATGGTGGGCGCTTGACCGCCACTGCCAACGAACTGTTGGTTTCCTACCAGCAGGCCAGGATCGAGGCCATTCGTCGGGGGCAGCGGGTGGTGGTCTGCCCCAGCACCGATGGATCGAGTTGCGGCACCGACTGGAACCGCGGCTGGCTGGTGTTCGAGGATCGTAACCGCGACGATGTGGTCTCGCTGGGCGAGCAGGTGATCACGGTGGGCACTCCGCCGCCGGGAGTGCAGCTGCTGGCGAGTCCCGCCGTGTCATTGAACCAGCGCATCCGTTTCAGCCCGGACGGCTTCGCCCGCGTCCCGGTCACCGGTGCCCTGCTGGATGCCCGCATCGCCGTCTGCCAGCCGGTCACTCGCCCCGAGGAAAACGTCCGCGACGTGGTGCTGGCATCGGGATCGCGCAGCTCGGTGCAGCGTCGCAACGGAGCCGGGGCCTGTGTCGCCCCGGCCAATGCCTGAGACTTGCCATGCATCCGCCTTCCCATCCGCAGCAGCGGTATCAATGGTCCCGCCAAAGCGGTGCCAGCCTGATCGAAGTGGTGATCGCCGTGCTGATCCTCGCCATCGGCATGCTCGGCGTCGGGGCCATGCAGACCGTCGCCCTGCGCAACAGCCAAAGTGCCTTGGAACGCAGCCAAGCGGTGATGCTGTCGTATTCCGCCCTCGATCTCTTGCGCGCCAATCCGGTGGCCGCGCGCATCGGTTCCTACAATATGCCGCGCTCCTGCGGTCCGCTCGGGGGCAGCACCCGGGCGGATTTCGAACGCGATGCCTGGCTTGGCGATCTCACTGCCACCCTCGGCGAAGCCGCCTGCGGCCGCATCGCCTGCATCGACACCCGCTGCCAGGTCGAGGTGGTCTGGGACGATGCCCGCGCCACCGGCGGCGAGAGCGAGCACTCCATCATCACCGTGGCCCGCCTGTGAACCGCACCTTCCTCCATCGCCGCCTGGCTGGTTTCACCCTGATCGAACTGCTGATCGGGCTATTGCTCGGTGCGCTGGTCGCCGCTGCCGCCACCACCGTGTTCATGATGAACAGCCGCACCCGCGAAGCCACCGATTCGCTGGGCCGGATGCAAGAGGGCGCGAGGGTGGCCTTCGAGTTGATGGCCCGCGATTTGCGCCAGGCCGGGGGCTTTGCCTGTGGCCGCGAGGCGGGCATCGGCGATTCCGGCACCCGGATGCAGGGCCTCGACTACGCCGTCTCCAACGCATTGGCCAATGCCGATGCCATCTGGTGGGCGAGTTGGAGCCAAGCCCTGCCTACCGGTCCTCGCGGTGGCCTGCGCGGCTACGCCGCGACCCAGGCCTTCGACGATGCGCCGTTTGGCACCGTCACCGCCAGCCGGTTGGCGGATACCGCAGCCATCGAGATCCGCTATGCCCATCCGCGCGTGCTGGACGGTACGTTTCTGGCCCCGGCCAATCCGGCCAGTGACCCGGCGCGCATCCAGCTCAACTGGCCTGCTACCGGCACCCAAGGCCATGGCTTCATCAGTGGCGACCTGGTGTTTGTCTGCGCCCAGTCGCTGGCTCCGGTGGGCAGTGGTGCGCCGCCGGTGGAAAACCAGGACCTGCGCGATTTCCGACCCTGGGCTGCCCTGGCCCAAGTCACGGTCAACGGCCCGGAACTGGAACTTGCCTACGCCGGCCTGCAGCCCGGCAATCGCAATCCGGGGCTCTGGGCACCGGCACCAATCTGGGCTCCGGCGGCGCGTGCCCAGCCGCGGGTACTGGTCAGCCGCTACGTCCCGGTGCGTTGGTACGTGGGCACCAATGGCCGCGGCGGGCGCTCGCTGTTCCGCGAGACCATCACTGCCGGCGACAACCCCCAGGCCCTGCGCGAGGAGATCGTCGAGGGGGTGAGCGATCTGCGCCTCGAATACGCGCTGGACGGCGGCCTCGATTTCGTCGCCGCACCGGTGCCCGACTGGGCCGATGTCACCGCCGTGCGCGTCACCGTCCTCGTCGAGAGTGGCCAGGGCGGGGCTGGCACGGAAGGCGCGCGGGTGGGCGAGGGCAATGCCACCTTGCAGCGCGAGTTCACCAGCGTGGTCGCCTTGAGGAGCCGCTTGCCATGAGCCCGGATCGCCGCTCCCACCAATCCGGTGCCGCCCTGGTCATCGTGCTGCTGCTGCTCTTGGTCATGACCCTGCTCGGTTTGGCCAGCCTGCGCGCCACCCTGCTCGAGGAACGCATGAGTGGTGCGCTCTTCGATCGCAGCCTGGCCTTCCAGAGCGCCGAATACGCCATGCGCGAGGCGGAATCCTTCATCAACGTCGAGGCCGTCAACATCGTCTCCGATGCCGATGCCCGCACCCTGTTCGGCAACGCCTTCGACTGCACGGCCACCGGGATGCGCTGCGAAACCCAGCCGGGCATGCTGCTGCCCGCGGCTTCGCCGGTGAGCAACCAGAGCTGCGCCTTCGACCCCGCGTTCTGGCGCAGTGTGCCGGTGATCGGCGCGCCGGTGGACGCCGTTGGCGTGCCGCAGTTCTGCCTCGAGTTCACCGGCACCAGCATCATGGATTCCGAGCAGCTCTCGGCCGAGATCCAGGATGGTGGGGCCACCGAAATGACGCTCTACCACTACCGCATCCATGCCCGCAGCGCCGACCCCAACGATGCCGCGGTACGCACGGCCGGACGCGCCGTGGTCACCTTGCAGGGCCAGTTCGTCATCAGCCGGATCTGACCCCCGTTTCCCGGAGATCGCCATGTCGCCCCCGAGCCCAAACACGTTGACCCGCGGCAAGCACCGGTTGCTGGCGCTGGCCGCTGGCCTGATTGCCAGCTTCGCCGGTTTGCCGGTGGCCGCCGCCATCGACGTCGCCCAGCGCCCGCTGTTCCTCGGTGCCAGCGTGCCCGGGCATCTGGCCCTGGTGCCATCGGTGGAGTTTCCCACCGTCATCAGTGTCGCCAACATCGGTGCCTACAGCAACGCCACCAGCGTCCGCTGGGTGGGCTACTTCGATTCCAACAAGTGCTACCGCTACCGCTGGCATGCGGATGAGCGCGAGCGGCATTTCTTCCCGTCCTCAATCACGGCCAACAACCGATGCGCCGGGGCCGACGAGTGGAGCGGGCATTTCCTCAACTGGGCCACCACCCAGACCATCGACCCCTTCCGCATGGCCCTCACCGGCGGCCTCCGGGTGCGCGATACCCCCACCGAGACCTGGCTGCAGAAGGCGCGGATGGATCGCCCCAACGTTAATAACTTCCCGCGCCGGCTGATCAGTGGCACGGATGTGGGCCATGCCACGCCGGCGAGCTGGAGCAACTTCCGGATGCGTATCGATGCCCTCGGCCACCGCATGTGGTTCACCGGTGTCAGTACCGACCCGAACACCGGCCCCATTAGCATCAATCCAAACAATGCCGGCCATGTCGCTGCCCATGTGGTGGCCTTCAATCCGGCCGTGCATGTGCTCGACAACAGCGATTACGAACGGGACGAAGCCAGCAGCCTGCAGTTGCCACCGCCGCTGCCCGATGAGGACGAGCGCGATCGCAACACCGTCGTCTATGAGGTTTCGGTTCGCGTGGCGGTCTGCGTGCCGGGCTTCCTCGAGCCCAACTGCGTGCAATATGCGGGAGGCTGGAAGCCGGAGGGGCTGATCCAGGAGTTCGCCGGCCGCGGCAGCGTAGGCCCGCAGGCCAGGCCGCGGCTGTTTTTCAGCATGTTCGGCTACACCAACATCTCGAACAATCGCGATGGCGGGGTGATGCGCGCCAACGCCAAGTACGTGGGGCCCCTCACCATCGATGCCACCGGCGCGGCCGTCCCCAATCCGGCGGCGGAATGGGACCCGGTGACCGGCGTGCTGCACCGCAATCCCAATCCGGCCGATGCCGCCGCCACCAATGCGGCCCTGGGCTTGACCACCGCCCCGGATCTCATCCAGCGCTCCGGCGTCATCAACTACTTGAACCTGTTCGGCGAGGTGGCCACCCGGCGCCTGATGAAATCCTTCGATCCGGTGTCCGAGCTCTACTACACCGCGCTGCGCTATCTGAAAAACCAGGGCCCGGTGCCGGAGTATTCGGCCAATCTTGGCAACAATGCCGCCGAGCGCTTTGATGCCGCCGATGGCTTTCCGGTGATCACCACCTGGAACGACCCGGTGGCTTTCCGCTGCCAGGCCAATGTCCTGCTCGGCATCGGCGACCTCAATACCTGGCATGACAAAAACCTGCCCGGGCCCACGCTGACGGCTTCCGAGCCCGCCAAGCCGGCCGCGGTGACCGCCGACACCACGGTCGATGTGGTTCGCTTTATGGGTCTGATCAACGAGTTAGAGGCGGCGCAAGGGCATCCGCTGCCGGCGGCTGCGGTGAATGATTGGTCAAGGATAAACATTGCAGGAACGCTGTCAGGACGCTCTAACTCTGCCTACATCGCGGCACTGGCCTACCACGCCAACACCCAGGACCTGCGTCCGGGCATGACTGGCATGCAAACCGCCCAGACCTTCTGGGTGGATGTGCTGGAATTCCAAGCCCAACAAGGCCGGCGCAGCAACCAGTACTGGCTGGCGGCCAAGTACGGTGGTTTCCAGGTGCCTTCGGGCTTCGACCCACTGACCCGCACCGCCCCGCTGCCGCCGGCACTCTGGCACCGCTCGGGTGAGACCATCACGGTCAATTCCGGGCCGGACAACACGGCGGCGACTCGGGTCCAGCCGCGCCCCGACAACTATTTTCCCGCCCGCGATGCCGAGGGCATGGTGCGTGGCCTGCGCCGAGCGTTTGAGAACATCGTGGCGGCGGTGGAGGGCGCGGGCGTTTCCTTCGCCACCAACACCACCCGGCTGGAAGCCGGTGCCCGGGTGTTCCAGGCCAGCTTCTTCAGCGGCACCTGGCGCGGCGAGCTCGATGCCTACAACGTCGATCCCACCACCGGCCTGTTGTCCAGCACGCCGATCTGGAGTGCCAGCGCCATGGTGCCGGCCTGGGCTTCGCGCGATCTCTGGGTCAACAGCAACGGATTCCGCCGCTTCAATGATTTCAACACGCTGGCGGCGACCGATCGTTCCGCACTCGGCAGCGCTGAGCGGATGGACTATCTGCGCGGCGATCGCAGCAACGAGGCCCCCAACGGCGCGCAGTTTCGGGCGCGGCAGAGCCTGCTGGGCACCTTCGTCAACTCGCAGCCGGTGTTCGTCGGCCGCCCCAGCCCCTTGCAGTTCCGCAATGCCAGCTTCGCCGGTGTGGCCAGCTACGCCGCCTTCGCCACCACCTGGAACACCCGCACGCCCACCATCTGGCTGGGTTCCAACGGCGGCAAGCTGCATGCCTTCAATGCCAATACCGGAGTCGAGGAGTTCGCCTTCCTCCCCCATGGCGTGCTGCGCAACCAGATCGCCGGCTGGGCCGACCCGGCCTACACCCACCGCTACCAGGTGGACGGCGATCCGGTGGTGGCCGATGTCTTCGACACTGCCCTGAACCGCTGGCGCACCATCCTGGTTGGCACCATGGGTCGCGGCGGGCGCAGTGTGTTCGCGCTCGACATCACCGATCCTGCCAATGTGCAATTCCTCTGGGAGCGCTCCGAGCTCGAGATCCCAGCACTGGGCAATGCGCTCAACCGCCCGATCATCGGCCAGGTGGCCGATGGCGACTGGCGGGTGTTCCTTGGCAATGGCATCAACGGTAGCGGCAGTGCCGAGCTGGTGATGATCCGCGCCGTGGGTGCCGGGGCCGGCTCGCACGAGGTGGTGCGCGCCATCGCCGACAGCGACAACGGCCTGACCGGGGTCGCGGTGCTGGACGAGGACGGCGATGCCATCGCCGATGCGGTCTATGGGGGTGATTACGAGGGCAATCTCTGGGTCTTCGACAATCTCGCGGCCACACCCAGCGCCAGCCGGGTCTTCACCGCCCGTGCCCCCGACAATACGCCGCAGCCGATCACCGCCTCGCCGCGCGTGGCCATCAATCCTGCCGATGACAGCGTCTGGGTGTTCTTTGGCACCGGCAGCTATCTCAACGAAAACGACCTTGGCAACGCCGCGGTGCAAACCTGGTACGGCCTGCGGGTGTTGCCCGAAGGCACGACGATTGCCGGCCGCTCCGAACTGCATCCGGTAAGCATCATCCTCGAGGGCACCGTCGCCGGACGCGATGCCCGGGTGATCGACGCCGTGCCCGCCGCTTCGGTCGCCGCGCCGCGCCGCGGCTGGTACATCGACCTGGTGCCACCCAGCGGAGTTGCGGCTGGGGAGCGCATGGTCGAATCCAACCAGTTCCAAGGCCAGACCTTGATCGGCGTCACCCGCATCCCGGATGCCACGGATGTCTGCGCTCCTGGTGGCCGGGGTTTCGTCATGGCCATCGATCCCTTCACCGGTGGCCGTCGCCCCAATCCCTTCTTCGATGTCAACCGCGACAATGTGATCAACTCAGGCGACAGCCTCGGCGGCTTCCCGGTCAGTGGTATCGGCTTTGCCAGCGCACCCAACAGCCCAACCTTCCTTGGCCGGGTGATGCAGGTTTCCCTTGACGACCGCAGCCGCGAGACGATCCTCACCGACGCCGGCGCCGGCCAGCCGCGGCGCTCGGCCTGGCGCGAGGTGGTCATCGAATGAGTGCCATGACCATGACCCCCACCGTCCCCCGGGCAACGAAGCGCAGTGGCGGATTCACCCTGGTCGAGCTGATGATCGTGGTGCTGGTCGTCGCGGTGCTGGCGGCCATCGCCCTGACCTCCTACCAGCGCCAGGTGGTCGAGACCCGCCGGACAGCGGCCACCGCCTGCCTGATCGAGGCTTCGCAGCGTATGGAACGCCATTTCACCAGCCGGATGACCTATGTCGGGGTCACGCTGGACGACGTGCAGTGCCGAGATGAGCTGGCCGACTTCTACACCTTCGCCATTGCCGACCAAGCACAACGAACCTTTCGCATCGAGGCCACGGCGATCGGAGTGCAGGCCAGCCGCGACAGTGCTTGCCCCGTGCTGGCGCTGGACCAGCGTGGCCAGCGCTTCGTGGGTGCCACGGCGGGAGGGGGAGCTTGCTGGTAACTTGGCTGCGAGGTGGCGCCCGAAGTTGGACTCGAACCAACGACCCCCTGATTAACAGTCAAGTGCTCTAACCGGCTGAGCTATTCGGGCATCCGGTCATTATCCGGATTGCCTGACGGCGCTGTCAATACGCCGGCGGCGGGTCACTTCAGCAGTGCGCCACCCCGGCCACTTCGCGGCTGGTGCGCACCCGGCCCGGGATCGAGACGATGACAAGCCGCCTCGGGATCATGCGGCGGTCGCAGACGCGCAGGGTGAGGTTGGTCCCGGCATTGCGGCCATCGGGCTTGAATCCGATGAGTCGCCGATTGGATGGCCCGACGACGTGGAACGGGGCCAGCTCGCTGTGGTCGAGCACGGCCAGCACGTCCTCGTCGGCTTCGCGCACGCCGTTGGCGCGATGGTCGACGAAGGCCATGCTGCCCGCCGACCAGGCCCCGGCATGGGTGCAGCTGTGGCCGTCGCTGCTGCGGCAGACCACCACCCGACGGCCGCTGGTGATGGCATGGATGCGTGCCGACATCAGGAAGGCGTGGAGGAGGTTGGCCGCGCGCGTGGCATGGGCCTGCTCGACCCAGAGCAGGTAGGACGGCGTGCCGATGGCCAGCGTGATGCCGAGGATGCCGATGGTGGCGAGCAACTCGACGAGATTGAATCCGCGGTGTTTGCGTTGCATGGCAGACGTCCTTGTGGCGGGGCGGGGCGGGGGGTGCTGGGGCAAGGCCATCCTCCCGGCGCCTCGTGCGAGGCGCCGTCGGTCAGCTTCCGAACCCGGCGTAGGAAATCCACGCAGCCGCGCCGTCGTCGCGACCTATACTCGGCAGTTGCTCCCGATCCCACGCCCATGTCCGAGCGTTTTGTCCTGAAGTCCGAGTACCGCCCGGCCGGCGACCAGCCGGCGGCGATCGAGCGCCTCGTCGCAAATTTTGAATCCGGCCTCGCCGTGCAGACCCTGCTCGGCGTCACCGGCTCGGGCAAGACCTACACCATCGCCAACGTGGTTGAACGCATCCAGAAACCCACGCTGGTGCTGGCACCGAACAAGACGCTGGCCGCGCAGCTCTACGGCGAGTTCAAGTCGTTCTTCCCCGACAATGCGGTCGAGTACTTCGTCAGCTACTACGACTACTACCAGCCCGAAGCCTACGTGCCGTCGACCGACACCTTCATCGAGAAGGACAGCGCGATCAACGAGCACATCGAGCAGATGCGGCTCTCGGCGACCAAGGCCCTGCTGTCGCGCCGCGATTCGCTGATCGTCGCTTCGGTGTCGGCCATCTACGGTCTCGGCGACCCGAACGAGTACTTCAAGATGGTGCTGCACCTGGTGCGCGGCGACCGCATCGACCAGCGTGAGTTGATCCGCCGCCTCACCGAAATGCAGTACGTGCGCAACGACATGGAGCTGCGCCGCGGCACCTACCGCGTGCGCGGCGAGACCATCGACGTGCACCCGGCGGAAGTCGAGGACGAATGCCTGCGCGTCGAGCTGTTCGACGGCGAGATCGAGCGCCTGTCGTTGTTCGACCCGCTCACCGGCGCCGTGCAGCGCGACCTGCCACGCTTCACGCTGTACCCGAAGTCGCACTACGTCACCACCCGGCGCACCATCCTCGATGCGCTCGAGACCATCAAGGCCGAGCTGCGCGAGCGGCTGGAGTGGCTGTACGCGCAGAACAAGCTGGTCGAGGCGCAGCGCTTGCAGCAGCGCACCCAGTTCGACCTCGAGATGATGGCCGAGATCGGTTTTTGCAAAGGCATCGAGAACTACAGCCGGCACCTCACCGGCCACATGCCCGACGAGCCGCCGCCCTGCCTGTTCGACTACCTGCCGGCCGACGCGTTGCTGGTGGTCGATGAATCGCACGTCACCCTTCCGCAGATCGGCGGCATGTACAAGGGCGACCGTTCGCGCAAGGAGACCCTGGTCAACTTCGGCTTCCGCCTGCCGTCGGCGCTGGACAACCGGCCGCTGCGCTTCGAGGAATGGGAGCGCCGCTCGCCGCGTTCGATCTTCGTCTCGGCCACGCCCAGCAACTACGAACTGGAGAAATCCGAAGGCGAGATCGTCGAGCTGGTGGTGCGCCCGACCGGGCTGATCGACCCCGAGGTCGAAGTGCGCCCGGTGTCCACCCAGGTCGACGACGTGCTCTCCGAGATCCGCGAGCGCGTCTCCTGGGGCGACCGCGTACTGATCACCACGCTCACCAAGAAAATGTCCGAGAACCTCACCGACTACCTTGGCGAGCATGGGATCAAGGTGCGGTACCTGCACTCCGATATCGAAACCGTGGAGCGGGTCGAGATCCTCCGCGACCTGCGGCTCGGCACCTTCGACGTGCTGGTGGGCATCAACCTGCTGCGTGAGGGTCTCGACATGCCCGAGGTCTCGCTGGTGGCCATCCTCGATGCCGACAAGGAGGGGTTCCTGCGTTCCGCCCGCAGCCTGATCCAGACCATCGGCCGCGCCGCCCGCAACCTGCGTGGCAAGGCCATCCTCTACGCCGACAAAATCACGCCCTCGATGCGCGCGGCGATCGACGAAACCGCGCGCCGCCGCGAGAAGCAGGTGGCGCACAACGAGGCCCACGGCATCACGCCGACGACGATCCGCAAGGAGATCCGCGACATCATGGAGGGTGCCCGCGCCGAGGCCGATGCGCCGAAGGCCCGTGGTCGGGGCGGCAAGGGCAGGGCGGGCAGCGGCGCGCTGGCGGTGGCGGTGGCGGAGGATGTCGCCGGGTACATGGACCCCGAACGGCTCGCCAAGCGCATCGTCGAACTCGAGACGCGGATGTTCAAGCACGCCCGGGACCTCGAGTTCGAGCAGGCCGCCGAGGTGCGCGATCGGATCCACACGCTCAAGGCCCGCATCCTCTCGGTCTGAGTGCGCCCTGCCGCCGCAAGGCTTGCCCGGCCCGGTCGCCCCCGGTATAGTGCCGGACTCGGCCGTCGTCCCACCGGCGCGGCACGGGCGGTTAGCTCAGCGGTAGAGCACTACCTTGACATGGTAGGGGTCACAGGTTCGAACCCTGTACCGCCCACCAAACATGTCGAATCTCGAGAGG
>Ga0209103_1000372_pt1 | contig 14044 bp, 10 predicted proteins | sample 4C3metaG_FD_184152 | JGI IMG/M metagenome (GOLD analysis project Ga0209103, IMG submission 184152) | Freshwater bacterial and archeal communities from Indian Creek, Illinois, USA - 4C3 metaG (SPAdes) (version 2) | ecosystem: Environmental > Aquatic > Freshwater > Unclassified | place: USA...
CCCTATTATTACATACCATCCTGTGCCGTGTCCACTACTATTTGCAACAAATTTTTTTACCATGTGCCCCCAGTTACTGAATTGGTGTGGATAAAATTACTCATGCGTCAGCACTGTCCTTTTGAATATTCCCTATAAAAATACCACCCATGAAGCGTTCACATAGGGATTGAATAAAAAACCAAGTGAACAGCTTCAAACGGGGGTAAAAGAGACCAGTCACCATCAGGCATAAATGCTTGAAGTGGCTGGTCTTTTCTTATGCCGCAGGATAAGTTGAGTAAACGAATTCATAAATCCTTTGGCGGTATTCATTGACAAGTGTATCGTCATAACTCTCAGGCAATTCGCTCCAAAGAGTGTTACGAATAACGACATCGACCGCCGCCTGTGTTTCTTCTTTTTCTGTCCAGTGATCAAGTTCACTGATTGTTTCTTTAATGCGCTCCAACAAAAACTTTGCCAGCGTTTTAACCTTTTTAATTTCTGCAGGCGTTAGGAACTCTTTCATTAAGAGATCATACATTGCCAGCTCTTCGTCATTATCGAATCCTTCTCGAACATACCTTCTTTCTTCATCGTCCAAATCATTCACAAAATTGGTCAAGTCGATAAAGGTTTTCTCTATCGCTGCTTTGTCTTGTTCGGCATTGAATTCTTGGATAATTGTTTGGTAGCGTTCATAATAATTAATTCTTGACGGATTACGTTTCATCATATTATCTAAGCGATCATCGATTAAAGACTGTAAATCCTTCATCAGTAGATTTTTATTCTTAACCCGAGCAAATTCCTGTTGCAAACGATCAAAATCAATATGGCTGATATCAAAACGCCGACTTTGGGCTAAATAGTTTACACCATCCTCTTTTATTCGGACAGCCGGGTCCAACACATTGATATATTCACTTACGATATCGTGGAGCTGAATCATGAGGTCAGTGTTGTCAGAATGCTTTCTTTTTTCCTGCATTTGGTCGTATACTGCACTGATCGCATTTTTGCAAGCTCGTTGAAGATCTGTTACTTCATGTTTTTCAACATATTTAAACAGTTTGAACAATTCTCTGGCCATGACTTCAAAACGTTTCTTGATTTCTTCTGATTTGCACATGGCGTTTGCACCAGCTTGCACAAGAGCCAATTTTTCAAAATCTTTCGCATTAACAAGGGATGTTAAATCAAATCCATTCTGGTTCATATAGGCATCAATCTCATTTAACAGGTCAGCGATTCGAGAAATAAGCTCGGCTTTGTCAGGGGCTGGATCGTTTCCACCAGTGCCACCTACAGTTTTTGTGTAATCTGCGAGAGCTTTCCTCAAAGCTTTCACTACACCTACATAATCCACAATCAGGCCATTGCTTTTACCTTCATAGACACGATTTGCCCTTGCAATCGTCTGCATTAAAGTATGTGCTTTTAAAGGTTTATCTATATAGATTGTAGACAAGCTTTTTACATCAAATCCAGTAAGCCACATGGCACAAACAAACACGATTCGGAATGAATTGTTAGGGTCTTTGAATTCTTTATCCATTTCGCGCTTTTCCATTTTTGTACGGTGCGGTTTAATATCCAATCCCCATTTTTCAAACGTAGCAATTTCGTTTTGTTCCTGGCTAATAATAACAGCCATTTCCGTTGCTTTCAGCCACTCGAGTTTTCGGCTAATCTCCATATACTCTTGTTGAGTGGCTCCTGTGAGTGCAGACTCGATTTCTTTTATCTTTTCTATCCAATAATCTTGAACTAAATGATATATACGAACTGCTGTTACTTTATTGATGCAAACAAACATCGCTTTGCCTGTGGTCCACAGTTCGGAATAATGCTCAACGAAGTCCTTAGCTATTGTATCAAGACGTTTTTTACTGGTAAGGACATGAATGTCTTTAGCTAATTCTTGCTCGAGTTTTGCCTGTTGGTTGACATCAAGATCAGACTGCTCGATGGCTTCAATCAAACGATCATTGATTTCTGGATTTTCAATATCCAGTAAATCTGCTCTGTTCTCATAATACAAAGGAACTGTAGCACCATCATCGACCGCTCGCTTGAAATCATACACAGACACATAGCCACCAAATGTTCGCTCGGTAATGTTGTCATAAGCGAAAAGAGGTGTCCCTGTGAATCCAATTCTGGATGCAGTCGGTAAAAGAGCAACCATATTATCTGCGAATATTCCGTTTTGTGTTCTGTGTGCTTCATCTGACAAAATGATGATGTCGTGTTCAGGAATAATCGGTGGCAAATCCGTTCGATTGAACTTATGTATCAACGAAAAAATATAACTTGGATTTCCTTTTAGCTTTAGAATTAAGTCATCGCCACTGGAGGCTATAAATTGTTCAGCCTTTGTAGTACCAAGGCATCCACAGGCTTCAAAGGTGTCGCTGATTTGTTTGTTCAATTCGTCCCTATCAGTAAGTATCACAAAGGTTGGTGATCCGGTGAATTTACGTTTAATTTTTTGCGCAAGGAATACCATGGAATAACTTTTACCACTGCCTTGTGTATGCCAGAACACGCCCAACTTACCATTATTCAGTTTACGGTTCTTGTAAGACTCTACAGCTTCCTTGACTCCGAGGAACTGGTGGTTTCTGGCCATAATTTTATTCGTTTGACCATTCGAAGTATCGAACAGCATAAAGTTTTCGAATAGATCCATGAAATTCTCTTTACTACAAAGGCCTCGTAGCATAGTCTCAAGATCCACAGAGCCAGCTTCATCTTCATGAAGGCGTTTCCACTCGTTGAAAAACTCAAACTTGCTGCCAAGAGTGCCAACTTTGGACTCGATGCCATTAGATAACACTAAAAAGGTATTAAAGTGAAACAGATGGGGAATCGTATCCTGATAATCCCTATAATTACAGGTGTAAGCATCCTGTACATCCACGTTCTGCTTTTTCAGCTCAATGAAGAGCAGAGGGATGCCGTTAACAAAACCTACTATATCTGTGCGGCGCCGATAAAGATCCCCGTGAATCTTCATTTCTTTGACAGCGAGAAAGTGGTTCTTATCTGGTTGTGCGAAATTGAACACACGAACGCGCCTGTCCTCTTGCTCGCCGTTTGGTTTACTGACCTTTATAGGAATTCCCTCTCTAAGCATAGAATACTTTTCGCGGTTTATTTGCATCAGTGTGCTGGTAGATGAATAAGACAATAGAGTCTTAATCGCATTGTTGCAGTGGTCCTCAGTCAGCCAGTCATTATTGTCAAAAAGTGCAGCGCGAAGATAGCGTATCAGGACAATATCCTTGTAACTTTTGCGCCCGAAAGTACCACTTTCGCCGAGAACTTCTTTGTTATATGCAAAATGAACATCCCACCCCAATACATCTTGAAGCAAATTTCCAGCACTGCTTTGCACTAATATGTTTTCAGAATATTCCCAGCTCATAGGGGCGCCTCCTTATTTTGATAATTTTGAAATATTTAGTTCTACTGGCATAACACTTTCGATGAATGATGTATGCTTTACAATCCTATTACAACAGGCAATGGCTTCATTGATGTTAAGCCGCTTTATTTCTTCAATGTGTGTTTCCATCTCTTGTGTTGTTAAAACTTTCGAAATGGATGCTGGTGCAGTGATATGAGCGCACATAGAGTCGTAATTCTTTCTAATATCAATTATTGCGGCTGAAATGTTTTCTGGCAAAACATATTCTGCTTCTCGCATACTCCAAAGAGCTTGTTTTCTGTCAGGAACCCATTGCTCTTGTAGAATCTTAAAGAATTCAAGTATCTCAGTAGGATTTTTTGAGTATAAATTCACTGATTTCAATAAATTTCGCATATGATGACATAGTTCAAGTACAGCAGAGACATAACAATATATCTCACGCTTATATGGGTAGGAATCAACGCATATTTGCTTTTTTTGCATTTCTATTTGCTTACGATTTATACTTTCTTCTATTTCCAACTGATGTCTGTTAAGTTTTTTAGTTTGCTTGATGATTAAAAATGTCAGAAATGAGGTCATCACCAAACTTGAAAATGCAATGCAAATAGAAATCAACTTTTCATTAACAACAATCCATTGAATAAATTCCATATTACACCTCTATTTCACCACTCATCAGTTTAGGTAATAGAATATTACGGGCCTTTTGCAATAAAATTATCTTATCTCTTAAACATTGAATTGATGAAAAATATGGTTCAACAATCATTTCGAATTTATCTGCCAAGTTTTGGCTTGGAACTAATATGCCTGTAGCTTTTAAATATTTGAAATGCCTTGCATAGTGATAGTTTGATAAATCGATGTTAATTAAACTGCAATAAAGTAAGTGTTGGGGAATTCTATCGTTACCTGATACTATTAGTTGTGTTCCATCAGCGCCTTTTGCAAATGGAAAATTTACAAGTTTTAACGCTCTTGTATGATCGCCAAAAACAATAACTGGTACAGCCATATCAACAATTGTTTCATTATCATCTGTATAACCAGCTATAAATTCTTTGCTTTGATCGATGATGGGTATTTTGCCGTATTCCTTGTACTCTGATGTCATAACTTGTTTTGTTCTTGGTACCTTTGAAATAAGTTCTCCGATCTCCTTAATCTCGCAGTCCTCGGGTACACTATCTATGATTTTAATCTTCTCGTGCCCAGGAAAGCGAAGATTAATAAACCACTCTTTATATAGCCGCATTGCTGCTTCTTCAAGAAGAATAATTTGTTTGCGGTTGTTATCAATTAAATCTTCATAGGCTGAGAGGATATCTGCAATTCGTTTCTGTGTATCAATTTCAGGTACTCTTATTGTAATTCCACTTAAGCTATTTCTGTTCAAAGTTGGCACCGCGGCACCACCACCGTGCTTATCCGTAGAAAAATCAGTCAAAAAGTAATATACAAAACGAGGACAATTTCCTTTAAAATCCTTTACAAAAAGAGCTGTATTATGTGGCCAATAATTTTCAGTTATATATTGTACTTTGCCAAGCGTACCAGACCGTCCGATTACTACACCAGGTGCTTCTGCTTTGTATTCTTGATGATATCCCATAATTGATGTCGAACTGACTACTGGATAAGGACCATTTTTGAAATGCTCTTTGGTTAAGTCGTGACCCCTTTGAAGCTGAATAAAGTCTATGAACTTTTTATCTGCCCATATCATATCTCTAACCCCTCGAAATTAGTTGAAATGATATCCATCAATCTATTAGCTTCTGTTTGAAGTGTTAGTAGCTCTTGATGGATCTCTATCATTCTTTCTTCAAAATTCTCATCATCCTCTTTCACTGGGGCTACGCCAACATAGGCACCAGGAGTCAAACTCCAATTCTTTTCCTCAATCTCAGCGATAGTCGCAATCTTACAAAGGCCAGGCACATCAGCATATGTACCTTCTCCAAACTTTTCGGTAAGCCATTTGGCTTCTTTAATAACCGAGCGACAAGTTTTTATTTGAGCTACCACTTCTTCAACACGTGTAGAAAGCATTTTTTTAAAACGGTCCCATGTAGTTACAGAATTATCTATGGACTTTGCAAGTTCCTTTGCCTCAACTTTTTCAATACTGTCACCATATGAAACAAAGGCTTTAAAAGCTGCATTAAGTTCAACGGTATAGTGTTTGAGCGTTTCATTTAATGGAACAAGCATATTAATGTTATCTGCTTGTTCTATAGTCTCAGTAACCTGCTGACGCAACTCAGTAAGGTGGTCTCCGTATCCGTTCAGCATTCTCAAAAGTTTTTCAAACTCTGAATCCAACTCCTTGCAGTCATTAACAATTTGAGTGCGATACGCCATCACCAACTCTTGGTACTTCTCAATCTCCCCGCGATAAAGCCAAACAATGGCATTGAGGTTTTTCATCTGCCATTCAGTCCATTCGTTTAGCGTCCGGTCGACGACGGTGTAGTAATTACGAGAATCAATAAATAGAACTCTGTCCTTTAGTTCTTCCTTTTTACCCTTGTCAAAAAACCAGAGTGAACAAGGCAAGGATACTTTATAGAAGAAATTGTTTGCAACAGACACAGTGCAGTCCACATGGCCAGTCTGAATCAATTGTTTTCTAATATCACGTTCTTTGTTGCCGCTATCGGTAGCGGATGCAGCCATGACAAATCCGGCGCGTCCTGTGTCATTTAGATAGGCGTAGAAATAGGATATCCAAAGGTAGTTGCCATTGGATACCTCTTTCTTAGGGTTTAAACCCGGTAGACCAAATGGCAGACGTCCTGCATTTTGAGTGGATTCCGACTTAACTTTGTCAACGTTGAATGGAGGGTTCGCCATAACATAGTCACAGGAGCCTTCCAAATTGTGTGCATCATGATAGAAGCTATTGGCTTCGTCTCCTGATTTGATTTTTGCATTCAGCCCATGGACAGCCATATTCATGATACAGAGTTTCGCATTGAACTCAACCTTTTCCTGGCCATAAAAAGTCATGGCGGAATTTGCGTTTATTCCTTCAGCATTGACAAAGTCGCTTGAGGATACAAACATACCACCGCTTCCGCAGGCTGGATCGAGCACAGTTCCATGTGTGGGTTCAATAATATTTACAATCATTTTAACCAGTGATTTCGGTGTAAAGAAAACACCGTCATCAGAAGCAATGGCAGAAGCAAACTTATTCAAGAAGTATTCGTAAATTCGTCCGAGGATATCATCGTTGATCTCGTTAAGAGCGCTGTTGTTGAATATTCTAAGTAATTCCTTTAATAGATCATTTCGGAAGGACGTATATGTTTTTGGCAAAATACCCTTTAGCTGTATGCTTTGCGATTCAATCAGATCCATCGCTTCGTTTACCGCTTTTCCGCAGTCAGCTTCATCCGGTAGATTGAGAAGATAGTCATATTGTGCTTCTTCCGGAAGGAAAATAGCACTCTTTTGCTTAAAATCGCTGGCTTCAACAGGAAGAACGCGTCCATTACGAACAGGGCGATCTTTCAATATTTCAGTTTCAACAAACTTGAAGCGGCTGTAAGCGTAACGTAGAAAGATAAGGCCGAGTACCGGCATACTATATTCTTGTGAGCTCAGTTTTGAGCCTTCGCGCAATAGGTCTGCCGATTCCCAGAGCTCTGATTCAAGTTTTCTAATATTAATCATAATTTATAACTGAGCGCTGCTTGATCGCGCTTTTCCTCCGTTTTCATTTCCATGATGTCACATATATCGCAGTCTAAAGCGGTGCATATTTTCTGAAGTATTTCCGTGTTCACATTTTCATTTCGGCCAAGCTTTGAAATGGTAGCCGAGCTGACACCAGAAAGATGCTGCAGGTCTTTCTTTTTCATGTTTTTATCAATCAGCAGCTTCCAGAGCTTGTTGTAGCTTATCGCCATGGTTTTGCACCTCCCGCAAATATATTCCAATTATATCTCTAATACGAGAAGATAACAATAAAATTTAAGAACGCATTATTTTTAATGCCTATTCATGTTTGCATCCGCATCATCTTGCGGGTGTTTTTTATTATCCACACTCCGTCCAAATTGACATGTTTTCATGGCATACGGCGAGCGGCAAAAAAATTCAAAGAAATTGATTTTCTATCGTTCAAACAGTGCAAAACTGTCCTGTGACTATTGAGGGAGAAAAATATTTTTGATCCTTTTCGTTCAAACAGATGGTTTAGCTACATTGGTTAGAGAGGGATAAGAAATCAGCCCTCGAGAGGAGGTGAAAAAATGCAATACGACAATCTGCCAAAAACACTGTAGGACAGCGGCAAGTTTTGCCTCTGGAGGTTCGAAGAACGCTAAGGACATGAGAAGCCTGCTAAGGTTCCGTATCAAATTAATGGGAATAGAGCACAACCAAACAATGAAAAGACTTTCACTGATTATGCCGCTGCACTTGAGGTGGTGAACAAATATGACGGGCTGGGAATTGGCATATTTAAGAGTTTATTCGCAATCGACATCGACCACTGTGTCAACGAGGATGGAACATTAAGTGCTCTCAGCGAGGCCATTTTGATTTATTTGATGGCTGCTATATGGAGAAAAGCCCATCCGGCAAGGGCCTGCACATCGTGCTCAAAGCGAGTGACTTCAGCACAACACTGCCAAATACTACATTAGCTGGACATAGAAATCATCAGAGAGTTCATTGACAGAATCATCGTATTCAAGACAGAAAAGGTTAACGGACGAAGAATGCAGCGCATCCGGATAATCTACAACTGCATTGGTGAAATCAACATTCCAGAAGAAGACGGAAAAACGGCATAGCCGCTATAAACGACTATGCCGGATTTTTCAGAGATTATAAATCCCTATTTGATCACACCCAAAACCGCTGTTTTATGGCGGAGAGTCAGGGATTTGAACCCTGGGTACGCTTGCGCGTACACTGGTTTTCGAGACCAGCTCCTTAAGCCACTCGGACAACTCTCCAATTAAGCATACAATATGCCCTTCCAATTAAGAAAGTATAAAATAAAACCGGAAATCGGTCAAGATGTTTGGCGTAATAAGTTTTTAGATTATTTTCACAATGACTGGCTAAACCCGACCTTTGATGCTCTGAAAAATCTCAATCAGGCGTTTTTGTTCGTTTATCCTTAAAAAACCTGCGTAACAGATCCGCACATTCTTCCTCGCTCACTCCTGAAACAATTTCAGCACGATGATTAAACCGGGTGTCGGATAGGAGATTATAAAGTGTACCGGCGCATCCTGCCTTAGGGTCGAATGCCCCGAACACCACGCGATCAATTCGCGACTGGATTATAGCCCCAGCGCACATAGGACAGGGCTCTAAAGTGACGAACAGATCGCAGCCTGATAAGCGCCAGCTTTTAAGTTGCCTTGAAGCTGCTCTTATAGCGACTATTTCAGCGTGCATGGTAGGATCGTTATCGCTTTCCCGGCAATTGTGGCCTGCGCCGATAATTTCTCCGTTCATGACAATGACTGCGCCTACAGGGACTTCGTCTTTGGCGTATGCTTTTTGTGCTTCAAGCAGTGCTTGTTGCATAAAATATTCGAAAACTGTCATCACATCCTAATTGATTTTTTAATTGTTTTTTTATAGGGACGTTCAGGCGATGTTAAACACGCCTGAACGTATAAAGTGAGTTTAAAATCAATATGTTTCGACGAATACTTCGAAATGAGCTTTCGTATGCTTGCAAGCTGGGCATAATTCAGGTGCTCCTGTACCATTTGTGATGTAACCGCAATTGCCGCATTTCCATGAAACGCTAGAATCTTTCGAAAATACTTTTCCATTAATGATGTTTTCGGCTAACTTTGCATACCTGAGTTCATGTTTTTTTTCAACCGAGGCTATCATATTAAATGTCACGGCTATTTCGGGAAAGCCTTCTTCTTTGGCTACTTTAGCAAAGGTGGGATAAAGCTCAGTCCATTCCTCATTTTCTCCTGCTGCTGCGGCTTTAAGGTTATCTAAAGTATTTCCTTGAGCAATAGGGTAGGAAGCTGTAATATCAACCACAGCCGGCAGCTCGTCCTTGAAACCTTCGAGTAAAGCTTTATAAAACATTTTGGCATGTTCTTTCTCGTTGTCGGCGGTTTCGATAAAAATGTTTTTAATTTGTTTGAAATCTTCTTTATCGGCGACGGATGCATAATAAGTATATCTGTTTCTTGCCTGTGATTCACCGGCAAATGCTTTAAGAAGATTTTCCGCTGTTTTTGTTCCTTTTAAGTTGTTCATTCTCATACCTCCAATTAATATTTATAATAATTATGATTTAAGTATAATAATAAATAAGATTTTGTCAAGCCACCATTGAGGACTAATCTTATTCACTGCAGCTTTCTAAACAATCGATGATACCGTTCATGTACATTATTCCTAGTGCACGGTCATAAAGTCCATAACCGGGTCTGCATTGTTCGTCCCAGATATGTCTTCCGTGGTCAGGACGTATATAGTACTTATATCCTGCGTCAAAATATGCTTTGACCACGCCTGTTACATCTATTGAACCATCCTGTGTACGGTGTGAGACTTCGGTAAAATTGCCTTTTTCATCGATTTTCACATTGCGGATATGTGTAAAATAAATTCTGTCCATATAGGTTTTTATAATGTCCACCATGTTATTGTCGAGGTTGGCTCCAAGTGAACCTGTGCAAAGCGTAAGACCGTTGTATGGTTCATCGACCAATTTTAGAATTCTACCGATATTTTCTTTGCTTGTTACAATGCGTGGCAAACCAAATATACTCCATGGCGGGTCGTCTGGGTGTATTGCCATTTTAATTCCTGTTTCACTGCAGACAGGGCCTAATGCCTTAAGAAAGTATTGGAGATTATTGAAAAGATCATTTTGGGTTATTCCTTTGTATTCGTCAATTACGTTATCCAGTTCTTTTAATCTCTCGGGTTCCCAGCCTGCGACAGTATATTTGCTGTCTTTGGTCACAAGTTCAACAAGAGCGCGAGGGGTTATGTTTTCGATTGTTTCCTTGTCAAAGTGAAGGGCAGTCGAGCCGTCTTCAAGTGGGCGAAATAGTTCAGTTCGCACCCAGTCAAACACCGGCATAAAATTGTAGCAGACAACCTTAACGCCTGCTTTACCCAGTCTGCGCAATGTCTCAATATAGTTTTCAATGTACTTGTCGCGGTCGATTCGGCCTAGTTTGATGCTTTCGTGTACATTTACGCTTTCAACCACATCGATGTCAAAGCCTGCCGCTTCAATCAGTCTTTTTTCAGCATCGATTCTTTCTTGAGGCCAAATTTCTCCTGCGGGCATATCATGAAGCGCCCACACAATTCCTCCGACACCAGGGATTTGCCTTATGTAGCTTAGCTTCACGGAGTCATTTTTCTCTCCGTACCAACGAAATGTCATTTTCATGTTTTTTGCTACCTCCTCTGCTTAAGATTTTACATGATTTTTCCGCTTTGTTCCAGCTGTATTTCAATGTCAATAATAAAAAGCTTACAAGTTTATTTCTTTTTGATAGAATTGGTACGAAGTAGCTAGAAGGATTATGAAAACGCATGGGAGAAACGAAATGGAAGTAAAATTACAAATCAAAAAACCTGATTGGATAAAGACAAGGACAAGTCAAAACCAAAATTCTGTTGATACTGAAGCAATTCTGCGCAAATTATCACTAAATACCGTGTGCGAAGAGGCAGCGTGCCCGAACAGGTGTGAGTGTTTTAGCAAAAAAACTGCGACATTTATGATACTGGGGAAGTTTTGTACACGCGATTGTTCATTTTGCACTGTTGAAAAGAATAAACCACTTCCGCCTGAACAAAATGAGCCGGAGCGCATAGCTTTAGCGGTTGCGGAATTAGGGTTAAGACATGTCGTGATAACGTCTGTAGCAAGAGATGACCTTGAGGATGGGGGAGCCGGACATTTTGCAACCGTTATCGATGCAGTCAGATCTATCGACCCTAAAGTCACTATTGAGGCGCTTATATCTGATTTTGAGGGGAATACAGACTCTTTGTCAAAGGTGGTAAAATCCAATCCAGATATCATAAATCACAATGTTGAAACTGTGCCTTCTTTATATAAAACAGTAAGACCGATGGCAAATTATGAGAGATCTATTCAAGTGTTAAAAAACGCAAAGTCGATGAACGAAGGAATTCGAACCAAGTCCGGCATTATGCTCGGTTTGGGCGAAAGTGACGAAGAAATTGCTATGGTTTTTCGTGATTTAAGGAATGTCGATTGTGATGTTTTAACAATAGGGCAGTATCTTTCACCTTCAAAAAAACATCATCCGGTAATACGATACGTTCATCCTGCTGTGTTTGAAGAACTAAGACGAGATGCTTTGGATATGGGCTTTGCATATGTTGCGTCAGCTCCGCTTGTTAGAAGCTCCTATATGGCTGCAGAAATGCTTGACGATTTCTCGTGTTTTGTATGAGAAATTTCGTTGACAATGATGGGCTGCTATTGTATACTATCCAAGCATATGAGGTTATTTTTAAGGGCTCATAGCTCAGCTGGTTAGAGCACACGCCTGATAAGCGTGAGGCCGGTGGTTCGAGTCCACTTGAGCCCACCAAAATAATAAAGTTCCAAAGAATCGGTCAAGTTCTTGCTGTTGGCCGTTTTTTTATTTAAGTAGAAAATCCGGTTTGGGAGTGTAAATGACAATGGATTCGGATTTGCCCCTATATAATGGGCTCAAAAATTACGCAAACTTAAAATTTTCGCAGTTTCATATGCCGGGACATATTAGTGGAAGTGTGTTTCCATATAATTATGGGAAACTGATGTGTGACATTGATCTGACTGAACTACCGGAGACTGACAATCTATATAATCCTGTCGGGATAATAGAACAGGCACAGAAAATGGCTTCACGCGCATTTGGTGCGGATCATACTTTCTTTTTGGTTAATGGCTCAACTTCCGGGATACATGCTATGATTTTAGGAGTTTTAAGAGCGGGAGATAAACTCATAGTGCCTCGGAACTGCCATAAATCAGTCATATCAGCTATGGCGTTAAAGGATATTCATCCCATATTCATTAGAAATGAATATTCCTGTGAACATGATCTTGTGCTGCCGATTACTCCTAAGCAGGTTGCGGAAGCTTTTGCGGTTCATCCTGACGCTAGAGGAGTTTTAATTGTTAATCCGGATTATTATGGTATATGCGGAGATATTTCAGAAATCGGAAGAGTCGCACATGATTTAGGAAAACTTTTTCTTGTGGATGAAGCTCATGGAGCACACTTTGTGTTTCACCCCAAACTTCCGACCTCAGCAGCTGCAGCAGGGGCAGACATATGGGTTCAAAGTGCCCATAAAACACTTCCTGCTTTTACACAAGCTGGATATTTGCATATAAAGGGCAATAAAGTTGACCCGGAATGTATTTTGAGAGTTCTTTCACTATTACAGACAAGCAGCCCGTCGTATATACTGATGTCGTCTCTTGATTGGGCTCGTTGGTTTATGGAAAACCACGGGGAGAAACGTCTTAGCCAAATAATATATTCGATTCAAAACTTGATCGTGGATTTGAAAAACAAATGGAATATAAAAACTATGGGTGATTATGAGCTCAAAGAACATATTTATGCTTTAGACCCGACAAGATTATGTCTTGATATTAGTGATATGAGTACAAACGGGTATGAAGCTTTGGAAAAAATAAGAATGCAAAAAGTGCAACCCGAAATGGCAGATTTTCGAAGACTTGTATTTATATGCACAGTAGCGCATGACTCCTGTGCTATAAAACTTTTGCACAAAAAGCTCGATATTATGTTTGAAAATTTAAATCGGAGTCAAGTTGTTTTAAATCCCAGCTCTAAATACGGTAGCTTGCCTGCTCAAATTATGTCGCCAAACCAAGCCTTTAATAGTATAATAGAAAGTGTTCAACTATCTGATAGCGCTAACAGGGTGTGCGCTCAGGCGATCGGGGCATATCCGCCCGGGATACCTCGATTTTGCCCGGGAGAGTTGATTGATATCGAAGGCATTGAGGAATTATTTGCGATAAAGAACTGCGGTGGCAATCTTTTTGGCGTTAGCGTCAATGGGATGGTTAGTGTAGTGAAATAAAAGATAAGGCGGCTTAAATGAAGGGCTTGTTTATCACTTTCGAAGGGCCGGATGGCTCCGGCAAGACAACGCAGGTCAATATGCTCAAAGACTACCTTGAGAATAAGGGCTTCGAAGTTATTCTTACACGTGAGCCCGGTGGCACTGAACTCGGAGAAGATATTCGTAAAATACTCCTTGATCTAAAACATAAGGACATGGATGAAAAGGCTGAAATGCTCCTATATGCGGCTGCGAGGGCGCAGCATGTGTCTAAGCTGATAAATCCTGCTTTGCTTCAAGGTAAAATAGTTTTGTGTGACAGATTCGTCGATTCAAGTTACGCATACCAAGGATATGGAAGAGGCTTAGGTATTAGCTTGGTTGAACAAGTAAATGATATAGCTCTTTCAGGCACTTATCCTGATCTTACCATATTTTTGAATTTAGAACCCCAAACCGGACTAATCCGAAGCGCTTCTTCAAAAGGACATCACGATAGATTGGAATCGGAAAATATCCAATTTCATATGC
>Ga0209103_1000373_pt1 | contig 14034 bp, 14 predicted proteins | sample 4C3metaG_FD_184152 | JGI IMG/M metagenome (GOLD analysis project Ga0209103, IMG submission 184152) | Freshwater bacterial and archeal communities from Indian Creek, Illinois, USA - 4C3 metaG (SPAdes) (version 2) | ecosystem: Environmental > Aquatic > Freshwater > Unclassified | place: USA...
CCGGCGTTGTGGCCGCCCTGGAAGCGCACCACGCCGCGCGCGGTTTCGGTCAGCCAATCGACCAGTTTGCCCTTGCCTTCGTCTCCCCACTGGGTGCCGACGACGACCACGTTGCGCCCGGGACGGGCCTGAAAAGGGGATGCGCTCATAGGGTTCGGTTCCAAGCCGGGCAGGCAATCGGGTTCATGGGGAGGGAGGCAGGGCTTGCAGCACCCAGGCCCCGGCGTGGGGCACCAGGGCGCGGTCGCAATCGAATTCTTCGACTTCGTGTTCGTGGCCGGGCAGCACGCGCAGCACCACTTCGCCTTGGGCACGCAAGGCGGCGATGGCTTGGCGCAGCGCGGCGTCGTCACCCCAAGGGGCGCGTATGGCTTTTTGTGCCGCCGGGCGCGGCAGCAGCGCGACCAGCTCTTTGAGGTCCAGGCTGAAACCGGCCGCCGGGCGGCAGCGGCCAAACACCGCTCCCACTTCGTCGTAGCGGCCGCCGCGCACCAGTTCCTGTGGCACCTGCCCCGGCAGGGCGGCGGCAAAGATCGAAAAGCGCAGGCCGGTGTAGTAGGCGTAGCCGCGCAGGTCGGCCAGATCGAAGCCGATTTCGATTTCGGCTGTCGCGGGGCTGGGTGCCGCAGCCGCGTCGCGGGCGTCACGGGCCTTGTGGGCCCCGGCTTGGGTGGCCGACAAGGATTGCTTCAAAGACTGCGCCAGAGCGCGCAAATCGGCCAAGGCGCGCTGCAGCGCCGCCGAGGGCGGCAGCACGCGCTCGGCCTGCTCCAGCACCGCCGCGTCGCCGTGCAGTTTGGTCAAGTCCAGCAAGGCGTGCAGCGTGGTTGCAGGCAAATCGGCCCCCACTTGGCCCAGCGTGGCCACATCTTTGGCCGCCAAGGCGGCGTGCAACTGCTGCACCAGCGGCGCGGGCAAGTTCAAACCATCGAGCAGGGCATCGACGATGCGCACATCGCCGCAGTCGAGCACGATGCGGCCCATGCCCGCGGCGCGCAAGCAAGCCAGCGCCAGCTCCAGCACCTCGAGGTCGGCCTCAGGGCCGGCGTGGCCGTACAGCTCGGCCCCAAACTGCAGCGGCTCGCGGCTGGCCAGTGGCCGCTCAGGGCGCGTGTGCAGCACCGGGCCGCAGTAGCACAGGCGCGTTAAACCGCTGCGGTTGAGCAAGTGCGCGTCGATGCGCGCCACTTGCGCCGTGGTGTCGGCGCGCAGGCCCAGCGTGCGCCCCGAGAGCTGATCGACCAGCTTGAAGGTTTGCAAGTCCAGCGCCTCGCCGGTTCCGGTGAGCAAAGAGGCCAGGTGCTCCAGCAGCGGCGGCATGACCAGCTCGTAGCCGTGCGCGCGCGCCGCATCGAGCAAAGCGCGGCGCAGTTCTTCGATGTGCCGGGCCTCGGAGGGCAAAACGTCGGCAATGTGATCCGGCAGCAGCCAGGCAGACATGGTGTGGGGCTCGAACAGTCAAAAGGGCGATTTTACCGGCAGCCGAATGTGCGCCCGAAAATTGTGCGCCCGGAATCAAATCCCGGCCATAAGGCCCAGGCCAATCAGCAGCATCAGGGCGGCCACACCCACGCGCACGCTGTCGAGCCGGGCGCAGTTCATCCCCGCGCGAGCGGGGAACACTCATCCGCAGCTACCACGAAGCCCTGCCAGACCGGTTCATCCCCGCGCGAGCGGGGAACACAAATCGGTTTCGAGCTCGACGTTTTCGTGCTGCGGTTCATCCCCACGCGAGCGGGGAACACCTGATGCGCGCCAAACGAAGCACGTCCATGCGCGGTTCATCCCCACGCGAGCGGGGAACACGCGGCTGCGAAACCGCTGCTGCAACGTGCGGGCGGTTCATCCCCGCGCGAGCGGGGAACACCTGATCGATGACATCAAGGGCTCGGTCAACGGCGGTTCATCCCCGCGCGAGCGGGGAACACAACCTTGCGGACAGAGCCGTCTGTCTGCACTTCGGTTCATCCCCGCGCGAGCGGGGAACACGACCAAGTGGCCGACCTGCTCACCCCTGAGCACGGTTCATCCCCGCGCGAGCGGGGAACACCATTGCCGTGCTGGATGCAGCTACCCTGCGAGCGGTTCATCCCCGCGCGAGCGGGGAACACCGCTTTTCAAGAGCGCTGCCGTCACCTATCGGCGGTTCATCCCCGCGCGAGCGGGGAACACTTGAATCCATCCGCAATGCGGTGGATAGCGAACGGTTCATCCCCGCGCGAGCGGGGAACACCGCACATGGTCAAGCGTGGCGGCGTTGGCGACCGGTTCATCCCCGCGCGAGCGGGGAACACGCCATCGTCGCAATCGTTGTCGCCGCCGTGGTCGGTTCATCCCCGCGCGAGCGGGGAACACTCAAGCCCGGCATGGCCACCGCCGTTTTGGACCGGTTCATCCCCGCGCGAGCGGGGAACACACAATTCCCGCTGTGGTCCAGTACCACACAATCGGTTCATCCCCGCGCGAGCGGGGAACACCGTCAGGGCGCGCATCGACATAGCTGATGGGCCGGTTCATCCCCGCGCGAGCGGGGAACACCGTTGCCGAGTTGAACGCGGAGATGCCTGGCGCGGTTCATCCCCGCGCGAGCGGGGAACACACCGTGGTGCGAGACAGCCAGTGGGTGCGAACCGGTTCATCCCCGCGCGAGCGGGGAACACCAGTCGATCCACCACGAAAGCGGCGCGATTGCCGGTTCATCCCCGCGCGAGCGGGGAACACTTGCAGGATATGGCGATCAGCATCGGCGAAGCCGGTTCATCCCCGCGCGAGCGGGGAACACATCGTCGCCCAGGTCGGCGGCATCTCCGGCACCGGTTCATCCCCGCGCGAGCGGGGAACACCCAAGCTCGGGCCGGGCTGGCGCTGCGGTGCGCGGTTCATCCCCGCGCGAGCGGGGAACACCACCATGAACGACTGTTCAGCGGTCACGGTTACGGTTCATCCCCGCGCGAGCGGGGAACACCACCTTGAGCAGTTTCGGTCATTCCCGGACGACCGGTTCATCCCCGCGCGAGCGGGGAACACGTCGAAAAACTCCAAGCCAGATGCTGCCAGAGTCGGTTCATCCCCGCGCGAGCGGGGAACACACTTCTTCCAACCTGTTGATTCACTGATAAAAATCAACCCCCAGAAATTCTACCGATTTTTCGGAGCGTTTCGGCGGCTGATTTATCCACGTTGTCAAATGTCACGGCCCGAACGATCATAAGGTTTTTGGCGCAACAGGCGGGGGGATGTGAGTGATACCAGTCTTTCATGGTCTGCTCAACGGGCATTTTTGTCGTCCAGCGGCAGAAAGCTTACGAGCTTTGCGCCGTCGAGCTCAACCGGGATTCGCCGGTTTTTCCCCAGCGTGACGAAATCGAACCCGGCTTCGTTGTTCACCCGCCAGGCCATGACGGCGTTGCCTTCGTCCAGGCCGGCTTCGACCTGCGCCCAGATGTGTTCACGCACTTTGGCCGAGTAATTGCCCACGTATACCCCGGCACGGATTTCCAGCAGCCAGATGGCGAGCCGACCGCGCAGCCTCGGCGGGGCGTTTTCAAGCACGATGACCAGCATCGCCGATGGAGTCCGGGTTTGGGATGGCGGGGCCGACTTGTTCTTCGAAGCGTTCGGGCGGCTCGATTTCGCCGGCGGCTAGCATGTCTTCGATGCCGGGGATGATTTTTTCCAGCAGTTTCGATTCGCGGAACACGTCGCGGCAGGCAAGCCGCACTTGCTGCTCGGGGTTGTGCGGCTTACGGGCGGCAATGCGAAAAGCCAGAGGCACGACGGTGTCGAATTTGTACACGTCGGCCACGTCGTAAACGAACGACAACGGCTTGCCGGTGTGAATAAAACCAATCGCGGGCGCATAGCCGGCTGCGAGCACGGCGGCCTCAGTCACGCCGTAGAGGCAGGCGGTGGCGGACGACAGGCAGCGGTTGGGCAGGTCGCTTTTGTCCCAGTCGCTGGTGTCGTAATTGCGCGCTTTCCATTCCACCCCGTACCTGGCGGCGATGCGTTTGTAGGTCTCGCGCACGCGTGCGCCTTCGATGCCGCGCAGTTGTTCGACCGAACGGCGTTGCGGCGGCTCTTCGCCGAAGCGCAGCGCATACATCTTGCGCACGACCTTGAGCCGCAGGCTGTCGTCGAGCGCAAGCCGCGCCTGATAGAGCAGCTTGTCGGAACGCGCACCGCCCGGCTGCCCGGCGGAATACAGCCGCACGCCCGCTTCGCCGATCCACACCAGCAGCGTGCCGACGCGAGCAGACAATGCACAAGCCGCGTGCGACACGCGGGTGCCGGGTTCCAGCATCAAACACACCACGCCGCCAACTGGAATGTGCGTGCGCACGCCCGTTTTATCGACCACGACAAACGCGCCGTCAAGCACGTCCAGGTTGCCGTACTCAATGTAGAGAATCGACAAACGATCCTTGATCGGGATGGGTTTGAGTGGGGGGAGCAGACCGGCCATCAGACCACTCTCGGCAAAGGGCGAAGTCGGGTGGTTTTGCTGCCGAGCGTGATGAAAAACCCCGGTTTTAGATCGGGGTTGGACATCAGGCTGGCCAACCATTCGGCGGGTGCATCGGCTGGAATGGGCTCCTGCCGCAGGTAAATGATCGCGGGCGGCGACGGCAGATCGTGCAAAAACACCAGTTCACCATAGTCGCGGTCGAACGTACTCAGCCAGCGTCCTAGCTCGCGCGCACGCTCAAGTACCCGTCGGTCAGACGCGCCGGGCATGTCTTCGGTCACGGCAACCACATCGAAACCCTGAGCCCGCAGGCGCTTGAGCGCTGGTGCAGGAAAGTTCTCGTTAACCAGCAACAGCGGTTTCACGCAGCGGCCTTATGGCGGGCGATGTATTGCTCCTCCTGCATCATATCGGCCGCAAAAGCCAGCGCCGCCAGAATGTCTTCACGGGTTATGTGTGGGTAAGATTCCAGCAGTTGCTCAAACGTCCAGCCGTTTGCCAGCCAGCCGATGATCAGCTCGACGGATATGCGCGTCCCCTTGATGATCGGCTTGCCCACCAGAATTTCCGGATCGGAAACGATGCGGTCTCTCCATTCCATGATTCGCTCCTTTTCAACCGTGCAGTGTCAGAAATTTAACCCAGGCGGCGCACCAGCAGCAAACCGCAGCCGAAGGACTTGGCGGGGCCGACGCCGTTTTCCAACAGATGCGCCAGCCACTTGGGTTCGTTTACCCGTAACACGCCTTCAAACGTACACGTCACCAGTTTGCCAGCGCGTTTGACTTTGCGGAAATACAGCGGCGCGTGCGGCAGGATGTCTGCGCTTTCCAGCGTGGCCGCAGAGGCTAACTTGCGCACCAGCCAGCTACGTTGATCGTCTTCCTTGATGAGTGGGACACGGCACTTTTCCGACTGCTTGCCGGGTTTGGCGTCACGCTCGGCGTCGGTAATGGTCTTGACCGGGTTGGCCGTAAGCAGAAAGGCCAAACGTTGGCCGGTGCTGGGCGTTGGCTGGATTTCGCGGCTGCCGAGCAACAGCAGGCCGTCGGCGCGTGTCGGCGTCCGGCGAGACTGCACCAGTAGCCGGGTGGGTCGCCCCGTGCTCTGGTCTTCGATGCGGAACAAGAACCCCTGCCTATCCTGTTCGCTGCATTCCCGTGTTTCGCGGTCTTCGCCGGGGAACAACCGCCACAGTTGCCGGTGGAGGTCGTAGGGGTTGCGCGCGGCCTCCCAGGGGATTTCGACGCGACTTATGAACATGGCGCTTCCTTGTTTTTATGCAGGTACACGAGCCGCGTGCCGAACTGGCGCTTGTTGCCGTGCAGGGGCACGTCGCGCAGACGCAGGGGCTGGCCGGATTCCAGACTTTCGCTGTAGATCAACGCTCCGTTACCGCTGGCATTTAGCAATGCTTCGACGCCGTTGGCGGCTTCGGCTTCGCCGTCGAACACCGGCCGCGCGGGCGGGCAGGCGCGACGGCCTAGGGTCGGCGTATACAGCGGGCGGCGCAGCGCAGCGGCGAGGGTGTCCTGTGTAAACGGTGCATCCGGCTTGATTCCGACGGCCACAGTAAACGCGGCATCGTACAGGTATTCGCGGCGCGACACCACGGGGAATTTGTTGGCTTTGCCATCGACCTTGCGCGCGTCCATCACGGTGTGGAAATCCGGCAGCTTCACGCCGGGTTTCTTCACGGGCTGTTTGCGATCAAGCCGCCCGACAGCGGTATCGACGCGCACACTGAATTCGACGCTCGCCGCGAGCGCTGCTTGCCCGGCGTGGTCGCTGCGCTCGATGCCGAGGCAGGCCGCAAGCAAGCCGAGCAGCCCGCTGCGCGTGGGATAGAGGTTGGAGGGCCGGAAGTCTTCGAACGTGTGCGTCCCCCAGGCCTGCATCGGCCCGTCGAGTCGCAGGATCAGATAGCGCGGCATGGCCTCAACCCTGCCCGCCGCTGGCAACCCAGCTTTCCAGCTCCGCCAGCGTGGCGGCAGGTTTTCCGTTCAATTCCACGTCGCCCTGGACGGCGAACGCGCGCGCGTTTTCGTCCAGCCCATAAGCCGCGTTGATGCGCGCCCAATACGCCGCCAGCGCCGCAATCGAAGGTTTTAGGAAGCCGCCGTTGCGGTCGCGCTTGATCGGTTCTTCAAACGCATTGGCGAGTGAAATCGGCTGATCGGCAAAGCTCGCCACGGCAAAGTCGGCTAGGTTGTGCGCAGCGAACGACTGCTGCTTGGCCGAAGGCACCACGGTCGCCAGCAAGTGCAGCACATGGCGGGCGACAGCCAGCGCCTGCGCGCGCGATTCGGCGGTTTCCTCGCTCTTCATGTCGGCGATCAGACCCAGATTGACTTGCAATTGTTTGAGGTTGAGGCTGGCATAGCGGTAGAACACGCCGGACGAAAACTGCTGGGTATCGAGGTGGCCCGCGCCGGTTTCGCCCGCGTCCTGAGTCAGGTCATCCACGGCGGTGAACCAGTCCACGTCCTGCGGCTCGACCGCGTGGGTGGTGATGGCGTGGGCGATGGCCATTGCGCCGTCCACCGGCAGGTTGCTCATCAGCCCGCTAGTCGCCATCCGCCCAGACAAGGCAATGTCCACCGCCTGCGCCATCGCGGCACGGAAAGACCTGGCGTCTTTTTCGATCTGCTTTTCCAGCTTTTTGAGGTCTTGCCCTTCTTCACCCAGCAACTTGCAGTAATGCGCGACTTCTTCCAGCGTCCAGGGTGCGACCGCATCGCTGCCCGTACCCCCGGCAATGCCCTCCTTGCCTGACATCCATTCCAGCGTTTGCGCTACGCGCGCCGCGTCGTAGCGATCTTTCAGCGCCTCGGTAAAGCGCGCCTGAAGCCGGGGCAGGTTGCGCGTGCGCACCGACGGCTCGCCGAGATGCCGACCGTAATATGCGCTGGTGCGCATGGCGCGCTTGAGCGACTGGCTCGACACCCGCACCCGGTTGACGCCGCCGAACACCGCCGTTTTCTGCATGTTCATGTCGTCGCGGTTCAGACACGACGGGCTGTGCGAAATCAGGACGTGAAAATTGATGAAGTTCTTGGTGGTCATTGTTGGGCTCCTTTGGCGAGTGGGAATTGGGCAAGGTAATAGTCTTCGACGAGCTGGCGACGGGCGCGATCGCCCCAGTACCAGAGCGTTTTTCCAAACTCCGCCCAGTTCACGGCGGGTTCGGCGTGCGTCAGCAAGCGGCGCAGTTGAATCAGATCCAGCGGCGAATGCGCCCGCGCGACCTGCAACACGCGCGCTTCACTCACTTTGGCCTTGGCAAGCTGTGTGCCCAGCGACTTGGCTTTGGCGTCGTGCTTGCAACACGGCAACAGAAACGCGAGCCGCAGGTGGCGGTCGTCCGGCTTCTGGCCGGGAAACAGGCGGTACAGGGCGGGACACAGCGCGACGGATTCCATATCCGGCAAGCGCCGCAGTTCGGCACGCGCACCGTTCGAAAACGCCTCGCTCTCAAAGCGCGCCCGCAGCGCGACGAAATCAGGCAGTTCGACACTCATGCAGTTTCCTCCGTCAGTTTTTTCAGATCGATGTTGAGCGCGCGGCGCGACCAGGCGATGACCGGGATCAGCTCGGGTTTCAAGGCATAAGGATCGGTCAGTTCTTCAAAAATAGCGCGGCAGTGGTCGGCAATCTGCTGCGCGTAGTGGCGGCGTGCTTCGCCCCATTCTTTGAACGTTGCGTCGCTGGAAAAGGTCTGGTGGATGAGGCTTTCGGTGCGCGCGTAGAACAGCTTTTCGGCGGTTTCATGCACAGTTGCACCCAAGCCTTTCAAGCCCTTGTCCTTGTTCCCCTGCACGGCAAAATAGAGCTTGCCGCGCAGGGCTTTTTTGGCGTCCTTGCCGATCCCGACGAGTGTGAAGAGTCGCTTTTCCATTCCCCAGCCTGGCGCGAGCCCGATCAATTCGTGTCGGCGTTCGAGCACCGAAGCCTGATTCGTGCGGTAGCCGCCGACAAGAATGTTCAATGGTTCGTCGATGGTTGTCGCATGGAACTGGCTGATCGGTCCAGCAGGCGTAGAGCCTTCCTTGGCGTCCTTGTCATTCAAACTGCGCGGGATGACGAACTCGCTCAAATGCGTCCAAGCCGGCGCGGTGGTGGTGAAGCTGGCGAAACGTTGTTCCAGCTCGCCTTTTTTTAGGCTCATGGTCATCGCGCCGTGCGGGTGCGGCCACACGCCTTCGACCGTGAAATTGAATTTCTCCTTGTGAAACCCGCTGTAGCCCGCCGTCGCCTCGCCACCCAGTACGTCGCACGAGCGAGCGCCATCGACCTTGACCAGCTCGACGCGCGCGGGCTGCCAGAACAAACCACGCATCAGGCCGATCTGGTTCCAGTGCATGGCCGATTTCTCGGCGATGGGAGAAACCCAAGTTGGCTGATCCTGCGCTAGGCCGGGCACTGCGATCTGGCGTTCTTCCACGCGCGGGCGCGTCAGCACATTGCGCCAGACCATGTGGCACAGGTCGCGGTCGAACACCAGCGTGGTGATCGGGGCACCGCCGCGCAGGCTGCCCTTAAATCCGCCGCCGAAGCTGGGGCAGTTGCTCGCCTGATTGAACAAGGCAATTGCCGCGACCGGCCCGCTGAGGTGCCGGACTTCGCCCGCTTCGTTGAAAAACGTGTGGTTGTTGCCTTCCGGCAAGCCGATCAGCAGCTTCTGGATTGGCGTCGGCTCCGCTGCCTTGACGCCGCGCGCCTGCATGAAAGGCTGGGTGGGATGGTCAAGATCAAACCAGTCGAGACAGGGCGCAATAGCGGCATCGAACTCGGCTGGCGTGAGCGGCGCGGACAGCCGCTGACGCAATGCGGCATCGTTGTCCGGCAGGAACATCACCTGCGTCATGCACACCAGCAGTTGCAGGCAGGCCAGTTCCAGGTCGTCGCGCGGCAGGCTGATCTGCCAGTTCTCACTCGTCTCGCACAGCAGAGCGCGGTAAGTCAGAAGCTGGAACGCGCCTGCGCCGTGGTCGGCGCGCACGGGAATCCACGGGTCATCAAGCAGGTTCATGGTGGCGTTTCTCCAGCCCGAAATCTTGCGAATAAGTAAATTGACCGTCGCTACTTTGCCACATGCCGGGCGCGGCCTCGTCTGTGACGAGTTGCCACAGACCCGCCAGCAAGCCGTCAGCTTCTTTGTGGCAATCGTGCAGGCGCTTTGCCCAGCTCGCCGGGCAAGGCACGATGTTGAGGTTGAGTTGTTCGGCCAGATCGCGTTCGGCGATGGCTTTGATACGCTGACCATCGAGCAGGCAGCCGGCGGTAGTCAACGGCAACACGCTCAGGCTCATTTCGCCGTCTCGGGTCAGGCTGGTGATGCGCCCGTCTTCGTCGCGGAAGCTGCTGACCGTCATGCTGGTCAGTTGTTGGGCGTCCTTTTCGCGGCGCCGTTGTTCCGCGCTGAACTTGTTGAAATCGCAGGCGATTCTCTCTGGTTCATCGTCCCAGTCGTCGTGCTGATACACCCGTTCGATTCCATCGCGATACGCTTCGGGAAAAACCAGCTTGTCTGAGCGGTTCAGCAGCACATCGGTGCGCCACAGCACGCGGGCGTTGCCGTAGATCAGTTCGAACACGCCGTAGTCGTCACGCTCGACCGTCAGCACAGTGCAGCGCGGGGTATCGAAACCCGGCGGGCGTTGCTCGCGTTGGTGGCGGTGCAGTCGACCGAGACGCTGGAACAGCAAATCCACCGGACATATCTGGGTAATCAGCCAGTCGAAATCGAGGTCGAGGCTTTGCTCGACGACCTGGGTGGCGACCAGAATCCGGCCAGTCGTGCGCAGGGCGTGACGTCCGTAGTGTTTGAGTGTGGCGGCTTCCTTGTCCTGGCGGTCGGCGAAGCGGTAACGGGCGTGGAAGATGTCCACTTCGATTTCGGGGCTGTCGCTGACGAGTTCGCGCAGTGCGCGCGCCAGCCGCTGGGCATCATCGACCAGATTGACGACGATGGCGACTAGCGCGCCGTGCTTGGCGGCCTCGGCTATGCGCGTGCGCAAGTCGCCGTCAGGGAAGGCGCCAGCCAGCCGCATGCATTCGATGCCGACTTCGCGGCGCGGCGGGCGGTGTTCGTCTGCCACGGTCAGCGGCGTTACCGCACCGCCCATGGCGTGCCAGAGCGCTGGATAGGGTGCGTCCGGCGTTTCGCTGGCGGTGTGCGATTCCCAGGCGGCGAGCAACTTGCTGCGCAGCGGGGCAGAGAGTGTGGCCGAGAGCAGGATGGCGCTGCCGCCGCAGGCGTGCTGGTTTTTCAGCACTTCGCCGAGCAGGCCGTACATGTAGGCGTCGTAGGCGTGGACTTCGTCGACGATGAGCACGGATTTGTTGAGCCCGAATCCGCGCACGAACTTGTGCCGCACCGGCAGCACCGAGAGCAAGACCTGATCGACGGTGCAGACGCCGATTTGCCCGAGAAACACCCGCTTGCGGCTGCTGGCGAGCCAAGCGGCGCATTGCACGCTGGCTTCTTCGTCGCCTTGCCGGGTGCGGCGCTGGCCGCGCTCGACAAGCTGCTGAAAACCGGCGTTGAAATCGCGCTTGCCGTGGGCGAGGACGACGTTGGCCTGGCCGTAGGCTTTCGCGGCGAAGGCTTCCACACGTTGGAACATGGCGTTGGCCGTAGCCTGCGTGGGCAGCGCGAAGACGATGCTGTCGGCCTCGCCCGCAGTGAGCAAACGCCAAGCGTGGGCCAGCGCAGCTTCGGTCTTGCCGCTGCCAGTCGGCGCTTCGATCAGGGTCAGGCCGGGCGCGGTGGGCAAGGTGTCGATCAGCGTCTGCACGCCGCGCGGTGCTTCGCCACAGCCGAGCAGCGCGGGCAGACCGGCGTAGTCCTGCGCGGGGGCGAGCAGGCCGTAGCGCGTGAGCATCCGGGTTGACTTAATGTGGTCGAGCCGTTCGCACAGGTAGTCCGCCAGTGCCGGGCCGGGTGCGCGATAGTTAAACTCGCCGGTATTCGACCCCAGCCAGTCGCAACTCGCGCAAAACCCCGCAAGCAGCGCGCGGGCTGGCAAAGAGCAAGTTGGTGGCCGGTCTTGCAGGCTGAGTCCGGCGGGCTGGAGAAACAGGCTTGCAAACGCTGTGACGAGAGTGCGGCGGGCGTCGCGGTCATGCTTGATCAGGGCAGGATCGGCCTCCAGTGCGGCCAAGCCTTCGAAATGAGGCTTGGGGAAATCGCCGTGGTGTCCGGTCACGGCAGCCAGCCAGTTATCCCAGCCCGACCAGATGGCACGATCGGCGTCGCGCGCACCCAGCCAAGTTTCGTACTCTGTAGCCGCCCACGCGATCCCGGCATGGCCGTGGTCGAAGGTGCTGATTTCCTGTGGTGGAATTTCGTGGTCCGTGCCCTTCGCAATCATGCGCCATGCCGCCGCCAGCGCGTCCGGCGCTTTGAGCTGGAAGCGAATATCGGCCTTGCCCAGATCGTGCAGGGAGACAAAAAATGTCACCCAAGCACGCAAGTGATTTTCCGACGTTTTCGGAAGCGCTGCGATAAACCTCCCGCGCAACGCGGGGCAGACATCCCACCAGGCGGCGGCGACCGCTGCCACATCGAGCATGTGATACGCCAGTGGATGCCATGTCTGCGTGTCCGAATGGTTGGGATCGGCCTTGCCCCAATAATGCGCGATGAATTCGGGTGACGGGTTCATGTCGGAAATCCTACTCGCCCCCAGGCTCAAAACCTGAGCCTTTGGATTTTCCGCGCCAATACTGGCTTGCCGCCGCATCAAGCGCATTTTTAACGACTTCGCGAAATTCGTCTGGCGCGACCACTTCCACCTCCGCGCCGTATTTCAAAACATCCATCAGCAACTCGCGGTCGTCGGAATACGGCACGCGCAGTTCGTACCGGCCATCCGCCAACCAGCGGCTCTGTTGCTCGGGGTGCCAGATTTCTTCGGCCACCCAGCGGGCGCGTTTGGCTGTGAAGACGAGGACGGCCACAGCGCGGGGTTTCCCGGAAAAGATGCCGTAGCTGCTGCCGAGTTCGCGGTTGAGCGTGGATTCGGCGACGGTCTTGGCAGGTTTGGTGAGTGGCTCGACTTCGCGGATGCATTCGACGGCGAAGCTGCGCAGGCTTTTTTTGTCGTGGCACCAGGCGTCGAGATACCAGTTGTTGCGGTAGTGGGCGAGCCGCTGCGGAGAGATTTCGCGCGCCGTGGATTCGTCTCGTTCGCGGTTGTAATAGTCGATGCGGAGCCGATGGCGCTGCAGGACGGCGCCTGCGACGATCTGAAAGTGACGTGGGTTTTTATGCCGCGCAGCCATGGCCAGCAGGCGGATGCGGCCGGCTTCGCCCAAGCTGAGGTGACGGCTGGCAAGCAGCTGGTCGATGCGGGTTTGCAGGGGGCGCAGGTGGTCTTCGAGCAGGCCGGGCTCCAGATTGCTGAGCAGGTGTTTCAGGGTGACCAGGGCGAGCAGTTCGTCGGCGGTGAACCACAGGCCGGGAAGGGCGAAGCGGCCGTCGGCTGTGTCGTAACGGTAGCCGCCGCGATCCTTGTCGTGGATGAGCGGGGCGTTGAGTTTGTTGCGCAGGTCGGCGATCAGTCTGGAAAGGGTGGCACGCGCGAAATCATGCGCACCGATCAGGTCGGCGCGCGCGATGCCGGTGCGTCGCCCGTCGAGCAGGCGGTGAAGTCGGTAGAGTTCGTCGAGTTTGCTCAATTTCGGTGCGGTTTGATTCGTTCTTTTCACCGCGCGATGTGTTGTTATCGTTATGCGGGCAGTGTATCCGTGCATTCGCAAACGGGTGGGCGGCCGCAAATGCCCGGCTGGCTAACAGCCTGGGGATTTCATGATGCGGAGTTCAGGCGGTGTTGACTGTGGGGTGGGGGATTTGCAGATGTTCCCTAAGCGCTAAATCAGCCCGACCATCAAACCCAAGCCGATCAGCAGCATCAGGGCGGCCACACCCACGCGCACGCTGTCGAGCGTGACTTTGGGCAGCAGCCGCTGGCCCAGGAAGGAGCCCAAAAAGGCGCACAAAACCGCCACCGCCACCGGTGCCAGCCAGTCGTCGCTGGCAGCCCAGTGCGTGCGGATTGGCCCCAGGCCATAGACCAGCAGGCGCGACACATCCACCAGCACCGCCGCGACCACTCCGGTGGCGATGAAGGCCTCTTTGGACAAGCCCGCCTTGAGCAAAAAAGCCGTGCGCAAAGCCCCTTGATTGCCCGAGAGTCCACCCAAAAAGCCCGACAGCACGCCGCCCAGCGGCATCCAGCGCGGGGCAAAAGACATATGCTGGAAGCGTGGCCAAAACTCCAGCAGGGCAAAGGCTACGATCAAGGCCCCGATCACGAACTGGATCGGGGTGATCTCCATCTGCATCCCGACCAAGGTGTAGCGCGCCAGCACTGGCAGCGCGTCGAGCCAGACCATCAGGCTGGCCCCGAGCAAGGCCGCGCCTGCAGCGGGCAGGCCAAAGCGCCACACCAGCGGCCAGTTGGCGTGGCGCTGCATGAGGCCAAACTTGAACAGGTTGTTGGCCAAATGCACCATCGCGGTGGCCGCTATCGCCAGCGGCACCGGAAAGAACAGGGCGA
>Ga0209103_1000375_pt1 | contig 13999 bp, 15 predicted proteins | sample 4C3metaG_FD_184152 | JGI IMG/M metagenome (GOLD analysis project Ga0209103, IMG submission 184152) | Freshwater bacterial and archeal communities from Indian Creek, Illinois, USA - 4C3 metaG (SPAdes) (version 2) | ecosystem: Environmental > Aquatic > Freshwater > Unclassified | place: USA...
CCAAGGGGTTGAATTCCGCGACGGCATCAAGCACGAAATCAAAGCCGCCTGATCACACCGTCACCAACTTTCGGGCATAGCTCGGTTCGTAGGCAGTCCCGGCAGTGTGGCGGTCTAGTGGCCGGGATCTTGCTCACGTCGGACAACTTCGGACCCTGTCTGAAGACCCTCAAAGGCCTCACGCCCTACGAGTTCATCTGCAAATGCTGGGAGCTACCCGACCGACCCGTTTCAGGGCTGGTGGGCGGTGGCCGGCCTCCTCCTGAATGCGATACCGGGCATCCTGCTGGGTAGCGTCCGTCAAGCTGGTGTAATTTGCGGGATGGCCATTCTGGATCATCGGTCAGGCGGCCTGTGTGGCAATGCTTAGAAGGGGGTCGATCTGGGCGGTGTCGATCTGGCTGAAGGCTTCGACCATCATGTAGCGGTGTTGGCTCTGCCAGTCGTCATTCTGCTCGAACAGGACGGCGCCGATCAGGCGCAGGATCGACTCCTCGTTGGGAAAGATACCGACCACATCAGCACGGCGCTTCACCTCCTTGTTCAAGCGTTCCAATGGGTTGGTGCTGTGAAGCTTGGTGCGATGCTGGGCCGGGAATGCCATGTAGGCCAGCACGTCGGCTTCGCTCTCGTCCATCAGGGTGGCCAGTTTCGGCCAGCGCGGGCGGAGCTGGTCTGCGACGTGCCGCCTGACCTCGACAGCGCCTTTATAATCGGACTGATTGAAGGCTTGCCGGATCGCGGCGGACACGACGGTGTGCTGGCCCTTGGGCACATGGGCGAGGGCGTTGCGCATCCAGTGAACGCGACAGCGTTGCCAAGTGGCATCGAAGACGCGCCGGATCGCAGCCTTCAGCCCGGTATGAGCGTCCGAGATCACCAGCTTCAGCCCGGTCAGCCCGCGGGCCTTCAGGCTGCGCAGAAACTCGGTCCAGAACGTTTCTGCCTCGGACGGGCCGACGGTCAAACCGATGATCTCGCGCCGCCCATGCACGAAGCGATGCAGCGCGCTGCCCTCGACCAGTCTGCGCGCGCGTCGGCAGCGCGTGCGGCGTTCGGCATAAACACGCCGCGCCTCCGCCGGACAGTACGACCCATCCGCCAGCCGCCCGCGCGCCAGTTCCCGGCCGATCGTGCTGGCGGGGCGGCCGAGAAGCCGACCGATCGCCTGCTGGCTACTGCCTCGATCCTGCTCGGCAAGGATCACGCCACGTTCCTCGCTGCTGAGGTGCTTGCTTCGTCTGTCCATCGCAACACCCTATGCCCTTCGGGCTCCGGCTGTTGCACTTGAAGCTTGACCCTAAGATTCCCCTGCAGGCCGCGGAGGCCCCGCCAAGCCATCTGGGGGCCGAAGGCCGATCGGCGAAGGGCCCGGCAGATCGGGGCCCTGCGGATCGGGGCCCGCCCGGCGACCTCTTGCGAACCAGGCCCGAGGGTGCCACATCTGCGCCAGACCCGCACGCCAGACCCGCACGCCAGACCCGCACGCCAGACCCGCACGCCAGACCCGAGGCTCCGTGCCATGACCCATCTCGCCACCGATTTCGCCACCCATTTCACCCATGCCATCACCCGGCGTCCGGCAGCGTCGATCACCGCGGGCCTTCGCGCCGTCGACACCGGCCCCCCGGACCTTGCCGTCATGCAGGCCCATCACGCCGCCTACTGCGCGACGCTGCGCGAAACCGGCGCCACGGTCATCGAACTTCCTGCTCTCGAGGCCTATCCCGACAGCGTCTTCGTCGAGGACACCGCGCTCTGCCTGCCGCAGGGCGCCGTCGTCCTGCGCCCCGGCGCGCCCTCGCGCCTGGGCGAGGCCGCCGAGATGGCCCCGCACCTGCATGCGCTTTACGGCCGGGTCGTGGCGATCTGCGGGCCGGACAGCTGCATCGAGGGTGGCGACATCCTCGTCACCGGCACCGAGATCCTCGTCGGCCGCTCGGCGCGCACCAATGCCGCCGGGATCGCCGAACTCACCCACCGCGTCGCCCCCTGGGGGCACCGGGTCCGCGAGGTTCCCACCCCCCCCGGGGTGCTGCATTTCAAGACCGACTGCTCGCTTCTGGACGCCACCACCATCCTGGCCACCGACCGGCTCGCCGCCTCGGGCAGCCTCGAGGGCTACCGCGTCATCCCGACCGCGCCGGGCGAGGATGCCGCCGCCAACGCCATCCGCTTCAACGGGCTGGTGCTGATGGCCGCGGGCTTTCCCGGCACGCGCGCCAATGTCGAACGGGCCGGCTACACGGTCCGCGAGATCGGCAATTCCGAATGCGCCAGGCTCGACGGCGGGATGTCCTGCCTGTCGCTGCGCTTCACCCCGTCGCGATGAGCTTCAACCTGCTGGCCATCGGGCAATCCGGCCGGCTGGAGCATGAGGCGATCCTGCTCGCCGCATCGCTCGCCGCCTCGGACCCCGGCTTTTCCGGCCGCCTGTTCATCGCCGAACCGCAGCCGGGCCCGCTCTGGCAGGGCGACCCGCGGATGTCGCAGCGCAGCCGCGGGCTGCTGGGCGATCTCGGCGCGACGATCCTGCCCTTCGAGAGCCGCGCCTTCGGGTCAAGCTACCCCCACGGCAACAAGATCGAGGCGCTGGCCGCCCTGCCCGACGCGCCGTTCCTGTTTTTGGACACCGACACGCTGATCACCGGCCCGGTCTCGGCCATCGCCTTTAACTTCGCCCGCCCCTCGGCCTCGATGAAGCGCGAAGGCACCTGGCCGAAGATCGAGCTTTACGGGCCCGGTTATGCCGAGATCTGGGGCGCGCTCTACGACCGCTTCGGGCTCGACTATCCCGGCTCGCTCGACCTGTCGCAGCCCCAGGATTACTGGCAGCGCCACCTCTACTTCAATGCCGGCTGGTTCTTCCACGCCAGCCCCGCCGCCTTCGGCCGCCGGTTCCTGGCCTGGGCCACGGCGATCCGCGACGACCCGCCCGCGCCGCTCGTCTGTCAGGAGCTGTTCCCTTGGCTCGACCAGATCACCCTGCCGCTGGTGATCCATTCCTTCGGCGGCGGCAGGCCGGGGCCCGAGCTTGCCGCACTCGACGGCAGTGCGACCTGCCACTACCGCAGCCTCGCGCTGCTTTACGCGCGCGAGAGCGACCGGACGGTCGCGGTGCTCGAGGCGGTCGCGCGTGACAGGGCGGTCCGGCCGGCCTTGCGCGACTGGCCGGCGCTGCGCGCGCTCGTCTACCAGAACCGGGGCCGCAAGGCGCGCGCGCTCTTCGACCGCGACCGGCTGCCGCCCCGCGAACAGATGATCCGCAACAGGCTCAAACGCGAAGGCCTGTGGCTGCGCTGAGGCGGTAAGGGGTGGCGGGCCCGCAGCAACCGTGAGGACCGGGGTTTTCCCGAGAGCCAGAGGTCTCAGGTGGGCGCCAGATACCCGGACCAGGATCCGGGCAGAGCCAGCCCCCGTTCGCTTGCTTATCGGCCACTGGAAAATTGGCCCCGCACGCGAAGAGCAGCACCCGCCACCTTCTAGATAGGCGCATGTCGGGCGACCCGCAAGGCTGGACAGATGTTCACCTTCGGTTCATGATCGCCGGATGGACATGCCCGCCGATGCCCTTTCGGACCTGCCGACGCTTGCCGGCCGGCGCCTGCAACGCGGCGTCTGCCGGGGGCTCGGGGCGCTCGACTTCGCCTGCGTCGAGGAACTGGTGCCGGTGCCGGGCCTGCGTGTCGACGTGATGGCGCTGGGCCCGAAGGGCGAGGTCTGGGTGGTCGAATGCAAGTCGGGCCGGGCCGATTTCCGGGCAGACCGCAAGTGGCAGGGCTATCTCGACTGGTGCGACCGGTTCTTCTGGGCGGTGGATGCCGCCTTTCCGGCCGGGCTTCTGCCCGAGGGCACCGGGCTGATCCTGGCCGACGCCCATGATGCCGAGGTGGTGCGCATGGCGCCCGAGACGCCGCTCGCGCCCGCGCGGCGCAGGCTGGTCACGCGCTGCTTCGCCCGCACCGCGGCGGCGCGGCTGCAAAGCCTGCGCGATCCGGGCCTGCGCAATTCCTCCCTGCGCGGGCCGGGTGCTGCGGGCTGACCCGACCTCGCGGGAATGGTACCGCCTCCCCGGCTCGAACGGGGGACCCCCAGATCCACAATCTGGTGCTCTAACCAACTGAGCTAAGGCGGCACTCGCGGGGCGATTTAGCCCCCCTCCCCCAAGATTGCAAGCGCCATGCGCAGGCGGCGTGGCGAATGCCGCTTGCGCGGCCGCGGGCGAAGCGCTAGGCCGCTGGGCATTGCGCCGGGGGGGCTGCCATGGGCATCGACAAGCAAAGCGACATCGCCGCCAACATGCAGATCGGCCCGACCGACCTTGGCATGGTGCGCATCTACATCGAGGCCGAGGGCGGCATCGAACTGCCGCTCGACTTCGACCCCGACGCAGCCGACGAGATCGCCGAGGAACTCCGCGCCGCCGCCGAAGCCGCCCGCGCGATGGGTCCGGAGGCGAAGAAGAAACGCTAGCGCGGCCGCCTCAGGCCGCCCCGCCTCAGGCCGCCCCGCCGACCGCCAGCCCGCCGACCGTCAGCCCTCCGATCATCAGCGTCGGCTGCCCCACGCCCACCGGCACCCATTGCCCGGCCTTGCCGCAATTGCCGATCCCGGGGTCGAGCTTCAGGTCATTGCCGACGGCGCGGATGCCTTTCAGCGCCGTGGCCCCGTCGCCGATCAGGGTCGCCCCCTTGACCGCAGCACCCACCACGCCGTTTCGCACCCGGTAGGCCTCGGTGCAGCTGAACACGAACTTGCCGCTGGTGATGTCGACCTGCCCGCCGCCGAAGCCCACGGCGTAGATCCCGTCGCGCAGCGAGGCCAGGATCCCCGCCGGCTCGTCGCTGCCCGCCAGCATGTAGGTGTTGGTCATCCGCGGCATCGGGACATGCGCGAAACTCTCGCGCCGGCCGTTGCCGGTGGGGGCCACGCCCATCAGCCGGGCATTCTGGCGGTCCTGCATGTAGCCCACCAGCACCCCGTCCTCGATCAGCACGTTCCTGGCCGAGGGCGTGCCCTCGTCGTCGATCGAGATCGACCCCCGCCGGTCGGGAAGCGTGCCGTCGTCCAGCACGGTCACGCCCCGCGCCGCGATCTGCTGGCCCATCAGCCCCGCGAAGGCCGAGGTCTGCTTGCGGTTGAAGTCGCCCTCCAGCCCATGCCCGATCGCCTCGTGCAGCAGGATCCCGGGCCAGCCGGGGCCAAGGACCACCTCCATCACCCCGGCCGGCGCCTCGACCGCGCCGAGGTTGACCTCGGCGATGCGCAGCGCCTCGGCCAAGAGCGGTTTCCAGGTCTCCGCCGTCATCAGCTGCGCCAGCCCGTGGCGCCCGCCCATCCCCATGCCGCCCTGCTCGCGGCGGCCCTTCTCCTCGAGGATCACGCTGATGTTGATCCGCGCCATCGGGCGGATGTCGGCCAGGCGCAGGCCGTCGGGGCGCAGGATTTCGACCTCCTGCAGGCTGGCGGCGAGGGTGGCCGACACCTGCACCACGCGGGGGTCGAGCGCGCGGGCAAAGGCGTCGATCTCGCGCAGCAGCGCGATCTTCACCGCAAAGGCGGCATCGGCCATCGGATCGTCGGGCCGGTAGAGCCGGGCATTGGTGCCGCGCGGACTGTCGGCCAGGGTTCCGCCGCCCGCGCCGACCGCAAGGCGCGCGGTCTCGGCGGCGCGGCGCAGCGCGGCTTGCGTGATCTCGGTCGAATGGGCATGGCCCGCGACCTCGCCGCGCACCGCACGAAGCCCGAACCCCTGCGCGGCGTCATAGGTCGCCTGGCGGATGCGGCCATCGTCGAGCACGATGCTTTCCGCCCGGCGCCGTTCCAGGAACAGCTCGCCGTCATCGGCGCCGGCGGTGGCGGCGCGCAGCGTCGCCAGGGCGGCGGCTTGGTCGAGATGGGACTCGAACGGGCGGAAGGGGGCGTCGGACATCGGTTGACCTCATCGCAGAGGCCACAGATGGGCCGGCCGGAGGCCGGGGTCAAGGCGACAGGTGCCGCGCGATGAAATCGGCGCCCTTCGCCCAGGTCGCGGGATGAAACAGCGCCTCGTGCCCGACCGGGCCCAGCGACAGGAAGGTCCTGGGCGGGTTGGCGGCGGCATAAAGCGCCCGGCCGAAGGCGAAAGGCACGATGCGGTCGGCCTCGCCATGCAGCACGAGGACGGGCGCGCGGACGTCGCCGATGTGATCGCGCGAGCGGAACTGGTCCTTCATCAGCAGGCGGACCGGCACCCAGGGATAGGCGCGCCGGGCGACATCGGCGGCCGAGGTATAGGGCGCCTCGAGCACCACCGCCCCGACCGTGCGCCGGGCGGCAAGCTGCACCGCGACGCCGGTGCCGAGGGATTCGCCCACCAGCGCGATGCGACCCGCCGGGATGCCCAGCCCAAGCAGGTGGTCAAGCGCGGTTTCGGCATCGGTCACGAGGCCGGCCTCGGTCGGGCGTCCCGTGCTGCCGCCGTAGCCGCGCCAGGACAGGAAGGCGGCACCGATGCCCCGGCGCTGGTAGAAGGCCAGCCGGTCGGCGCGGTCGGCGATGCTGCCGCCGTTGCCGTGCAGGAACAGGATCGTCGGCTGGCCGGCTGCGGCAGGCGACAGCCACAGGACCAACGTCTCGCCGTCGGGGGTGGCCAGCGCGACACGCTCCACCCCTTCAAGGCCGACCTCTCCGGGCGCGGGGTCGCCGCGGCCGGGGAAGTACTGCAGATCGCGCTGGAACAGGTAGAGGAACGCCAGCGTCGTGACATAGAAAAGCCCGAAGGAGACCAGGCCGAACTTCGCGAAGGACATCCCTGCCGCCTCCTGCCCGGCCCGCGGGCGCCGCCCTGCGGCGACAGTTTCACTTGTCGCAGACCCTGCAATATGGTTTGAAGCAGACGGGATACAATGGGATTCTGCCCGTCGCGGCAGACCTGCAAGGGGCGCCGGACCGCCCCACGAACGGGATGAGAACATGCGCCTTTCCACTGCGATGACCGGTATTGCCGCGGCCCTGGCCGCCCTGACCCTGGCGGGTGCTGCGCTGGCCCAGCAGGCGCTCGAGATCATCGGCCAGCCGGTCGATGGCGGGATGGGCTTTCAGCCCGCAGGAACGCCGGGCGCGCGCGACGTGTACTGGCTGGACGGGATGATCCACGCGCTGATGCTGGCCATCGTCGTCTTCGTGACGCTGCTGCTGGTCTACATCGTGGTGCGCTACAACGCGCGGTCCAACCCGGTGCCGGCGCGCTTCACGCATCACACGCCGCTCGAGGTGACCTGGACGGTGGTGCCGATCTTCATCGTGATCTTCATCGGGGCCTTCTCGCTGCCGGTGCTGTTCAAGGACCAGACCATCCCGGTCGGCGACGTGACGATCAAGGCGACAGGCTTCCAGTGGTACTGGAACTACGAATACGTCGATTCGGGCGTGTCCTTCGACAGCTTCATGATCGGCTCGCCCGCGCTCGGCGGCAGCAACAAGCTGACCCCGGAGGTCGAGCAGCAGCTGATCGAGGCCGGCTATACCCGCGAGCAGTTCCTGCTGGCGACCGACACGGCGATGGTGGTGCCGGTGGGCCGCACCATCGTGGTGCAGGTGACGGCGGCCGACGTGATCCATTCCTGGAAGGTCCCGGCCTTCGGCGTGATGCAGGACGGGGTGCCGGGCCGGATTGCCGCCCTGTGGTTCAAGCCCGAGCGCGAGGGCATCTTCTTCGGCCAGTGTTCGGAAATCTGCGGCCAGATGCATTCCTTCATGCCGATCACCGTAAAGGTCGTCTCCGAGGAGGTCTATGCCGAATGGCTGGCGGGGGCGAAGGCCGGCCAATACGAACTGTCGCATCTGCACCGGGCGGCACCGCTGGATGTGGCCCTGAACGACTGACCCCCGCGGCGGGGCCAGAACGGGGCCAGAGCGGGGCCGAAACCGGCGCGGCCCCCCCGGGCCCGCTGTCGCGGGTGTCGAAAGGCGAAAGCAGGATCGGGAATGAGCGATATCGGAGCATACCAAGGCGCCACCCCGACCCCGCAGGACGCGGGGTTCGGCGACTATGTCGAACTGCTGAAACCGCGCGTGATGTCGCTGGTGGTCTTCACCGCGCTGGTCGGCCTTCTGGTCGCGCCGAGCGGGCTGCATCCGGTCGAGATCTTTGCCGCCCTGCTTTTCATCGCGCTCGGCGCGGGGGCCGCGGGCGCGCTCAACATGTGGTGGGATGCCGACATCGACGCGGTGATGGCGCGCACGGCGCGGCGGCCGGTGCCATCGGGGCGGCTTGCGGCGGGCGATGCGCTGGCGATCGGCCTGGCGCTGTCGGGGATCAGCATCGTCATGCTGGGGCTGGCGGCGAACCTCGCGGCGGCGGCGCTGCTGGCCTTCACCATCTTCTTTTACGCGGTGGTCTATTCGATGTGGCTGAAGCGGGCCACCCCGCAGAACATCGTCATCGGCGGCGCCGCCGGGGCCTTCCCGCCGGTGATCGGCTGGGTCGCGGCGACGGGCAGCGTGTCGCTGGAAGCGCTGCTGATGTTCGCCCTCATCTTCATGTGGACGCCGCCGCATTTCTGGGCGCTGGCGCTGTTCATGAAGGACGACTATCACACGGCCGGCGTGCCGATGCTGACGGTGACGCATGGCCGCCGCGCGACCCGCCTGCATGTGCTGGTCTACACGCTCCTGCTCGTGCCGGTGGCGCTGGGCGCGGCGCTGACGGCGCTTGGCGGGCCGTTCACGCTGGCGGTGAGCGTGGCGCTGAACCTCTGGTTCGTCGCCGGCGCGGTCCGCATCTGGCGGCGAGACGAGGCGGCAGCCGCAGCCGACCGCAATGCCGCCGAAAAGGCGTTCTTCCGCTTCTCGCTGCTCTACCTGTTCCTGCACTTCGCGGCCTTTCTCGTCGAGGCGACGCTGCGCTCCTTCGGGCTCGGGGGCTGGTGATGCAACTGCGGCCCACGCATGAGCTGCACCTGCGGCGCTTCAGCCGCAACCTCGGCCTCGGGCTGACGCTCGCGGCCTTCGTCGTGCTGGTCTTCGCGCTCACGGTGGTCAAGATCGGGCGCGGCGCACCGATGCAGGGCTATGGCCAGGCGGTCCAGCCCCAGGCCGTTCCGACCCCCGCCGTTCCGACCCCAGCCGTTCCGACCCCCGCCGTTCCGACCGAGGAGGGACCATGATCCTGCCGCGCCTTCAGGGCCAGAACCGCATGGTGGCCAAGCTTTTCACCCTGGTCATTGCCCTGGTCTTCACCACGATCTTCGCCATTCCGCCGTTCTACGACTGGTTCTGCCGGGTCACCGGCTTCGGCGGCACGACCGCCCTGGCCGAAGCCGCCCCGGTCGGGGTGCTGGACCAGACCATCAGGGTGCGCTTCGACGCTTCGATCGAACGGGGAATGCCCTGGACCTTCCGGCCGGTGGTGCCCTACATGGAGATCCGGATCGGCGAGACCGGCCTGGCCTTCTACGAGGCGCACAACCCGACCGACCATCCGGTGGCGGGCACGGCCAGCTACAACGTGTTTCCCTTTGCCGCGGGCGCCTATTTCGCCAAGATCGAATGCTTCTGTTTTCAGGAGCAGGTCCTCCAGCCCGGCGAAACCGTACAGATGCCGGTGAGCTTCTTCGTCGATCCGGCCATGGTGACCGACCCCGAGGGCCGGTTCGTGCAGGAGATCGTGCTGAGCTACACATTCCACCAGACGCCGCTGCCGCAGGAGCAGGCGGCGCTGATCCCAACTGCCGCGCCGGACGCGGTGAACTGAGACCGAACGAGGGAAAGAGCCGGCCATGGCCAATGCAAAGAACCACGACTACCACGTCCTGCCGCCGTCGATCTGGCCTTTCCTGGGCGCGCTGGCGGGCTTCATCATGCTGTTCGGATCCGTGCTGTGGATGCAGGACGCGGGCCCCTGGCTGTTCCTGATCGGCCTGGCGGGCGTCCTTTACGTGATGTTCGCCTGGTGGGCCGAGATGGTGCAGGAAAGCCATGCCGGCGATCACACGCCGGTGGTGCGGCTGGGGCTGAAATACGGCTTCATCCTGTTCATCATGTCCGAAGTGATGTTCTTCGCGGCCTGGTTCTGGACCTTCTTCAAGCACCGCATGTATCCGATGGGGCCGCAAAGCCCGGCGGTCGACGGGGTCTGGCCCCCGGCCGGGATCGAGACCTTCGATCCCTGGCACCTGCCGCTGATCAACACGCTCATCCTGCTGCTGTCGGGCTGCGCGCTGACCTGGGCGCATCATGCGCTGGTGCACGAGAACAACCGCAAGGACCTGGTGAACGGGCTGATCCTGGCCATCGCGCTTGGCATCGTCTTCACCGGGATGCAGGCCTATGAATACACCAAGGCGACCTTCGACTTTGCGGGCAACATCTATGGCTCGATCTTCTTCATGGCGACCGGGTTCCACGGCGTCCACGTCATCATCGGCACGATCTTTCTGGCCGTCTGCCTGATCCGGGCGCTGAAGGGGCATTTCACCCCCGAAAAACACGTCGGCTTCGAGGCGGCGGCCTGGTACTGGCACTTCGTCGACGTGGTCTGGCTGTTCCTCTTCGCCGTGATCTACGTCTGGGGCCGGGGCTGAGACCGGTCGGCGACCGCCACGCCGCGCGGGCCTTCGGGCCTGCGCGGTCCTTTCCGGGGTAAGACATGCTTCGCGCCACGATCTTTGCGCTGATACTCGGGATCGCGGGCGCCGGAGTGCTGATCGCGCTCGGGGTCTGGCAATTGCAGCGGCTGGCCTGGAAGGAGGGCATCATCGCCCAGGCCGAGGCGATGATGACCCGCGATCCGGTCGCCCTGCCCGCCGATCCCGACCCCGTGGCCGATCGCTACCGCGCGGTGGCCGTCAGCGGGGCCTTCACGGGCGAGCAGACGCATGTCCTCACCTCGGCCCGCGGGGCGGGACCGGGGTTCCTGGTGATCGCGGCCTACCAGACCAGCGATGGCCGCCGGATCATGATCGACCGCGGCTTCGTGCCCGCCGCCGCAAAGACGGCGCCCCGCACCGCCCGCCCCGCGGCCGTCATCGGGAACCTGAACTGGCCCGACGACGTGACCGCCTCGACCCCGCCCTACGACGCGGGCCGCGACATCTGGTATGGCCGCGACGTGGCCGGGATGGCCGCGCTGCTGGGGACCGAACCGATCCTCGTCATCGCGCGCAGCGATACCGGCGACGGGGTGCGGCCCCAGCCGGTCACCTCGGCGGGGTTTCGCAACACGCACTGGGAATATGCCGTGACCTGGTTTTCGCTGGCGGCGGTCTGGCTGGGGATGACACTGCTGTTGCTGTGGCGTATCAGAACCCGGACGGCATGACGGCACATGATGACGGCACATGAGTGAAGGCACGACGATGACCTACATCTCGACCCGCGGCGCGGCCCCCGTCCTGGGCTTCGGCGCGGCGATGATGACCGGCCTTGCCCGCGACGGCGGGCTTTACGTGCCCCAGGTGGTGCCGCGGCTCGCGGCGCCCGAGATCGCCGCCCTGGCCGGCCAGCCCTACGAGGAGGTCGTCTTCCGCGTGATGCGGCCCTATCTCGGCGGCTTTCTGGCCGACGACGACTTCCGGGGGCTGATCGACCGGGCCTATGCGGGCTTTCACCACGCCGCCCGCGCGCCCCTGGTGCAGCTTGGCGCGAACCACTTCCTCCTGGAGCTGTTCCACGGCCCGACCCTGGCCTTCAAGGACTTCGCCATGCAGCTCATCGGCCAGATGATGCAGGCGGCCCTGGCGGGGACGGGCGAGCGGATCACCATCGTCGGCGCCACCTCCGGCGACACCGGCTCGGCCGCGATCGAGGCGTTCCGGGGCCTTGCCAACGTCGATGTCTTCATCCTGTTCCCCGATGGCCGGGTCTCGGAGGTGCAGCGCCGCCAGATGACCACGCCGGTCGAGGGCAACTGCCACGCGCTGGCGATCGAGGGCGATTTCGACGCCGCGCAGGCCCGCGTCAAGGACATGTTCAACGACTTCGCCTTCCGCGACGGCGTGCGGCTGGCGGGGGTGAACAGCATCAACTGGGCGCGGGTGCTGGCGCAGGTCGTCTACTACTTCTACGCCGCGGTGGCGCTCGGCGCGCCGCAGCGCGCGGTCAGCTTCACCGTGCCCACCGGCAATTTCGGCGACATCTTCGCCGGCGACATCGCGCGCCGGATGGGCCTGCCGATCGAAAGGCTGGTGATCGCGACGAACCAGAACGACATCCTCGACCGGGCGCTGCGGCAGGGCGACTACCGGACCTCGGGCGTGCGGCCCTCGATCAGCCCGTCGATGGACATCCAGGTCTCCTCGAACTTCGAGCGCGCCCTCTTTTACGCCTATGGCGGCGACGGCCGGGCGGTCGCGGCGCTGATGGCGCAGCTCGGGACGGGCGGCTTCCGGATCGGCCGGGACGCGCTGGAACGCCTGCGCGCGACCTTCGCTTCGGGCCGCTGCGGCGAGGACGAGACGCTGGCCACCATCGCCCGCACCCTCGCCACCACGGGCGAGCTTCTGTGCCCCCACACCGCCGTCGGCGTGAAGGTGGCCGAGGCGCACCTCGGGCCGACCCCGATGATCACCCTTGCCACCGCCCATCCGGCCAAGTTTCCCGATGCGGTGGAACGCGCCACCGGCTTGCGCCCCGGCCTGCCCGCGCATATGTCGGGCCTTTTGGCCAGACCCGAACGGATGACCCGCGTGCCAGACGACCTTGCCGCGATCCAGGCGCTCGTGCGCGAGAGGATCGCCCGTTGACCCAGAACCTCCACACCCTGCCCAACGGCTTTCGCATCGTGACCGAGGCGATGGCGGGCCTGCGGTCGGCCAGCATCGGTCTCTGGGTCGAGGCGGGCGGCCGGCACGAGACGCCGGCCCAGAACGGCATCGCGCATTTCCTCGAACACATGGCCTTCAAGGGCACCCGCCGCCGCTCCGCCCTGCGCATCGCCGAGGAGATCGAGGATGTCGGCGGCTACATCAACGCCTACACCAGCCGCGAGATGACGGCCTACTACGCCCGCGTCCTGTCCGGCGACGTGGTGATGGCGCTGGACGTGATCGCCGACATCGTGCTCAACCCGGTGTTCCGCAAGGCCGACATCGAGACGGAACGCCATGTCATCCTGCAGGAGATCGGCCAGGCGCTCGACACGCCGGACGACATCATCTTCGACTGGCTGCACGAGGTCAGCTACCCCGACCAGCCCTTCGGCCGCACCATCCTGGGGCCGCAGGAGCGGGTCTCGGCCTTCCGCAAGGCCGATTTCGAGGCGTTCACCGGCGCGCATTACAGCCCCGACCAGATGATCCTGTCGGCAGCGGGCGGCGTCGATCACGCCGCCATCGTCGCGGCCGCCGAGCGCATCTTCGGCGGGCTGAGGCCGGTCGGCGCCGCAGCGGTCGAACCCGCGCGCTTCCTCGGCGGCGAACGCCGCGAGGTACGCGACCTCGAACAGGTGCATTTCGCGCTCGCGTTCGAAGGGCCGGGCCACCGCGACGACCGGGTCTATGCCGCCCAGGTCTATGCCACCGCGATGGGCGGCGGCATGTCGAGCCGCCTCTTCCAGAAGCTCCGCGAGGATCGGGGCCTGTGCTATGCGATCAGCGCCCAGGCCAGCGCCTGCGAGGATACCGGCCAGATCACCATCTACGCCGGCACCTCCGAGGCCGAGATCGGCGCGCTGACCACCCTGACCCTGGCCGAGCTGAAACGCGCCGCCGACGACATGACCGAGGCCGAGGTCGCCCGGGCCCGGGCGACCTCGGCCTCGGTCATGTCGTCGGCGGCGCGTTTCAGCTCGGCCAGGGTCAGGGGCAACGCGCGGCTCCTGTCGATCTGGGGCCGGGTGCCGGAGGTGGCCGAGGCCGTCCGGCGGATCGACGCGGTCGATACCGGCATGGTGCGCGCCTATGCCGCAGATCTGACCACCGCGCGGGCGGCGCTGGCGATCTACGGGCCGGTCTCCGGCGCGCCGGGCCTTGCCGAGATCCGCCGCGGGCTTGACCCCTGATGCTGGGGCTGAAGCGCC
>Ga0209103_1000376_pt1 | contig 13987 bp, 14 predicted proteins | sample 4C3metaG_FD_184152 | JGI IMG/M metagenome (GOLD analysis project Ga0209103, IMG submission 184152) | Freshwater bacterial and archeal communities from Indian Creek, Illinois, USA - 4C3 metaG (SPAdes) (version 2) | ecosystem: Environmental > Aquatic > Freshwater > Unclassified | place: USA...
GTACCTTGGCGACCTTTTCGTAGAACCGGTCGTCGTCAAGCTCGGGTTCGGCCGCCAGAACGTCCTCGGCAAGTTTGTCGGCAAGTTCCTGGACGACAGACATCTTACCGCGTCGCCTCGCCCATCCGGCGCCGGACATAGTCGCTGACCGTCTGGATCATCGGTTTCATATGGGCATCTTCGTCCTTGAAGAAGTGATCCGCACCCTCGATCTCGGTATGCGTGATCGTGATGCCCTTCTGCTCGTGCAGCTTGCCGACGAGAGAGCGGGTGTCCTTGGGCGGGGCGACCTTGTCGGCTGCGCCGTTGATGATCAGCCCCGAGGAGGGGCAGGGGGCCAGGAAGCTGAAATCGTAGAGGTTCGCCGGCGGCGAGACCGAGATGAAGCCGGTGATCTCGGGCCGCCGCATCAGAAGCTGCATCCCGATCCAGGCGCCGAAGGAAAAGCCCGCGACCCAGCAGTGCTTGGCGTTCTGGTTCATCGCCTGAAGGTAGTCGAGCGCGCTTGCAGCGTCGGAAAGTTCGCCGATGCCCTGGTCGTATTCGCCCTGGCTGCGCCCCACGCCGCGGAAGTTGAAGCGCAGGACGGTGAAGCCGAGATTGTAGAAGGCGTAGTGAAGGTTGTAGACCACCTTGTTGTTCATCGTCCCGCCATAGGCCGGGTGGGGGTGCAGCACGATGGCGATCGGGGCGTCACGTTCCTTCTGGGGATGGTAGCGGCCTTCCAGGCGTCCGTCGGGACCGGCAAAGATAACCTCGGGCATGGGCCTCGTCTCATCTGGGAGCGCGCGGTTGATTGACGCTGTCGCTCGACTAAAATAGAACCATTCTAAAGGCGGGCGCGCCGCCTTCACCGGGTCGGCCTGAGGTAATGCCGCGAGGGTGCGGCGTCAATCGGATTGCGCCGGGACGGCACGCTGCCGGGGAGGACGGGCCGGAGGACGGGCCGGGGAGGACGGGCATGAAGCTTTCGACCAAGGGGCGCTATGCAATGGTGGCGCTGGCCGATCTGGCGCTGGCCGAGGCCAAGGCGGGGGCCGAGGCGCATGTCTCGCTGGCGGCGATCGCAAAGCGCCAGAGCATCAGCCTGCCCTATCTGGAACAGCTGTTCGTCAAGCTGCGCCGCGCGGGCCTGGTCGAGGCGGTGCGCGGTCCGGGCGGCGGCTATCGCCTGGCGCGGACGCCAGAGCAGATCCGCATCAGCGAGGTCATGCAGGCGGTGGAGGAGACGGTCGATGCGCTGCACACCGGGGCGGGGGCGTCGGGGGGCGTGTCGGGCAGCAAGGCGCAGTCGCTGACCAACCGGCTGTGGGAGAACCTGTCGGCGAATGTCTATGTGTTCCTCCATCAGGTGCGGCTGTCGGATGTGGTGAAGAACGACCTGACGCCCTGCCCGGCGGTCCCCAGCCTGTTTCGGGTGGTGGACGAGGAATGACGCGGCTTTACCTCGACTGGAACGCGACGGCGCCGCTTCGGACCGAGGCGAAGGTCGCCATGGCCGAAGCGATGGAGGTGCTGGGCAATCCGTCCTCGGTCCATGCCGAGGGGCGCGCGGCCCGGGCGCTGCTGGAGCGCGCCCGGGCGAGGATTTCGGCGGCGCTCGGGGCCGAGGGGGCGGATGTCGTCTTCACCTCGGGCGCGACCGAGGCGGCGGCGCTGGCCTGCGCGGGGCGCGGGCTGCGTTGCGCCGGGGTGGAGCACGAGGCGGTCGCGGCCTGGTGCGAGAGCGTGCTGGTGGTGGACGGGCAGGGCAGGGTGGCGGTGGCCGATCCGGGGCGCGCGGCGGTGCAGCTGGCAAATTCCGAGACCGGGGTGCTGCAGGACCTGCCCCCGGGCCTGGCGGTCAGCGACCTGACGCAGGCTTTCGGCAAGGTGGCCTTTGCCTTCAACTGGCTGGGCTGCGACATGGGCCTGGTCAGCGCGCACAAGCTGGGCGGGCCGAAGGGCGTGGGCGCGCTGGTCGTGCGGCAGGGCCTCGAGGTGCCGGCGCAGCTGCGCGGCGGCGGCCAGGAGATGGGTCGGCGCGCGGGCACCGAGAACCTGATCGGCATCGCGGGCTTTGCCGCGGCGGCCGAAGCGGCGGCGCGCGATCTGGCCGACGGGGTCTGGGAGGCGGTCGCCGAAATTAGAAATATTCTAGAACAGCAGTTGTCGGCGGCGGGAAATGGAACTATTTCCGTTGGGTATGCCAAGGCGCGGCTGCCCAACACGCTGTGCCTGATCGCGCCGGGCTGGAAGGGCGAGACGCAGGTGATGGCGATGGATCTCGCGGGGTTCGCCGTCTCGGCGGGCGCGGCCTGTTCCAGCGGCAAGGTGCGGGCCAGCCGGGTGCTCATGGCCATGGGCCAGCCCGAGGCGCTTGCCGCGCAGGCGATCCGGGTCTCGATCGGGCCCGGGGTGACGAAGGATGACGTGGGGCGGTTCGGCGATGCCTGGACCGCCGCCTATGCCAGGGCCCGCGCGCGGGCCGCATGAGGGGGACGCAAGGATGACGGCCATGCTGAAGACCGCCGAGGTCATCGAGGTGCGCGACGGCGTCGACCGCGAGACGATCGAGACCGTGCAGGCCATGGCCGGCAAGTACAAGCACGGCTGGGCCACCGACATCGAGATGGACTATGCCCCGAAGGGGCTGTCGGAGGACATCGTCCGGCTGATCAGCGCCAAGAACGGCGAGCCCGGCTGGCTGCTGGACTGGCGGCTGGCGGCCTACCGGCGCTGGGTGCAGATGCAGGAGCCGACCTGGGCCATGGTCCATTACCCGACGATCGACTACCAGGACCAGTATTACTACGCCAAGCCCAAGAGCATGGCGGTCAAGCCGAAATCGCTGGACGAGGTCGATCCGAAGCTGCTGGCGACCTATGCCAGGCTGGGGATTCCGCTGAAGGAACAGATGCTTCTGGCCGGTGTCGAAGGCGAACCCGAGCCGCGCCGGGTGGCGGTGGACGCGGTCTTCGACTCGGTGTCGGTGGGCACGACCTTCCAGGCCGAGCTGGCGAAGGCCGGGGTGATCTTCTGCCCGATCTCGGAGGCGGTGCAGAGCCATCCCGATCTCGTGCGCAGATATCTCGGCTCGGTCGTGCCGCAATCGGACAACTTCTTTGCCACGCTGAACAGCGCGGTCTTCAGCGACGGCTCCTTCGTCTACATCCCCAAGGGCGTGCGCTGCCCGATGGAGCTTTCGACCTATTTCCGGATCAACGCCGAGAACACCGGCCAGTTCGAGCGCACCCTGATCATCGCCGACGAGGGGGCTTACGTCAGCTATCTGGAAGGCTGCACCGCGCCCAAGCGCGACACGACCCAGCTGCATGCCGCCGTGGTGGAACTGGTGATCCTGAAGGATGCCGAGATCAAGTATTCCACGGTGCAGAACTGGTATCCGGGCGACGAGAACGGGGTGGGCGGCATCTACAACTTCGTGACCAAGCGCGCCGATTGCCGGGGCGACCGGGCCAAGGTGATGTGGACGCAGGTGGAAACCGGCTCGGCGATCACCTGGAAATATCCCTCCTGCATCCTGCGCGGGGACGATTCACAGGGCGAGTTCTATTCGATCGCCATCGCCAACAACCACCAGCAGGCCGACACCGGCACGAAGATGATCCACCTCGGCAAGCGCACGAAAAGCCGGATCGTCTCGAAGGGGATATCGGCGGGCCGGGCGCAGAACACCTACCGGGGGCTGGTCTCGATGCACCCCAAGGCGACCGACAGCCGCAACTACACCCAGTGCGACAGCCTGCTCATCGGCGACAAGTGCGGCGCCCATACCGTGCCCTACATCGAGGTGCGCAACAACTCGAGCCGCGTGGAGCATGAGGCGACCACCTCGAAGGTCGATGACGACCAGCTGTTCTACTGCCGCTCGCGCGGGATGGACGAGGAGGAGGCCGTGGCGCTGGTGGTGAACGGCTTTTGCCGCGAGGTGCTCCAGGCGCTGCCGATGGAATTCGCGATGGAGGCGCAGAGCCTGGTCGCGATCAGTCTTGAAGGCTCGGTCGGCTAGCCCCAAAGAGCGGATGATGATCATCACCACCACCCCCACGCTGGAAACCCACCGGATCACCCGCTACCACGGGATCGTCACCGGCGAGGCGATCCTGGGCGCCAACATCTTCCGCGATCTCTTTGCGCAGGTGCGCGACATCGTCGGCGGCCGCTCGGCGGCCTATGAGCAGGAACTGGCGCGCGCCCGCCAGACGGCGCTGGCCGAGCTTGAGGATGCGGCGCGCGCGCTCGGGGCCGGGGCGGTGGTGGGCGTCGATCTCGACTACGAGGTGATCAACAGCATGCTGATGGTCACCGCCTCGGGCACGGCGGTCGACATCGTGGCGCGGGGTCCGGACGGCTGATGGACGGCGCGGCGGCCACCCCTGCGGCCCGGCCTGCGGGCGGGACGGCTGCCAGCCGTCGCACGGGGCATGGCGCCGGCAGCAGGATCCTGTTTTCGCAGGTCAGGAACGAGGCGCCGTTCCTTGTGGAGTGGATCGCCTATCACCGCGTCATCGGTTTTGATGAGGTGGTCATCTGCTCCAACCCCTCGACCGACGGGACCGAGGAGATCCTGGCCGCCCTGGCCGCCGCGGGCGAGATCCGGCACCTTCGCGCAGTGCCGGGGCCGACCGACGGGGCCCTGCGAATCGGCTCCGAGACCTTTGCCCGTGAGGTCGGCTATGCGCCGGGCAACTGGTATCTCTGGCTCGATGCCGACGAGTTCCTGAACGTCCATGCCGGGAACCGCACGGTCGATGCGCTGATCGCCGCAATGGGCGAGCGGCAGATCGCCCCGATCAGCTGGCGCGTCTTCGGCGCGGGCGGCAACCGGACCTTTCCCGGCCGCCTGATCAGCCCGGCCTTCACCGGCGCGGCCCTGCCCGAATTCGGCTCGAACCTGGAGGTCAAGACCTTCTTCCGCTTCTCTGCGGCGATCCGGGGCTTCGGCCGCTATGGCATCAACCGCCCGGCGATCATGCCGGACGCGGGTCTTGACCATGACGCGGTCATGGTCGGCAATGGCGGCCCGGCCCTGCCCGGGGTGCGGGCGAACCAGCGCTGGCTGAAAGGCGCGGATTTCGGCAAGTCCGCCTGGGTCGATCCGGCCGAGTTCGGCTGGACCCATGCGCAGCTGAACCACTATGTCATCCGCACGCCCGAGCACTATGCGCTCAAGCGGCTGCGCGGGCGGGGCTACACCGCCAACCCCGATGCGAACGGGTTGCAGCGCTATACCGACAGCTTTTACCGCGACCACGACCGCAACGAGGCCGAGGACCGCTCGATCCTGCACTGGCAGGACGCGGTGACGCGGGAGATGGCCCGCCTCACGGCGCTGCCGGGCGTCGCGGCCGCGCTCGAGCGGGCGCAGGCGCTGGTGGCGGGGCTGCTCGCGTCGCTTGCCGCGCCGGCCGCGCCGCTCGCGCCGGAAGGGCCGGCTGCGCAGGCGGCCTTTCCCCTGACCTTGCCGCCCCCGGAGGCCGCCTGCCTGCGCGAGGCGCTTGCCAGGTCGCCGAGCCTGCTCGAATACGGCGGCGGCGGCTCGACCGTGCTGGCGGCCGGGATGGGCTGCCGGATCGTCAGCGTCGACAGCGACAAGGCCCGGGCCGCGCGACTGGCGGCGCATCTGGCCGGGATCACTGACCGGGCCGAAGTGCAGCATGTCGACATCGGTCCGACCGGCGACTGGGGCAGGCCAACGGGCCGCGAAGGTTTCGCGCGCTATCACGCCTATGCCCTGTCCGTCTGGGACCGCCCCGATCTGGATCCCGACCTGGTGCTGATCGGCGGGCGGTTTCGGGCGGCCTGTCTGGTGGCGGTCCGCCTGCGGGCCAGGCGGCCCACGACGGTGCTCTTCGCCGACTATGCCGACCGCCGCTCCTATCACGGGGTCGAGCGGCTGGCGCGCAAGGATGAGGTGATCGGCCGCATGGCCCGCTTCACCGTCACCCCGGGCCCGATCCCGCCCGACATGGTCACCCAGGCCATCGGCTGGTTTGTCGACCAACGCTGACGCCGACCTTACCTCAGGAACAAAAAATGCTGGAAATCGAAAATCTGCACGTCAAGCTCGAGGACGAGGACAAGGTGATCCTGCACGGGGTCGATCTTGCCGTCGGCGCGGGCGAGGTGCATGCGATCATGGGGCCGAACGGGTCGGGCAAGTCGACGCTGGGCTATGTGCTCGCGGGGCGCGAGGGCTATGCGGTCACCGCCGGTTCGGCCCGGCTGGACGGGGCCGATCTGCTGGCGATGGCGCCCGAGATGCGGGCGACGGCGGGGCTGTTCCTGGCGTTTCAATACCCGGTGGAGATCCCGGGCGTGGGCAACATGACCTTCCTCAGGACGGCGGTGAACGCGCAGCGCAAGGCGCGCGGCGAGGCCGAGCTGAGCGCGGCCGAGTTCCTGAAGGCGGTGCGCGAGAAGGCCAAGGCGCTGAAGATCGACGCCGAGATGCTCAAGCGTCCGGTCAATGTGGGCTTTTCGGGCGGCGAGAAGAAGCGCAACGAGATCTTGCAGATGGCGATGCTGGAACCGCGGATGTGCATCCTGGACGAGACCGACAGCGGGCTCGATGTCGATGCGATGAAGCTGGTCGCCGAGGGGGTCAACGCCCTGCGCGACGCGGGGCGGTCGTTCCTGGTGATCACGCATTACCAGCGGCTTTTGGACCACATCCGCCCGGATGTGGTGCATATCATGGCGGCGGGCCAGATCGTGCGCAGCGGCGGACCCGAGCTTGCGCTCGAGGTCGAGGCGAACGGCTATGCCGGCATCCTGGCCGAGGTGCGCTGATGGCGCTGGCCAGACCGAAGGAGGATGCGCTGGCCGCTCGGCTCGGGCGTCTTGCGCCGCAGGCCACCACGGGTTGGCTGGCGGGGGCGCAGCGCGCGGCCGAGGCGCGGCTGCTCGCCATGGGGCTGCCCACCCGGCGCGACGAGTACTGGCGCTACACCGATCCGGCGAGCCTGGTTGCCCCGGACGCCCCCGCGGCGGCCCTCCTCGATGCGGCCTCCCTCGATTCGGCCCCCCTCGATTCGGGTGACGAGGCCCCGGTCTTCGGCGCGATCGAGCGGCTGCGGATCGTCTTTGTCGATGGCGTGTTCGACGCGGCGGCTTCCGACGACCTGACGCTTTCGGGGGTCGAGATCGACCGGCTGGCCGAGGTCGGCGGCCGCACCGCCCATTGGGCGGCCGAAAGCTACGGACGGCTCGAGGCGCAGGGTCAGCTGCCCGTCGCCCGGCCCTTCGCGGCGCTGGCTTCGGCGCGGGCCGGCGATGGCCTGCTGATCCGCGTGACGGGGCAGGCCGCGCGTCCCGTGGCGCTGCACTATCTGCGCCGTTCCGAAACCGCCGAGGCGACCCTGCACCACTGCATCAGGCTCGAGCCGGGCGCGCGGCTGACGCTGCTGGAAAGCGGGCCGGCGGCGGCCCGTCTCACGCAGGCGATGGAAGTCGAGGTCGGGCCAGGCGCCGCCTTTCACCATGTCCGCGTGCAGGGCCGCGACCACGCGCGCCGCGCCGCGACCCATATCTTCGCGACGCTCGGCGCCGGGGCGATCTTCAAGTCCTTCACCCTGACCGCCAATGGCCGCCTGACGCGCAACGAGGCGGTCGTGACCCTGGCCGGCCCGGGCGCCAGCGCGCATCTGGCGGGGGCGGCGGTCGGCGACGGTGATTTCCACCACGACGACACGGTCTTCGTCACCCATGCGGCCCCCGGTTGCGAGAGCCGTCAGGTGTACAAGAAGGTGCTGATGAACGGGGCCACCGGCGTCTTTCAGGGCAAGATCCTGGTCCGGCCGGGCGCGCAGAAGACCGACGGCTACCAGATCAGCCAGAGCCTGCTCCTGGACGAGGCCAGTCAGTTCCTGGCCAAGCCCGAGCTCGAGATCTACGCCGATGACGTGAAGTGCAGCCACGGCTCGACCAGCGGGGCGATCGACGCGACGGCGCTGTTCTACCTGCAGTCGCGCGGGGTGCCGCGGGCGGCGGCGCAGGCGCTGCTGGTGCTGGCCTTCCTGGCCGAGACGATCGAGGAGATCAGCGACGCGGCGCTGGCCGAGGACATCCGCAGCCGCCTGGAAGGCTGGCTGTCGCGCCATGCGGCCGCAGGTGCGGCATGAGTGTCACGACCGACCTGCTGGCCACCTGGACCGCGCCGCGCGCGGCGCTGCGCCGGCATCTGGCGCGCGGGCCGTCCGAGGCCTTCGCCTTCTCGCTGCTGCTGGTGTTCCTGGTGCTGCTCTTCGTCAGCCACTGGCCGGTCGCCGCGCGCGAGGCCTGGGCGGCGGGCGAACCCTCGGCCGCCCCGCGCATCCTGGCCTTCGGTTTCGGCGTTCTGGCGGCGATCCCGCTGTGCTATGCGCTCGCCGCCCTCGGCCGGATCGCCGGGCGGCTTCTCGGCGGGCGCGGCAGCTGGTATGCCGCGCGCATCGCGCTGTTCTGGGCGCTGGCGACCGTCGGCCCGCTGATCCTGCTGCAAGGGCTGGTGGCGGGGCTGGTCGGGCCGGGCAGCGGTCTGTGGCTGGTCAGGGCGATGATCGCACTGGCCTTCTTCTGGCTTTGGTTGACCATGCTGCATGAGGCGGAACGCGGATGACGGGTTTGGGTGAGCGGATCATGGGCCTGGCCCGCCAGACGCTGGAAGACCCGCGCGCCGGGGCGCGCGCGGTCCTGGCCCTGGGCGTGCCGCTGCCGGCGCGCACCGCAGGGCTGCTGCTGGTGGCGATTGCCTCGGCGATGCTGGTGCATCTGGGCTTTCTGCTGGTGCCGCCCTCCGACGACCCGGTCGCAGGCTTCATGGCGGCCAGCCCGATCCGGACGGCGGTGATGCAGTGGGTGATCTTCGCGGGTACGGTGCTGATGGTGCACGGCGTCGGGCGGGCCTGCGGCGGGCGGGGAACGCTGCCGGACGCGCTGCTGATCGTGGTGTGGTTGCAGGTCATGCTGCTTGGCATGCAGCTGCTGCAGTTCGTGGCGCTGCTGATCTCGCCCTTCATCGGGGCGCTGGTCGGCCTTGGCGCTTTCGCCATGTTCTTCTGGCTTCTCAGCAGCTTTGTCGCCGAGCTGCACGGGTTCCAGTCACGCTGGGCGGTCTTTGGCGGCATCCTCGCCGCGGCGCTGGGCCTGGCGATGGTGTTTGCGGTCCTTCTGGTGCTGGTCCTCGGCCCGCAGGTGCTGACCGATGTATGACCTGGCCAGGATCCGCGCCGACTTCCCGATCCTGGCCCGGCAGGTGAACGGCAGGCCGCTGGTCTACCTTGACAACGGGGCCTCGGCGCAGAAGCCGCAGGTGGTGATCGACGCGGTGACCCAGGCCTATTCGATGGAATATGCCAATGTTCACCGGGGCCTGCACTATCTTTCCAATCTTGCGACCGAGAAATACGAGGCCGTGCGCGGCAAGATCGCGCGCTTTCTGAACGCGGGGTCCGAGGCCGAGATCGTCTTTGCCTCGGGCGCGACCGAGGCGATCAACCTGGTCTCCTACGGCTGGGCGGCGCCGCGGTTGCAGGCGGGTGACGAGATCATCCTCAGCGTGATGGAGCATCACGCCAACATCGTGCCCTGGCATTTTTTGCGCGAACGCCAGGGCGTGGTGCTGAAATGGGTCGAGGTGGACGCCAGGGGCGATCTCGATCCGCAGGCGGTGCTGGAGGCGATCACTCCGCGCACGCGGCTGATCGCGGTGACGCACATGTCGAACGTCCTGGGCACCGTGGTCGACGTGGCCGCGATCTGCCGGGGCGCGCAGGAGCGGGGCGTGCCGGTGCTGGTCGATGGCAGCCAGGCCGCGGTGCACATGCCGGTCGATGTGCAGGCGCTCGGCTGCGATTTCTATGCCATCACCGGCCACAAGCTCTACGGGCCGGGCGGTTCGGGCGCGATCTACATCCGCGCCGGGCGCCAGGCCGAGATGCGCCCCTTCCTGGGCGGCGGCGACATGATCCGCGAGGTCACGCGCGAGCGCGTGACCTGGAACGACCCGCCGATGAAGTTCGAGGCCGGCACCCCCGCCATCGTCGCGCAGATCGGCCTCGGCGTCGCGCTCGACTATCTGACGGGTCTCGGCATGGCCGAGATCGCGGCGCATGAGCGGCGCCTGCGCGACCATGCGCGCGACCGGCTCTCGAGCCTCGACTGGCTGCACCAGCAGGGCACGTCCGACACCAAGGGCGCGATCTTCAGCTTCACCCTGCAAGGCGCGGCCCATGCGCATGACATCTCGACCATCCTCGACCGGCGGGGAATCGCGGTCAGGGCCGGCACGCATTGCGCGATGCCGCTGATGCAGCATCTCGGGGTGAGCGCCTCCTGCCGGGCGTCCTTCGGGCTTTACAACACGCTCGAGGAGGTCGATGCGCTGGTTTCGGCCCTGGAGCTTGCGCACGAGCTGTTCGGCTGACCCGCCCGCGCGGGGGGCCTTGCCGGGAAATCCCCCACCGCTGCGCGCTCAGAACCGCCAGCTCATGCCCACAACCACCGCCCGGTCGCTGATCCCGGCCCGGTTGCCATGGTTTTCGGCATGGACCAGTTCGAACAGGATCTCGGACCTGTCGCCCATCGGCGCCTGGTAGCCGAGCGAGAAGTCCACCTGCCGCGCGCTCGGCGCAAGGTCAAGGCTGACCGCCCGCAGTTCCGCGCCACCGTCGGCCAGCGCCACCGGCACCTGCATCCGCGCCGATCCCGAGGTGGCCGCGACCGGCCGCGACAGGCCCAGCGTCAGCCGGTCGCCCCGGGCAAGGACGTCGCGCCCGCCGAAGGCGAGGCTGAGGCTGTCGTAGCCGACCGCCGAGACATCGGTGACGGCCGCGGTCCCGGCAAGATCGGCCCGCCCGATTTCGCCGGACAGCGCGAAGAACCCCCCGCTGCCCGTGTCGAAGGCCAGCCCCAGCGTCAGGGCCGACATGACCGCGCCACCGCCGTCGCCCGCAGCGGAAAAGCCCATCAGGCTGCCGCCGTCCCGGGCGAGCTTGACCCCGAGGTCCAGCCGGAGATCGCCCGCGGTCAGGCCCTGCGACAGCGCGACGCCATGCTCGCCGCCCTGGCCGATCAGCACCGCCGCCCGCAGGCGCCCATCCGGCCCCGCCAGGTCGAGCGTGCTGCCGGGATGGCCGGCAAAGACCTCGGCCAGCGGGTTGACCGGCGCGGTGCGCAGCGCCCGCAGATCGCTGCCGAAGGATCGCGCCGCCCGCGTCCGGGCCAGCGCGACCGGCCGGGTCGGGGTGGCAAACGCCTTGGCGGGCAGGTAAAAGCCGGTTTCGAGCGCGTCGGTGGCGCGCAGCTCGATCCCCTCGAGGCTGCGGGTCACCGCATCGCCCAGCGCCCCCCCGGTCGAGAAGGCGAAATCCTGCGTCATGATCTTGCCGCCGCCCGGGGCCGCCAGCGTCACCGGGCCGATCGGCAGCAGTGCCGCCCGGATGTCGAGAAAGCCGTGGCCGAACTCGGCGGAATAGTTGCGCATGTGGACGCCGGGCCCGTCGAGCACATCCATCGCGAGCGGCGTGCCGAAGCCGGTGAACCTGTTGTCCGCCGAGGCCAGGAGCCGGGCGCGGAGCTGGTGCGGCGTGAGGGCCGGGAACGCCTCGGCCAGCAGCGCCAGCGCGCCTGCGACCTGGGGGGCTGCGAAGGAGGATCCGAACCCCTCGGCATAGTCGGCGTTCGAGGTGCCGCTGGCCGCGGTCCAGTGGCCGTCGGCCATCAGGCACCATTGCGCCGCCTGCAGGCAGCCCGCCGAATGCCGCCTGGCCACCGCGCTGACGCCGCTGTCGTCGAAGACCGGGGTCGCATTGCCGACCGCCAGCCAGCCGGGGGTCAGCTCCGGCTCGCGCAGCGGCAGCGCCTCCATCAGCCCGGCGTTGCCGGCCGTTTCGGCGTTCGACAAGGCAAAGATCACCACCCCGGCATCGGCATAGTCCTTCAGCGCCGCGAGCCAGGCCGTCCCCGTCGGGTTGCCGAAAATCTCGGCATGGTGCGCATCGACGTTGATGAACCTGTCGGAGAACCCCCAGGAGTTGTTCTGCGCCACCGCCCTCCGGTCGCGGGCGGCATGGGCGGCTGCGGTCAGGTCGCCATAGGCCCAGTCGCTGAGGATGAGGGCTGCCCCGGGCGCCACGCCCACCATTCTGGCCGAATTCCCCGCCGCGACCGAAGCGACCTTGGTGCCGTGGTCGCGCACCGGCGGCCCGCCGGTCGTGGTGTTCGACTTGCCCGCAAACGCCTCGTGCGTGAGCCGAAAGCCGTTGTCCACCACCGCGATCACCGCGCCCGCGCCGGACAGGCCCAGGGCATGGGCATGATCGACGCGCGAGGAGTGGAGCGGGTTGGCGAAGATCCGGTTGCCATGAACGTCGACGGTGCCGTCCTGGAACCGGAAGCGGCTGGAATTGTTTCGGAAACTGGCCGCCGCCGCGCTCCATCCCGGGGTGATCCCGGGCATGAAGAACGCGCCGAGCGCCCCCGAGCCGCCCGGATTGCCGGTGAGGGTGACGAGGCCGGACCCGGCGTCGTCGTCGCCGATCCCGGTACAGCCGGCCAGAAGGGCGAGCGATACCAGTGACATCCGGAGCGCCGATTGCCGGCGGCGCGGGGGGCGCAGGGGCTGCATGACGCTTCCTTGCAAGGGGGTCCTGGCGCGAAGGTCGGGCCCCGGCAGGATAAGGTCAATGGCAGCATCACGCTCCCGACGCGGAAAATGCCGCCTTGCGCCCGAGGGCCGTCGCCGAACCGCGACCGACGGTTTGCCGTTGAAACCCGCGGCTCCTTGGGCTAAGGACCGCCCCAGGCACCCGTAGCTCAGCTGGATAGAGTGCTGCCCTCCGAAGGCAGAGGTCACAGGTTCGAATCCTGTCGGGTGCGCCAAACAATTCCAGACGGTTAGCAGCGTTTCAGAGGCTCGGATTTTCGGCGGAAGTTGCACGATCGTGCAGTTTCCCCCGAATCCGGGCCTTTTTCGCGCCTTGGGAGGCCTTAATCGGCCTCTCGGCACGCTGGGCCTGACAAAGGAAAACCCCGGCCATGCCAAGGGCGCGACCGGGGTTCAAGGATTGTCATTTAGGCAAATGACCCCGGCAGAATACGGGCTCTCGCCGACTCGCACAAGCGCCAAGGCGGCATTCGGCGGGAGGGCAGCGGCATGAGCCACGAAGCCACCCTTTGGGCTGTCAGGGCCTGCGACGTCCCGCTCGATGAACGGATGGTGCTGGTCTACCTCGCTGACTGCCATTGCCCGGACAACGGGTGTCTGGTGACGCCCGAGCGGCTCGCCAAGGAAGCCGGGATCGACGTCGGCGAACTGCGCGGGATCCTCGAGCGGCTCGAGGCGCGCGGGAAGGTCATCAGGTTCGCGGACACGGGCAGATGGCTGCTCGAGTTCGAACCGGTGTTCGCCTCCTTGGCAGAGGGGGCACTGGCATGAGTCACCAAGCGACCAACTGGGCCATGAAGCAGCGGGATATGAAGCCCGCGACAAAGACGGTCCTGCTCTGCCTCGCGGATCGCCACAATCCCGAGAACGGATGCTTCCCATCGCACAAGCGCATCGCCACCGATGCCTGCATGTCGGAGCGCAGCGTCCGGACGCATCTGGCCGAGCTCGAGGCGATGGGGCTCCTGCGCCGGGTGAAGGGAACGGGCGGGCGGCTCAAGCGTGCTGCGACGCGATACGTTTTTGCCTTCGAGGACGGATTCGAGGCTGTTGAAAAACCAGCCGAGCGGGCCGAAAGTCGACGGCAAAAATCCGCGGAAAGTCGACGGCAAATTTTGCCGCCTATCCTTTTCTCTGCGAGAACTGCGGCGCGTCAACAACGCCTTGATATGCCACCCAATCCCCCCGTCACCAACTTTCAGCTATAGCTCGTTCACAAGACCGCAAATGTGCTGAACGCGATGCCAAAATCGGTGCAGCCGAAGGCCAAGGCGCATCTGAAGGACATCTGGATGGCGGAAACCAAGGCTGACGCCAACGCCGCCTTCGATTTCTTCG
>Ga0209103_1000377_pt1 | contig 13965 bp, 15 predicted proteins | sample 4C3metaG_FD_184152 | JGI IMG/M metagenome (GOLD analysis project Ga0209103, IMG submission 184152) | Freshwater bacterial and archeal communities from Indian Creek, Illinois, USA - 4C3 metaG (SPAdes) (version 2) | ecosystem: Environmental > Aquatic > Freshwater > Unclassified | place: USA...
ATGATGGCGATCATCCGCAACAAGGCCAATGCGGTCGCGGCGACGCCGAAAAAAACACCGCCGAGGCGGATGCCGCAGACCCGTGTCTCGTCCGTTGGTCGGTCCAGGACATCCGGCGCGTAGCAACACGGCTCGCCAGACGACGCATCCAACCCGCACACCTCGTCGCGTGGTCACTCTGGCGGCGTGCACACCAAGCCGCCGCTCGAGCAGATCATCATCGGAAAGCGCAACTGTGGTGCTAGGCCTTTGGCAGGCGCACGACGAACCGGGCGCCCAAAATCTTGCCCCCGGCATCGCGGCGGTTTTCCGCGCTGATGCGGCCGCGCAGGCCCTCGATGATCTGCTTGGAAATCGAGAGCCCCAGCCCTGAATGCTGGCCGAAGCGCTCGCTGCGCGGGCGCTCGGAATAGAAGCGGTCGAAGATGCCTTCCAGCTTGGCATCCGGGATGCCTGGCCCCTCATCTTCCACGATGATCTCCACCTCCGCCCCCGCCTCCCGCGCACGCAGCCAGACATGGCCGTGATCCGGGCTGAAGGAGACGGCATTGCCGAGCAGGTTCCGCAACACCTGCACCAGCCGGTCCTCCACGCCCATCGCCACCAGCCGCTCCGGCGCCTCCAGTTCCATCTCCGGGTCGCGCGGCTGGCGGGTGGTGTTGTGCAGTTCCACCAGCACGGCGAGGATCGGGCCGATATCCACCGGCTCGGCAATCGCGCGGGAAAGCTCGGCATCCACGCGCGATGAGTCGGAAATGTCGCCGATCAGCCGGTCCATCCGCACCGCGTCATTGGCGATGATGCCGAGCAGCCGCTTCTGCTGCGCCGGGTCCTCGACGCGGCGCAGCGTCTCGATGGCGCTGCGAACGCTGGTCAGCGGGTTCTTCAGCTCATGCGCCACATCGGCGGCGAAGCGCTCATTGGCGTCAATCCGCGCCCAGAGCGCACGGGCGGCGGCCTGGAGGTCGCGCGCCAGGATGCCGATCTCGTCCTGCCGCTCCAGCAGACGCCCGGGCACGCTGCCGCTGCGGCCCTTGCCCTGCCGCATCTCGGCGGCGGCCCACGCCAGTTGCAGGATGGGATTGGCCAGCGTGCGCGCGAGATAGAGCGAGACGGCGACGGTGAGGATCAGCGCCAGCACGAACAGGCCGAGCACACTGGCACGGATTTCGAACAGCCGCGCATCCACCTCCCGCGCCTCACGCGTCAGCAGCACGATGCCGACGGCCTGGGCGCCGCGCCGCGCGGGTTCCGCCACGCTGACCAGCAGGCGGCCATCGGGCGTGCGCCGGATATAGGGGGTGACGCCGCCTTCCAGCGCCAGGCGCAATTCCGCCTGCCGCTCGGGGCCAAGATCGGGCTGCCAGTCGAAGCTTTGGGCATCCGGCGTGGTGTCCAGCACCACCGGGTTCAGCGCCTGGCGCGGCAGCAGCCCGAGCACGCGCTCATACAGGCCGGAGACCGTGTCGGAGAGCGCGCCGCGCGGGGCTGGCGCCGGCAGGGGCTCAGTCACCACCGCGCCACCCACCGCCTCCCGCACGCGGCTATCGGCCACGACCAGGCCCGCCGTGTCGAACAGCCGCGCCTGGGTATTGGGCGATGGCTCCACCAGGCGGCGCAGCAGGGGGCGCGCCACCTCGGGCACCAGCACGGCGCGGTCATCCTGGATGCGGACGGCGGCCTCGGCGATGCCGCCGGCATAGATGCGCGCCTGGGTCCGCATCGCCTCCACCTCGGCGCTGAGCAGGCCATTCTGATACTGATCGAGGTGGAGAAGGGCCGCGGCCAGCAGCGCGGGCGGCAGCGCATTCACCAGCAGGATGCGCCGCAGCAGCGGCGACACCCAGCGGCGGCGGCGATCGGGCTCGCCCACGCCATCCTCGGTTTTCAGCAAGGGAGCCTCCGGCATGATCAGAAGCCCTTGGTCAGCACGTCGAGCGCGCGGGTGATGTCATCCTGCCGGGCGGCGAGATTGCCGATGACGGGGCCGAGTTCACGCTTGGGAATGGCCGTGAGATAGTGCGTCATCATCGCCACCTCCTCATCGCCGATGCGAAAGACGGGCGTCAGGCCGCGAATCACCGGCAGGGCGGCGGTGGGCGGCAGAAGGGGGACGATGACGCGGGAGGGCAGGCCTTCCAGCCAGTGGGACTGGATGTCCAGCAGATAGCCCGGCCCGCGCCGTGCCCGGTACAGGTCGAAGCGCGCCACCTCAGAACATGCGATATTCAGCGAGGGGCAGGCCGTGTTCCTCGACCCAGCGGCTGTGGGCGTCAATGGCTTCGCGATTTTCCTCGAGCCAGCGGCGGGCCTTTTCGGAGAGGATGGCCTCCTGCACCGCGCGGGCGGCGATGGCGGCGGCGTCCAGGCCGAGGGATTGGGCCTCGGCGAGGCCGGGCATCATTTCCGTATTCCCCTTGCGCTTTTCGCTATTCGCCAAGCCCACAAAATCATTGGCTGTCACAGCGCCACCCGTAGCTTCCACAAGTGCCTGCAACTGGGATGCTCTTGGAAAATTATTTCCTGCCCGCCACTTATAGACGGTGACAAGATGCACGCCGCAACGACGTGCAAGCTCGGCCGCTGAAACATTGGCTTTCGTCATCCAGTCGGCGAGTTCCATGGCGGAAAATTAGCGTTTTACGCTATCGCGAACAAGTGAATTCCTGAGAGTCCGTCTCGAATCTCACCCGCAACGAGCGCTGCGTCGCAGGAGCAGCATGACGGATCCGGCGTAGAGGAAGGCTTCGGCTGAAGCGATGGAAGCCTCGAAGTCCTTGGCGAGGCGGCGGTTGCGATTGATCCAGGCGAAGAACCGCTCGACCAGGCCCGTACGGCTATGCTGCCGCCGGGTGGTCGGGGTCCACATCGTGTTGTTCGTCCAAGGTTTCGCAACCCGGTCGAATCACAATGAAGCCCGGCCATCCACCCATAGCTGATTATCTCGAAGGCGTTCCGAGACAGTCTCTTACATTACAGTTGCGATTTCATCTGGGAATGACAGCTTTGCGCCGCGGCTTGATGCGCTCTTCGCCATAGCGACCACGCGATGATGTGGGCAGGTTGGATGCGTCGCTGCGCCAGCCTGACGGCAATGCGTCGGATTTCCTGGATCGACCAGCGGATCAGCGCAGGCGCGACAGCTTCCTCATCCTGCTGCGTGTTTTTGAGGGTGTCGCGGTATTCGCGCGATGCCTGTGGCAGCCGTCATCGCGAAGGCCAGCATGACGAGGGAGACGTGGCGATGCCGGCCATGCCAGGATCGGGTTTCGTTGTGGTCGAGCCCCAGCTCGTTCTTGGCAGCCTCAAAGCTGTCCTCGATGGCCCGGCGGCTGCCCTCGACCTTGACCAAGGTCTCGATGCTGGTGCCGGCCGGGCACCAGGTCGAGAAGAACGCCAGATCCTGATCGGCGATGTTGCGGCGGATCAGCAGCCCGCGCGTCCACAGGCCTGCGGCCGCGACATCGTATTCATCGGCGTCGAGGTCAGCCAATTTACAATAGACCCAGTCGTGCTCGCGCGCGCCCTTCGTGCCGGCAACCAGGGGCTTGCCCAGCCAGGATCGGAACTGATGATTGGAATTGACGCCCAGCACGTATCCCTTGCCCGCGCGGCGCAGGGCCGTCTCCACATCGCCCACCCCATAGACGCTGTCGGCGGCAACCCAGGCGAAGGGCACGCTTGCCGCAACCGCGCGTTTGATCATGCCGACGGCCAGCCCTGGCTTGGTCGCGAAGCCGACCTCGTCCGGCACAGACGCGCCGGCCATGGGCCGGGATCGCCGGCAGCCTCCGCGTGCATCCAGCCAGCCTTGCGCCGCTCATCGCCCAGCAGCCCGTCCAGGAACAGGCCCGCCGAAGCCGCTACCCGGGCTTGCGTGAACAAGGGCCGTATCCGCACCTTGATGTCACGCAGCGAGGCCGCCCACAGCTCCAGCATCGTCTCAATCGATGCACCCGACATCCATGAATTCCCGCATCATGGTCGCCCATTGATTCAGAAACTTCAGGAATTCGCAACTGTAATGCTAGCGGCACATCAGCACCGGCACATCGGCATTTTCCAGCACATGCCGCGTGACGCCGCCCAGGATCAACTGCCGCAGCCGCGAATGGCTATAGGCTCCCATGCAGAGCAGATCGGCCTCGTAATCCCTCACCGCGCCCAGTAGTCCGGCGCCGACATCCTTGGTGACGGGCTTGAACTGCATCGCCTCGGCCTGGAACCCGTGCCAGTGCAGATAAGCGAGGATGCCCTCCACCTTGGGGCCGCGGCGCTGGTAGTCATCGGCGTAGAGGATGCGGCGGGCATCGGCGCGGTGCAGCCAGGGCAGGGCCGCGGCCATGGCGGCGGCACTCTCGGCCGTGCCGTTCCAGGCGCAGCAAATGCGCGTGCCGATGGTGGCGGGCGCCACGCGCGGCGCGATCAGCACCGGGCGGCCGGAATCGAACAGCACGGCGTGCAGCGCATCCGAACTGCTGACATCCTCGCCGCCCTCCGGATGCGGCACCACCGCCATGTCATACAGGCGCGATTGCTGGGCGACGATGTCTTCCTCACGCCCCGCGATGCTCTCGAAGGACAGCGTGGGCCCGCCCGACTTCAGCGCGGTTTCCGCCGAATTGGCGATGGTGACATCCCCCGCCGAGGCGGCGAAGCGCTCGAACAGGGCGCGGACGCGGCCCGCGCGGTCGCCGCTTTCGCGTTCCGTCGCCGCCATCATTTCCTCGATCATGGCACCCGAGAGGCCTTCGCCCGCCAGGGGGGCCACATCGCGCGCATCCACGCGCACATGCAGGCAATGCACATGGGCGCCCCAGATGCGCGCGACCATGAGGGCCGTGGCAAGTGCCGCTTCGCCGGCGGCGGTCCCGGTCATTGGCAGCAGCAGGCGGCGATAGGCCATGTTTTTGATCCCTCAACCGGTTGATGGGACGGAGTTATGGCGAAGGCTGAGGGGGCAAGTCCAGTATCTTACGGGCCATGTCCTCGGTCCCGGTCGCGGCATCCAGGCGGTGCCATGCAATTGCACCAATGTCGCGCGCCGCTGACGCTTCCATCACTTCAGCGGTGGCGTCGGAGGCGTCGCCTTTGCGGGCCGCGATGCGTGCGCGCAGCAGATCGAGCGGCGCTTCCAGCCAAAGCCCGGCGAAGCCATGGCCGAGCGCTTCCAGCGAAGCGCGCTCGGCCTCGCGCTGGAACACCGCATCGGCGATGACGGCATGGCCGGCCTCCAGTGCCTGCCGGGCCGATCGGTTGAGTTCGGCGAAGACGGCGGCGCTGGCCTCGGGCGCATAGGCCTCGGGCGGCAATCGCGTCTCGGGCGCCACGCCCGCCTGGCGCTTGCGGATTTCATCGCTGCGCAGAATGACGGCGCCAGGCGCCGCGCCGAGATCGGGCGCAAGCCGGCGCGCGAGATGCGATTTGCCCGTGCCCTGCAAGCCACCTACCGCCACCAGCCGCGGCGGCGCGGGCGTGAGGTAGCCAATCGCCGCCGCCAGCAGCGGGTCGCCATCCTGGCCGGAACGGGCGGCCACATGCGCGCGGATCAGCGCGCGAAGGGAAAGCCAGAGCGGCAATCCGCGCAGCAGCGCCACATCCCCGGCGCGGGCCAGATAGCGGTTGAGCAGGCGATTGGCGGCGGCACGGGAATCGCGCTGGTCCAGGTCCATCAGCAGGAAGGCGAGGTCATAGCCGACATCGATCGTGGCCAGCGCCTCGTCGAATTCCAGTGCGTCGAAGGGCGTGGGCCGGCCATCGAGCAGGCAGATGTTTCCCAGATGCAGGTCGCCATGGCAGCGACGCAGGAAACCCGCCGCCGCACGTTCCGCGAGCCAGGGGGCGAGGCGCGATTCGGCTTCCAGCGCGGCCTCGGCCCATTGCGCGACCGCGGCCTCGGGCAGCCCGGCCGAGAGCCCCGCCGCGCGATTGCCGGCGATGACGCGCATCATGCGGCCATCGCCCTCGCGTCGAGGGGCGGCCTGATGCAGCGCGAAGACGGCATCGGCCAGGGGGTCGAGCAGGTCAGGGGGAACGGGGCCGGCCAAGAAAGCCTCAGGGGGCAGGCGCCTCATGCGAAGCACCCAATCCAGCGCCGGCCCATCGCCGCCCAGGCGCGGCATGCCGTCCGGGCCGCGCGTGATGGGCAGGGCGCCGAGATAAAGGCCCGGCGCGTGGGGCGCGTTCAGCGCCTGCTCGAACTTCGTCAGCCTTTCGCGCTCGGCCAGGGTCGTGAAGTCGAGAAAGCCGAAATCCACGGCCTTCTTGAGCTTGAACGCCTCATCCACGCCCAGAAAAACGGCTGAGATATGCGTCTCCACCACCGTGCCGCTGGTGAGACGCGCGAGGAAATCCGCTGCCTCGCGCTGTTCGGCCGGGATGGCCATCAGGGATAGAGGGCTTCGAGCTTCCAGCCGCCCCCGGCCGCCACGAAGACGCGGCGCTCATGCAGGCGGAAGGGCATGTCGCGCCAGAATTCGATGCGCTCGGGCAGCAGCCGGAAGCCGGACCAGAAGGGGGGGCGCGGGATCTCGCCCATGCCGAACTTCACCGTGTATTCGGCCACCGCCTTCTCCAGCGCCCAGCGCCCCTCCAACTCGCGAGACTGGCGCGAAGCCCAGGCGCCGATGCGGCTGCCGCGTGAGCGCGAGGCGTAATAGGCATCGGCCTCGGCGTCGCTCACGGCCTCGATGCGGCCTTCGACGCGCACGCTGCGGGTCAGCGTCTTCCAGTGGAAGCATAGCGCGGCATGCGGGTTGGCGGCCAATTCGCCGCCCTTGCGCGATTCGAGGTTGGTGTAGAAGACGAAGCCGCGCGGATCATGCCCCTTCAACAGCACCATGCGCGCCGAGGGCCGGCCATCGGGCGTGGAAGTGGCCAGGCACATGGCATTGGGGTCATTCGCTTCGGTGCGCGTCGCCTCGGCGAGCCATTCGGCAAAGAGGGCGTAGGGGTCTTCGATCATGCGTGTATCCTGAAGGGGCCTTGCCCGGTGCGGGGGCATGTGCGACCACCATCTGGCCCCTCCAACCGGATCACGGAACCCCATGAAGGACGATTCTGCCACCGCTCTGCCCACGGGAACCCTGATGCAGGGACGCCGCGGCCTGATCATGGGGGTCGCCAATGACCGTTCCATCGCCTGGGCCATCGCCCGCGCTTGCGCCGCGCAGGGGGCCGAGTTGGCCTTCACCTACCAGGGCGAGGCGCTGGAAAAGCGCGTTCGCCCCTTGGCCGCCAGCGTCGGCAGCGACTTCGTGGTGCCCTGCGACGTGGCGAATGACGAGGACATGGATGCCGCCTTCGGCGCCGTCGAGGAGCACTGGGGCAAGCTGGATTTCTTCGTCCATGCCGTGGGTTTCGCCGACAAGCAGTATCTGCGCGGCCGCTTCGTGGACACCCCGCGCGAGGCCTTCCTCCAGGCGCTCGACATCTCCTGCTATTCCTTCGCCGCCACCGGCCGGCGCGCCGCCGCGCTGATGGGCGAGGGTGGCTCACTGCTGACGCTGAGCTATTACGGCGCAGAGAAATGGGTGCCGCACTACAATGTGATGGGCGTGGCCAAGGCGGCGCTGGAAGCCAGCGTGCGCTACATGGCGGCCGATCTCGGCCCCGATGGCATCCGCGTGAACGCCATCAGCGCCGGCCCGATCAAGACGCTGGCGGCGAGCGGCATCGGCGATTTCCGCTACATCCTGAAGTGGAACCAGTACAACGCGCCCATGCAGCGCAACGTGACGCTGGATGAAGTGGGCGGCGCCGGCCTTTACCTCCTCAGCCCGCTCAGCACCGGCGTCTCGGGCGAGGTGCATCACGTGGATTGCGGCTATCACGTCGTCGGCATGAAAAACCCCGACGCGCCGGACCTGACCATCGAAAAGAGCTGAAGGCCGCTGGCCGGCTTGGCATTACAGTTGCGCTTTCATCCGAGAATGGCAGCTTTGCGCCGCGGCTTGATGCGATCTTCGCCATAGCGACCACGCGATGATGTGGGCAGGTTGGATGCGTCGCTGCGCCAGCCTGCCGGCAATGCGTCGGATTTCCTGGAGCGACCAGCGGATCAGCAGCCCGCGCGTCCGCAAGCCTGCGGCCGCGACATCGTATTCTTTGGCATCGAGATCAGCCAACTCGCGATAGACCCGGTCGTGCTCGCGCGCGGGCGGGACAGACGGCGCCGAACAGACAGGCCCAGTCGTAGCGCTGATCGCGCGGCGCTGGGGGGCGTGCCCCGCGCATGGCCCAGCCGAACACGACCACGCCGCCATCTAATACCAAATCTCGCGGATCGTGACCGATCCGCCCTCAGACGCCGGCGCGCGCATCCGCGCGCTTGGCTTCGCCGCATAAGCGGCGGGCCGCAGTCGCGGCCTCGGCCCGCGGCGCGGGCCGCAGGTTCTACTCAATGGGATCTGGTATCACACGGATCGAATCACAATCACCGCGCGGAGGCGAGAGGTTTCCGGAAATGTCCAAATCCAGACGCCATTCGCATCATGAATCATCCAGGTTAGGCATTGCATTCTACCCGGCTGTGAAGCTTTGATGTCAGCTTCCCATGCGCGAGGTTGAGCGCCATGCGTCGTCGTTCCCTTCTGGCCGCCTCGGCCGCCCTCCCCTGGACCGCCCGCGCCGAGGCGCCCGAGCCGGTGGATGTGCTGCTGGTGCTTGCGGTGGATGTCAGCCGCTCGATTGACGAGGATGAGGCCCGCCTCCAGCGCGAGGGCTATCGCAACGCGGTGAGTGACCCGCGCGTGGTGGAGGTGATCCGCCGCGGCATGATCGGCGCGGTGGGCCTCGCCTATGTCGAATGGGCGGGCTTCGAGTATCAGCGCCTGGTGCTGCCCTGGACGCGCATCGCCGCGCAGCGCGATGCCGATGCCTGGGCCTCGGCGCTGGCCGAGGCGCCGCGTGCCTCGCTCTCCTGGACGTCCATCTCGGGCGGCATTGATTTCGCCCGGCGCTGCCTGGCCGAGGCGCCCTTCGAGGGCACGCGCCGCATCATTGATGTCTCGGGCGATGGCGTGAACAATTCCGGCCGGCCCTCGGAAATGGCGCGGGATGAGGCGGTGGCGCAGGGCATCATCATCAATGGCTTGCCCATCATCAATGACCGGCCGACCTTCGGCCGCGCGCCGCAAATCCCGCTGGACCAGTATTTCCAGCAAAGCGTGATCGGCGGCGCAGGCGCCTTCATGATCGTCGCCGAGGATTTCGACGCCTTCGGAACGGCGGTCCGCCGCAAGCTGATCCGCGAGATCGCTTGACGCCACGGGGCGGCACGCGGAAAAAGACGGGATGGACCCCATCGCCACGACCATTTCCAATGTTGAAGCCGTGCGTTGGGCCTATCGCTTCGTCCTCGGACGCGAAGCGGAGAGCGAGGCCGTGCTGGAGCATTGGGCCGCGCTGGGTGATGGCCGGCTGATCCTCAGCGCTTTCGTCCGCTCGCCGGAAGCCATTGCTCATCTCGGCATCGGGGCGCCGGCGCATGGACGATGGAGCCTGGCGCCGCTGGACGCCACGGCCATTCGGGCCGCGTATTATCTCCGTTTCAACGCAGCCGCCACGGATGCCCAGATCAGGGCGGAATTGGCCGCCCACCCTGACATGAGGAGCTTCCGGCGGGCTTTCCTCGCGATGCCGGAACTCAGCGAACTCGCCCAGGATGGAGCGGCGCCGGAAAAGCCCCGCCGCGCGGTCCTGCGCGAGGAACACAAGCTCACTGTCCTGGATCGCAGCTTCACCCTGCGCGGCGACTCACCCGAAGGCTACTGGACCGACCTGGTGAACGGCCCGAACGACCCGAGCCTGGAGCGCCTGACGCGGCTGTTGCGCGCGGCCTTCCCCGATGGCGGCGCGGGGCGTGTCCTGGCCGATGTCGGCGCGAATATCGGCGTGACCAGCCTGGCCATCGGCGCCGCCGCGCCCTATCACGCCGAGTTGCTGGCCTTCGAGCCGGACCAGCGCAGCCTGCCCCTGCTCCGGCACAACCTGGCCACCAATGACTTCCCCCATGCGCGGATCCTGGACTGCGCCCTGGCCGAGCGGGACGGCGTGGCGCGGCTGCGCTGCGGCGCCCGCAACGCCGCGACCAGCACCCTGGCCGAGCCCCATAGCCGCACCCAAACCATCGGTGCCAGCTTCAAGGAAGTGCCCGTCCGGCGCCTCGATTCGGTCCTGCCGGAATTGGGCATAGATCGGCTGGATTTTCTCAAGCTTGATGTCGAGGGTGGTGAAACCCCCGTGATCCTGGGCGCGAGCGAGATGATCGCCCGGCACCAGCCCATCATCTTCACCGAATTCAATGCCTGGACCCAGATGACGGCCGGCGGGCGCAACCCGATGGAAGTGCTGGAGGAATGGCACGCCGCCTTCCGCCACATGGTCGCCTTCGACGAGGCCGGGCGCCCCATTCCCATCCTGGACCAGGATGGCCTGCTCTGGGTCCTGCATACCGTGCTGACCGAGCGCGGCTGCATTGACGACCTCATCCTCTGCGACCGCCTGGACTGGCTGGAGCGCTGGGCTTGAGCGGCCAGCCGCCGGAACTGACGCCTTCCCTTGTACGCTGGGCCTATCGTTTCCTGCTGGGGCGGGACCCCGAGAATGATGCCGTGGTGGAGGGCTGGTGCAGCGCCAGCAGCCTGGCCGGATTGCGCGACGGCATCCTCTCCAGCCCCGAGATGGCGGCCGTGACCATCTCCGGCTTCGCCGAGCAAGGCAACTGGATCGAGGGCCGCGCCACGGAGGAGGCCGCCGCCGCCTGCCTCCTGCTCCGCGACGACGGGCGGCCGGAGGCCGCTTGCATCGAGGCCCTCTTGCTGCGCCACCCCAGCTTGCGAAGCCTGCGCCGCTTCCTGCTGGGCAGCCCCGCCATCGAGGCCCGGCTGCCGCGCCCTCAAGGCCCGCGCAGCCGCACCATCCGGCTGCTGGACCGCGAATTCAGCCTCAAGGGCGACAGCCGCGAGCCGGAATATATCGCCGCCCCCGGCACGGCGCCCAGGCTCGCCGCCCTGCTGAGCGCCATCTGGCCCGATGGGGGCGAGGGGCGCGTGCTGGTCGAGGCGGGCGGCGGGATCGGCCTCACCACGCTGGGCCTTGCCGCCGGCGCGCCGCGCCACGCCCGGCTGGTCACGCATGAGGGCTCGCTGCGCCGCGCCGCCGCGCTCTCGGAGAATCTCGCGGATAATCGCCTGGATCGGGCGGTCATGCGGGCCATGCCGATGGGGCGGGTGGCCGCCATGATGGAGCGGGAAAGCCTCGCCCGGCTTGACCTGCTGCGCCTGAATGAGCCCGGCGCCGCACTCCAGGCGCGCGAGATGGCCCCGTGGCTGCGGGGGCATGGCGCGCTGGCCCTGATCCGCTTCGACCTGGTGGAACTCCTGGCCGAGCCAGGGCCCGGGCCGCGGGATGTGCTGATGGCCTGGCAGGCGGCCTTTCCGCATCTGGTCGGCTTTGATGCGACGCATGAGCCACAGCCCATCCAGGATGAGATCGGCCTGAACGCCGCCTTGCACCGCGCGCTGCTGCGCCCGGACCGCGCGGATGAATTCCTCCTCTGCTCCGACCTCGACTGGCTGTCGCGGTATGAAACCCCTTGAACGCCACCAGAGACCGAGAAGGCAACCGAGATGGCCGAGCCAGTGACGATCCTGGGCGCCCTGCGCGCCGCCTCCGCCCTGATGGCGCGCATGGAAGCCGATGTGCCGATGCAGGCCGCCGCCACCAGCGCCGCCCAGGCCTGCATCGCGGCGCTGCGGCAGGGGGCCAAGGTGATGATCTGCGGCAATGGCGGCAGCGCCGCCGATGCCCAGCATTGGGCGGGCGAGCTGGTCAGCCGCTTCCTCCATGACCGCCCGGGCCTGCCGGCCATCGCGCTGACCACGGACAGTTCCATCCTGACGGCGATCGGCAATGATTACGGCTATGAGTGCGTCTTTTCACGCCAGGTGGAGGCGCTGGGCCAGCGGGGAGATGTGCTGCTGGGCCTCACCACCTCCGGCCGCTCGCCCAATATCCTGGCCGCGATGCGCGCGGCGCGGGAGAAGGGCATCGTCACCGTGGGCTTCACCGGCAACGGGCCGGGCGCGGCCGAACTGGCGGCATTGTGCGACATCACGATCCGCATTCCCAGCGGCTTCACCCCTTCGATCCAGGAAGGCCATGAAGTGCTGGGCCACGCGATCTGCGCGATGATCGAAGCCGAGATCTTCCCGCGCGAGGGCTGAGCCGCGGCTCAGCGCCCCCCCCTCCCCTGCCAGAGGCAGGCTCAGCGCTCCACTTCCTCGATGGCCAGGCCGAAGGCGCCCACCCCCTCGGAGAGCAGGTCGCCCAGGCCTTCCATGCCGGTGAGATAGGCGCTGGCATCGCCGCGCGTGTTGCGCTCGGCCGCCAGCTTCAGCGCCTCCTCCCATTCCTCCGGCTCGTAATCGCCACGTCCGACCCAGGCGAGGGCGATGAGGGCCACCTGCTGCTCCTCATTGAGTTCATCAATGAAGTCGGTGAGCATCTCCTCGGTGATCGCGTCCTCGTCCTCGTCCTCATCCGTGTCCTCATCCGCGTCGCCGCTCAGCAGGCCCTCTTCGGCGTCCTGCACGGCATTGGCGAGGTCCACGACGGTGGCGACGATCTCCAGGCTGATGCCGAGATCGAATTCCTCGCCTTCATCTTCCGATTGCGACATCTGGCCACCTTTCCTCATTGCCACGGCCACACCATACTGCCCCCCGCCGAAATCCGCGACCAGCGTGCTATGGGCTGGGCGAATCCCAGGCCGGCGCGAAATCGGGGTTCACGAAACGCCGATTCTTCGGCAGGGCCGCGATGGCGGCGAGATCTTCCGCGCCGAGCTTGATCTGCGCCGCCGCCAGATTTTCCGCCTGGCGGGCCGCGCTGCGGGCCTTGGGCACAGCGGCGACCAGTGGCTTGGCCAGCAGATAGGCCAGCGCCACCTGGGCCGGCGTGGCCCCCAGCCGGGCCGCGATGCCGGTCAGCACCGGATGCTCCAGCACCTCGCCCTTGCCGAGCGGTGTGTAGCTGGTCATCACGATGCCGGCGGGCTGGGTGATGTCCAGCAGGGCCTGCTGACCCAGCATGGCGTGCTGCTCCACCTGGAGGCAGGCGATGGGCGCGATATCCAGTGCCAGGGCCTGCCGCAGCAGCGCGCCCGGGAAGTTGGAGACGCCCACCGCGCGGGCCAGGCCCTCGGCATGGAGATGCGCCAGCGCCGTCAGCACCGAGGGCAGGTTCAGCGCGGGCGAGGGCCAATGCACCAGCAGCAGATCCACATAGGGCTGCTTCAGCCGCTCCAGCGAGGCGGCGAAGGCGGCGCGGAAGGCCGGGCCCTCGGGCTTGTCCTGCCAGATCTTGGTGGTGAGGAAGACCTCGCCGCGGGCCAGGCCGCTGGCGGCGATGCCGGCGCCGATCGCGGCCTCATTGCCATACATCTCGGCCGTATCAATGTGGCGATAGCCGAGGCCGAGCGCGCTCTCCACCGCCTCCTCGCAATCCCGGCCCTTGAGCGGCCAGGTGCCCAGGCCCAGCGCCGGCATGGTGAGCTTGGGCGTGGTCAGCAGGGGCGTGCTCATCGGGCGGAGAGGTCCAGCAGGCCCACGAAACCGCTCTCGGTGCCGAAGGCGAGATGGGAGCCGGACGGGTTCCACGCCAAGGCGGAAACCCCGCCATGTCCGGGGGGCGCCACCGGCAGGACGCGCCCGGTGTTGATATCGGCCAGCAGCACCAGCCCATCCTCGAAGCCGGCCGCCACCATCTCATGCACGGGGTGGCAGAGCACCTGGGTGCACATCACGGCATCCCCGCCGGCGAGTTCCGTGGGCGCCTTGCCCATCGGCCCGCCGCCGAAGAAGGGCCAGAGCACCACCGCCTCGGCCCCGCTGGTGGCCAGCCATTTTCCCTTATGGGTGAAGGAGAGACTATGCGTCTTGGCCGGATAGCCCGACATCCGCA
>Ga0209103_1000379_pt1 | contig 13930 bp, 16 predicted proteins | sample 4C3metaG_FD_184152 | JGI IMG/M metagenome (GOLD analysis project Ga0209103, IMG submission 184152) | Freshwater bacterial and archeal communities from Indian Creek, Illinois, USA - 4C3 metaG (SPAdes) (version 2) | ecosystem: Environmental > Aquatic > Freshwater > Unclassified | place: USA...
CCTACAATGTGGCCGACGGCTTTGAGGGGCCGGTGGACCATGAGGGGCATCGCGGCCATGTGGCGGGCTGGAAGGCGGAGAATTTGCCCTGGAGGCAGCGCTGAGGCAGGCGTCCGCTTCGCGACCAACGGGAGCGCGAAGCGGGCGGACGCCACGGCATCAGGCGTCGGCGCGGATATTCGCGGCGCGGATCGCCTCGCCATAGAGTCGAAATTCGCGTTGGCAACGCGCGGCCAATTCCTCAGGCGTTCCAGGGCCGCCGGCATGGACAATGCACGCCGATTGGCTTCGACCAGGCGCTCGATCAACCCCGTCAGCGTCATCAGCGACACCGGAATGAGGTCGAGCATCGGGTCCACCGGCATGCGCTCATAGGTGTGCGGGTTGATGACAATCTGGCCGACATTGGCGAGTAGCGAAGTTCACAATCGGCGCCGCCGCCGGGCGCCCTTTTCCATTCGAGCCCAGCCGGGCATGCTTGCCATCTTCATTCCGGAGTTCCTCCATGCCGATGACCGCACCGCTGCCCCTCACCACCGAGTACCTGTTTTCCATGGACATCACCGTGGGCGCGCCGCAAATGGCAGGCAAAGGGCCGGATGGGCATGACCTTCGCATCGTGCCCGTCACCGGCGGCATGGTCAGCGGCCCGGCCTTGCAGGGCGAGGTTCTGGGCGGCACGGCGGCGGATTGGCTGCGCGTCGAGGCCGATGGCACGGCGCATATTGATGTGCGCCTGACCATCAAGGCCAATTCGGGCGGCCTGGTCTATGTGCAATATGCCGGTATCCGCACCGGCAAGCCCGAGGTGCTGGCCCGCCTGGGCGCGGGCGAGGCGGTGGACCCGTCCGAGTATTATTTCCGCACCGCGATGCGCTTCCAGACCGGCGCCCCGGACCTCGCCTGGATGAACCGCGTCATCGCCATCGGCACCGGCCAGCGCCCGCCCTCCGGCCCGCGCTATGACATCTACGCGGTCCGATAGCCCCATGAGCGACCTGCCCGCCCGCGTCGAGATCACCGAGGAAGGCCCGCGCGAGGGCTTCCAGATCGAGCCTGGCCCCATCCCGACCGCCGACAAGATCGCGCTGATTGACGCGCTCTCGATGACGGGCGTGCCCCGCATCCAGGTGGCGAGCTTCGTGAGCCCGAAGATTGTCCCCGGCTGGGCCGATGCGGAGCAGGTGGTGGCCGGCTTCACGCCGCGGGCAGGGGTGGAATACACGGCGCTCTGGTTCAACGCGGCGGGGTTGACCCGCATGCAGGCCTTCGCAGACCGGCTGGCGGTGGAGGGCTCCATCACCGTCACCGGCTCGGAGGGGTTCACGCGCAAAAACCTCAACCGCAGCCATGCGGAGCAGTTGGAGGCGCAGCGCAAGCATGTCGCCATCCATCAGGCGGCCGGCGTGAAGATGGCGCGGGTTTCGCTCCAGGCGGCCTTTGGCTGCAATTACTCAGGTCCGGTTTCCACGGCGCAGGCGCTGGCGGCGCTGAGTGATGCGATGGAGATCGCGGCCGAGACCGGCTGTGCCATCGAGAAAATCTCGCTGGCGGACAGCATGGGCTGGGCCAATCCGCTGCTGGTGGAACGCCTGGTCGGCGCGGTGCGGGAGAAGTTCCCGGCGCCGAGGATTTCGCTGCATCTGCATGACACGCGCGGCCTGGGCATTGCCTGCGCGGCGGCCGGGCTGCGGCTGGGTGTGACGTCGTTTGACGCGGCGGTGGCGGGGCTGGGCGGTTGCCCCTTTGCCGGCCATCCCGGCGCGCCGGGCAATATCGCGACCGAGGAACTGGTGTTTCTCTGCGAGGAAATGGGCGTGGCCACCGGCGTCAACCTCGATGCCCTGATCGAGACGGCGCTTCTGGCCGAACGGATCGTGGGCCATCGCCTGCCGTCCAACCTGCTGCGCGGCGGCGCGCTCTCCGCCTTTCGCCGCGCCGCTTGAGTTAACCCAGGACCGCTGAAATCCGCCCCACCGGCGGGATTGCCGCGGCCCATTTCTGGCCCGCGAAAGGCGGCGAGCCGGTGGCCAGCCCCGCCACCACCAGCACGGCGCCGGCCGGCAGCCCGCCCCAGCGGATCGCCTCGGCGCCGGCCTGGCGCATGAGTGCGGCCAGCGGCGCGCGCAGCGGATAGGGCCGCGCGCCGGTGAGGCCAAGCCGCGCCTCGCTCTCCTCCGGCAGGGCGCCGATCCAGCGCTTGCCCACCAGCACGAAGCCCAGCCCGCCGAGATCGGCCACCTGATGCGCCGCATCCGGCGCGCCGGCGCTGTAGCGCGTGGCCGCGATGTCCAGCACCGGATGGAAGGCGGAAAACACCGGCAGGTCGCGTTCCAGCGGCTCGGCCAGGATGCCCATGATGCCCGCCGAAATCCGCGGCTGGCGCAAGGCGGAGAGCACGATGGGCGTGCCCACGCGCAGCATCCGCGCCTCGACCATCGGGGCGGAGAGCAGCGTCAGCCCATCCGGGCCGGGGGCGAGGCGCACGCCGCAGACGGGCAGGCTGAGCGCTTCGACCAACTCCGCCGCGATGGCTTCGCCCGCCGCCTGATCTGAAGGGGCGAGGTCCTCGGGGAAGGGGGCGAGCGAATATCCGGTCTCCCAGGCGTCGCCCAGGAATTTCGCGGCTTCGGCGGCGCTCATCGCAGGGGTGGCAATTCAGGCATCTCCTCTTCCTGGAAACCGCCCACGGGGGGCTCATCCATGGAGACCGCCGGCGGGCCGTGATCGCCACCATAGAGCTGCTCAGGCAGCCAGGTGACCAGGCCCGGGAAGGCATACACCATCAGCATGGTGAAGACGACGATGTAGATGAAGGGCATGCAGCCCTTGAAGATGTCCTCGATCTTGACGTGCTTGGGCGCCACGCCCTTCAGGTAGAAGGCGGCCATGGCGACCGGCGGCGAGAGGAAGCTGGTTTGCAGGTTCAGCGCGATCATGATGCCGAAAAACAGCGGGTCCACGCCGAAATCATCCAGCAGCGGCAGGAAGATCGGCACGAAGATCACGATGATCTCGGTCCATTCCAGCGGCCAGCCGAGGATGAAGATGATCGCCTGGGCCAGCAGCATGAAGGTGAAGGTGTTGAGCGGCAGGCTCTTTACGAACTCCTCCACCACGCCCTGGCCACCGAGATAGCCGAAGACCGAGGAGAAGATGTAGGAGCCGACAAACAGCCAGCAGACCATGGCGCTGGTGCGCGCCGTCAGGAACACGCTCTCCTTCAGCTTCTGGAAGGAGAAGGAACGATAGGCGACGGCCAGGATGATCGAGCCGAGCGAGCCCATGGCCGCGGCCTCGGAGGGCGTGGCCAGGCCGGTCAGGATGGCGCCCAGAACCATGGAAATCAGGAGCGCCAGCGGGAAGAAGCTGGTCAACAGCGCCCAGACCAGCGTGCCGAAGGGCACATGCGCCTGCTCGGGCGGCAGGCGCGGCGCCACTTCCGGCTTCAGGATGGCGATGCCGATCGCATAGGCGATGTAGAGGCCAGCCAGGGTGATGCCGGGGATGAAGGCCGCGGCATAGAGTTGCACGACCGAGACGCCAGCCGTGGCACCGTAGAGGATCAGCATGATGGAGGGGGGGATGAGGATGCCCAGGCAGCCGCCCGCGCAGATCACGCCGGAGGCCAGCTTCACGTCATAGCCGGCGCGCAGCATGGCGGGGAATGCCAGCAATCCCATCAGCGTCACCACCGCGCCCACGATTCCGGTGGCCGTGGCAAACAGCGCGCAGGTGGCGAGCGTGGCGACAGCAAGCGATCCGGGGATGTTGCCTGAGGCCATCTGTAGCGCGCGGAACAGCCGGTCCAGGATGTTGGCGCGTTCGATGATGTATCCCATGAGCACAAACAGCGGCACGGAAATCAGCACGTCGCTGCTCATCACCGCATAGGTGCGCTGGATCAGCAGGTCGAAGACGCGCTCGCCCATGCCGAGATAGCCAAAGAACAAGCCCATCGCCATGAGGGTGAAGGCGATGGGGAAGCCCAGCAGGATGAAGAAAAGAAAGAGGACGAGCTGCGTCAGGCCAAGGCCGGCATCGGAGATCATGGTGGGTTAGTGCCTCTTGACCGAGAGTGCGGCGTCGGCGTTTTCGGCCAACTCGCGGGCGAGTTCCTCGGGCGACTTCTCGGCCGCCTTGGCTAGGATGATCTGGTCCAGCTCCTCCACATCGGAGAGGCGCCGCGGCCATTGGCCCGAGCGGATGGCCCGCACGCAGCGCACCACCTCGACCAGGCCCTGCAACAGCATGATGAAGCCGACGACGGGGATGATGCCCTTGAAGGGCCAGATGATCGGGCCCGAGGGCGAGAACATGCTGCGCTCATTCTGCATCCAGCTCAGCTCGAAGAAGTGCCAGCCGGCCACCATGAAGGCGAAGATCGCGGGGAAGAAAAACAGGATGTAGAGCAGCAAATCCAGCATGGCCTGCCGCCGCGCCGGCATCATCCGGTACAGGAAATCGCCGCGCACATGCCCGTTGCGGCTGAGCGTATAGGCGCCGGCGAACATGAACAGCGTGCCGTAGAGCATGTACTGCACGTCGTAGCCCCAATTGGTGGGCGCGGAGAAAAACCGCCGGGCGATGACCTCATAGGTGATGGCGGCCGTCAGCAGGAGGATGGTCCAGGAGAAGGTCTGCCCGATCAGCGTGGAGAATTTGTCCACGGCAAGAAGCGAACGACTGACCAGGGCATTGGTCGAGAACGCCATGCCGATCAGGATGGCCGCTACCACCAGGCCGGCGAGGCCTCCGGTGATTAAACTATCGGTCATTTCCACCTTCCCCTGATACAAAACCGGCCCGGGGAGCGGGGCTCACCGGGCCGGGTCCTGAACGTGCAGTCGTTCAGCCGCGCGCGAAGAAGTGGTTGTAGGACACGACGGGGCTGACCTGGTAGCGCAGCATGAAGTTGCCGATGCGACGGCACCAGTCGCGCTGGCTGTCGCAGACCTTCTTGAAGAAAGGCCCGGCATTGGGGTTGCTGTTGTCGTTTTCCTGGCGCTCGATCACGCGGTTCCAGGCCTGGAGCTGCGCGTCCAGGATGGAGCGCGGCGTGGTGCGGACATTGACGCCCTGGGTCTGGGACATGGCGAGAAGATCGCGCGAGTAGCGGTCCTGCAGCTTCCAGGACATGTCGGCCGAGGCCGCTTCCGCCGTATGGCGCAGCAGGGCCTGGTGCTCGGCCGGGAGGGCTTCGTAGCGCTGGCGGTTGAACAGGATCTCGAAGGTTTCCACCGCCTGGTGGTAGCTCTGGATGTAGTAGTTCTTCGCCACATCCGGGAAGCCGAGCACGCGGTCCGAGGAGGGGTTGTTGAACTCGGCCGCGTCAATCACGCCGCGCTCCAGCGCGGGCACGATCTCGCCGCCGGGCAGGGCCACCACGGCCGCGCCCAGTTCCTGCATCAGGTCAGTGGCGAGGCCCACGGTGCGATAGCGCAGCCCGCGAAGCTGCTCGGCGCGCTCGATCGGGTTGCGGAACCAGCCCAGCGGCTGCGTCGGCATCGGGCCGGAGAGGAAGCCGACAGCGTTCATCCGCAGGATATTGTGCATCAACTCGCGGTACAGGGTCTCGCCGCCGCCATAATAGAACCAGCCCAGCAACTGGTGGGCGTCGCCGAACCAGGGCGGCGTGGTGCCAAACAGCGAGAAGGCGCGGTTGCGGCCGAACCAATAGGCGGAGACGCCATGGCCGCCATCCAGGGTGCCGGCATGGACGGCATCGAGCAGTTGGAAGGCGCCGACCACGGCGCCGGCGGCCAGGAGTTCCAGGCGAAGGCGGCCACCACCCATGGCGTTCACCCGGCTGACATAGTCTCCGGCGAATTCATGGAAGATGTCACGCTGGGGCCAGGTGGACTGGAAGCGCATCACCACGGTCTGCGCGCGGCTGACATTGGGCGTGGCCAGCACGGCGGCGCCAACGGCGGCCACGGCGGAGGCCTTCAACAGGCCACGACGGCCGGCAGTCTCGGACTCGGACATTTTTTCGCTCCCATGCGGCATGTCGCTTCTGCGACTATGGCTGAAAAATGCGTCTAACCAGCATCGTCAGCTTCTGCAATGAGATAATTCAGCACCGCGATTTGCTTGACTCTTTGGAAGGGAGAGCGCATCGGGGAATCGTAGCGCCGGGGCAACATGAGCGAAATCCTCGAAATCTCGGGTCGGCCTGAGCGCCGTCCCCGCACAGCCAGTGCCACCCTCCCCCAGCCTGACTATTCCCTGGACGCCTCGGCCGGGCATCTGTTGCGCCTGGCGCATCAGCGCTACCAGGCGATTTTCCAGGAGCGCGCGCAGGGGCTTGGCCTGACCGGCCCGCAATTCGCCACGCTGCTGCGCCTCTCCCAGATGCAACGCGCCACGCAGAACCATCTGGGCCGCCTGGCCGGCATGGATTCGGCGACGATCCAGGGCGTGGTCCGGCGCCTCATCGCCCGCGGCTTCATGCGCCCCGCGAGCGACCCGATGGACCGGCGGCTGCGCGTCCTGACCATCACGGCCGAAGGCGAGACCGTGGTGCGCGAAGGCCAGGTGGCCGGGACATTGGCGAATGACGCGCTGATGGCGCCGCTCTCGGAGCGGGAGCGCGCGCAACTCATCAGCCTGCTGCGGCGGCTCTCGCCCGTCTGATCAGATGACGGGCCAGTCCGGGCGCTCGAAGCGCTGGACCTCGATGCTGTAGCCGGCCGGGTCATTGAAAAGGAAATGCGTGATCCGGTAGGCCTCCGAATAGGTGGGGGCCATGGGCAAGGCCACGCCCTTGCCCGCCAGGAAGGCGTGCCAGCCTTCCACATCGCGGGTGACGAGGGTGAAGACCACGCCGCCGGCCACGCGCGGATTGTCGGAGGCGCGCGGCGCGCGGGCGCGGCAGATGCCCAGGAAGGCGCGCCTGCCATCAATGCCGTAGATCCGCACGCTGCCCTGGTCCTGTACCAGGGGCAGTTCCAGCACCTCCTCATAGAAGCGCCAGCATTCCTCGGGGTTCTCGGCGTAGAGGAACGTCACCTGCTGGTCGAGTTGCGGCCTCATTTGGCGGCGATCTTCGCGGCTTCGTCCATGGCGAGCCGCAGCATGCCGTCCCGCGTCTGCGGCAGCTTGCGGCCGAGGAGCTGCTCGGCCACCTGGTTGCGCAGGATCTGGGCGGTGCCGCCCGCGATGGGGAACATCCGCGCGTCGCGCACCGCGCGCTCCATCGGGTTGTCGCGCGAATAGCCGGCCGCGCCCCAGAGCTGGAGCGCCATGTTGGTGACCTCGACGGCGCTGTCGGCGGCCATAACCTTGGCGCGGGCGGCCATCAGGCGGTCGGGGAAGCCGTTCGGCCCGGCGCTGGCCGCGGCCTGCCAGATCAGCGCGCGGCTGGCTTCCAGCTTGATGGACATGTCGGCCAGCATCCAGCCCAGGCCCTGGAATTCGGCGATGGGGCGGCCGAATTGCCGGCGCTGCTGCACGAAATCCAGCGCGCGGTCATAAGCGCCGGCCGCGATGCCGAGGGCGGCCGTGGCGGCCCCCACGCGCTGGCCGTTATAGGCGTCCATCAGCTTGCCGAAGCCGCGCTTGAAGCCGCCCGGTGCGCGCAGGACCATCGCATCGGAGACTTCCAGGTCGCGGAAATGCAGCTCCGCCTCGGGCATGCCGCACAGGCCCATGGAGGGGATGCGCTTGTGGACCACCAGATTCGCCGGGTCATTCTCGCCATTGCGAACCACCAGGAAGCCGCCGATGCCCTGCTCCACGCCGTCCTCAATGGCGCGCGCGAAGATCAGGTGCAGCTTCGAGACGCCGCCGCCGGTGATCCAGTGCTTCACGCCATTGATGATCCAGCGGTCGCCGCGCTTGATGGCGGTGGTGGTCATCTCGGCCGCCGCACTTCCGGCCTCGGGCTCGGTGATGCAGATGGCGGGCTTGTCGCCGGCCAGCACCAGATCCGCCGCGATGCGCTTCTGCGCGGGCGTGCCATAGGCCATGATGGCGCCGATCGCGCCCATATTCGCCTCGACCGCGATGCGGCCGCAGACGGCGCAGCCCTTGGCCATTTCCTCCACGACCAGCACGGCATCGAGATAGGAGGCGCCCTGGCCGCCCCATTCGCACGGCACGGTCATGCCCATGAAGCCCGCCTGCGTCATCCTTGCCACCATGGGCCAGGGGTATTGCAGGCTGCGATCCGTCCCGGCGGATTGGGCGAAGGCCTCCTGCGCCAGTTCACGCGCGCAATCGCGGAGCCTCTGCTGCGCGGTGGTGAGCGTGAACATGCCTATTCCCCCAATCTTTCTTCGATGGCCCGGCGGGCCGCTGGTGGCAGCTTCAGCGCCTGGGCCAGCCGGTCAAGCCAGGCGCGCTCCCCGGCGGAGACCTCGCCCGCCGCCGCAAAGGCCGCCGCGTAGAGTTGCGCGCGCAGAATGGGGTCACGGGCGGCATCGGATAATTGCTCGATGGTGGCGGGCGTGTCGAAATCGGCCAGGACCTGGTCGCGTTCGGCAGCACTCAGCCCGGCGGCATCGAGCTGCGCCGCGATGGCCGTGCGCTCCGCGCGGTCCACCACGCCATCGGCCCGGGCGGCGGCGATCATGGCGCGCAGCAGGAGGCGCGCCTCGGCATGCTCGGCGGAAGCGGTGGGCGGCGGCGGTGGCTGGCGCGCGATGTCGGGCAGGCGGCGCGGCGGCGCGGCAGGAGGCTGGGAGACGGGAGGCTGGGAGACGGGAGGCTTGGCGATGGGGGGCTTGGCGATGGGGGGCGCGGGCTTGGCCGCCTCGCTCGGCTTGCTCAGCGCTTCCGCCGCGAGCCCGGCCAGCGCCCCCAGCGCGCGCCCGACCTGCCGCGTCTCGGCCTGGGTCATGCCGAAGGGGCCGCTGGACCGCCGCGTGGCGCCGCCGCGCCGGCGGGGCGGTTGCGCCGCTCCATTGAGAACCGCGCCGAAGATCCGACCGAAATCCATGATCTACTCCATTCCTGCGGCAATGGCCTGCGCGAGGGCGCGGCACTCGCCCGCACGCGGGCTCCGTGGATGCCAGGCCAAGGCGAGGGTCCGCCCCGGCACGACCTGCCGCGGCATATCAGCAAGCATGGGCCGCACCACAAGCCCCGTCCCCGCCAGCACGCCGCCCTGCACGGCCAGGCGTGGTAACACCGTCAGCCCCAAGCCGCTCGCCACCATCTGGACCAGCGTGTGCAGCGAGGTGGCGGCAAAGCCGCTGGCGGACATGCCGCGCGGCAGGCCGCAGGCCTCCTGCGCCTGGGCGCGCAGGCAATGGCCATCTTCCATCAACAGCATGGTTTCACCGGCCAGGGCGCCAAGCGGCACTTCGGCCAGGGCGGCGAGGCGGTGGTCGGGCGGCAGGGCCAGCAGGAAGGGATCGGTCTCGATGGTCTCGATTTCCGCCGCCGCGCAATCGCAGGGCAGGGCCAGCAGCAGCAGGTCGAGCCTGGCCTGGTCCAGTTGGGCCATCAGCCGGTCGGTCATTTCCTCGCGGAGGAAAAATTGCAGGCGTGGGAAACTGGCCCGCAGGGCCGGCATCAGCCGCGGCAGCAGGAAGGGCGCGATGGTGGGAATGACGCCGAGCCGCAGCCTGCCCGAAAGCGGATCGCGCGCCGTTGCCGCCGTCTTCGTCACCGCCTCCAGCGCGGTGAGCGCGATGCGCGCGCGGGCGAGAACGGCGAGGCCGAGTGGCGTGAAGACCGGCCGCTTGGCCGTGCCGCGTTCGATGAGGGGCGCATCGAGCTGCCGCTCCAGCGCCAGGATCCCGGCTGAGAGGGTGGATTGCGTGACGGCGCAGGCCTCGGCCGCACGGCCGAAATGCCCGTGCTCGGCCAGGGCGGTGAGGTAGCGAAGCTGCTGGGGCGAGGGGAGCGTCATCCCGCCCATCCTTGGTCCGTGGGGCGGGCGCTGGTCAAGCGCGGCAGGCCTATTCCGCCGGGGCCGGCACGGCGGATTTGCTCCAATCCTCCGGCCGCAATTCCTCTGGCCGGTTGGGGAACCACAGCGCGCAGGCGAGGGTGACGCAAGCCACGCCCGCCAGCACCACCATGGCCAGCGCCATGTCGCCCGTGGCTTCATGCAGGAAGCCGATGAGCGGCGAGGCCAACGCCGCGCCCAGGAAGCCCACCGTGAAGCGAATGGAATAGAGCTTGGCCCGCAGCGGCGGCGCCACATAGCGCGCCGTCATCGTCTCATTCACCGTGACCTGGCCGAAAATGGCGGCGGCGACCATGGCCGAGATCGGCAGCACCGCCCAGCCATCGAGGAGGGAGAGCGCCAGCAGCCCCGGCACCTGCACGAAGGCGAGCGGCATGAAGACGCTTTTCAGCGTCTTGCGGTCAATCATCCGGCCGACCGTGTATTGCGTGAGCCCTCCGCAGATGGTGGCGAGGAAGGCGAGAAGGCCCACCACCGGCAGCAGGTCGGGGCTATTGGCCAGCCTTTCCTGCATCAGCTTGGGCAGCAGCAGCGTATAGGCGTTGAAGACGAGGCCCGAGACGGTCGCGATCATCAGCAGCGCGATCACCGCGCGGCGCACCACATCGGGCGGGATCACCGGGAAGGGGCGGGTCTGCACGCCGGCCTTCCTCGCGTCGAAGGGCGTCTCGCGCAGGTAGAGCACGCCCACCGCCATGCAGATCAGCCCTGGAACCACAAAGGCATGGCGCCAGCCGAATTCGGCGGCGAGAAAGGCCGTGACGACGGGCGCCAGCGCCACGCCCAGATTGCCAAACACCCCATTTATGCCCATGGCGCGGCCCACGCGCTCGCCTCCCGCCTCGGCGATGATGGCGGTGCCGATCGGGTGGTAGATGGCCGAGAAGGCGCCCATCACGGCCAGTGCCAGGGCCAGCCCCCAGGGGCCGGCCACGACACCCGCCAGCGCCATCCCCGCGCCCGAGCCCAGGAAGAAGGCCGACATCATCGCCTTGCGGCCGAAGCGATCCGCCAGCCACCCCATCGGCAGCGCGCCCAGGCCGTAGAGCACGAACATGGCGGTGCCGAGCGCCAGGATCGGCCCGTATTCAGCGCCGAAGGCCAGTTCATCCTGCTGCACCATGGCCAGCACCGCGGTGGCCAGCACCAGCAGCCCGTAATGGGTGAAGCTATGCGCCGCATTGATGAAACAGACCTGGCGCGTGGCGGGACTCATCGGCATTTCCTTTTCGGCGAGGGAAGCCTAGCTTGTCACTCCAGCAACGTCAGGACGATCCATGTCGCTGATCGGCCAAACCCCCAATCTCAGGACACTCGCCCATGAGCGGGTGGACCGCCCCTTGGCCGGCTTCGCCCGCGACTATGCCGAGGGCGAGGCCACGGGCTGGCACAGCCATGCCCGCGCGCAGCTTCTCTACGCGACCCAGGGGGTGATGCGGGTGGGCACGCCGCGTGCCGGTTTCGTGGTGCCGCCCGGCCGCGCCCTCTGGGTGCCGGCGGGCCTCAGCCATGAGGTCCGCACCGGGGGGCGCGTGGCAATGCGCGCCCTGTTCTTCCGGGCCGATGCGGCGGGTGTGGGGGAGGCGGCGCCGGCCGTGCTCGGCGTCTCGGCCCTGCTGCGGGAATTGATCCTGGCCGCCTGCGCCGAGCCGCTGGAATGGGACGAGGCCGGGCGCGGCGGGCATGTCGCGGCCCTGATCGCCGAGGAGGTGGCCCGAGCGCCGCGCCTGCCGCTCGGCGTGCCGGCGCTGCATGATCCACGGCTGCGCCGCCTCGCGGAATGGCTGGCGGCGGAGCCCGCGAGCAATCTCAGTCTGGAGCAATGGGCGGCGCGTTGCGGCGCCAGCGCCCGCACCCTGGCCCGGCTGTTCCAGGCAGAGACCGGCATGGGCTTCGCCCGCTGGCGCCAGGCGCTGCGCCTGGCGGAAGCGGCCGCGCTGCTGGCCCAGGGGGCCACCCCGGCGCGGGCGGCGGCGGCGGTGGGCTATGCCAGCGCGCCGGCCTTTGGCGCCGCCTTCCGGGCCGCCTTCGGCATCACGCCGGGCGAGGCGCGCTAGATGGATCCGATGATCCGCTGGGGCTTCCGGCTCGCCGAATGGTTTCGCCGCCCGCCCTCGCGGCAGCAGGCGATCCTGATGGCGGTGGTGCTGGCCTTCTGCGTGGCGGTGGTGCTGGTGGAGCGCTTCATCGGCTGGCCGGCCTGGGCGACCATGGGTAGCCACCCGCCACGCATCGGCAGGCCTTGAGCCTCGGCCAGTTCCCGCCGGGCGTCACGCCAGGCCGAGCACGTCATTCATCGAATACAGCCCCGGTGTGCGGCCCTTCAGCCATTGCGCGGCGCGCACGGCGCCGGTTGCGTAGGCGCGGCGGTCGAAGCTGCGATGGCTGATGGCGATATGCTCGGAGCCGGCGGCGAAAAGCAGCGTGTGCTCGCCCACCACCTGGCCGCCGCGCAGGGCCGCGAAGCCGATGGTGCCGGTGCCGCGCGGGCCGGTATGGCCATTGCGCCCCGATTCGCGGCCCGCTTCCTCCAGCGTGGTGCCACGCCCGCGCGCGACGGCGCGGCCCATGGCGATGGCCGTGCCGGAGGGCGCATCCACCTTCTGGCGGTGATGCATCTCGACGATCTCGGCATCGTATTGCGCGCCGGGCAGGGCGGCGGCGAGCTTTTCCGCCATGGCGATGACGAGGTTCACGCCCGCCGCGAAATTCGCCGCATAGACGATGGGGGCGCACCGGGCGGCCTCGGCCAGCGCCGCTTCCTCCTCGGCCGAGAGACCGGATGAGCCGAGCACCAGGCCGCGGCCCAACTCGGCCGCCAGCGCGGCATGCAGCGGCGCGGTGTGGGCGTGGGTGAAGTCAATCACCACCTCGCTCGCCTGGAACAGGGCGCGCGGGTCGTCGCCGCGGCCCGTGCCGCCCGCGAGGGTGCAGCCGGCCGCCGCCACCTCCTCGACCAGGAGCTTGCCCATGCGGCCGGCGATGCCGGTGATGCCGATCTGTGTCATCTGCGACTCATGCCATGGGGCGGCGGGCCGGGCCAGGGCACCCCATGCTTGGCCGAGGAGGACGGGATGGCCGGCGCCGGGGGCAACCCCCCGGCTTTCTCGCATGCGCGGCGCAAGCGCTCCGCGAAATGCCGCACGACGCCCAGGCTGATCCAGGTGATGTTTTCCAGCACCGTCACCAGGCTCAGGCAGCCCAATACGCCCTGGGAAAGATCACGGCGAGGAGACGGCCAGCCCCCCCCCAGGAGTTGCATAGGCCGCAGGCTTGCCGCGTGGTTGAACGGAGGGGGCAGGGCGTCCATCCCGGCGTTGCGGCGCATTTCGGTCATCGCCCGGCGGGCCTTGGCCGGGCAAGGCCTTGGATTTGTGACGTGCGCGGCTTGCTGTATTCGTGACGGCTTCAATCACGCGAAGGTCACCCATGCCCTCGGCACTGATCACCGGCATCACCGGACAGGATGGCTCCTACCTCGCCGAGCTTCTCCTCGCGAAAGGCTACACGGTGCATGGCCTGCTGCGCCGTGGCGGCACGGCCGCGCGGGCGCGCATCGCCCATCTCATCTCGCCCGGGAATGAGGGGCGCCTGGTGCTGCATGAGGGTGACCTGACCGATGGCGGCAACCTGATCCGCGTGGTTCAGGACAGCCAGCCGGATGAATTGTACAACCTCGCCGCGCAGAGCGATGTCGCGGTCAGCTTCGAGGTTCCCGAATACACCGCCGATGCGGATGGCCTGGGCGCGCTGCGCCTGCTGGAGGCGATCCGCCTGCTGGGCATGGAGCGCCGGACGCGCTTCTACCAGGCCTCCACGAGCGAGCTCTACGGCAAGGTCCGCGCCGTGCCGCAAAGCGAGATGACGCCCTTCCATCCGCGCTCACCCTATGGGGTGGCCAAGCTCTATGGCTTCTGGATCACGGTGAATTACCGCGAGAGCTACGGGCTGCACGCCTCCAACGGCATCCTGTTCAACCATGAGAGCCCGCGCCGCGGCGAGGGCTTCGTC